>Ga0070708_100001315_pt1 | contig 19049 bp, 15 predicted proteins | sample KBSK5503metaG_FD_65469 | JGI IMG/M metagenome (GOLD analysis project Ga0070708, IMG submission 65469) | Corn, switchgrass and miscanthus rhizosphere microbial communities from Kellogg Biological Station, Michigan, USA - KBS K5-50-3 metaG | ecosystem: Host-associated > Plants > Roots >... | reverse complement strand
GTCCAGGATCTCCCCGTTGGCTTGCGCGACCGCGTCGAGCGACCCCAGGAACTCCAGGTGCTCCGCGGCGATCCGGGTCACGGCCGCCACGTCCGGCTGGAAGGCCCGGGAGAGTCGCGAGACCTCTCCCAGGGCGCTCATTCCCATTTCACCGACCATCCATTCGGGTGTTCGCGCAAGATTGACGACCGACATCGGGAACCCGACTGCGCTGTTCTGGTTCCCGGGAGTCTTCTCGACGGCGAAACGGCGAGAGAGAATCGCCGCCGCGAACTCCTTCGTGGTCGTCTTGCCGACCGAGCCGGCGACGGCGGCCAGCCGGAAGCCCGCCTGTTTCTTCACCGCCGCCGCAAACCGCAGGAGCGCGTCCGCCGGGTCGGGGACTTCGATCACCGGAAACTCCGCCGGGATCCCCGCCGGCCGACGCTGCGCGAGGAGCGCCCGGGCCCCGGCCGCCGCGGCCTGGGGGGCGTAGTCGTGGCCATCCACTTTCGCTCCGAGAAGCGCCACGAAGAGGTCCCCCGGGCGTGCCCGTCGCGAATCCAGGGCGACCCCCGAGAGGGACGCCTGGGCGCCGGGCGGCGTGACGGTGGCCTGGACGGCCGATGCGACTTGCGACACCGTGAAGTTCATGTCCCGTGGCGGGCGAGCTCCGCCGCCACGACCCGGTCGTCGAAGGGGATCTCCCGCCCGCCGATCACCTGCGTCGTCTCATGCCCCTTTCCCGCCACGATCACGACGACGCCGGGATTGGCGAGGCCGACGGCCGCGCGGATGGCCTCCCTCCGGTCGGCGATCTTCAGGTACTTCGTCGCGCCGGAAGCGATGAGGCCTTTCTCGACTTCCGCGAGAATGGCTTCCGGGTCCTCGGAGCGAGGATTGTCGGAGGTCGCGATCGCGATGTCCGCCATCCGCCCGGCGATCAATCCCATCGGAAATCTCTTGCCCTTATCGCGGTCTCCTCCGCATCCGAAGACGAGCACGATCTTCTTCTCCGTCAGCTCCTTCACGGCCAAGAGGAGTCGTTCGAGCGCATCCTCGGTGTGCGCGTAGTCCACCAGGATCGCGTAAGGCTGTCCCGCCTCGACCGGCTCGAGCCTTCCCGGCACGCGCCGGACCGATGCCAGAGCCGCCGCGACGCGCTCCGGTCTGACCCCCAGGGCGAGGCCGGCCGCGGCCGCGGCGAGAAGGTTTTCGACGTTGAACCGCCCCAGGAGCGTCGAAGAGACCCGGAAACTTCCCTCCGCGCGCTCCACTTCGAGCGATGTCCCGGCGAGGTCGCAGCGCGAGGCGGCCGCACGGACATCGGCTTCGGGATTCCCGGACGCCGAATAGGTCACGATCGGCGGCGCGATCTCCGCGACCAGCCGCCGGCCGGAGTCGTCGTCGAGATTGACGACTGCCGCCGCGTCCGTCTTGCGCATTCCGAAGAGCCTCTGCTTCGCCTGGTAATAACTCTCCATGTCGCCATGGAAGTCCAGGTGCTCAGGCGTCAGGTTCGTGAAGACGGCCACGTCGAACCGGCAGCCGGCGACCCTTTCCAGCGCGAGCGCATGGGAAGAGACCTCGATCGCCGCCGCCGGCACTCCGTCGCGGACCATCTCGGCCAGCAGTTCCTGGATGTCCGGAGCCTCCGGCGTCGTGCGCGCCGCCTCGACTTCACGGTGGCCGGTCCTGTACCCGACGGTCCCGAGGAAGCCGGAGCCACCGTAACGCTCGGAGAGCAGGGCTTCGAGGAGCATCGCCGTAGTCGTCTTTCCGTTCGTCCCTGTGACCGCCGCCAGAACGAGCTTCTCCGCGGGGTCTCCGGCCAGCCGCGCCGAGAGCAATCCCATGGCGCGGCGCGGGTTCTCGACGCTAGCCCAGGCGACCCCTGCCGCGATTCCCTCCGGCGCGGGGCGGTCGGAGACGACGGCCGCCGCGCCGCGGGCGATCGCTTCGGGAACGTGATCGAAGCCGTCCCGCCGCTGGCCGCGCAGGGCCACGAAGAGGTCTCCGGGGGAGACTCGCCGGGAATCGTAGCGCACGCGCGGGATCTCAGGATCGATTGTCGAATGGATGTCGGCCTCCGGCAGGACCGAGAGGAGTTCCATGAGCTTCACGGACCTGTAAAGGGAGCGCTCTCCTCCCGGCCGCGGCCCGGCCGGCTGATCGGGGGGACAGTTTCCGAAAGGCGCAAGATCTGGGAATCGCCCGGGCGGATCGCGGAGCCGGGCGGAGGATCCTGAGACACGACGAATCCGGTTCCCGAGAGCCGGGCCGTCAATCCCAGCCGCGCGAATACCGCCAGAGCCTGTCGCGCCGAAAGACCAAGGACGTCGGGCGCCGTCATCCTGCCTTCTTCGAGGCCGCGGCCCGAGGCGCCCGAGAGATCCTGGATGGCCACCGGTGTCTCCTCGACAGGTCCGGCCCCAGTGCCGCGAGCCGACACGGGCACGACTCCCTCGGGATAGGACACCCGCCCCTCCGAAGAGGCGAGCACGGTCGAAGGGAGACGCTGCTCCGCCGGGGCCACCCTCAGGATGCCCAGGGCCTGCGAGACGATCCTCGCAAAGAGGGGCGCGGCCACGTCCCGCGCGTAGTACTTCCCCTTGGGCTCCTCGACGACGATGACCGCGACCAGGCGCGGGCTCTCGGCCGGAACGAACCCGACAAAGTTCGGCACGTAGCGGCCGGGCTGGTAGCCGCCCGGACCCGCCTTCTGCGCGGTTCCGGTCTTGCCCGCGACGGTGAAGCCGGGGATCGCCGCGGTCGTACCCGTTCCGTGATCGACGACGCCCTGCAGGATGCCGCGCAGCGACCGCGCGGTCTCCTCCGAGAGCACGCGGACGGGGGCGGGAGCCGGGGGGCGCTCCACGCGCCCGCCAGGCCGGCGGATCCCCGTGACGAGACGCGGGGTCACGAGGAGGCCGCCGTTGGCGATGACCCCGGCTACGCGAGCGAGCTGGAGGGCCGTCAGAGCGACTTCCTGGCCCATCGAGATCGAGGCGTTGGAGAGGGCGGACCACCTCGAGAGCGGGCGGAAGATGCCGGAGGCTTCTCCCGGCAAGTCAACCCCGGTCGGCTTCCCGATGCCGAAGGCACTCGCGCCGTCGAAGAGGCGCTCGGGCCCCAGCCGCAGGCCGACGTGGATGATTCCGATGTTGGAGGAGTGCTCGAAGATGCCGGCCAGCGTCAGCGAGCCGTAGTCGTGGTGCTTGTCTTCCTTGATCGTCACCTTGCCGATATGGATCGTGCCGTGGCCCGTCTCGAAGACTTCGTCCAGCCGGACGAGCCCCTTTTCCAACGCCGCCCCTCCGGTCACGATCTTGAACGTCGAACCGGGCTCGTAGGCGTCCGCGATCGCCCGGTTGCGACGCGCCTCGGCGGGGAACCGTCCGAACTCGTTGGGATCGAAGCCCGGGGCGCTCGCCATCGCCAGGACTTCTCCGGTCCACGGGTCGAGCACGACCGCGCTGCCCGACTTCGCGTCGAGGTCGTGGAGTGTGGCCTCGAGCTCCCGCTCGGCCGCGAACTGGATTCCCGAGTCGAGCGAGACCGTCAGAGCCGCCCCTTCCTGCGCCGGACGCCCCGGCGTCTCCGCCTCGCCGTAGGTCGAGCGGCGCGCGTCGGTCAATGCGACGATCTCGCCCGGTTTGCCGCGGACTACGCGGTCGTACGCGTACTCGAGCCCAGAGAGGCCGGTGTCGTCCAACCCGACGTAACCCACGACCGCGGCCGCGAGCGTTCCCTTGGGATAGAAGCGCTTGGGCTCGGCGACGAGGTGGATTCCCTTCAACTTCAACCGGCGGATCGCGTCGGCGGTCGGCGGCTCCACTTTTCGCGCGAGCCAGACGAAGCCCCTGGCCTGGGATAGCCGATTGGCGATCTTCGCGCGAGGGACCTGGAGGAGTGGAGCCAGGACGGCGGCGGCCGCGGGGCCGTCCTCGACTTCGTCGGGGATCGCATACACGGACGGGACCTCGACGGAGACCGCGAGCTCCCGGCCTTCACGGTCCAGAATCGCCCCTCGGCGCCCGGAGAGCTCGACGCGGCGCTCCTGCTGCCGCTGGGCCCGCGCGCGGTACCTGGCTCCCTGCACGATCTGGAGCTCGATCAAACGTCCGATGACGAAAGCCGACCACACCGCCAGAAACAGCCCGAAGAGCCGGAGGCGACGGGAGCGCAGGCCGTTCACCGCGCCGCCTCTTCCCTGGAGATCTCGATGTACTGGACCTGTCCCGGCTTTGGCGGACGGAGCCCCTTGCGCATGGCGACCTCGGCTACTCTGGACGGGGCCGAGGCCAGACCGAGATCGGTCTTGAGCCTGCGGTTCTCCTCATCGAGCTGCTGGAAGAGCTTCTGGCGGGCCTCCCGCGCGTACCCGACGCGTACCGTCTCGATGTGGAGCGCGGCGCACACCAGCAACGCGCAGGCGATCGGCAGGCCCGCGAGCAAGTACGTGGCGAGCTCGCGCCCGCGGCGGCGATCCCGCTCGCGCGTCAAGTGGAGATTCTCGACGCGCTTGGACCGGGCGTACGCGACTTTGCTCATGCCTCTATTCCCTCTCCCTCCGCCTCAGCCGACCTTCTCCGCTGCGCGCAGGCGCGCGCTGCGCGAACGCGGGTTCTCGCGCACCTCCGACTGCGAGGGGACGATCGGGCGGCGGGTCAGGAGCTTGAAGACGCGCCGGGCGCCGCAGATACACCTCGGCAGCGCCGGCGGGCAGAGGCAGGCGCCCGATTCCCGGCGGAAGGTCTCCTTGACGATCCGGTCCTCCAGCGAGTGATAGGAGATGACGGCCAGCCGCCCGCGCGCGTTCAACCGCGCCGCGGCGGCGGCGAGGAAGCTCGACAGCGCCAACAGCTCCTGGTTGACCTCGATGCGGAGGGCCTGGAAGACGCGGGTCGCCGGATCGATCCTTTCGCGCGTCCCTTTGACGCGCGCCACGATGCGAGCCAGTTGCCGGGTGCCCGTGATCGCGCCCCGGAAGGTGCGTTCCTGGACGATTCCCCGAGCGATTTTCGCCGCCATCCTTTCCTCCCCGTATTCACGCAGAATGCGTGTCAACTCCTCGACCGAAGCCTCCGCCACGACGTCGGCGGCGGTTCGGCCCCTCCCACTCATCCGCATGTCCAGCGGGCCGTCGCGGCGAAATGAAAAGCCGCGCGAGGCCCTTTCGATCTGCATGGAAGAGACTCCCAGATCCGCCAGGATTCCATCGGGCGCAGGTTTTTCCGCGAGTACTCTCTCGAGATCTGCGAAGTTCCCGATGACGAGCTCGACGCGCTCCGCGAAACGGGCAAGCCGCTCGCGGGCGAGGGCGAGCGCGTCGGGGTCTCTGTCGAGCGCGAGGAGCCGGATGTCCGGGCCGCGCTCCAGAAGAGCCTCCGCATGCCCGCCGGCGCCCACCGTCGCGTCCACGAAGAAGCCCCCGCGCTCCGGAGCGAGAATCTCCACGACTTCACGCAGAAGGACCGGCGTGTGCCCGGGCTTCTCAAACTCTTCCGTCTCCCCTCTCCCGTCTTCGGCTTCTCAACTCACGACTCACAACTCACAACTTCCCTACATCAGCAGCTTGGACATCTCGTCGTAGTCCTCGGGTGTGAAGTCCTCGCTCGCGAGCCGGGTGGCGAGCGCGCCGCGATCGGACACGACCAGATGATCGATGTTGCCGGTCACGACGACATCCGGCGGCAGCTTCGCCGCGTCGCGCAGGATCTGCGGGATCAGGACTCTCCCCTGCGCGTCGAGCGAGGCGTTCTGCCCGAAATAGTTGACGCGCTCCAGGAATTTCGTCTTCGCGCGATGGATCGCCGGGAGCGCGGCGAGCTTCTCCTCGAGCGCGCGCCAGATGGGAAGCGGGTAGAGCAGCACCTCGCGACCGTGGAGAGACGTCACGAACATGTCGGGGCCGAACGCCTCTTCGATCTGCTGTCGAAAGGTATTGGGCACCTTCAGCCGGCCCTTCTCGTCGAGGCGCGCTGGCGCGCTTCCGCGAAAGCGATCCATCCTTCCTTCTCGTAGCCTCGATCAATCGATCGAAACCACTTTGGTCCACTTTTTTCCAGATTAAACCACTGCCGGGGATGTTAGGAGTGCCATGGTTTGTTAGTCAAGGAAAACATTTTGCCTAAAAAAATTAGGAGCGTAAGGAAGGCGCAACCAGACCTGAGGGCTGCTGTTTCGTCATGTGTGCCAGTGACTGGTCATGTCGAGCCAGAGCGCGAGGCCTCGGTGCGCTTGATATCGCGCATACCGGCGCGCGATAGCACGATCTGTTGTGCGTTGGGGACCCGGATACCTCCGGCGGTATTCCTGGCGAACCCAGGAATCGATCGCCAGGAAGTCGTGACGCCCGAGGATCCGAAGGAGTCCCTCGGCCGCGTAGGGGCCGAAGCCGTGCTCGGAGAGAATCGCCGCGCGCGCTTCCTCCGCCGGAGTCTCAGCGCGCTCCCAGACGGCCAACGCGAGCTTGCCGCGCGCCACGCGCCGCGCGAAGCGGGCGAGCGACTCCGCCCGATAACCGCAGCGAATCTTCGCCTTCAACTTCGACACGGAGAGCGAGGCGACGGTTTCGGCCGTCGGAAACGCGCGTCCCTCCGCTCCGAGCTCCGCGATCGCGCGAACCACCATTCCCTTCGTTGCGGCCCAGGTGCAGTTGGTGGTCAGAAGCATCTTGACCGCATCCTCGAAGAGGGTCGGCGCTCGGAGCATCCTCCCGCGCCCTTGCGTGAGCGCCCGTGCCAGAGCCGGCTCCTTCGAGATCGCGCGCGCAAACCCGTCCAGATCCACGTCGAGCGAGAAGACGCGCCGCGCGATGAGTGTGAGCGCGCTTCTGTCGAGCTCCTCCGACTCCGCCTCCAACCGCCCGCCCCTGACTCGAAACGTGATTTCGGCAGCCCTCCCTCGGGAGACGGGTGACAGGGGTTTGCCCACGACCGACGTCCTCAGAACCTCGCTGTCGCGGTCGTAGGAGAAGGGAGGCAGGTCGTACCAGCCGTGGGACCGCACCACCCCGTCGAAGGAAAAATCGGCGGGCAGCGGCAGAGATACGCGACGGGCGCGGCGATGAGCTCCCCGCGTCTCCGCGTCGCCGTGTCCCCGCGTCGCCCCCTCTATGACGCTTTCTTCTCCTTGTCCAGTTTCTCGAGCTCCGCGTCGTAGATCTTTACGTATGCCTCCCGGCGAAGCTTCTCGACGAACTCCCCGAAGCGCTTGTCGTAGAGGTTCTCACCGATCCTCTTCTTCAGGTCCTCGGAGACCTCCGCGAAAGGCCGGTAGCCGGCCGGCTTCCTGTCGGTGACGCGGAACAGGTGGATCGAGGCCGGCATGAGAGCCGGCGCCGGATACTCCTGCGGAGGCTGGCCGAAGACCGCGGCATCGAGCCCGGGGAGAAGCTCTCCCTTCGAGACGTTTCCCAGGTCTCCTCCGCGGTCCCGCGCGTTTCCCTGCGAGTATTCCTTCGCGAGCTCCGCGAACGGCGTGCCGGCGGCGAGCTTGGCCCGGGCTTCTTCGAGGCGGGCCGCCGCCTTCTCCCGCGCGGTCGCGTCCGTCGGCGCGAAACGAAGGACGATCTCGTAGACGCGGGCCGACTCGGGGACCCGGTAGAGCTTGTCCTTCTGCCGCTCGTACTCCGTGCGGAGCATGTCCTCGGAAATGTCGAGCTTCGAGGTCACGTCGCGCCCGATCACCTTCTGGATGATGATCGTCTGGCGAACCTGCTTCTTCAGGTCCTCGCGGTTCATGTTGGAGGAGGCCAGAGCCGCGTCGAACTCCGCGTCGGTCGCGAGGTTGTACTGCCTCTTGACCCGCTCGACGGCCGCCTCGACCTCCTCGTCCGTCGCGGTGGCGGAAAGCTCCCGGGCGCGTTCCTCCAGGAGCTTCTCCTTGATCAGATCCTCCAGCACATCCCGCTTGATCTGATTGGTGTCCGTCGGCGCCCCCGGAGCGTGCGAGGCCGCCACGATCCGCCTCTGGAACTCCGAGTTCGTGATCAGCCGGTCGTTGACCCGCCCCACGATCTTCTCCACCAGCTCCGCCGCGCCGAGAGGGACCCACGGGAGGGCGAAGAGCACGACATTCACACAGAAGAAACGGAATTTCATACGAGCTGGCATAACCCAGCCAAGCTTATCCGAATTCCTCTGACCGCCTTTCCGCCGGCCGGCCCCGCAGTTCCGGGTCTTGGCTCGGGAGCACTCAACGGATAGCATTGATGGGTTCCTGATCAGGAGGACCGCATGCGCAGACTACTTTTCGCGGGACGGGTTGGGCTCGTGGCGGCCTTCATAGTGTTGACAAACGGCAAGTCGAGCGCGGGTCCGCCCCCGGTGAACGTGGACGTCAGCCAGCGGGCTTTGAACGAATCCGAAGAAGCCATTGCCGTCAATCCGACGAACCCGAACAACATCGTCATCTTTTCCAACATCGGACACCGGGAAGCCGGCCTGACCGCCGGGATGTTTCTGGCCGTCAGCTTCGACGGTGGCGCAACCTGGACGCGACGGATCGTCGGCAATAACGACAGCCTGGGCGATGCGTGCTGCGACCCGAGCCTCTCCTTCGACGAGTTCGGAAATCTCTTCATGACGTACCTCTTCCAGGTCGAGAACACCGTGCCGGTCGCCCTGAGCACCGACGGAGGCCTGACCTTCGGCCTCATCGCGAACATCGACGCGCCCGCGAAGACGAAGGGGAAGAAGGCGCCCGGCGACAACCGAGGACTGTTCCGCTTCGTGGACCAGCCGACAATCGCGGCGGGCCACGGTCAGGTCTGGGTCGTCTTCAACGCGGGCGGACCGATCTTCGCCACGGGCGCGCCGGTCACGGGGCTGGGCCAGGTTGGCTCCTTCTTCGCGGGAGAAGTCGTGCCCGGAACCAACAACTGCACCTATGGCGATGTCGCGATCGGCCCGGCCGGACAGGTCATGCAGGTGTGCACTCTCACCGAGAGCGGGCAGGGCGGAGGCAAGATCTTCGTCAACGTCGACCCGGATGGGCTCGGGCCGGCGGGATTTGGCGACCGGGTCTTAGTCGCAGAGACGCACGTTGGAGGATTCGACTTCATCCCACCGCAGCCCGATCGCTCCGTGGATGCCGAGCCGGGCCTGGCTTGGGACCGGACCGGCGGCGCGCACAACGGTCGCGTCTACCTCGTCTACACGAAAGAGCAGAAGAACGAAAGCGACGACATGGATGTGTACGTTCGCTATTCCGACAACAACGGCACGACGTGGAGCGACGGTGTCCGCGTGAACGACGACGACACGGCCAACAGCCAGTTCCTGCCGAAAATCGCGCTTGATCCGACCACCGGAAACATCGCCGTCGTCTGGTACGACGCGCGAGCCGACCTCGGCGACGGCGGGCCGGGAGACACCGACGGCGTCCCCAACGACGATGCGCAGCTTTGGGGCGCCTTCAGCACCGACGGTGGCCAGACCTTCACGTCCAACATCCGGATCAGCGCCGGGACGTCAAACTCGCGGGATTCCGGCAATTCGATCGATTACGGGGATTACATCGGACTGGCCTTCTCTGGCGGCATCGCGCACCCGGCGTGGTCGGACAACTCCAACAGCACCGGCAACAACCCGAACGGCGCGCTGCACCAGCTGGACGTCTACACGGCCGCGGTTCCTGTCCCGTAGCACGTCGCTCCGACTGCACGTCGCTGCGGCTGCGCGCCTCGACTGGGAACAACAGTTAGTCGGACAGGGTCCTAACGGAACGCCGGCCGGCGCGCCTTTCGAGTTCAGGCGGCTTTTCGCTCCATATCCTCCAGGAGGGACTGGAGCGTCTCGAGGACGAGGTCCCCGGCGGGCGACGGCAGGGAAAGGACGTGGCCGGGAGAGAGCTTCGCGCCGCGGGTCCGGCGGACGAAATCCAGGAGGCGGTCCGGGTCGACCGAGGCGTCCTCGGCGAAGCGCAGGTGGACCAAGCCGGCCTGGCGGGTGATGGAGGTCACGCGGAGGCGCTCGGCACGGGCGCGCAGGCGGGAGTAGGCGACGAGACGCTTGACCGGCTCCGGGGGCTCGCCGAAGCGGTCGGCGATTTCGCGGGCCGTCTCCTCCAGGGCCGCGTCGTCTCCCGCGCGCGCGATTTTCTTGTAGATCATCATGCGCCAGTTCTCGTCCGCCACGTAGTCGGGAGGGATCGCCAGATCGAGGCCGAGGGACAGCGTCACCGCGCGCTCGGGCAGCGCCTCCTCTCCACGCATCTCGCGCACCGTCTCCTCGAGCAGAGTCAGATACGTCTCGAATCCCACCGAAGCGATGTGCCCCGACTGCTCGCCCCCAAGGATGTTGCCCGAGCCGCGGATCTCCAGGTCCTTGGCCGCGATGCGGAAGCCGGCCCCCAGATCGCAGAACTCCTGGATCGAGGCGAGCCGCCGCCGGGCGACCTCCGAGAGGGCCGCCGTCTCGTGGACGAGCAGATACGCCTGCGCGGGCTTGTCGCTTCGCCCCACGCGCCCCCGCAACTGATAGAGCTGAGCCAGGCCGTAGTTCTCGGCCCGGTCGATCAGGATCGTGTTGGCCGAGGGGATGTCCAGACCGTTTTCGATGATCGTCGTTGCGAGGAGCACCTCCGCGTCGCGAGAGAGAAAACGCATCATCGCTTTCTCGAGCTCCCCTTCCCGCATCGCGCCGTGCGCCACGGCCACACGCACCGACGGGATGAGCTCCTCGAGCTCGTCTTTCACGCGGCCGATCGATTCGATGCGGTTGTGCACGAAGAAGATCTGGCCGCCGCGGGCGAGCTCCGCCTCGACCGATTCACGGATGACCTCGGGACGGCGAGGTACGACTTGCGTCTCGATGGCCAGCCGGTCGCGCGGCGGCGTCTCGATGATCGAGAGGTCCCGCAGCCCGGAGAGCGAAAGATGGAGCGAGCGCGGGATCGGCGTCGCCGACATCGCCAGGACGTCGATCGAGGCTTTCCACTCCTTGAGTCTCTCTTTCTGCGCGACGCCAAACCGCTGCTCCTCGTCCACGATGAGCAACCCCAGGTCGCGGAAGGCGATGTCCTTGGCGAGCAGCCGGTGGGTGGCGATCAGGATGTCCACCGAACCCTCCGCGACCTTCTCGACCACTCGTTTCTGCTCCGGGCGCGGTCTCAGGCGAGAGAGAAGCTCGATCGTCACCGGGAAGGCGGCGAAACGGCGGACGAAGGTCCGGTAATGCTGGTCCGCGAGAATCGTCGTGGGAGCGAGAACCGCGACCTGTTTCCCGTCGAGCACCGCTTTGAAGGCTGCGCGCATCGCGACCTCGGTCTTGCCGTAGCCGACGTCGCCGCAGAGCAGCCGGTCCATGGGCTTCTCCGACTGCATGTCGCGCTTGACGTCCGCGATCGCCTGCGCCTGGTCGGGCGTCTCCTCGTACTCGAAGGCGTCCTCGAATTCCTTCTGCCAGGGGGAGTCCTTCGAGAACGCGAAACCGGGGGCCAGAGTCCGGCGCGCGTACAGCTTCAGGAGATCGTCGGTCATGTCGCGCATTGCCTTCTTGACCGACTCTTTGCGGCGAGCCCAGCCCGCGCCCCCGAGCTTGTCGAGGACCGGCGTGACTCCCTCGACCCCCGAATACTTCTGGACGAGATCGAAGCGCTCGACCGGCAGGAGCAGCGTCTTCTCCTCCGCGTAGCCGATCTCCATGAACTCGCGCTCCTCCCCCTCGACCGGAAAGCGCTTCAACCCTTTGAAGACGCCGATGCCGTAGTCGCGGTGCACGACCGCGTCGCCGAGCTTCAAGTCGCGCAGGTCTGACAGGAAGGCTTCCGCAGGCCGGCGCCGCGAGACTGTGACCCGCTTCTCCTCACCGAAGATCTCGCTTTCGGAGTAGAGCGAGAGGCGCGGCTCCCGCAGGCGGAACCCTTCCGAGATCTCCGCGGGCATGGATACGAGCGCACCGGACCGGCGCTCGGAGGAGACGTGGAGCGAGTACTCCAGCGCGAAGCGGCGGAGTTTCTCGGCTCCCCCCGTCGGACGCACCGCGACGAAGACCTCCTCGCCCTCTTCGAGCGCGCGCGCGAGCTCCGCCGCCGCCTCCGCCGTGCGCCCGCCATGCCCCGCGATCGCCTCGGCCCGAAGACGCAGGGCGCTCCCCTCGTCGGCCGAGAGTCCCAACCGGTCCAGAGTGAGCGCCCGGCGAGCCAGCGCATCCCGGATCCTCTCGTCGGAATGGGTCAGCTCTTCGGGCAGGAAGACGTCGCGGTCCGGATCGCGGTCGCCGGTCAGACGCTGCGAGAATTCTTTGATCTCCTCCTCGATCGCGGCGGGCTCCAGCGCGACGAGGAGCGCTCCGGCGGCATCGGCATAGTCGAGCCATCCCGCCGGCATCGGGGACACCGCGGGAGCGAACACCGCCCGTTCGGCTTCCGACGGCGGCCGGCCGATCCGCTCGGTCATCTGGTCGCGGGCCTCTTCGGATTCCTCCGCCGCCGCGAAGGGAGGGATGAGGACGCTCGCGAGACGCTCGCGCGAGCGCTGCGTGTCGGGATCGAAGAGGCGGATCGAAGCCACGCGATCCCCATCGAGCTCCACCCGGACCGGCAGCTCCCGATCGGGGGGGAATATGTCGAAGAGCCCTCCCCGCACGGCGATGTCTCCGGTCTCGACCACCAGATCGGCGCGGCGGTAACCCACTCGAGTCAAACGCGCGACGAGACCCGGCAGTGAGATCTCGTCGCCTTGTGCGAGTGTCGCCGCGAGCCTGCCGAAGTCTTCGCGCGGAGGAAGCCGCGTGAAAAGCGCCCGGGCGGGAATCACGACGGCCTGGACCTGCCCCGCCTGCGCCAGCGCCGAAAGGAGCGCGAACTCATCGCGCCGCGCCTTGAGCGAGCTTGGAATCCTCTGGTAGGGCGTCAAGGTCGGTGCCGGCGCGTGGAAGATCCGGGTCAGCCCAGCGGCCCCGAGGTCGCCGATGAGCTGCTCGGCTTCCCTCTCATCGGGCACGACGATCGCGAGCGCGCGGCCCAGGTCCTCCGCGAGCGCGGCGAGCAGAAGCCCGGGCAGGGCCCCGACTCCTCCGGATACGACCGGACGGTCTCCTCCCTGCCGGACCCGCCGGAGCAGGTCGGTGTAGAGAGGAAGCGTTCGAATCAGGTCCGTAAGAAGGCTCATCTCATCGCACCGAGTCATCCTAAGGCGCGAGCCTGGCCAATCATTCCGCAGCACGTTGCTGATTGTGATCAGGCGAGCGGGGATAAGCACGGGCCAGGGGGCCTGCGGTCAGGGGCGGCCCCTGCGGCCGCCCGCCTCCCGTCGTGCTCATCAGTTCGTTGTCGCGGGCGGGGACAACCTTCGACCCTACGGCACGTGGAGCACCGGAGACCTGAGGCCGCCGCAACGTCGGGCTCTAATCCTTTAGGGCGCGGGCGACGACACCTTCATCGGCGCCATGGCCCGCAGGCGTTTCACGGTCCGTTCCACAGCCTCGACCGTGAAGTCCACTTCTTCCTCGGTGTTCCAGCGGCCGAGGCCGAAACGGATGGACGCGTGAGCGAGATCGTCGGGGACGCCCAAAGCCTTCAAGACATGAGAGGGACGAAGCGACGCCGAGGTGCAGGCCGAACCGGATGAGACCGCGACATCCCGCAGGCCCATGAGCAAGGCTTCCCCCTCGACGCCGGCGAAGGAGAGATTGAGATTCCCCGGGAGACGCTCCTCGCGCTCCCCTGGAGCGAGGCTCCCATCCTCCGCGACTTCCGGCACAGGCGGGCCGTTGACGGAGACGTCCTCGACGCGTGACACGATCCCTTCGTGGAGGCGCTTGCGCAGGAGTCGCAGACGCCGCGCCTCGGTCTCCATCTCCGCCATACAGATCTCCACTGCCTTGCCGAACCCGACGATGCCCGGCACGTTCAGGGTCCCCGAGCGCAGCCCCCTCTCGTGCCCGCCGCCGAGGATGATCGGGGAGAGGCGCACACGTGGATTCTTCGAGCGGACGTAGAGGGCGCCGACCCCCTTGGGACCGTAAATCTTGTGCGCCGTGACCGAGGCCAGGTCCACGTGCATCAGCTCGACATCGAAGGGAATCTTGCCGAAACCCTGCACCGCGTCGGTGTGGAAGAGCACCCCCCTCTCCCGGCAGACGGAAGCGAGCTCGACGATCGGCTGGATCGTCCCGACCTCGTTGTTGGCGAGCATCAAGGAAACGACGATCGTCCGCTCGGTCATCGCCGCGCGCAGCTCCTCGGGCGTGATCCGTCCGCGGCGGTCCACCGGCAGATACGTCACCTCAAAGCCTTCCTTCTGCAGCGCCTCGCAGGTGTCGAGGACCGCCCGGTGCTCGGTCTGCCCCGTGACGACGTGATTCCCCTTCTGGCGGTACATCCGCGCCGCGCCCAGGATGGCCAGGTCGTCGGACTCCGTCGCGCCGGAGGTGAAGACGATCTCCTTGTCCACGGCGTTCATAGCGGACGCGATCTGGTGCCGCGCCTCGTCCACAGCCGCCTCCGCCTCCCACCCGAAGACGTGGTTTCTCGAGGCCGCGTTGCCGAACGTCTCCGTGAAATAGGGCAGCATCGCTTCGAGGACGCGCGGATCCACGGGTGTCGTCGCGTGGTGGTCCATGTAAATCGGCAGCTTCATCCGCTCCAACTATGGCCCTCCGCGGGCTTCCGTTTCAACTCGTATCAACCGGGCGGCGTCATGCCGAAATCCCGCTGCTAGAATGGGCCATCCGATGTCGAGCCTGCCTCGGAACGACAGGGCGTTTAGTTTCACGTCTGCCCCGCCGAGGGTTCGCCTGGTCAACGCGTTCCCGAGGCCGTTCGAGAACGTCGTGGCGACGGCGCGGACGTGCTACTCCTCGAAGGGGATCGTCACGGAGGACCAGGCATCGGCGAAGCCGGAGCGGCGGGACGCGCTGGCCAAGTCCATCTACGCAGCCGGCCACCACACGACGTTTCAACACGCGCACTTCCAGTTCGCGCTGGAGAACGTCTCGCGGCAGTTCCTCTGGAGTTTTCTCCACAGCCACCCTTTCTACAACTCCGAACAGGTCTCGCAGCGCTACGTCGAGGTCAAGGGGGGCAACTACGCGGTGCCTCCGATGGGACCGGCCGAGCGGGACCTCTTTGAGTCCACGGCCCTCGCCCAGCAGGCCGCATACGAACGCCTGACGCAGCTCCTGGCCCCGCTCGCGGGCGAGCGCTACTTCGGGATCTTCCCTGGTCGCACGCGGGGAGACGGGAGGAAGAAGTTCGCCGGCGCGGTGCAGAAGCGGGCACAGGAGATCGCGCGCTACGTGCTGCCGGTCGCCACGTTCGCCTACCTCTACCACACGGTCTCCGGCGTCACGCTCTTCCGCTACTGGCGCCTCTGCGAGTCCTTCGACGCGCCGACGGAGCAGCGCGAGGTCGTCTCGCAGATGGTCGAGGAAGTCCTGCGGCACGACCCTCTCTACGAGGCGGTGTTGCAGGACCCCAGGCCCCTCGAGGAGACAGCGGAATATGCGGTCTTCCAGTCTCTGGCGGGTCAGCGCTCCCCGCGTGGGGAATTCCGCCGCGAGTTCGACCGGGAGCTTTCGGGCCGCGTCTCGCGCCTGGTGGACTGGAAGGCGAACAACGAGGAGATCCTGGCTTCTTCCGTCCGCGAAATCCTGGGGCTCGCCCGCGCCGCCTTGTCCGACGACGAGGCGATCCGGCTCGCCCTCGATCCCGCGAAGAATCCGCTTCTGGGCGAGACGCTCACGCTGACGACCCACGGTAAGCTCTCCCGCGCCCTCTTCCACCCCTCCTACACCTTCCGCAAGAAGCTCTCGCACACGGCCGACAGCCAGGACCAGCGCCACCGGATGACGCCGGCCTCGCGTCCGGCGCTGCCGGCGTACCTCTCCGATGAGCCCGACTACATCGTTCCGATGCTCGTCGCAGACGTCCCGGAGGCCGAAGACCTCTACCGTCAGACGATGGAGAGGGCCTGGGAGGCCATCAACGAGCTACGCGCCCGCGGCGTCCCCGACGAATACGCGGCGTACCTCCTCCCCAACGCGGTCGCGATCCGCTTCACCGAGTCGGCGGACTTGTTGAACCTCCATCACAAGTTCGCCATGCGACTCTGCTATAACGCGCAGGAGGAGATCTGGCGGGCGTCTCTGGACGAAGCGCTTCAGATCCGCGAAGTCAACCCGAGGATCGGCCCGTGGCTCCTTCCTCCCTGCACCCTGCGCCACCTGGCGCAGGTCCGCCCCGTCTGCCCTGAAGGTGACCGCTTTTGCGGCGTCGTCGTCTGGAAGCAGGACGCCGCGCAGTACGCTCGGACGTTGTAGCGGCCTTCCTTTTCCGATGAGGGTCGCTTGTCAGAGCAGCTCGCGGAATCTCTCCACCGTGAGTTCCATATCTTCGAGGATGCCGAGCAGCGTCCCCGGTCGGATCGCTCGGCCCGAATGCATCGGGATCACTACTCGGGCGCCGTCCGCCTCGCGCAGGTAGACTGCATGACTCCCTTTCTGGCGATCCAGAACGAAACCCAGCTTCCGCGCGACGCGAGCGAGGTCCTTCGCCTCGACGACCGGGAGCCGTGGACTCAAACGCCGACTTCGACGGGCCGGATCAGAAGCTCTTCGGTTGGAATCGGCTCTCCGTGGGCCATCATGCTTTCCAGGTACACGGCGATGGCTTCCTGCGCATTCGCGAGAGCCTCTTCTTCCGTGTCTCCCTGCGTGTGACAACCCCTCAAGGCCGGAACGAAGGCGTGGAAGCCGCCGTCGTCCTCGGGTTCGAGGATCACCGTGTACCGATGCTGAGTCACGAGAGCCATTCTACGCCGCCGGTACAAGGAGGGTGGCTGACTCCAGGATCCTGGGTCACCTCATGCAAGAAGATCCGCTCTCCCCCAAGAGCTCACGATCCTGCGACCAGGAAAATCTTCAGCGTTTCCGGCCGGATTTCTTGCCGGCCGGCGCGGCAACAGACGTAGCAGCTGCCTGTCCCAGCTCCCGCGAGCGCATCGTCGCGACTTCGACGGCATCCATCAAGATCGCCCGCAGTCGGTTCCTCTCCAGGCTGTGCAGCGCGGCAATCGCCGTTCCTCCCGGCGACGTCACCGAGTCTTTGAGAACACCTGGATGGATTTTCAGCTCCTCGGCCATCCTGGCCGCGCCGAGCACGGTTTGAACGGTCAGCGCCGTCGACACGTCGCGAGAAAGCCCAACGCGCACCCCCGCGTCGGACAGCCCTTCGAGGATCTGGAAGACGTACATGGGACCCGAACCGCTCAAGCCCGTCACGGCGTCCAACTGGTATTCGGGCAGCTCCACGACGAGACCGATCGACTCGAAGATGCGGCGCGCGTCGGCGAGGTGCTCGGCTTCCGCATTTCGACCAGCGCACAGGACAGTTGCGCTCGCCCGCACGACCGCGGCCACGTTCGGCATGGCTCGGACAACCGGAACCGAGCCCCCGAGAGCCGCCTCGATGCGGGATGTCGGAAAGCCCGCCGCGATCGAAATGTAGAGCACATCCCGGCGCCGAGCAGGCCGGATCTCCTCGAGCACAGACTCCAGGATTTGAGGCTTCACAGCGAGAATGACGATCTGCGCTTGCCGAGCGGCTTGATCGTTCCTGTCTGTGACGGCGATTCCCAGCTCGGACGCCAGCGCGGCGCACTTCGAAGGCTTGGGATGCGAGGCGATCAGATTCTCCTTCGTTCCCCACCCCGAGGCGAGGATGCCCCGCAGGAGCGCGGTTCCCATGTTCCCCGCACCGATCACCGCGATTCTCTTTGCGACCATTTCAGCCTTCTCCCCTACGACGCCGTCCCCTTGGATGCGGATCCCCTCGCCACGCTCTTGTCCACCTCTTGGGAACGGCGATCTTCCGTCGGCAGCGACTGCAAACGACGAATCACATTCCCTCTTCGGTGCGCCAGAATCGCCGCCGCTCGCTGCACTCGATTCTGTCGCTGCAGACGAGTTCCTCGCCCTCTTCGAGCGGTTTGCCGCACAGCTCGCATGTGGGCGGGGAGTTGTCGGGATCGGCCATCTGAGGCCCTGCTTCGCGCCGATCATACACAACATGTAAGGAGCCCGTAGGTCAGGTCCAGGTCTTAGGTTTAAGCCCAACGCCCTCGATTGACGTGCCACTCGTTCGCGCTGAAATAGACTCTCTGCCAGAAAGGAACAGGTCAATGAAGGCTCGAAGTGGCGCAACAGCGCTGGCCGCGTTTCTGCTCGCCGGCGCCGCTTCCTTCGCATACGCGGCGTCGGCTCTGACGCCTTCGGAGTTTCTGGGTTTCGAAGTGGGAGCGGACCGGAAGCTTGCGGACTACCGGCAGATCGCCAAGTACTTCCAGGCCCTCAAGGCGGCCTCGCCGCGCGTCGAGATCGAGGTCCTCGGCAAGACGACACTCGGCGAAGACATGTTCATGGCGGTCCTCTCCTCAGAAGAGAACATCCGGAACTTGAAGCGCGTCCGCGAGATCGCCAAACACCTCGCGGACCCGCGCGGCCTCTCCGACGCCGAGGCGCGAAGGCTCGAGAAGGAGGGGAAGGTCGTTCTTCTCGTGACCTGCAACATCCACTCGACCGAGATCGGCGCCTCGCAGATGGCCATGGAATGGGCGCATGCCCTCGCGACGGCGAGCGACCCGGAGACGCTGCATCGCTTGAAGGAAGTCGTCCTGCTCCTCCTGCCGTCGTTGAACCCCGACGGCCAGATCATGGAGACCGAGTGGTACCGGAAGAACCTCGGCACGAAGTTCGAGGGGAGCCGGATGCCCTGGCTCTATCACCACTACACCGGCCACGACGACAACCGCGACTGGTACATGTTGACCCAGAAGGAGACGAAGGCGCTGACGCGCGCCGTCTACAAGGAGTGGTTTCCGCAGGTCTGGCTGGACGAGCACCAGATGGGCTCGAACGGCCCGCGCATCTTCGTGCCGCCTTACGCCGATCCCGTGGACACGACGATCCACCCTCTCGTCTGGCGCGAGGTCAACGTCATCGGCACGAACATGGCGCTACGCCTGGAGCAGGCGGGCAAGTCCGGCGTCATCTACGGCTTCTCCTACGACGCCTACTGGCCCGGCGGCACGAAGAACACCGCCTGGTACAAGAACATCTCGG
>Ga0070708_100001314_pt1 | contig 19051 bp, 18 predicted proteins | sample KBSK5503metaG_FD_65469 | JGI IMG/M metagenome (GOLD analysis project Ga0070708, IMG submission 65469) | Corn, switchgrass and miscanthus rhizosphere microbial communities from Kellogg Biological Station, Michigan, USA - KBS K5-50-3 metaG | ecosystem: Host-associated > Plants > Roots >... | reverse complement strand
CCACGTTCGATTTCATCGTGTCGATGGAGATCGGGACATCGCTGCGGCGCCGGATCTCTTCGATGACCGGAACGACGCGCTCGATCTCCGCTTCCCGGGACACAGGCTCGGCGCCGGGTCGGGTCGACTCGCCACCGATGTCGACGATCGCCGCGCCGTCCGCCTCCATCCTTAGCGCCGCATCAACCGCTTTGGCACGATCGAAGTGCACGCCGCCGTCGGAGAAGGAATCGGGTGTCACATTGATGATCCCCATCACCGCCGGACCGCCGATGCGAAGTGTCCTGCCGCGTGGCAGGCGAAGCGATGAGGGATGAGGGATGAGGGATGAATTAGCCGCGGTCATCCCTCATCCCTCCGCCCTCATCCCTATTCATCTCGTTCCCGCACAATCCGCGCCCCCAGCGGATTCAATCGCTCCTCGATTTTCTCGTAGCCGCGATCGATCTGATGGATGTTGTGAATGACGCTCTCCCCTTTGGCGCAGAGTGCGGCGAGCAGCAGCGCCATGCCTGCGCGGATGTCGGGACTGGAAATGTCCGCAGCGACCAGTCGATTGCCGCCGACGATGATGGCTCGATGCGGATCGCAGAGGATGATTCGCGCGCCCATGGAGATGAGTTTGTCCGTGAAGAAGAGGCGTGACTCGAACATCTTCTCGAAGATCAGCGTCGTTCCTTCTGCCTGGGTTGCCATCACGATCATGATCGACAGGAGATCGGCTGGGAACAGCGGCCAGGGGCCGTCGTCGATCTTGGGGACGGCGGCTCCGACGTCGTAGCGCACCCGCAGCTCCTGATCCTTGGGGACACGGATGTTGTTCCCTTCGATCCGCAGCTCTACGCCGACCTTCTCCAGCATCAGCCGGATCGCGTACATGTGCTCCGGGACAGCGTCCTCGATAAGAAGCTCGCTCCGCGTTACGGCTGCCAGTCCGATGTAGGAGCCGACCTCGATGTGATCGCTGGGAATGTGAAACTCGCCGCCGCGGAGGGAGTCGACGCCGCGGATGGAGAGAGAGTTGGTGGCGATACCTTCGATGCGCGCGCCGAGGGAGTTGAGGAAGCGACAGAGATCCTGCACGTGCGGCTCGGCTGCGGCGTTGTAGATCAGCGTGTCGCCCTCGGCCAGCGCCGCGGCCATGACCGCGTTCTCCGTCGCCGTCACCGACGCCTCGTCGAGGAACATTTTCTTTCCCTTGAGCGCGCGGGCGCTCATGCGGTACTCGTAGGCGGAGACTTCGATCTGCGCGCCGAGGTTTTCCAGGGCCAGCAGGTGAGTGTCGATGCGCCGGCGGCCGATGACGTCACCGCCCGGTTTGGTGATGTTCGCCGCGCCACAGCGGGCCAGCAGCGGGCCGGCCAGAAGGATCGACGCCCGGATCTTGCGCGAGAGCTGCGGATCGGGCGTGGGCGAGCACTCACCCTTGGTCCGGATGCGCACCACATTCTTTTCCAGGCGCTCGACGCTCGCTCCGAGGCCTTCCAGGATTTGGAGCATGACGCGGACATCCTGGATGTCGGGCATGTTCTGCAGAACGACCGGCTCGTCGGTGAGAAGACAGGCGGCGAGGATCGGCAGCGCGGCGTTTTTGTTGCCGCCGGGCCGGATCGTCCCCTCCAATCGCCGTCCCCCTTCCACAACAAAACGCTCCATTGCCATGCGCGGCGGATTGTACTGTGCGCTACCATGTTTCCATGCTTGTCGCTCCTCTCGGATCGGGTAGCGCGGGGAATGCGTATTACTTCGAGAGCGACGGGACGAGCATCCTCGTCGATTGCGGATTCGGTCCGCGGGAGACGGCGAGGCGGCTGGAGCAGATCGGGCGCGAGCTCGGCGCGCTCCAGGCAATCGTTCTCACCCACGAGCACTACGATCACATCCGGGGCGCCGACGCGATCGCCCGAAAGCTGCAGATCCCGATCTATCTCAGCCGGGGAACGCTGGACGCCAGCAACATCGATCCGACCGGCACGCCGACGATCCTCTTCGACAACAACTCCACGTTTCGAGTGGGTGAGCTGAACGTGCACGCCTGCCGCACGATTCACGACGCGGCCGATCCGTCATGCTTCGTGATCGAGGCGCGCGATGGTACCCGAGTCGGCATTGCCAGTGACCTCGGATATGTCGACGACACCGTGCTGCGCCATCTGCGCGGCTGCGACGGCCTGCTCTTCGAGTCGAATCATGATCTCGACATGCTGCGGATGGGGACCTATCCGTGGTCGCTGAAGCGCCGCATCATGTCGCGCGTCGGACATCTGTCCAACGACGATTCGATGCTGGCCGTGCAGCGCATGATGGGCCCCGAGCTGAGCACGCTCTGCATGATCCACTTGTCGCAGAAGAACAATCACGAGTCGATCGTGCGCGACATGGCCGCCCGGCTGCTGGCCAAGGCGGGCGTGCAGCTCGAGCTGGGAATCGCCAGCCAGTCCGAACCGACAGGCGTGTTTGAGGTAGCCCGCCGTCGCGCGCCGCGGCCGATAATTCCGCCGCGGTTCACGCAGATGCAGTTGTTCAGCGTGTAGCGAGTCGTTGTGGCACGGACACTCTTGTCTGTGCCGCACAGGCAGGAGTGCCTGTGCCACGCGCCTGCCGTTCAGCCCGTCGCGGGAAGAAATGCTTGACAGGGGAGGTTGAGTGCATAAAAATACAAAACAATGAATATTCATGCACGCAGAGAAGAGATTATTCGCATCGTCCGGGAGGGGACCGTTCACTCCCAGGACGAGCTGCTCGCTCTGCTCCGGAAGAAGGGATTCAAGCTGACCCAGCCCACCCTTTCCCGCGATATCCGCGAGCTGGGACTGGCCAAGACGCCGGCCGGCTACGTGGCCCCGGGCGATCTGGCCTCGGTGACCCCGATTACGACGTTTACTCCCATCGAAGTGCGACAGGAGCGGCTTGAACATCTGCTGAAGGGCTCGATCAAGTTCGCCGAGGCGGCGGGGAATGTAGTGGTGATCAAGACTCCCCCTGCCGCCGCCCAGCCCGTGGCCAGCGCGCTCGACGCGACGCCGCCGGAAGATGCGCTCGGCACGGTAGGCGGCGACGACACGATTTTCGTTGCCTTTCGTCATGCCGGCGCGGCGACTGCCTTCGCCCGCAACGTGCAGCAGATCGCCGGTCTCAGCACCCGCCGAAGTGCGCGTGCATAAGGTCTTTGAGGAACCTGCGATGAATGAAGTGATGTCCCCAACGAAGCGTGTAGCCGTAGTCGGAGCAACCGGGTACGCCGGAGCTGAGCTGACGGCCATTCTGGCCCGCCATCGCGGCGTGGAACTGGTCGGCCTCTACTCCTCCAGCGGCGGGGCCTCCGCTCCGGTGACGCCGTCCGCTCCGGCGCTCGTCGCCCAGCCCTTTACGCTCGAGGCGCTCCTCGAGCAATCGCCCGACGTGACGTTTCTGGCCACGCCGAATGAAGTGTCGGCCACGCTCGCGCCGCAGTTGCTCGACCACGGAATCCAGGTGATCGACCTCTCCGGCGCCTTCCGATTGGGCGAAGCGTCACTCTACCCGGCGTGGTATGGCTTCGCCCACGAGCGGCCCGCGCTGCTCGATGAAGCCGTGTACGGCCTCACCGAGTGGTGCAATGGCGAGCTGAAGTCGGCGCGCCTCGTGGCCAATCCCGGTTGCTATCCGACCTCCATCCTGCTGGCTCTGCGGCCGCTGACCTACGTCATCGATCGCGACCAGCCGGTCATCTGCGATTCCAAGAGCGGCGTGTCCGGCGCAGGCAAAAAGTCTGACGCTGCGTGGTCCTTTGCCGAGCTTTACGGCAATTTCAAGGCATATGGGGTGGGCCATCATCGGCACGAGCCGGAGATCCGTCAGGGTCTCCGGCTCGGCGACCGCGCGCCGCTCGTCTTCGTTCCGCATCTGCTGCCGACGTTCCGAGGAATTCTTTCCACGATGCACGTGGCGTTCGTCCGGCCGCTGACGAATGAGGAGGTCGCTGCCGCCTACGCACGCGCATACGCAAACGCGCCTCTGGTGCGCGTGCTGCCGGCCGGCGAGCTCCCCGAGCTGAAGAACGTGGTCAACACGCCTCGCTGCGACATCGGCTACACGCTGATTCAGGGTGGGCGGCGGGCGGTGATCGTTTCGGTGATCGACAACCTGCTGAAGGGCGCCGCCTCACAGGCGGTGCAGAACTTCAACCGCATGTGCGGATTCGAGGAGACGGAGGCCCTGGCGTGAACGGACGATTGAAAGTGATCAAGCTGGGTGGCTGTCTTCTGGAAGACGCGAGTCGGCGCGCCGAGGTGCTGCGGGGAATCGCGGCATCGTGGAAGCGCGGAGAGCGCATCATCCTGGTTCACGGCGGCGGAAAGCACATCGACGCGCAACTGGCGAAACTGGGCATTCCCAAGCGGACGCATGGGGGCCTCCGCGTCACCGACGACGTCACGCTGCCGGTGGTGGTTGCCGTGCTCGCCGGCACAGTCAACAAAATGCTTGTCTCCGAGTTGATTGCGCTCGGCATCCGAGCGGCCGGCATCAGCGGTTCCGACGGCCAGACGCTGACCGCCGAGCATCATCCGCCCATCGGCGGCGTCAACCTCGGGCACGTTGGCCGGGTGACGAAGTCCGATCCAACTCTGCTGCGGGCCATCCTCGGCGCCGCCATTCTGCCCGTCGTCTCATCGGTGGCCGCGGCTCCCAACGGATCGCTTCTGAATGTGAACGCCGACGCCGCGGCTTCTTCGATCGCTGTTGCCGCGGGCGCGTCATCGCTGGTTTTTCTGACCGACGTGGCCGGATTGCTGGACGAGAGCGGCGCAGTCGTCTCGTCGGTCGACGCGTCGGGCGCGCTCGCGCTGCTGCAGACCACTGTCGTCAGCGGCGGCATGCGTCCGAAACTCGAGGCGGCGCTCGAGGCGATGAATGCTGGCGTCATGAATGTGTCGATCGGACAAGGAACTCAGATCACGCGAGCTGCGAACCAGGGAGCGCGGACCACGGAGAGGCCACATGCTGCTGCATGACGAATCGCCGCTACGTCATCCTGAGCGTAGCGAAGGATCTCGTCACGATGCAGGAGATCCTTCGCCGTCTGTGCGGCTCAGGATGACGTCTACAGGAGGAACCGACCTTGTTGCTGTTTGACGAATCGCCCGCTGCGGTAGAAGAGCGGGAGAAGGCGTTTCTGCTGGGCACCTATTCGCGCACGCCGTTTCATCCGCGCAGCGGAAAGGGTGCTCGTCTGGTCGACGCTGATGGCAAGGAGTACTGGGACCTTCTCGGCGGCATCGCTGTCAACGTCCTCGGACATCAGCATCCCCGGCTGGTGAAGACGCTGCGCGATGAGTCGCGCGCGCTTCTCCATGTTTCGAACCTCTACTTTCATCCCGCTCAGGGCATTCTCGGCGAGCGGCTCGTGCGCGCCTCTGGGATGCTCCGCGCGTTTTTCTGCAACAGCGGCACGGAGGCGAATGAGGCGGCGCTGAAATTCGCGCGGCTGGCCAATCCCGGCCGCAGCGGTCTCGTGGCGCTGGAGGAGAGCTTTCACGGACGGACGTTCGGCTCGCTGTCGCTGACGGGACATGCGGCCTATCGCACTCCATTCGAGCCTCTCGTGCCCGGCGTGACGTTCGTTGCGCCGAACGACGTCGCCGCGCTCGAAGCGGCCGTCGATGGGAACACGAACGCGATCGTTCTCGAGCCGGTGATGGGGGAGGGGGGCATCATCCCTCTGACGGACGAATACCTCGCCGCGGCGCGGCGCATCGCCGATCGCACCGGCGCGATTCTGATCTTCGACGAGATCCAATGCGGCCTTGGGCGGACAGGAATGATGTTCGCCTTCCAGCGCAGCGGCATCACGCCCGACATCGTCACACTGGCCAAGCCTCTGGGCGGAGGACTCCCCCTCGGCGCTGTGCTGACCGGCCCGGCCATCGAAGGCGTGGTCAAGCCGGGGCATCACGGGACCACGTTCGGCGGCAATCCTCTGGCCTGCCGACTCGGCCTGGCTGTGCTCGATGAGATCGAGCACGCGTTGCTGCTGCAACGAGTCACGCTCTGCGGCGAATGGTTGGGCACCGAGCTGCGCATGCTGCAGTCTCGGACGCCAACCATCGTCGACGTTCGGGGCCTGGGATTCATGTGGGGCATCGAGCTCGATCGCCCGGCGAAGCCGATCGCCAACGAGCTGCTCGCCGCTGGATTCGTCGTCGGCACCGCGCGCGACAATGTGCTTCGCCTCCTCCCGCCGTACATCACACCGAAAAAAGCGTTCGTGGAATTCATTGCCGCTCTCGAGCGAATCCTCGCGGCGGTGGCCGATGACCGGTTGAAGGTCATTCCGGAGCAGCCTTCGATCACACCTTACGTGCAAGGAGCGATGTCGAAATGAAGCAGGTGAAGAAAGTCGCGCTGGCCTACTCCGGCGGGCTCGATACATCCGTCATCATTCCCTGGCTGAAGGAGAACTACGGCTGCGATGTCGTCGCCGTGGCCGTCGATGTCGGCCAGCAGGAAGAGACCGCAGGACTGGCCGACAAGGCCTATCGCACCGGGGCGTGCGATTTCTATCTCGTCGATGCGAAAGAAGAGTTCGCCCGCGCATATTTGTTCCCGGTCCTGAAGGCCGGTGCGATTTACGAGCGCGACTATCTGCTCGGCACGGCGAGCGCACGACCGCTGATCGCACGCAAGCAGGTGGAGATCGCTCTGGCCACCGGTTGCGATGCGTTGGCTCACGGCTGCACGGGCAAAGGAAACGATCAAGTCCGATTCGAGCTGGCCTATCAGGCGCTGGCACCGGAGCTGAAGATCATCGCGCCGTGGCGCGAGTGGTCGATTACCTCGCGCGAAGAGGCGATCGATTTCGCGGCGGCGCGCGGAATTCCTGTTGCGGTGACGAAGAAGGATCCCTACTCGCGCGATCGCAATCTGTGGCACCTCTCCCATGAAGGCGGCCCGCTGGAAGATCCGGCGTTCGAGCCGGAGGCCTCGATGTTCAAGCTGACCGCCGATCCGACGCTCGCTCCCGACGAGCCGGAGAAGGTGACGATCACGTTCGAGTCGGGCGTGCCGGTGGCGGTCAACGGAGCCGCGCTTTCGCCGGCGAGACTGATCGAGACGCTGAATGCGATCGGCGGGCGCCACGGTGTCGGCCGCGCCGACCTGGTGGAGAATCGGCTGATCGGCATCAAGTCGCGCGGCGTATACGAGACGCCTGGAGGCACCCTGCTGGTGAACGCGCTGAAGGCGCTCGAGTCGATCACCCTCGACCGCGACAGCGCCCACGAGAAGGAGCGCATCTCTACGCGCTATGCGGAGCTGGTGTACTTCGGCCAGTGGTTCTCGCCTCTCAAGGAAGCGTTTGATGCGTTCGTCGACTCGCTGATGGAGAACGTAAGCGGCACGGTCACCTTGAAACTTTACAAAGGTGGATGCGCAGTCGTATCGCGCACCTCGCCCTACTCGCTCTACTCCGAGGACCTTGCGTCGTTCAACATGCGCGGCTATGACGCAGCCGATTCCGCAGGGTTCATCCGCCTCTTCGGTCTGCCGCTGCGCGGCCGCAAGCGGATCGGCCCGATCGATGTCAAGAAAGTCGCGCCGTGAAGCTTTGGGGCGGGCGGTTCGAGAACGGACCATCAGATCTTCTCCGGCAGTTCAATGATTCGTTCTCGTTCGATCATCAGCTTCTGTCGGAAGACATCGACGGCTCGGTGGCGTGGGCATACGCAATCGCCGACGCTGGTGTGCTCACGCGCGACGAAGCACGGTCGATCGTGACGGCGCTCAGCCGCATTCAGCCTCCGGTGAAATTCGACGAGCACGAAGACGTCCATTCCTATGTGGAATCGAAACTTCGTGAAGCCATCGGGCCGCTCGCCGGGAAGCTGCACACCGGCCGTTCGCGCAACGATCAGGTGGCCACCGATCTGAAGATGTGGTTGAAGCGCGCTTGCGACGAGGCGACCTCAAACATTCGCGCCCTCGCCTTGACCTTGGTCAAACGCGCCGAAGCTGAAGCGGCGACGCCGATGCCCGGATATACACACTCCAAGCAGGCCGAACCGATCACGTTCGGCCACTGGTGCCTGGCCTATGTGGAGATGTTGCAGCGCGACCTCGAGCGCTTCGCCGCCGCCCAGGCGCGTGGGGATGAGTGCCCCCTCGGCGCAGGAGCTCTCGCCGGTACGCCGCTCCCAATCGATCGGTTGAAACTGGCGCAGTCGCTTGGATTCGCTCGGCCAAGTGCGAATTCGCTCGACACAGTCTCTGACCGCGACTTCGCCGTCGACTATCTTTTCGCCGCGTCGCTGCTGCTGACGCATCTGTCGCGTCTCGCGGAGGACCTCGTCTTCTTCACCAGCGACGAAGCCGGCTACGCTGAATTGCCCGATGCGTTGGCCACCGGCTCGTCCAGAATGCCGCAGAAGAAAAATCCCGACGTCCTCGAGCTGGTGCGCGGTCACGCCGGCCGGGCCATCGGTGAGCTGACCGGTCTCCTCGCTGTGATGAAAGGGCTTCCACTTGCGTACGATAAGGATCTGCAGCTGGACAAAGAGCCGCTCTTCCGGATGCGCGTGACACTGGGCTCGGCGCTTCCAGCGTTGACGGCGCTGATCGAAGGAATCGAGTTGAATCGCGAACGAATGCGGGCCGCTGCGGCCGGCCCGATGCTGATGGCCACCGCGGTTGCTGACGCGATGGCCGCGCGAGGTCTGCCCTTTCGCGAAGCGCACGAGGTGGTCGGGCGTGAACTCGCCTCGATCGACGAGCTGGCCAGGGAATATGGCGTCACGCTCGATGGCATCCTGGCCTCGAAGAAGGCTTTCGGCGGAACCGCGCCGGAGCGGGTGACGGCGGCGGCAAGGAAAGCGCTCGAACGCCTCGGTGTAGCGCAAACGATCTCGCCTGCGCCCGCCGGCAGGATTGCCGGCGCCACACTGAGCACGGAGCCGCGGCGTTGAAGCTACCGAAAGGGTTTCTCGCGTCCGGCGTTCGCGCCGGCATTCGAAAGAAGCGTCCGGACCTCGGTCTGATTGTCGCCGAGGGGGGCGCAAACGCCGCGGCGGTCTTCACGAAGAATCGCTTTCAGGCCGCGCCGGTCGTCCTTTCCAAGTCGTCGCTGAAGAAGAGCGGCGGACGGGTGAGGGCAGTGGTGGTCAATGCCGGATGCGCGAACGCCGTCACCGGAAAGGAAGGGATGGACGCGGCGAAGCGCGTGCGCACGCGCGCCGCCGCCCTGCTGCGATGCGACGCCGACGAGATCTTTCTGGCTTCCACCGGCGTGATCGGCGTGGTCCTGCCCGATAAGAAAGTGCGCGAAGCGTTACCCGACTCGATTGCCAGGCTGTCGCAGGGCGGCATCGACGCGCTGTCACACGCCATCCTCACCACCGATGTCGGCCCGAAGGTGACGCAGGCGACGTTCATGATCGGCGGCAAGCGAGCGCGCATCGTCGGCGTGGCCAAAGGGGCGGGGATGATTCATCCGAACATGGCCACGATGCTGGCCTTCGTCATGACCGACGCGGCGATTGCTCCCGCCGTTCTTCAACGCGCGCTCAAAGAAGCGGTCGATCAGAGCTTCAACGCGATCTCCGTCGATGGCGACACTTCGACCAACGACTGCGTGCTGCTGATGTCCAGCGGCAAGGCGGGGAACGCGCAAAGCGCCGACAGCACCGAGTTTCAACGCGCGCTCAACACAGTTTGCCGTCAGCTGGCGTGGAGCATCGTCCGCGACGGCGAAGGCGCCACTCGAGTCATGGAGCTCGAGGTGCGCGGCGCGCGCAGTGAACGCGATGCCCGGTTGGCTGCACATGCCATCGCCACGTCGCCGCTGGTGAAGACCGCGCTGCATGGCGGCGATCCGAACTGGGGACGCATTCTGGCCGCGGTCGGACGCAGCGGCGCACGATTCTCCATCCGCCGAGTCTCGCTCAGCGCCGGCCCCATCGCCCTGGTCCGCGACGGCAGCGCCGTCGACTATCGGGAGAAGGACGCCGCGCGCATCTTCGCCCGTGAACGCGTGCCCCTCACCCTCGATCTGGGCGGGGGGAATGGGCGGGTGGTGGTGCTGTCGAGCGATCTGGGACATGACTATGTGTCGCTCAACGCGGATTACAGGTCGTAGTGGAGCGGCGGCCTTTAGGCCGCCGGCGGGCTGAAGCCCGCCGCTCCACGCGTTGGTAGACTTCCGTGCTTATGAGGAAGCTCACAGCTCTCTTACTCTTCGCCGTCCCTCTGCACGCGGCGTCACGCCTTCCCGTGCGCGAGCCGCATGCAATGGTGGCGTCGGTCGACGCGGTTGCCTCGCGTATCGGAGCGGACGTGATGAAGCGCGGGGGGAACGCGGTCGACGCAGCGGTGGCGGTCGCGCTGACGCTCGCAGTCACGTGGCCCGAGGCCGGAAACCTCGGCGGCGGCGGATTCATGCTGGTCCGCAAAGCGGACGGAACGACAGAGGCGATCGACTACCGCGAGATCGCGCCGCTGTCCGCCAGTCGCAACATGTACCTCGATGCCGAAGGCAACGTGATCAAGGATGCTTCGCTAGTCGGCTACAAGGCCATCGCCGTGCCGGGCACCGTTGCCGGTCTCGCCTTCGCGCACAAACGTTTCGGCAAGTTGCCATGGCGCGATCTCGTCGAGCCCGCGCGGAAGTTGGCTGCGGAAGGATTCATCGTCAGCCAGTATCTGGCGCGGAGCCTCGCCGTGAAACGGACGGTCGAACGAATGCAGCGTTTTCCGGAGAGCTGGCGCATCTTTCAGCGCAGCGGGAAGCCATATCAGGCGGGCGACATCCTGGTGCAACCGGAGCTGGCCGCCGTGCTGAAGCGAATCCAGAGCGATCCGAGCGATTTCTATCGAGGGGAGACCGCGAGCAGGATCATCGCCGACGTTCAGTCCCACAACGGCACTCTGACCGCCGAGGATCTGGCCCGGTACCAGCCGACCGTTCGCACGCCCTTGCGATCGATGTACCGGGGCTACGAGATTGTGACCATGCCGCCGCCCTCCTCCGGCGGCGTCGCACTCATCGAGATGTTGAACATGCTCGAACCCTACGATCTCCCGGCGATGGGATGGCACTCGTCGCAGGAGGTGCATACGCTCGTCGAGGTCATGCGTCGCGCCTACGCCGACCGCGCCAAGTATCTCGGCGACACCGATTTCACCCGCGTCCCTGTTGCTGGACTCACTTCGCGGGCCTACGCCCAACAGCGCCGCCGCGACATCGACCCGATGCGCGCAACCGACAGCAAGACTGTGGGCGCCGGCGAACCGCTCGGCTACGAATCGCCGCATACCACCCATTTCACGATCATCGATCCCGACGGGGCTGTCGTCAGCAATACGTACACGCTCAATGAAAGCTACGGCTCCGCGGTGACCGCGGCCGGGACCGGCGTATTGCTCAACGACGAGATGGACGACTTCACATCGAAGCCGGGCGTGCCGAACACGTACGGACTCATTCAGGGTGAGGCGAATGCAATCGCGCCGCGCAAGAAGCCGCTTTCGTCGATGACGCCGACGCTGGTATTGAAAGACGGGAAACTGTGGTTTGCCATCGGCAGTCCAGGCGGATCGACGATCATCAACACCGTCCTTCAGGTCATCCTCAATGTCGTCGACTTCGGAATGAATATCCAGCAGGCGCTCGACGCCGCACGATTCCATCACCAGTGGCTCCCGGACAAGATCGATTGGGAGTCATTTGAATTCTCCCGGGATACATCGGACGCGTTGGAAAAGATGGGGCATGTCTTCGCCGAGAAGCCGGGCGACATCGGCGACGCGCACGCCGTGATGGTTGACCCGCAAAGTGGCGCGCGGCTTGGGGCGTCCGACCCCAGGCGTGGCGGGGTCGCGGTCGGCTGGTAGAATCCGCGATCCGAGGAAGCATGAATCTGAGCAAGAACGAGCTGCTTGCCTTCGCCCGCGGCGAACGGGAGCGCTTCGAGCGCACGCTGCGGCAATTCGTCGAGGTCCCGACAGTCTCCTCAGAACCGGAACGGCAGCGCGACATCCGCCGCTGCGCCGATCTGGCCGCACAGACCATTCGCGAATTCGGAGGCGAGGCGACGATCCTGGAGACGGCGGGGAATCCAATCATTCATGGCCGCTTTGGTCAGAACAGCGGCGGTCCGACCGTCACCATCTACAACCATCTCGATGTGCAGCCCGCCTCGCGGGAGACCGAACCGTGGGATTCCGATCCGTTCACCTTCACCAAGAACGGCGACCGCTACTACGGCCGCGGGACGACCGACGACAAGGGCCCGGCGCTCACCGCGCTATGGGGTGTGCGGGCGGCGCGCGAGGCCGGCGTTCCGATCAACATCCGCGTGCTGTGGGAACTCGAAGAGGAGATCGGCTCGCCGAATTTCGAAGCGGCGATGAAAGAGAACGCCAACCAGCTCGCCACCGATTCGGTGATCGTCTCCGACACGATCTGGGTGGCCCGCGATCGACCGGCCTGTCCGGCCGGATTGCGCGGACTGCTAGGATTCGAGCTGATCCTCGAGACCGGGGAAACCGATCAGCACTCCGGCGTGACCGGCGGCGCAGCGCGGAATCCCATCGGCGAGCTGATGAAGCTCGTCTCGGAAATGTATGACGCATCGACAGGGAAAGTGAAGATCAAAGGGTTCTACGATGACGTCGAGAAGCCATCGAAGGTGGAGTTGAAGGAGTTCGCCGCGTCCGGCTTCTCCGTCAAGAAATTCAAGAAGGATCATCTCTTCAAGTCGATTCGCACAGAAGATCCGATGGAGGTGATGAAACGGATCTGGGCCATGCCGACCATGGAAGTGCATGGGCTGGTCGGCGGCTACACCGGCCCGGGGATCAAGACCATCATCCCGCCACGCGCGGCGGTAAAAATCTCCTGCCGCATCGTTCCAAATCAGCATCCGAAGAAGATCGGAAGGCTCATTCGCGACTTCGTGAAGAAGCACAACCTCGACGTGAAGATCGTGGAAGAAGCGTCGATGATGCCGTACAAGGCGCCAACCACCGGCCCGCTCGCCGATGCCGTGCGAAGCGCGATGACGTTTGCCTTCGGACGTGAGCCTGTGTTCGTGCGCGAAGGCGGCTCCATCGGCGCCGTCATCTCCATGGAGCGCTACCTCCGCTGCCCCGTCATGTTCCTCGGCCTCTCCCTTCCCGAGCACGGCTACCACGCGCCGAACGAGAACTACGACTGGCAGCAGGCCAGCGGCGGGATGGCCGCCTTCGCCAAGTACTTCGAGGAAGTGGCCGCGCTGTAAACCGCCTGGAGTGCGGCGGCCGTGCCGTCGCTCTGGTTCTCATTTCCGAGAGCGGTCGCGTGGCCACCGCACTCCAGATTGGTGGAAATTTGTGGACAGAAGTGGCGATAAGTGGTAAAAACGCACATTGAATCGGCTAAAAACGGGCCTTCCGAATGGAACTCAGTGTCTTGATGGGGCATGCCCCCGCTCGCGTCGACGACAAGGGACGCCTGAAGGTCCCGGCGGATTTCCGCAAGTTCATTGAAGAACGATACGGCTCCGACTGCTTCATTAGCTCTATGGACGGAGAGCGTGCGCTGATCTACCCGATGCCGGTCTGGAACGATTTCCAGGGAAGGCTGGCCAAGGTCCCGTCCACGTCATTGGCCAAATCCAAGCTCCTGGAGCGGATGAACTACTACGGACAGGCGGCGACGATCGACGGGCAGGGACGGCTGCTGATCCCCACGGTGCTCCGCGAAATCGCCGGGATCGCAGAAGACGTGGTCGTCCTGGGCAACACGGATCATCTGATCGTGTGGAATGAGGAGCGGATCCAGAAGCGCCTGACGAAGAATCCGTTGAGCGCGGAGGACATGAAGGAGTTGGAGCTGCACGGAGTGTAGTTGCTGAGTTGCTTGGTTGCTAGGTTGCTGGGCGAGTAGGACTGAGCAACCCAACAACCAAGTAACCCAGCAACCGATGATCCACGATCCAGTTCTTTTACAACCGGTTGTCGATTACCTCCGCCCCAATCGCGAAGACGGAACGCTCGTCGATGCGACGGTAGGGTTGGGCGGGCACGCGGAGGCGCTGTTGGAGCGCTATCCGCGGGTCCATCTGGTGGCCATCGATCGCGATCCGCGCGCGCTGAAGCTCGCGCGGGAGCGGCTGGGGAGGTTCGGAAGTCGCGTGACGTTCGCGCAGGGACGTCACGAGTCGCTCATTGACATTCTGAAGCAGTCAAACCTCGAGACCATCAGCGGCCTCGTGGCCGACCTCGGCGTCTCCTCGATGCAGCTCGACGACGCGTCGCGCGGATTTTCCTTCCGCCTCGACGCGCCGCTCGACATGCGGATGGGGCCGGACAGCACGACGGCAGCAGCGCTGGTCAACGGCCTCGAGGAACACGAGCTGGCGCGGATCCTCCGCGAATACGGCGAGGAGCCGATGGCCCGGCGCATCGCACGAGCGATCGTCGAGGCGCGGCAGAGCGCTCCGATCGAGACGACCGGACAGCTCGCTGCGATCGTGCGCGGTGTAAAGAAGTCAAAGCCCCGCGACATTGATCCGGCCACGCTGACCTTTCAGGCGCTTCGCATCGCGGCGAATGAGGAGCTGGTCGGACTCGACCGCTTCATCGACGAGGCGGTGAGCGTCCTCGAGAGCGGCGCACGAATCGCGGTGATCTCGTTTCACTCGCTCGAGGATCGAATCGTCAAACGCGCGCTGCGGCGGCTGAAAGGCGAATGCACGTGTCCGCCCGGCATGCCGGTCTGCGGATGTGGGACGAAGGACGTGGTCAGCGTGTTGACAGGACGTCCGGTGACTGCTTCGGAAGACGAGGTGAATCGAAATCCGCGATCGCGCAGCGCCAAGCTGCGCGTCGCAGAAAAGAAGTAAGGCGGAGCCAGGCAGCAAGGGTGAAGGTTGGGGAAGGGTGGGTGTGGCGCGGTGAGCGGGGGCTCGGGAGGGGTGGAGCGTGGGGGGTGGGTGGACGTGGACGCTGCTCGTTGCCGTGCATGTAGGCAAATCTTCACCCTTGTTCCCGGGCTCCGCGCGGCCTTGGAATGTACGCTCAAAAAAGATCGATCGACAACGCTCACATCGTCCGCGAACGCGACCGTCAGCGGTTCCGTGAGCTCCTCGCTCTGTTGGGCCTGGGCATTCCGATCGGACTGTTCCTTCTCCTCTTCACCTGGCAGAACCTCGAGGTCATCCGGCTGGGCCACGAGGCGACGCGCCTGCAGAAGCAGCGAAAAGACATCGAGAACGCAAACAAGGTTCTGCAGTACGAGCTCGATCGCCTGACATCGCTGCATTCGGTCGAGCAGAAGGCGACCGCACTCGGCTTCGAGCGAACCGATCCGCGCGTGGTGGTGATGGTGCAAAAGCCCGCGGACCCCAAGCCGCGGCCAGCGGGCCGCAACGAGACCCGGCGATGACGAAGCCGCAGCGGCGTCTGCTGCAGCTGTTCGCGTTCCTCTCAGTATGGGCGCTGGTCGTCGTCGGGCGGCTGCTGCAGGTGCAGATTCTTCGTCACGACGACTACGTGGCCCGTGCACAGCGGCAGCAGGAACGAACTCTGACTCTGAGCCCGGTGCGCGGGTCGATCCTCGATGCGCACAACCGCGTGTTGGCCGAGAGCGTCGCCGCCGAATCGATCTATGCCGATCCCCAGGCCATCGTCGACCGCCGGGCGACGGCGAAGGCGTTGGCTACGATCAAGGAGCTCGGCGTCACGGCGAGCGACATTCAGGAGAAGCTCGGCGGCGACGGAGGCTTCGCCTGGATCGCGCGGCAGGTGCCTCTGGAGATCAGTGCCAGGGTGCGCACGCTTCGCCTCGCGGGCATCTATTTCCTGGATGAGCATCGACGAGCCTACCCGCGTGGAATGCTCGCGGCAAACGTCATCGGCTACGTTGGAGTCGACGGCGCCGGCCTGGGTGGAATCGAGCATTCGTACGACAGCTATGTCCGTGGCCGCCCCGGTCGCGTGACCCTCCTGCGCGACGCGCGGCGCGGCGTCTACCTCGTCGGCGGCGAAGGGGCCAATCGGGCCATCGACGGGAACCACGTCGTGTTGACCATCGACGCGGTCGTTCAATTCATCGCCGAGCGCGCGTTGGCCAAGGCGGTGAACCGCTGGAAAGCGGCCGGCGGCTCAGTGATCGTCCTCGATCCGAACGACGGCGCGGTGCTGGCGATGGCTTCGGTTCCCTCGTTTGATCCGAACCGCTTTCGCGATTTTCCGCCGGAGCGATGGCGCAACCGCAATGTGCAGGACATCTACGAGCCGGGATCGACCTTCAAGATCGTGACAGCCGCAGCCGGCCTGGAGGAGGGCATCGTCACCCCGTCGGAGGTGATCAACTGCGGCGACGGCGTGATCCGCATCGCCAACAACGACATCCACGAGGCGGGCGGCAGCCGCTACGGCTTCATCACCTTCGAGGACGTGATGGTGCATTCCTCGAATGTCGGCGCGGTTCGCGTCGGCCTGGCCCTGGGGCAGGGTAGGTTCTTCCGCTACATCCGGCGCTTCGGATTCGGCGACCGCACCGGAATTCAACTTCCCGGCGAAACGCCGGGGCTGGTCCGGCCCACGGAGCGCTGGTCGCAGCTCTCCAACGCCAGCATCGCCATCGGACAGGAAGTGGGTGTTACGCCGCTGCAGATCGCAGCCGCGACGGGGGCCGTGGCCAACGGCGGCATTCGCCTGGTCCCTCGCATCGTCGACCGAGTGGAAAATGCGAAGGGCGAAATCGTCTATCGTCCGCCTCGTCCCGAGCCGGTGCGCATCATCTCTGAAAAAACGGCGGCGGTGCTCAACGAGATCCTCAAAGCGGCGGTCAGCCGAGGAACGGGAGTGGGGGCTGGGCTGCCGGAGCATGTGGTGGCCGGCAAGACAGGAACGGCGCAGAAGGCCATCCGCGGCGGATATTCTCCTGACCGATTCGTATCGTCGTTCGCCGGATACGTTCCGGCGGATCGTCCTCGCCTGGTCATTCTGGTAGTGATCGATGAGCCGAAAGACGATCAGTACGGTGGCACGGTGGCCGCTCCCGTCTTCAAGGATATCGCCGAGGCGACGCTGCGCTACTTCGGCGTGCCGCCGTCGATTCCCGCCCGGACGGTGGACATCGCCCCCTCGCTGGCCGCGATTTCGCAAGAGTCTGGCAGCGACGAGCGGGCGTCGAGCGGCGGGCGGCGAGCGGGTGTTCCCGATCTGCGGGGCCTCGACGCGCGCGCGGCGGTCGCCAGCGCCACGGCCGCCGGATTTCGTGTCCGTGCGCTCGGGAGCGGCGTGGTCCAATCACAACTCCCCTTGCCGGGTGACGTGTTGCCGGAAAACCGTCTTCTGACCTTGCGTTTCGCGGAGGTCGCGCGATGAAGCTGCGCGATCTGCTCCAGGGTGTGCCCGTGCGCTCCTGGCAAGGAAATCTCGACGCGGAGATCACGGCCGTAGTGGGCGATTCGCGCCTGGCGGTTCGCGGCTCGCTCTTTGTGGCCATCCGTGGCATGCAGCAGGACGGCGCGAAGTTCGTCGACTCCGCGGTGGAAAAGGGGGCGATCGCCGTGGTCAGCGATCACCCGCCCGCCACTCGCCGCTCGCCGCAGGCATGGGTGGAGGCGGAGGATTCCCGCTCCGCACTGGCTCTGATCGCTGCCAACTTCTACGGCCACCCGGCGGACAAGCTGACCCTTGTCGGGGTTACCGGAACTTCAGGGAAGACAACGACCACGAAGATGCTCGAGTCGATCTTCGACGCAGCCGGCGAGCCGGTGGGGCTGATCGGGACGATCGAGTATCGCGCCGGCGAGGAGCGGTTGGTCGCCGATCGCACCACGCCCGATGCCGTCGTGCTGCAGCAGTGGTTTGCCAAAATGGTGGCCGCCGGCGTCAAGCACGCCGTCATGGAAGTGTCCTCGCACGCCCTGGCCCTGAAGCGAACCTACGGGATTCAGTTTGCCGCGGCGGTGTTCACGAACCTCTCGCAGGATCACTTCGATTTTCACAAAGGCTTCGAAGATTACTTCGCCGCGAAGAAGAGCCTGTTCGATCAGATCGATCGCAAGCGCCGAACCGCGGTCGTCAACATCGATGACGAATACGGCCGGCGTCTGGCCGGCGAATTGAAAAAAGCGGTCATCTCGTTCGGCCGCTCGCCGAAGGCCGACATTCGCCCGGCCGATCAATTCGCCATCGACGTGCGTGGCCTGCGCGGCCGCGTCCATACGCCGGCAGGCGATATTCGCGTGGAGTCGCGTCTTCTCGGCCTCCCGAACCTATACAACTGGATGGCCGCCATCGGCGCTGCCGTGGCCGTGGGCATCCCGCGCAAAGCCATCGAAGCGGGGATCCGCAATCTCGCCACCGTGCGCGGCCGGTTCGAATATGTGGAATCCGCGGGCGGCCCCACGGTGATCGTCGACTACGCGCACAAACCTGACGCGCTGGAGAAGCTCCTTCACGCAGTACGCGATCTCGCAGCGAAGAAGCGCCTGGTGCTCGTCTTCGGCTGCGGCGGAGATCGAGACAAGGACAAGCGGCCGATGATGGGCGAGATCGCCGGCCGGTTGGCCGACTTCACCATGCTGACCAGCGACAATCCGCGGAGCGAGAATCCCGACTTCATCATCGACGACATCGAGAAGGGCATCCGCCGAGGAACGTACGTGCGGATGACCGACCGGCGCGAGGCGATCGCCCGGACGATCGACGAGGCGTCCGATGATGACGTCATCGTGATTGCTGGGAAAGGTCACGAAAGCTACCAGGTAGTTGGCGATCAGATCATTCACTTCGATGATCGGGAGGAAGCCGAATTCGCCCTGAAAAAGCGACATGAAAAAGTAGCACCTAAAACAGGTTGAAATTGAGCTTGATATTGATGACAACATCAGTCTATGATTTGGCGCACTGGAAACGGTGCTCTCTCCCGGCTCCGTCGGTCAGTTTCAGCGTGGGTGTGTGGACGGTGATCGCGGGGCAGTCCCGGGGGAAGGGATGCGATCGCCGTTGTGGAAGCGCGGCGGGGCCGGGAGAGGGCATTCGGGCGAGCAGCGAGCAGCGAGCAGCGAGCGGGGGAACGTGC
>Ga0070708_100001312_pt1 | contig 19055 bp, 16 predicted proteins | sample KBSK5503metaG_FD_65469 | JGI IMG/M metagenome (GOLD analysis project Ga0070708, IMG submission 65469) | Corn, switchgrass and miscanthus rhizosphere microbial communities from Kellogg Biological Station, Michigan, USA - KBS K5-50-3 metaG | ecosystem: Host-associated > Plants > Roots >... | reverse complement strand
AAGAAGGCTGCTCCCAAGCGCAAGAAGGCGGCCAAGCGGAAGACGGCGAAGAAGGCAACCGCCAAGAAGCCCGCTCGCAGGCGCCGCCGGGCGAAGAAGAAGTAACCTCCGCCCCGTACGTCTGAGGCCTTGCCCGCCTGGCAAGGCCTCAGTTCTATTCTCGAGCTGTTACGCGTCGTGAGGGCACGTTCACAGAAAATCGTGTGATTGGCAGGCGTGTCTTCGCGCTTGGTAGGCTCGCGCGGCTCATGGAGCTCCCCAAAGACCCCTCGATCTTGGTTTTGCTCGTTGCAACCGATGGGGCCGCATGGCTGCCCGATGTCCTCAAAGGCCTTCGCGCGCAGCAGTACCGGCCGATCAAAGTCGTCGCGGTCGACAATGCATCAGGTGACGGTTCGGGCGCCATCCTCGCGAAGGCCTTCGGCGTTCGCCGCGTCGTCACGCTCGAACGTCGGATCGGATACGGGCGCGCACTCGCAGCGGGACTGAAGATCGCGACCGAGCGCGAACTCGAGGCCGATGCGTTCTTGCTTCTTCACGACGATGCGGCTCTCGAGCCGGGCGCCCTCGAAGCGATGGTCACAACGATGCGTCGGACGGGCGCGGGCATCGTCGGGGCGAAGCTGCTCGAGTGGGATGAGCCCTCGCAGCTTCAAGACTTCGGACAGACGACTGATCGTTACGGCCGGGGTGTTCCTCGTGTCGAGCGCGGAGACATCGACCAAGGTCAGCACGAGACGGTCGAAGAGGTTCTTTTCGCAACAAGTGCAGCTCTGCTTGTTGCGCGCGACCTCGTCGAGAAGATCGGTCTTTTCGATCCGCGTTTCGTCGCCCTGCGAGACGACCTCGACCTCAGCTGGCGCGCGCGCATAGCCGGCTACAAAACATTCGTCGATCCCGCTGCCGTTGCGCGACACGCCTCAGCTGCGTCGCGCGATCTGCGCGACTCTCCCGTACGCGGGCGCACCCGCTATTTCTCTGAGCGCAACATGCTCGCGACACTCATCAAGAATTACAGCCTCCCGCGGCTCGCGATCGCTCTTCCGTTCACGCTGCTCATCTCTTTGCTGAACGCCGTTTTGTATTTCCTTACCGGCAGGCGGTCCTCGTCGGTTCAGGTCTTGCAAGCGCTCCAGTGGAACGTGGCTCACCTTCCGTCGACGTTGCGCGCACGCGCACGCGCTCAACGGCAGCGCACGCAATCCGATGCAGCCGTGACCGATCTCATGCACCACGGGGCCACGCGTTTGCGCGCGCAGATCGAGAGCGCGGTGGAGAAGATCGTGGGCGAGGTCGACGAGGGTAGCGAAGAGGACATCGACAAACCGCGACCGCGGATGACCGATCGGATCCGCGCGCATCCGGTGGGAACCTTGCTCCTGATCGCGCTCGTCCTCGGCTTCATCGGAGCGCGCACTCTGTTCTTCTCACAACCGCTCGCCGGGATCGACTTGCTTCCCTTTCCGAGCAGCATGCACTCCTTCTTCTCTGAGTTCGCGTCGGGATGGCGGGGGCCGGCGGCCGGTGGTGCGGGGCCGGCGACGCCGGGGCTTGCCTTGCTCGGGGTCTTGAGCTTCATCACGTTCGGGAGCGGCTGGCTGGCCGAGCGAGTCCTCATCCTCGGACTCCCTCTTGTTGGGGCCCTGTCGATGTACCGGCTGGCCGGTGCCTTGCAGATGGGGGATCGGGGCCGCCGCCTGTCGGTCGTCGCGTACGCCGCGTCGCCGCTGATGCTCGGAGCGTTCGGCGGAGGCCGTCTTCCCGACCTTGTCCTCATCGCGCTCGCGCCGGTGTTGCTCCTGCCGATCCTGCGTGCCGCCGGCGTGCTCGGCGACACCGGATGGCGAAGCGTGGCTGCCGGAGTCGCCGGTCTCGCGATCGCCACGTCACTCGCACCGTGGTCGATCGTCTTCGTTGCAGGCGCCGGACTGCTCGTAGCCGCGCTGTGCGTGGGCACACGGAAGACGACCGCAGGTGATGTCCTCCGTCGCACCGCGATCATCATCAGCGGCGCGCTCATTCTGCTGCTTCCGTGGAGCGTCGAGCTGTTCCGTTCCGGATCGCCTCTCGGAGGCGGTGGGACCGACGGCGTACGGACGATGACCGACATCCTCGCGGTGTCGGCGGGTCCTGTGCGCGCGCTCCCGCTGGCGATCGCTTTCGGACTGCCGGTTGCCGGCCTGGCCGGCCTCGCCGCCGCTCCACCGGAGCGCCGTCGCTCGGCAGCGATCTTCGCCGGTATAGCGCTTGCCTCGATCGGTGTGGCCTGGGCGATCGCGCGCGGTGTTCCTTGGATCGCGCCGCGCCCCGAGCTTGCGCTTACCGGCGCTGCGGTCGGATGGTCCGTGCTGGCTGGGATCGGTTTCGATGCTGCCGCGTCGCGGCTGCGCGCGCGCGCATTCGGCGTGCAGCATCTCGTTGCCGGCGTCGCAGGCATCTTGCTGGTCGTCCAGATCGCCGCCGCCGGAGGATGGGTAGCGCGCGGGAAACATCCGGGACTGGTGGCGTCGGGAAGTCTGGCGCCTTCGTTCCTCGCTGAGCAGGCCGCTCAGCAAGGAGCCTTCCGCGTGGCGTGGGTTGACGGGACCCTCGCAGCACCTACCGTCGCTCTCACCGGTCCGGAGGGTCAGACGATGGTTCGGTACCTCTCACGGGAGGCCGGGCCGGGGGCCGTTGATTTCCGGCGGGCGATGGCTGCCATCGCGTCGAACGAAACAGAGTCGGGCGGAAGGCTGCTCGCGACCTTCGGGGTGCGATACGTCATCGTGCGGGCCAGCGCCGACCCCGCGTTGTCCGCGGCCCTCGCGCGGCAGGTGGACCTCGCGTTCTCGCAGCGTCACGGCGCGATCGTGTTTGAAAACAAGGCGGGTCTCCCGATCGCCACCACCGTTTCCGCGCCGGGATGGGTGCAGGCGTCATCGTCCAACTTCGAGGCGGCTGCGGGCGCCGAAGCCTCGCCCAACGCGGGACCGGGGCTGGCGCAGGTGGGAGGGTCGGGCTTCCGCGGCGAGGCGGCGATCGATGCGAAAGAGATCCTTCTTGCAGAGGACTACTCCGAGGGATGGCGCGCGCGCGTCGACGGCAAGACCCTGAAGCCGCAACCTTCGTTCGGATGGGGGACCCGGTTCGATCTTCCGGCGAAGCCGAACACCATCGACATCAGCTGGACGGGCCAGCGATGGCATCGTGGAGCGCTCGTGCTTGAGCTGGTGCTCGTCATCGGGTTCGCGATCCGCTGGTCTCAGCGCGCGGCGCGCGAACGAGGCGAGCGATGAAGCTGCGTATCGTCGTCTTGCTCGTGATCGCTCTCGCCGGAGGGGCCGTCGCGATCGATCATGTGTCGCCTGCCAAACCCGTGGCGCGCTCGACCGTTTCGCTTGCGCCCGCCGCCGGGGTTCTTTCGTGTCCGTACGTTACCGAGCCGAATGGGATCGCCTACATCCAGCTCGCCAACGTCGGCCCGTCCAGCGCATCGATCCGTCTTGCGATCGGAGCGTCGAAGGGCGCGCCGATCGGAATCAGCATGGCCTTGCCGGGCGGCTCGACCTCGTCCTTACGTGTCCCACCGAATGCAGCAGGCCGGGCCGCCGCCGTTATCGAGTACTCGGGTGGCGCGGTCATCGCCACCCACATGCTCTTCCTGCGCCCGTCGAGCGGCCCCGTTTTTCGAGCCGGAGGCGGCGCAGCGTCGCCGTGTGCGCGCGCGGGAGGGCAAGACGTCGTCGTTTCCGGTGCGAGCACCCTTGGCACCGATGCCGTTCTCGCGGTGTTCAACCCGGGGAGCGCCGACGCGGACGTGTCCGTGTCGCTCATCGCGGATGGGCGTGTGCTTCAGCCGCAACGTCTCTCCAGGCGCATCGTTCCGTCGCACGCGCGCCGTGACTTTCGGCTTGGCGACTTCGCTTTCAACGCGCGCAACGTCATCGCCGTCGTGCACGCGAACGCGGGAAGGGTCGTCGCAGAAGCCCTCATCCGTTCGTCGCAGGGCGTTGAGTTTCTGTCGGGACAGACACCCTCGAGCGAGCTGATCGCCGTCGCCGGTCAAAGTGGGAGCGGCGCGAATGTGGGAGTAACGGTGATCGGTCAAGACGATGCCGGGATCGACGTGCGACTCATCAGTGCCGCCGCGCAGACTTCCATCGCCGGGTTCCCACCGTCAATTCCTCCGGCAGGAGGTCGTTATCTCGGGATCCCCGACCAAGGGCAGGGCGCCCCAGCCGCGTATGCATTCGATGTCACCGTCGGCTCGCCGATCGTCGCAGGAACGAGCTGGACGACGAGTCGCGGTGGTCCGCAAGAGATGGCGTCCTTACCAGGCGCCGTGCCGTCGCTGCATTGGGGCGCGGTCTTGGGCGCGTTCCAACCCGGTACAGGGACGCGCGCCGTGATCGTTAACCCGAGCGGTGTTCCTGCGCTGGTTCACGTGACGACGTTCGGTCCCACCGGGCAAACGGCGCAGGATGTCTCCATCCCGGCGGGGCGGCTCATCGAACTCGCGATCGGAAGAGGGGCGGGGACCTTCGCCGTGTTCGTGGATTCGAAGGGTCCCGTCGTTCTCGCGTTACGAAGCCTCGCGTTCTTACAGGGCAAAGCGGGAACGTCGGTTGCCGTCGCCGGCGAATCGTTCGTCGCGGCGACGCCGGAAGCAGTTGCGATCGACCCACGCGCCGGGGTCCCGGCTGTTCTGCCTACCCCCTAGCGGAAAAATCTCTCGTCTCTCCTTGCGCGCCTATTTCAGGCTGTGTTAAGTTGTTTGAGTACTCCCGAGAAGTGAATGGGGCAACCCGGAAGCTACTTGGGAGTACATCTTTTGTTCGCCGAAGCGGTTCGCGTCTGTGGGCGCGCGCGCTTCGATTGATAGTTGTGCAGGTGAGAGGCCATCCGAGAGGTGGTCTCTTTGTTTTGGTCTTGATCGGGTCGCGGGCGCGAGGCCGGCAGGCCGATGCGCTTGCGCGCTGCAAAAATCAAAAGTGTCTTAGGTAGCAAAATCGCGGGTAAGAGAGCGTCCGCGCTGCTCTTCGGCCCGGCGGGGTCCCAGGACGCTTGAAAAGGCCTTTGTCCTCTCGTATCGTTCGCGCCGTGGCCGGCAAGGGCAACAGCGACGTTCGGCGATGCTCTCGGAATGCCTGCCGTTGGCCGGCTTCCGCGTCACTCACCTACGCGTACGCGAAGAAGGTCGTCTGGATCGAAGACCTCACTCCGCAGCCACATCCGGCCGCTTACGATCTTTGCGCTGCTCATGCGGAACGCCTTGCGGTGCCGCTCGGATGGCTGAAAGAGGATCTTCGCGTCCTGCCTCCCTCAGTGACGCCGATCCGCCCAGAGGTTGGTAGCTGGGAAGCCGCGGCTGACGCGTCGGCCAGCGGCGCGTAACCGGCCAGACACCCAGATCCTTGACGAGGCCGACTTTCCCTGCTTGGCTGTCTTAGGTAATCAGCTACCTAAGAAGGCTTCTTCGTGCCGATCGAACGAGATCTCATCCGAGCCGTCAGGCGCCTCGACGAGTACGACCTGCGGCGTCTGATGATCTTCGTGCGCGGCCTGCTCCTCCATCGCGACGGCCCCGGGTTCGAGCAAGACCGACCGGCCGAGCATGCAAAAGTCACCTATCGGCTCGAGCCGGTGCGCTGTGGGAAAGACGGCTGCACCCGGTGCCCGCACGGACCGTACTGGTACGCCTACTGGCGCGAGGACGGACGGCTTCGATCGCGCTACATCGGGAAACAGCCGCCGGAGGGCGCGGAGGTCCCCTGACATGGGCATGTCGCCTTAGGCAACACCATCCAGATAGATCATGTTCGGCCTTCACGCAAACAGGTATGTTTTGGACGATTGCCGGGCGTCCACGCCCGGGGGGAGCAAGGAGATCGGATGGCGGCGCTCGAGTGTCCGCAGTGCGGTTCTCGTAACGTGATCAACATCAACTTGACCATGGAAGACGGAGAGCCCGTTTCGTTCTATTCCTGCCACGCGTGCGATAAGCGGTGGTGGAACAGGGACGGCGAGCCCATCGACCTCCCCAACGTGCTCGAGCTTGCAAAGCGCGCGCCGAAGCGCGCAGCCAAGCCGAAGGCGTAGGAACCGGGTGCGCGCAGCCCGCGCAGCCGACCTCGCGCTCCACGGGCGTTTCGTCGATGCCGAACGTGTCCTATCGCGCGCCGGTTCCTCCGACGAAGCGACATGGGTCCAGGCGTACATCGCGGCGTCCCGCGGTGACTTCGTGAAAGCGCGCGCGCTTGCCGGGGCTCTATCGGCGGATGCGCGCGCACGATCGGTCCGCGTGGCGTCGGCCCTCACTCTTGGCTCGGTCCTTCGTCAGATGGGGAAGCATCGGGCGGCGCTCCCGTTCGATCGAGCGGCCCTCGCGGCCGCGCATACCGACGCCGAGCGCGCGCATTCGCTGATCGGCCTCGGTGCCGACGCGATCGGCCTCGGACAAGCAGCCGCATGTGCTTGCCGGCTCTCCGAGGCTGGAGCGCTCGCGCCGGCAGGGGACTGGCGCGTGCAGGTGCGGCTCGATTGGGTGCGTACCGAGCACGCCCTCGCGATCGGCCGTCCGCGCGCGGCGCTCCTCCATGCTGGCCGTGCGCTGGTGCGCGCGTGCCGGGAGAACGCGCTGCGCCATACCGCGAAGTCCCACCTTTTCCTCGCCGTCGCGCTCGGCGAGGCCGGACATGAACGCGCAAGCGAACGACAGATGAACGCTGCGTTGCGTGGTGCGCGCGCGTGTGGCGCCGCACCCGTCGCGGATGTTGCGCGCGCGATGTGGGCCAAGAGCCCGGCCGGCGTCGCTGGGTAGGATGGGCCCGTGGACCTCGACGCGATCTTCAAGGCCTACGACATCCGGGGTCTCTATCCCGATCAGCTCGACGAAGAGGTTGCGCACCGTGCGGGCCGCGCGTTCGTCGCACTGCTCGGCGCGCGCTCGGTTGTGGTTGCGCGCGACATGCGTTCGTCGAGCGAGCCACTATCCGCCGCTTTCATATCAGGTGCGGCGACTCAGGGCGCCGACGTCATCGACCTCGGGCTGGCGACGACCGACATGCTGTACTACGCGTCCGGGTCGCTCGATATGCCCGGCGTCGTCTTCACCGCGTCACACAACCCGTCCAAGTACAACGGGATGAAGATGGTGCGCGCCGGGGCTCTGCCCCTCGGAAGCGAAAGCGGCATGGCAGAGATCAAAGCGATGATCGCGACCGGCGAGTTCCCGCGTCCGCCTCGCCTCGGGCAGATCTCGCGCCGTGATCTCATGCCGGAGTTCGTAGAACACGTCTTATCTTTCGTCGACGTCGCCTCCCTCAAGCCGCTCAAGGTCGTGATCGATGCCGGCAACGGGATGGCGGGGCTGACCGTCCCTCGTGTCTTTGAGAAGCTCCCATTCGAAGTCGTGCCCCTCTTTTTCGAACTGGACGGAACCTTCCCGAACCATCCGGCCGATCCGATCCAGCCGGAGAACCTCGCGTTCTTGCGCGCTGCGGTTCTCGAGCACGATGCGGTCGCCGGGATGGCGTTCGACGGGGACGCAGACCGGGTCTTCTTCGTCGACGAGAAGGCGGAACCCGTTTCCGCGTCGCTGCTCGGCGCGATGATCGCGAAGGTCATGCTCGAGCGGCATCCCGGTGAGAAGATCGTGTATTCGCTCACGTGCTCGCGTGTCGTGCCCGAAACGATCATCGAAAACGGCGGTGAGCCGATCCGCACCCGAGTCGGTCATTCATTCATCAAGCAAGTGATGGCCGAGACGGGCGCAGTCTTCGGCACGGAGCATTCGGGACACTTCTACCTTCGTGATCACTATCGAGCCGAGTGCGGGGTGATCACTGCCCTCCAGACGCTTGAGGTGATCTCGCGATCCGGCGGAACGTTCAGCGACGCGCTGGCTCCGTTTCGACGGTATTGGAACTCGGGCGAGATCAACTCCGAGGTCGCGGACAAAGAAGGTGCGATGCGCCGGGTCGAGCAGGCCTTCCCCGACGGAAAGCACGACTACACCGACGGCCTCCTGATCGACTTCGAGGACTGGTGGTTCAGTCTTCGCCCCTCGAATACGGAGCCGCTCCTGCGCCTGAACGTCGAAGCGCGCGATCCGGCGACCGGCGAGGCGCGGCGGGACAAGATCCTGTCCATCATCCGCGGCTGAGCCGGCGGTTCGCGCGGCCGGGCGCAGGCCGTAGAATCCTTCGGGGTCGACCAAGGGAGGCCACGATGGCTGTTAGCAAGGAATTGATCGACATCCTTATCTGTCCCAACTGTCACGGCGAGATCTCATACGACGAAGCTGCGCAAACCATCACGTGCGTCGGGAAATGCCACTACGTCTACCCCGTGCGTGACGACATCCCGATCATGCTCATCGACGAGGCGGAGAAACCCGCCTCGTGAACGATCTCGACGACCCCGGCGCTCTCGCCGCGGTCGACCCTCACGATTCGCTCGGGGCCGTCGAACGAACGCCCGAGCAATGGCTCGAAGCGATAACGCGCGCGCGGTCGTGCGAAGGGCTCCCGACGCGCCACGGGATCAACGGCGTCGTCTACTGCGGCATGGGAGGAAGCGGGGTCGGCGGCGACATCCTCGCCGCGATCGCCGTAGAGACGGGGTCCGTTCCCGTAACCGTCGTCAAGGGTTATCGCCTCCCGGCGTGGACGGGACCGAACACGCTCGTGATCTGCGCCAGCTACTCGGGCACAACGGAAGAAACGATCGCCTGTTTCGACGAAGCGTCCGATCGCAAGGCTCGGATCGTTGTTATCTCGACGGGCGGCGCTCTTGCAGAGCGCGCTGCATCGCGCGCTGTCGCGCACCTGTCACCCGTCGAGGATCTGCAGCCGCGGCAAGCGCTCGCGTCCCTCGCCGTCCCTGCGCTCGTGATCGCCGAGCAGCTGGGACTGATCGCCGATATCGCTGCCGACCTTACGGAAACCGAAGGCGTGCTCGCCGGACGAGTAGCTCTCTACGGGCGTGATGTCGCGACGGATAACAACGTTGCGAAGCAGCTCGCCCTTCAGCTTGAGGGGAGGGTGCCGATCATCTGGGGTCAGGAACCTCTGCTGGGCGCTGCAGCCGTTCGCTGGCGCACGCAACTGAATGAGAATGCGAAGGTGGCCGCGTTCTCGAACACATTGCCCGAGCTCGATCACAACGAGGTCGTCGGCTACGAGAAGGATTCGCCGAGCATCGGTGAGCTTGCGATCGTGGTTCTCCGGATGCCGGGGGAAGACCCGAGGGTAAGCCGCAGGATCGACGCGACGATCGAGCGCGTCGGAGAACTGGTCGCGACTGTTGAGGTGAGCGCGGTAGGAGAGTCTCCGCTCGCGCGCCTCATGAGCGCGGTCCTCCTTGGGGACTTCGTGAGCGTGTATCTTGCAGTGCGCCGGGGCGTCGATCCGAGTCCTGTGACGGCGATCGACGAGCTCAAGCGCCGACTTTCATAGACTTCCGAGGAGGAATCGTGGACTACGACGTGAAGGACTCCGCGCTCGCCGATCACGGACGCGTGCGCATCGAGTGGGCCGGCGGTCACATGCCGGTGCTTCAGGCGATCCGCGAGCGGTTCGCGAAAGAGAAGCCGCTGCAGGGTTTGGTCATCAGCGCGTGCCTGCACGTCACGAGCGAGACCGCGAATCTGATGCTCGCGCTGAAGGCCGGCGGTGCGGACGCCTCGCTGTGCGCGTCGAACCCGCTGTCGACGCAGGATGACGTTGCGGCGGCGCTGGTCGACGAAGGCATTCCCACCTATGCGATCAAAGGCGAAGACAACGAAACGTATTACAAACACATCGACGCCGTGCTTGATCGTCGTCCCGCGATAACGATGGACGACGGCGCCGACCTCGTCTCCGTGTTGCACAAGCAACGCACCGATCAGCTCGCAGAGATAAAAGCGGGTACGGAAGAGACCACAACCGGGGTCATCCGCCTTCGCCAGATGGCCGCCGACAAGGTTCTTCGCTATCCGATCGTTGCCGTGAACGACACGCCGACGAAGCACCTATTCGACAACCGGTATGGGACCGGCCAATCCTCGCTCGACGGCATCACGCGCGCGACGAACATCCTTTGGGCCGGGAAGACTGTCGTCGTCGGTGGCTACGGGTACGGGGGCCGCGGCTTGGCGATGCGAGCGCGCGGTATGGGTTCGCAAGTCGTGGTCACCGAGGTCGATGCGGTGAAGGCGCTCGAGGCTGCTATGGAAGGGTACTCGGTCATGCCGATGGTCGAGGCTGCTCGCATCGGCGACGTTTTCATCACCGTGACCGGCGACAAGGACATCCTTCGGCGCGAGCACTTCGAAGTCATGAAGGACGGCGCCATCATGGCGAACACCGGCCATTTCGACGTCGAGATCAACAAGGGTGATCTGCGCGCGCTCACGACGGAGACACGCGAGATGCGCGAGCACGTCGTGCAGTACACGCTCGAGGACGGCCGCAAGATCTACCTGCTGGCCGACGGGAGGCTGGTGAATCTGGCCGCCGCTGAAGGCCATCCGGCCGCCGTCATGGACATGTCCTTCGCCGACCAAGCACTCACCGCCGAGTGGCTGACCAAGCAGAGCAACCTCAAGCCCGACGTGTACGACGTTCCCGACGAGATCGACCGCGAGGTCGCCAAGCTCAAGCTTGCGACGATGGGGATCCGCATCGACGAGCTCACGCCGGTGCAAGAGGCCTACCTCAGCAGCTGGCAGGAAGGCACCTAAACCCCGTGCCGGACGACGAACCGCGCCTCGTCCCCTTCGAGCCGGAGCTCACGCTCGCCCCACATACGAATGGGTCACACCGTAAGCGGCGTCGTCGTGTGTTGGGTGGCATCACGTTTGGGTTCCTGCTGGGGTCGCTGCTGGCAACGAGCCTTGTCTCCCGTCTGCAATGGCTGAACCTGTCCACGATCGGCTGGTGGGGGCGACCGGTTCTCGCGGCCGTCGGCGCGGGCGTCATCATCGGTTTCTTCCGGCAGGATGATCTCCGTGCCGCCGTGATCGGCGGCGCGATCGGCGGCTTGCTCGCGCTGTGGGGCGTCTATGCCATCGTTCGTTTGAGCGTGCATGTGCTGTTCGTCGATCGTTCAGTCGCACGCGTTGTGTCCGCCGACCTCTTGCGCCTTGCGGCGTACGGCGCGCCCGGCGGCGCTGCCGGAGCTACCGCCGGGTGGAGCGCGCGGACCGTCGTCGGACGGGCGGGGGCCGGACGCTAGACTGAATCTCATGCGATCCATCGAGTGGCGCGACGGCGACATCGTCATCATCGACCAGACCCTTCTTCCCGCGCGCCTCGAATTCCGGACCCTGACCGATACAGAATCAGTCGCCGAAGCGATCCGCTCGCTGCGTGTTCGCGGCGCTCCGGCGCTGGGCATCATCGGCGGATTGGGAGTTGCGCAGGCTGCTCGCCGGCCGAAGGCTGCAAATGCGAACGCCCTTCTTGAACGTGCCGAGCAGGCCGCCGAGACTCTGGCCGGTACCCGCCCCACCGCTGTGAACCTGACGTGGGGGATCGATCGTGTACTAGCGAAGGGGCGTGCGATCCCGATGACCGCCGGCGCACTCCGGATCGCCCAGTCGATGGTCGACGAGGCGCTGGCCATCCAGTCGGAGGACGAGGAAGCCTGTTTGGCGATGTCGAAGCACGCGCAAGAATTCTTCCAGCCCAGGGGCGTCGTACTGACGCACTGCAATACCGGGTTCTTGTGCACCGGCGGCATCGGGACGGCGCTCGGTGCCATACGCCATGCGCACGAGTCGGGCCTCGACATCGTGGTCATCGCGACGGAGACACGCCCGCTCTTGCAGGGCGCGCGCCTGACGGCGTGGGAGCTCTCACAGCTTGGGATACCTCACGCGCTCGTCGTCGACGGAGCGGCGCCAGGCTTGATCGCGCGCGAAGAGGTGTCTCTCGTCATCGTCGGCGCCGACCGGATCGCAGCCAACGGCGACGTTGCGAACAAGGTCGGGACCTATCCACTGGCTTTGGCCGCGGCGACGGCCGGCGTCCCCTTCGTTGTGGTGGCGCCGACATCGACCGTCGACCTATCCGTCACCGACGGCAGCGCGATCCCCGTGGAGGAGCGCGCGCCTGGCGAGGTAACGGCGATACTCGGATCTCAACAGATAGCACCTCCCGGGACCCAGGTGATCAACCCCGCGTTCGACATCACGCCTGCGTCGCTGATAACAGCGATCGTTACCGAGCACGGCATCGCGCGCGCGCCGTTCGGTCCCACGCTGCGACAGATGGCAGGGGGAGGGAAAACATCGCGCTCACACGCGCCCAAGCCTCGCGCAAAGGCGAAGCCGATGAAACTGAAACAGCGCCAAACTGCGACGCGAGTCACCGGCCCGTCTAAGAAGCGCGCGCCGGTCTCGAAACGCTCGAAGGCCGCGAAGCGAACGGCCGCCCCCAGACGAGCAGCCTCACGTAAGCGAGTCGCGAAGCCTGTGCCCGGGCGGCGCGCGCGCTGACGCTGACGTTTCTCGCGAATGCGTCATCGGCGCGCGCGCCGGTCCCACCGAACGTCGTAGCGTCGTCCGATGCGCGCGCTCATCGATCTGATCTTCCCGCCGTCGTGTCTTTCGTGCCGGCGCTCCGGCCCGCATTTTCTCTGCGCGGAGTGCACGTCTGCGTTTCCCTGGATCAAGGCGATGTGCGCGCGTTGTGGGCGGCCAGTCCTGCGCCCGGTGTCCGCGTGTGCCGACTGTCGGGATCCCGTGCCTGCGTTCAGCCTCGCGCGCGCGCCCGGTGCGTACCGCGGTGTGGCGCGTGATGTCCTGATGTCGTTCAAGCTTGGGGGCGAGCGTCGCGCGGCGCGGCCGATGGCCGGGCTGATGGTCCGAACCGTTCGAGATCTCGATGCCGATGTGATCACCTTCGTTCCCGCGTCTCGTACGTCGTCGGTCGAACGCGGCTTCAACACCGCGCATGAGCTTGCGCGCGCGCTGGCGCCGCTCGTGCGGATCCCTTGCGCGGGGCTCATCCGAAAGACGAGAGAAACGCCCGATCAAGCGGCATTAGGCCGAAACCAGCGACGGAGGAACCTGACGGGAGCGTTCCAAGCGAACCGCGCGGCGGGACGGGTGCTGCTCGTCGACGACGTGATGACGACCGGTGCGACCGCAGACGCTTGCGCGCGCGCGCTGCGAGCGGCAGGCGCGCTCGACGTCATGGTTGTGACGTTCGCCCGGGCGGGAGACTGAGCGTCTGCTCCCCTAGATTTGGCCGGGTGGCAACCATAGAATCAAACGCGTGTGGGCCCCACCCGGGTCTCAGGTCGAGGCGGATACGATCCGCTTCGCCGATGCGGGTGAGGCCCACCGGGTTTTCTGGGCTGGAGCGGGAGGCCGGGATGCAGGTGATCGTGAAGGGGCGGAACACGCACGTCCCGCCACAACTGAAGGAGCTGGCGACCCACAAGCTGGAAAAGGTCCAGCGTTTCCTCGACAAGATCCTTTTGCTCGAGATCGAGTTCTCCGAGGAGCACAACCCGCGCATCGCGGATAAGCACACCGTCGAGGTCATCCTTACGACAAAGGCGCACGTCTTGCGCGCGCATGCGAGCGGCCCCGATCCGACGAGCGCAGTGGATGGCGTGCTCGACAAGCTGGAAGCCCAGGTCACGAGGCTGAAGGGCAAGTTCGTCCGGAGGGGGAGCCGGACGTCGCGCGCGATGAGAGCAGTGCTGCGCGTACCGAAGACATTGGGGGAGGAAACGGACAACCACAACGCAAGGAACGGCCGAAACCATCCGATAGAATCCACAGAAGGCCTGGAAGCGGGCGAAGAGGACGAGCCGCGGATCTCGCGCGTTACCCGGTTTACCGTGAAGCCTATGACCGTCGAGGAGGCAGTCCTCCAGATGGAATCGCTCGGTCACGACTTCTTCCTATTCGTCAACGCCGAGAGTGAGCAGGTGGGCGTGGTGTATCGTCGCCGGGACGGCTCATACGGCCTGATCGAACCGGACTAAGCGCGGAGGAAACGAAGTGGATGACCAGGAGCTTGAGGGAACAGTTGCGCCGGCGCCGGTGAGCGACGAGCCCATCCGCGTGCTGATCGTCGATGACCATGCGCTGTTCCGCCGCGGCCTCGTCATGGTGCTCGAGCAGGAGAAGGACATCGACCTCGTGGGCGAGGCCGGCGATGGAGCAGAGGCCGTCAACATCGCGCAGGACACGATGCCCGACGTCGTGCTGATGGACGTGCGTATGCCGCGTCGCGGCGGCATCGAAGCAACCAGCCAGATCAAGGCGCTGGCACCCCATATCAAGATCCTGATGCTGACCATCTCCGATGAAGAAGCCGACCTCTACGACGCGATCAAAGCGGGAGCCAGCGGCTACCTGCTGAAGGAGATCTCGATCGAGGAAGTCGCCAACGCGATCCGCCAGGTCCATGCCGGTCAGTCGATGATCAGCCCTTCGATGGCCTCCAAGCTTCTGACCGAGTTCGCCACGATGGTCAAGAAGACCGACGAGAAGCCGGCCGCAGCCCAGCCCCGTCTCACCGAGCGCGAGATGGAGGTTCTGCGGCTTGTTGCCAAGGGCAGGAATAATAGAGACATCGCCAAAGAGTTGTTCATCAGTGAGAACACCGTGAAAAACCACATCCGAAACATCCTCGAGAAGCTGCATCTGCACTCCCGCATGCAGGCGGTCGTGTACGCCGTGCGTGAGAAGCTGCTCGAGATCCAGTAGGCGATACCCGTCGTGCCTTCTTCCCCCCTGCAAAAGATCCTTCGCATCGGCGAAGGCCGGAGGCTCAAAGACGCCGCTCGGCTGGCGAACCAGGTCGGCGCGTTCGAGCCCGAGATGCAAGCTCGCTCGGACGCAGACCTACGCGCGCTGACCGACATCTTCCGCGCGCGCATCGTGGAAGGCGAGGATCCGGACGAGATCCTTCCCGAAGCGTTCGCCGCAGTCCGTGAGGCCGCCGTTCGGACGCTCGGGCAGCGTCACTATGACGTTCAGCTGATCGGCGGCGCCGTGCTTCACGGCGGCAACATCGCCGAGATGAAGACCGGTGAAGGCAAGACCCTCGTCGCGACCCTGCCCGCATACGTGAATGCGCTGTCGGGGGACGGCGTTCATATCATCACGGTGAACGACTATCTGGCGAAGCGCGACGCCGAGTGGATGGGGCGGATCTATCGGTTCCTGGGCCTTACGGTCGGGTTGATCCAAGCGAACATGCGGCCGGAAGAGCGCCGCCCGGCGTACGCCGCCGACATCACGTACGGGACCAACAACGAGTTCGGCTTCGACTACCTCCGCGACAACATGGCGTGGACGGCCGACGACCGGGTCCAGCGCGCCCATTCCTTCGGCGTCGTCGACGAGGTCGACTCCATCCTGATCGACGAAGCCCGGACGCCGCTGATCATCTCGGGTCCTTCCGAGGAGTCGGCGAAGTGGTACCGGACGTTCTCTCGCCTCGTCCCGCGCCTCAAGCCCGACGTGCACTACGAGGTGGATGAGAAGAAGCGCACGGTTGCCGTCACCGAAGACGGCGTCCACGAGATCGAGAAGCTGCTCGGAATCGAAAACCTGTACGACCAGATCTCGTCGCCGCTCGTCCACTACATGCAGAACGCCTTGCGCGCGAAGGAGCTCTACAAGCGCGACGTGGACTACCTCGTCACGAATGGTGAAGTGAAGATCGTCGACGAGTTCACCGGGCGCGTGCTGGAGGGACGCCGTTATTCCGAAGGTATGCACCAAGCGATCGAGGCGAAAGAAAACGTCCGCATCAAAGAAGAGAACGTCACGCTCGCAACTATCACGATCCAGAACTACTTCCGCATGTACGACACCCTCTCCGGCATGACCGGTACCGCGCTGACCGAGGCGGCGGAGTTCGAGCACATCTACAAGATGGGCGTGGTCGAGATCCCGCCGAACGCGGAGGTCATCCGGGCCGACAAGCCGGACGTCGTCTACAAGAACGAAGAAGGAAAGTTCCACGCCGCCGCGCGCGACATCGCCGAGCGGTATGAACGGGGCCAGCCGGTTCTGGTCGGTACCGTATCGATCGAGAAGTCGGAGCGCCTGGCGAGGCTGCTCGACAAGCAGGGGATCCCGCACAGTGTTCTGAACGCGAAACAGCACGAGCGTGAGGCGCACATCATCGCGCAGGCGGGGAAGCGCGGCTCGGTCACCGTCGCCACCAACATGGCCGGCCGAGGCGTCGACATCATCCTCGGAGGTAACCCCGAGCATGAGATAAAGCTCGATCTCGACGCCCAAGGTTTGGTGGCGGAGACGGACGAGTACGACCGGGAGCTTGACCGGCGCATGGAATCGGTGCGCGAGACGTGGGAGAAAGAGCATCAAGCGGTGCTGGACCTCGGCGGGTTGTACGTGCTCGGCACCGAACGGCACGAGTCCCGCCGGATCGACAACCAGCTACGCGGACGTTCCGGCCGTCAAGGCGATCCCGGTGAGAGCCGTTTCTATCTGTCGCTTGAAGACGACTTGATGCGGCTGTTCGCGACCGGCATGGTCGATCGGATGATGAGCAGCTTGAAGATCCCCGACGATATGCCGATCGAGTCCAAGCTCGTGACCAGGTCGATCGCGCGCGCCCAGCACCAGCGTGAACAACAGAACTTCGAGATCCGCAAGAACGTCCTGAAGTACGACGACGTGATCAACAAGCAACGCGAAGCGATCTATCAGCGCCGTAACGAGATCCTCGATGGTGAGGACCTCGAAGAGCAGGCCGAGCAGTGGATCCACGATGTCGTCGAGTCCGTCGTGCTCGAGTTCGCCAACTCCGAGATCCAGCCTGAAGAGTGGGACCTCGAAGGGCTCATCAACACGATGCGGACCGTGTACCCGACCGGCTTGACGCCCCAGTCGTTCGACCTCGACAACCTGACGCCGGAAGAGCTGATCGAGCGGTTCGGCGATGAGTCACTGGAGGTATACGACCGGCGCGCGGACGAGATCGGCGAAGAGGAGTTTCGCAAGATCGAGCGGCAGGTGCTTCTGAATGTGCTCGATTCTAAATGGCGCGAGCACCTCTACGAGATGGACTACTTGCAGGAGGGCATCGGATTGCGCGCGATCGGTCAGCGCGATCCGCTCGTCGAGTACCAGAACGAAGGCTTCCAGATGTTCCAGGCGATGCAGGACGACATCAAGAACGAGTTCGTGCAATACATGTTCCACGTGCAGGTCGTTCGCGAGCAGCCCGTTGCGCAACAACAAGCGAAGCAAGAGTCACGATTGCGGTACCTGAAAGAAGCGACCGAGGGTGAAGAGTCGCCGGCTGTGATGGAGACAGCGCGCTCCGACAAGACCCCGCGGAACGCCCCATGCCCGTGCGGCAGCGGCAAGAAGTACAAGAAGTGCCACGGACTGAACGCCTGAGCAGCCGCTCACCCTGCCGCTACAATGACCGTCATCATGGCTGACCACTCTTCGGAGCTCGCGGCCTTGGGCTCGGCACTCGCCGATGCCAGGGCCTACCTTTGACGTCGACGCGAAGCGTTCGACCGTCGCGCAGCTCCAGCAGGAAGCCGGTGCACCAGACCTATGGAACGATCAAGCGTCCGCCAAAGCGCTGCTCGGCCGGTTGGCTCGCCTCGAAGACGACCTGAAGGAATACGACGACCTCCGCCGCAAACATGAGGATCTGACCGTCCTCAACGAGCTTGCACAGACCGAGGACGATGCCGGGGTCGAGGCCGAGGTGAAGGAGGGCATCGCCGCGCTGCGCGCGCGCATCGAGGACCTCGAGGTCCGGACGCTGCTCGCCGGCGAGTACGACGAGCGCGATGCGATCGTCACACTCCATGCAGGCGCCGGTGGAACAGAGTCTCAAGATTGGGCCGAGATGCTGCTCCGGATGTATTTGCGCTGGGCCGAGCGCCACTCGTTCGACGTCGATGTCATCGAGCGCCAGGAAGGCGATGAGGCCGGCATCAAGAGCGCCGCGTTCATCGTTCACGGTCGTTTCGCTTACGGGATGCTGTCCGCTGAGCACGGGGTTCACCGGCTCGTGCGGATATCTCCGTTCGACGCGAACAAGCGAAGACACACATCCTTCGCCGCCGTCGATGTGGTCCCGTTGCTCGAGGACGAGGACGTCGACTTCGAGATCCCTGAGAAGGACCTCAAGATCGACGTGTATCGGTCGTCCGGTCCGGGTGGCCAGTCGGTCAACACGACCGACTCCGCCGTCCGGGTCACGCACCTACCGACCGGGATCGTCGTGACGTCTCAGAACGAGCGATCGCAGCTGCAGAACAAGGCCGTCTGCATGCGCGTCCTCAAGGCGAAGCTGGTCGAGCTGATGCGTGAGGAGCGAGCGGACAAGCTGGAGGAGCTTCGCGGAGAGCGCCGCGGTATCGACTTCGGAAGCCAGATCCGCTCGTACGTTCTAGCGCCGTACCAGATGGTGAAAGATGTGCGGACCAATCACGAAACGTCGAACGTCGACGCGGTCCTCGACGGCGACATCGATGGCTTCATCCGCGCGTACCTCGAGTGGCAACGGCGGACGGCGGCGTAGCACGCGTGCTCCCTGGTAGGGTGGATATACCTTCCCGCGGCCGAGTTTTACGAGGAGGACACACGTGCCCGGCACTGCAACAGCCGCCGACATCGGATCGCTGAAACAGCTTTCCAAAGAGTTGCGCATCAAGATCATCAAGATCCTCGTCGAAGCCGGCTCCGGCCACCCAGGCGGCTCGCTCTCCGAGATAGACATGCTCGTTTCCCTCTATTTCGGGGGGGTTCTGAACTACCGTGCTGATGAACCTCACTGGCCCGATCGCGACCGCTTCATCCTCAGCAAAGGGCACTGCACGCCCGGGTATTACGCCACACTTTCGCGCGCGGGCTACTTCCCCGAGGAATGGCTGCACACGTTCCGTAAGCTGGGAAGCCCGCTGCAAGGGCATCCCGATCGCACGCGAGTCCCCGGTGTAGAGGTGTCGACGGGATCGCTCGGACAAGGGCTGTCCGTCGCGCTCGGGATGGCGCTTGCCGCGCGCCTCGACGGCGCGGGGTGGCACACGTTCTGCATGCTCGGCGACGGTGAGTCGCAGGAAGG
>Ga0070708_100001311_pt1 | contig 19055 bp, 18 predicted proteins | sample KBSK5503metaG_FD_65469 | JGI IMG/M metagenome (GOLD analysis project Ga0070708, IMG submission 65469) | Corn, switchgrass and miscanthus rhizosphere microbial communities from Kellogg Biological Station, Michigan, USA - KBS K5-50-3 metaG | ecosystem: Host-associated > Plants > Roots >... | reverse complement strand
ACCATCGTCTTCGGCAGGTCGTCGACGAACTCGAACTCCTTGGGCACCTTGTACGCGGTCAGGTTTTCGCGGCAGTACTTCTCGACTTCCTCGACCGTCATCGTCTGGCCGGGCTTCAAGACGATGAACGCCTTCACCGTCTCGCCCGACCGTGGGTTCGGCTTGCCGATGACCGCGCACTCCAGGATCTTCGGGTTCGCGTACAGGACCTCTTCCACGTCGCGGGGATACACATTGAACCCGCCGACGATGATCATGTCTTTCTTGCGGTCCACGATCTTGAAGAAGCCGTCTTCGTCGACCTCAGCGATGTCGCCCGTGTACAGCCACCCGTCGCGCAGGACCTCCTGCGTTTCATCGGACCGGTTCCAGTACCCCTGCATCACCTGCGGTCCCTTGATGCATAGCTCGCCCGGACCGGGCGCAGGCACTTCCTTCGACGGGTCGTCGACGTCGACGAGCTTGATGTCGGTCTCCGGGAACGGCAAACCGATCGTTCCGATCTTGCGCTTGCCGTATAGCGGGTTGCCGGTCGCCATCGGAGACGTCTCCGACAATCCGTAGCCCTCGACCAGCCGCCCTCCGGTGACCTTTTCCCATTGCTCCTGGACTTCGCCGGGCAACGGGGCGGCTCCGGAGAAGCAGAGCCGGATCGAGCTCATGTCCGTCTCTTTCAGCTTCGGATGGGCGAGGAGGTTCGCGTATAGCGTCGGCACGCCTGGGAAGATGGTCGGCTTGGTGCGCCCGATGGTGCGGAGCACCGCAGGCAGATCGCGGGGGTTCGGCTCGAGAACGAGCTTCCCCCCGAGCATGATCCCGACGTTCATGCAGACCGTCTGTCCGTACGAGTGGAACAGCGGCAGCGCGATCAGGACGACCTCTTTGCCAGGCTCTGCGTCGGTGAACCACGCGCGTCCCTGCGCGCAGTTCGCCACGAGGTTGAAGTGTGTCAACATGACGCCCTTCGACACGCCGGTCGTTCCGCCGGTGTACTGCAGCAGTGCGAGGTCTTCCTTCGCGTCGATCGGTGTCTGCTGCACGCCACCCTTCGCAGTGCGCATGACTTCCTTCCAGAATCGAACGGGCTCGCTCCGGTCGACGGGCGCGATCACTGACTTGCCCTTCTTCGTCATCGGGCCGAGCACGGCTTTGATCCCTTTGAACGCGTCGAACACGTTCGTGACGATCACTTCGCGCAGCTTCGGTAGATCGTTACGGATCGCTTTGATCTTCGGGTACATCTGATCCATCACGACGAGCACTTCGACACCGGCGTCGTTCAGCTGGTGCTCGAGCTCGCGCTCGGTGTAGAGCGGATTGTTCTCGACGATGATCCCGCCGAGACGCAGGGCCGCGTAGTACGTGATGACGTTCTGCGGGAGATTCGGGAGCAGGGTGCCGACGCGCGTGCCCTTCCCGACGTCAAGATCGCGAAGCACGCTCGCGAATCTATCCACGGCTTGGCCGAGCTCCTTGTACGTCAGCGTCTGGCCTTCGAAGTCGGTCGCGATGTTGTTCGGGAATCGCCGTACGGCCTCGTCGAGCAACGACGTCAATGGTTCTTCGGGCAGCTCGATCGTGTCCGACACCCCGGGCGGATAGCTCTTCACCCAGATACGGTCCATCGCTAGTGCCCCCTTCGGCTTCGTCCCGCGCCGCGTCGCTGCTCGTGCCGGTGCCTTGGTCCCGCGACTTGCGCGCAGCGTGCTCGACTTCGCGCGCGGTTGCGCGGCCGTCTTCTTCGCTCGTCCTCGTGAGTTGCGTTCAGCAGCCACCGCACTCTCCATCTGTTGGGGTTCTACAGCCTTTCAGGAAGAAGATTGTCGCCCAGCCCCGGTCGCTCGGCCAAACCGAGCCGTCTCAGGCCGACACGCGCGCACTCGAGGCAGTGATCACACCGTGGAACGCGGGAACGGTGAGTTTCGCGTTCAGCCGAACGGCGAACCCCAGGTGAAAGTCCTCGACGAAGATGCGGAACCGGTCGACGAGCGGATCCGACGCAAGGATCGCCGCAAGCTTGACCTGGTCTCCGATCGCGGAGATGCGGTACGGGGGTGCATAAACGGATCCATGGAGTAGCAGCGTATTTCCGACGCAACGGACGGCACTGTCCGACGTCAGGCGCTCGCCGTTGATCGACATAGCTTCCGCACCACCAGCCCAAAGGGCGTTCACCACGGCCTGGATATCCTGCTGGTGGATGACGAGGTCGTTCGGATCGCCCGTCGGTGAGCGCCGCAGCGGCGAGTCCCGCAATTCGACGATGAGGCCCGGACCGGTCACGTCGGCAAGTCCTGCGGATGCACCGAGCTGGTCGATCTCCCGCTGCACCTGGGCAAGACCGGCTTCTGTTGCGCTCTTCTGCAGGCGTGCGAGCTGGGTTTGCAGCTGATCGAGCTGTTTGCGGAGCGACCGGGTCCGGCCGTCCTCCGCCGCGATCAGGTCGATCAGGCGCGCGGCTCTTCCGACGCGTGGACCTGGATGTGGAAGCGTCGCCGCAGCAACGATGGCGAATCCCAAGAGCGCAACGGCGAGGTGCGGACCAAATCGAGCGAAAGAGGCCTTACGTATCGTCAACTTCTACCCGGCGCCGGGGACCGGCCGGTACTATAACCCGCATGCCGGTCTCCAAATCCAAGAGGCGTCGGTACACGCCGCCACCGAAACCCAAGCCAAAGCCGTCGCCCCGGTGGGTGCCGATCCTCATGGTCACGATGCTCGGCCTCGGAGTGCTCGATCTCGTGCTCTACTACCTCACGTTGCTCCCAGGCGGTTCTCCGCTCTGGGGGCTGTTGAGCGGCTTCGCGCTGATCGCCGGTGGATTCTTCACCGGTATCTTCTGGCGGTAGTACCGGCGAGTAATTACAGAGGTGTCATTCATCCCCAGGCTGGGGACAGAGGTGTGGACGGATGCCGGTCTATGAGTACAAATGCAGCGCCTGTGGCGCTCGCGAGGAGCACATCTTGCTCTTCTCGGATACGCCGCCGGCCCAGTGCGCGATCTGCGGCGGTCAGCTGAAGCGAGCCTGGTCGGGCCGGGTCCATGTGTCGCTCGACGGATGGGGATTTTCCAAGACCGACTCTCTTGTCTCAGACGACCGCCCCCGCAAGGACTTCAAGAAGCTGAAGGAGCGCGCCGAGCGCATCAGGGACGAGTAGCTACGCGCGCTCGACCTCCTCGCGCCGAAGCATCGCCTCGCCGCAGTGCCTGGGCGGCGACTCCGATCCTTTGCGCAAGAGCAGCAGCTCTGTTCCGCATTCCTCGCATCGATACGTGATCCGAACGTCGGCCGGCGTCGTCTCGGGCTCGGGGAGAGGAACGTTGCGTGGCGTACGGCGTAAGAGCGACCGGAACATGCCCCAGCCGACCCACGCGATGGCGAGCGCCGCAACGAGCGCGATGACGGCTCGCAGGGCGGAGCTCACAACGCGCGCTGCTTAGTCGAGGCGCTCGAGGATGGTTGCGTTCGCCATACCGCCGCCCTCGCACATCGTCTGCAAGCCGTACCGCGCGCCACGTCGCTCCATCTCGTGCAACAGCGTCGTCATCAGCCGCGCGCCCGACGCGCCGAGCGGGTGGCCGAGCGCGATGGCGCCACCGTTCGGGTTGACGTTCTTCTCGAACCAGGTGTCGTCTGCACCGAGCTCTTTCTTCCACGCAAGAACCACGGACGCGAACGCTTCGTTGATCTCGACGACGTCGACATCTGACAGACCCAATCCAGCCTTCGCCAGCGCCTTCTGTGTGGCCGGGATGACTCCCGTCAGCATGAGGATCGGATCGTCGCCGGTAACCGCGAAGGAATGGAAACGCGCGCGCGGCGTGAGCCCGAGCTCGCGCGCCTTCTCGGGCGTGGTGATCAAAAGCGCAGATGCTCCGTCGGTGATCTGCGAGGAGTTGCCCGCGGTAACGACCCAGTTGATCTCGGGGAAGCGCTTCGCATAGTCCTCGTTGTAGAAAGCAGGCTTCAGGCCGCCGAGCTTTTCGAGAGATGTTTCGCGCAGTCCCTCGTCCGTGTCGAACACGCGCACGTCGCCGTTGTCTCCGACCTTGATAGGGAAGATCTCGCGCTCGAATCGGCCCTCTTTCGTCGCCGCCTGTGCAAGCTCTTGCGAACGCAACCCGAACCGGTCGACGTCCTCGCGCGAAAGGCCCCAACGGCCGGCGATGATCTCCGCGCTGATGCCTTGCGGAACCAGCCCACCCGGATAGCGATCGGCGATCGACTGTGTGAACGGGAAGCCCAAGCCGCTGCCGATCGAGGATCCCATCGGGATCCGTGTCATGCTTTCAACGCCCGACGCGACGACGATCTGCATCGCCCCCGACATGACGGCCTGTGCAGCGAAATGCGCCGCCTGTTGCGACGACCCGCACTGTCGGTCGACGGTCGTCGACGGAACGTGATCCGGCAGTCCGGCTGCGAGCCAGCCGTTGCGGCCGATATTGATGGACTGCTCGCCGATCTGCGACACACAGCCGGTGATGTTGTCGTTCACGATGGCGGGATCGACGCCCGTCCGCGCAAACAGCTCGTTGAGCGCCTTCGCCAGCAGGTCCACCGGATGGACGTCTTTGAGGGCTCCGCCTCGCTTCCCGAGCGGCGTCCGGACTGCCTCAACGATCACGGCTTCGCGCATAAGGGTCCCTCCTTCTCCCTTGTTACCCGCCGGTAACTATAGGTTCCAACACTAGGGAACGTCAACGGAATGGTTGTTGTTCCCCGTGCGGTGTTCCCCGCCTGCGCGCGCCCAGCGACTCGACCAGCTCGGCGGCCCGGGCCGGCCCATCCAGGGATGCTGCTTCGCGTGCGATCCTGCCCGCGGCATCGGCGAATCGCCGTTCGTTGAGCACGCGCCCGAGGGAGCGGGGCAGCGTGTCGAGCTTGCGCCGCTTCACCGCCAGTCCGGCGCCGGAGCGCGCGACGCGGTAGCCGTTCTCCTGCTGGTCGCCGTGCCCCGGCACCACGACAAGCGGAACGCCGTGTGAAAGCGCGCGCGCGACGATGCCGTGCCCGCCGTTACAGATCACGGCGCCGCACTGGGGCAGCAGGGCGTCGTGCGAAACGAATCCGGCCGCAACGACACCGGGGGGCAACGACTCCGGCGCCGGACTCTTCCCCGTCGTCAGCACCGCGCGCGCTCTCAGCCGGGCGACCGCCTCAAGTGAGGCCCGCACCAACGCCGTTTGCTCGTGCGCTGTGCTCGCAGCGATGAGAACGAGCGGCCCGTCGCCCGGCGGCACGACCGGCGCATCACCTCCTGCGTCGTACAGACACGGCCCTATCACATGCGCGTATGCCGGCCAGTCGGCGCGCGGGACCTCGAGTGACGGCAAGGTCGCAACCAGGGCAAGCTCGTCGGATATCTGAGCATCCAGACGAGCCGTCGGAGCGATCCCAAGGTGCGCGCGCACGCTATTCAAGTCGTCGCGCGCGCGCACGAGCGTCTTCACGTTGCCGGCTCGGAGCCACGCGTCGCGCAGCCGCAAGATCCCGCGCGCCGGGGGGCGTCCCCATCCGAACGGTGGCAGCTCGCGAGACGGCGAGTGAAGTGGATGGATCAGAAGCGTAGCAAGCGGGATACCGCGCGTTTCTGCAGCAAGAGCGGGCCCCAGCGTCAGCAGATCCGCGACGACGACGTCGGGCTGCTCGGCATCGAGTATGTCGAAGAAGGCGCGCGCAAGCCGCTCGGAATCTTCGTACGGCTGCAGTCGTTCCGAGGTGCTTCCCATCACGATCGGCATCTCGACGAAGCGCACACCTTCTCGAACAGCTTCGTCGGCGTGCTGCTGGCCGGAGCTGAAGATCGAGACATGACCTCGTGCGGCGATCGCACACGCGACGGCCAGCATCGGATGGCCGTGGCCCGGCCCGGACAGGGACGCGCACAACACTCTCACGATCGACCACGATAAGCGTCGGTCGACAAGGGACGCGAGCCGGGTGTGCGCAGCGCGACGTATGCTGGTTCGGATGGCGACCACGATGGACGACCAGCGCGCGAAGCGTTACCGCGAGCTCTGGGAAGACGAGATCGCAGGAGCCACGCTCTACCGCGTGTTGGCAGAAACCGCCGACGAGCGGCGAGCTCCGATCCTGCTTGCTCTTGCGGAGGCCGAAGAAAAGCACGCTGCTCACTGGGCGAAGATGCTGACCGACGCCGGGATCCAGAACCTCGAGAAACCTCGCCTCCCGTTCCGAGTGAAAGCATTGTCGTTCATGGCCCGCCGCTTCGGCGCCGACGCCGTGCTGCCGCTCGTTCTCCGCCTCGAGGCGTCCGACGCCGAACGGTACGATCGCGTGGCCGAGGCACCCGACTCGATGGCGGGGCAAGAGCGCATGCACGGCCGCATCGTGTCCGCGCTGCAAGGTGGAACCGCCGGGAACCGGATCGCGCGTTCGGAAGGACGTCACCGCTCCGGAGCGGGAGGCGCGCTCCGCGCCTCGGTGTTCGGCATAAACGACGGCCTGCTCTCGAATCTGTCGCTCGTCATGGGAGTCGCCGGCGGTACTGCGAACAAGCGCTTCGTGATCCTCGCCGGAGTCGCGGGTTTGGTTGCGGGAGCGTTCTCGATGGCGTCGGGTGAGTGGGTGTCCGTGCGCTCGCAGCGCGAGCTGTACGAGCGCGAGATCGAAGTTGAGCGCGAAGAGATCGCGGCGTTTCCCGAAGAGGAAGCAGCCGAGCTTGCCCTGATCTATCGCGCGAAAGGTCTCGACGCACCGGAAGCCGAGGCGCTCGCAACGCAGATCATGAAGAAGCCCGCCAGCGCGCTCGACACGATGGCGCGTGAAGAGCTCGGCCTGGATCCAGGCGACCTCGCCTCGCCGTGGGTCGCGGCAGGTTCTTCTTTCGTCGCGTTCGCGATCGGCGCCGTGCTTCCGGTTATCCCGTTCCTGTTCGCTGCTGGCGGGACGGCGATCGCGATCGCTGCCGCGATCGCTGCGCTTTCACTGTTCGCCGTCGGCGGCGCTATCTCTGTCTTCACCGGCCGGCCTGCCCTTCGGATTGGCTTCCGCATGATCGTGATCGGCGCAGTGACAAGCTCGATCACATTCGGGATCGGAAAGCTGATCGGCGTCAGCGTCTCCTAGCCCAGGTTCGCGGGTGGAATGTCCGAGTTGTACGCTTGCCGTGCGACTCAAGGAGGCTTCATGGCAGACGTTGCGATCGGTGAGCTTGTCCCCGACTTCGAAGCGCTCACGCAAACCGGTGAGACCGTCAAGCTGAGCGACTATCTCGCGCGCGGTCCGGTCGTCCTGTTCTTCTACCCGAAGGCGATGACGCCCGGCTGTACGAAAGAAAACTGCCATTTCCGCGACTTGCAGGCCGAGTTCGACGCCGTCGGCACGACCCGCCTCGGGATCAGCGCCGACCGACCCGACCAGCAAGCCCGGTTCGCAACGCGGTACGACTTGGACTTCCCGTTGCTTTCGGACGCCGACGGTTCGATCGCGCGCGCATTCGGAGCCGCGCGCAAAGGCCCGCTGTTCAACCGGCGCGTCACATTCGTGATCGGCGCCGACGGGCGGCTGCTCGACATCATCAAGTCTGAGCTGAACATGCAGGTCCACGGCGATCGCGCCCTGGAGATCCTGAAGACCGCGCCGAAGTCTGCACGCAGGAACTAGGAGACGCTCCGCCGAATCCGTAACGCGTGAAGCGTTTCGTCGCTGCTGTCACTGCGATCGTCTTCGTCGGGCTGTTGCCCGCGCGCGCGGACACGATCTGCCCGCCTCCCCGCTGCGTGACCATCGCGGTACCGGTGAGTCCCGGCCTCAAAGTGCCGAACAACCACGTTCGCGTGATCCTTCCGGTGGGCTACAAGACGTCCAAGAGATACCCAGTGCTGTACCTCTTGCATGGCGCCGGTGGTTCGTATGCCGAGTGGACCCAGAACACCGACATCGTCTCTTTCTCATCCGCATATCGCGTGATCATCGTGATGCCCGACTCCGGCCGGAACGCGAACGCGGGCTGGTACGCCGATTGGATCGACGGCTCGCGGCAGTGGGAGTCGTTCCACATGAAGGACGTCATCCCCTACATCGAAGCGACCTACCACGGCAACGGGAAGCGCGCGATCGCAGGCCTGTCGATGGGTGGCTACGGCGCGATGTATTACGCCGCCTCGCATCCCGGGGAGTTCAAAGCCGCCGCGTCCTTCTCCGGCGACGTCGACATCCGCTACGGCGCGCCCATCAGTGGGGTCATGTACGACTTGCTTCACGACCTGAACGGGACTCCGAACGACAACGTCTGGGGCAACCCGGTCACCAACGACGCAAACTGGCGCGCACACAACCCAACCGACCTTGCGGCTCATCTGGCCGGAACAAGGGTGTTCGTCGCGTGCGGCGACGGGTTCCCGGGCGGAAAACACGAGGAGCCGAACAACCCCGCCGCGTATTTCATCGAGGGCGGCGCCTACCAAGTGAACATGAGCTTCGTGCGCGCCCTCGACCACGCGGGGATCCCGCACACGGATAACTTCTACGGCTCGGGGCAGCACACGTGGCCGTACTGGCAAGACGACCTTCACTGGGCTCTTCCCCAGATCATGGCCGCGCTCGGCTGAGGCTTACAGCACGCGTCTGAGCAGCTTCGCGCGCAGCTTCTTGTAGGGCGGATAGAGCAGCGGTGGGTCGGGCTTCGTCGGTTTCTCCAGGACGCTCTTCAGATGACTGAACGTCTCGAAGCCGCGGCGTCCGTGGTAGGCACCCATGCCGCTCTCTCCCACGCCGCCGAACGGAAGCTCTGGAACGGCCAGCTGAACAACGCATGTGTTCACGCACGCCGAGCCCGAGGATGTTCGATGGAGCACCCTGTTCGCCGCTGATCTGTCCTTCGAGAAGACATAGAGCGAGAGCGGCTTCGGGCGCGCGTTCACGAACGAGATGGCCGCGTTCACATCGGGAACGGAGATCACGGGAAGGATCGGGCCGAAGATCTCCTCTTGCATCACTTTGGCATCGGCTGAAACGCCTCGCACGATCGTCGGAGGGAAGTACCGTCCGGCAGCGTCGGCGGTTTCGGTCCCGCCGATGACTTTCTCTGCGAAGCCACCTGCGCCGACCATCTCGACCAGCCGCTCGAAGTGACGATCGTTGACGATGCGCCCATAGTCTGTGCTGTTCTTCGGGTCGGAGCCGTAGAACGTGTTCACCGTCGAAACGAGCTTGTCGATGAAGGGACGCTCGACCGATTCGTGGACGAGGATGTAATCAGGGGCGACGCATGTCTGGCCGGCGTTGAGGAACTTACCGTACGCGATCCGTCGCGCCGCTCCTTCGAGGTCCACCGTCTTGTCGATGATCGCCGGGCTCTTCCCGCCCAGTTCGAGCGTCACGGGAGTGAGGTGCTTCGCCGCCGCCTCCATCACGATGCGCGCGACGATCCCGCCGCCCGTGTAGAAGATGTGGTCGAACCGCTCCGCTAGCAGCGCCTGCGTTTCGGCCGCTGCGCCTTGCACCGTCGCGATCGCATCGGGGTCCATGAACTTGCCGATCAATGCCGCGACGGCATCCGACGTGGCCGGCGCCAGCTCGGACGGCTTCCCGATGACTGCGTTGCCGGCCGCGATCGCCGACGCCATCGGAAGGAGCAACAGCTGCACCGGGTAGTTCCACGGCGCGATGACAAGAACGACGCCGAGCGGCTCGGGGATCACGCGTGCCTTCGCCGGCTGGAGAACGACCGGAACGTGTACGCGTTTCGGACGGACCCATGAGTCGAGCTTGCCGAGCATGTGGTCGATCTCACGAGCAACGAAGTTGATCTCGGTCGCCCATGCCTCGAGCGGTGCTTTTCCAAGGTCGGCCGTGAGCGCGCGCGCAAGCTCATCTTCACCTTCCGTGAGGAGCGCGCGCATCTGCTTGAGCTGCGCTTTGCGCCACGCAACCGGGCGCGTGTGGCCAGAATCGAACGTGTCGCGCACTTTCGCGACGAGTTTCGGGATCTCGTTCATACCGGGCCTCCTTGGGGGCGCGGAACGATCCGCAACCGGAGCGCGCCCGGTGCCGATGGCGGCACGACGGGCGACCGCGGCTCGACCGGGTCAACCGCAACATACGCCGAACCAGGTGCGGGGCGCGCGTCTTGCTCGCCCTTGTTCGGCCAGAAAGCCATCGCTCGCTCGGCCTGCGCGGTGATCGTCAGCGACGGGTTCACGCCCAGGTTGGCGGAAACGGCCGATCCGTCGACAACGTGCAGGCCGGGGTAGCCGTACACGCGATGGTACGGATCGATGACGCCACGTTCAGGCGAGTCTCCGATCACGACACCTCCGAGGAAGTGGGCCGTCATCGGTACGTTGAACACGTCGTTCCATCCACCGCCGGGGAAGCCGCCGATGCGCGTTGCCATCCTGCGGACGGCATCGTGTCCGGCAGGGATCCAGGTTGGATTCGGCTCGCCGTGTCCTTGACGCGACGTGAGCTTTCTGCCGAACAATCCTCGCTTCGTGTAGCACGTGATCGAGTTATCCCGTGTCTGCATGACCAAAGCGATGATCGTCTGCTCCGACCAACGCCGCATGCTCATATTCCGCATGAACTTGGCCGGATGACGAGCAACCTCACGGAACCACGTCAGGACCCGCGGCCCTTTGTTTCCGTCGGCAAGCGCAGTCGTCAGCAGCCCCATGGCATTGCTGTTCTTTCCGTACCGAACGGGTTCGATGTGCGTGTGGTCGTCCGGGTGGAAGGAGGAAGTGATCGCAACGCCTTTCGTGAAGTCGGCATCGCGCCGAAATGTGCGCGCGCCCAAGATCGCTTCAGAGTTCGTGCGCGTGAGCTCGCCGAGTCGCTTCGAAAGGTTCGGGAGGTGGCCTTGGTCTCGCATCCGATGAAGCAGCTTCTGCGTTCCCATCGTCCCTGCTGCCAGGATCACATCGCGCGCGCGGAACGTCCGGCGTTCTCGACGTCCATCTGTCTTGACGGTATCGACGTGGTAGCCGTCGGCAACCGGCCGGATCGTTGTGACCGTCGTCATCGGATACACCTGCGCACCGGCTTGCTCGGCGAGGTACAGGTAGTTCTTGAGCAACGTGTTCTTCGCACCGTGCCTGCAACCGGTCATGCATTCACCGCATTCGATGCACCCGCGCCGAGCCGGTCCAACGCCGCCGAAGAACGGATCATCCACTTCGACGCCCGGTTTCCCGAAGAAGACGCCGACCGGCGTCGTATGGAACGTTTCCCCGACGCCCATGTCCTCGGCAACCTCTTTCATCACTTCATCCGAAGGGGTCAAGGTGGGGTTCGGCACGACGCCGAGCATCCGCTTCGCCTGGTCGTAGAACGGCGCGAGCTCCGAGCGCCAATCGGTGATGTGCGCCCACTGCGGATCGGAATAGAAGGGATCGAGTGGTTCGTACAGGGTGTTCGCATACACCAGCGAACCGCCGCCGACTCCGGCGCCCGACAGGATCATGACGTCTTTCAACATTGAGATGCGCTGCATGCCGTAACAGCCGAGCTTCGGCGCCCAGAAGAATGAGCGAACACGCCAGGAAGTCTTTGGGTAGCTCGACTCATCGAAGCGACGGCCGGCTTCAAGGACCGCGACGCGGTACCCCTTCTCCGTCAACCGAAGGGCGGCGACGCTCCCCCCGAAACCGGAGCCGATCACCAGAATGTCTGCATCCACGTCCGGGCTGGCCACGACCCCTCACCCTCTCCCAACGATCAAGGGTACTCGAGTGGATTGGAGGATAAGCAGCCGGGAAAGACTCCTATCGATGAGCTCGAGAGGGCAGGCGGCGGTGTCGGACGACGACGCGCGCTCCTTAGACCTGCACGTTCCGGCGACGCCGAAGGTCGCGTCGCTGGTTCGGCGCGCGCTCTCATATCTCGAGCTTCCCGAGGAAGAACTGGCGGTCGCCCAGCTTCTTGCATCTGAGCTCGTCACGAACAGCATCCGCCACGCCGGCCTCGTTCCGACCGACGAAGTGCGGATCCGCGCGATCCGGCGTGGGGATCGGCTCCGGGTCGATGTATACGACGGTTCGAGGTCCGAGTTGCATCCGCTCGCGGGCGCGATCCGGCCTGCTCCGGGAGCGCAGTCGGGGTGGGGCCTGTTTCTCGTGGACCGCCTGTCCGATCGGTGGGGCAGCAGCCCCGGCCGCTACTGGTTCGAGATCGAAGACGACGGAACGAACGGCTAGGACCGAGGATCTTCCTCGACGGCCACCCCGGCCGGTGTGCCCTCACGCTTGGCCACGATGAGGAAGCGGTCGGTCTCAACAACCACCCTCTCTACATCGGGGATCAAATGATCCCGGACGACGACGAACTGCACGGGATCGCTACGGATCTCTTCGTATTCGGCTGCAGTGATCGCAACCACGCGGTCGCAGAAGTCTCGGCCGCATTCGCACACCAGGCGGAGGTACCGGTCCGAGAGCTGGCCCTTGTTGGCATCCTCGAGTCGCTCGTTTATCTCACGCGACATGGCTTCGTTGCGCGCGAGACGTTCCTCCCGACTGCTCATGAAGAGAATTATTGGCCGGCCCTCCTCAACGTAAACACGGGCCGTCATCGAAAAGAAGAAGCGCGCGGGATGGCTCTCCCGCGCGCTCATTACCCCTTCGCTACTTCGACGGTGCTTCTGCAAGCCCCATCTGGACGAGCAGAGAGAACATGTCGTAGTAGCTGGCGCCTCCGCTGATCTTGCCGTCCTTATCGAAATGAACGATATCGACGAAAGGAAGCGAAACGCGCTTGCCCGTTGCGGGCGCCGGTCCCATCGGACCGTCGTTCGTACCGCGGCCGATGTACTCAACGATAACGGTGTCGCCGGCGTCGATCGCTTTCGTGTCGGTGATCTTCCCATCCGAGAAGCCGTCGGCCCACTCCTTGAACGAGTCCTTTAGCTCGGCCCGCGTCTTCGTCGTGACGCCGCGCCCGTGGTCTTCCCAAAGGATGTTCTCGTGGGTCGCGCTGACCGCCTTGTCGAGGTCGCGCGCATTGAAAGCGTCGTACACGGCGAGTGCCGTCGTTACATTTTTCGAAGCCATTGGCTTCTCCCTTCGGAGCAGTTGCCCCTCATGTCGACCGTACTCGTAAAGAACAGGAATAGATATGGGCTTGATGTATACGGTGCTCGCGGAAACGATCGAATGAGTGATGAACGCTGTGCGTGACAATCGTCACAGCAAGTCCGCGTCCCGGCGGAGCCAATCGCTGGGATACAGTCCTTCCCCGGCGAGCAGCATCTGGATCGGGGGATGGAGGCGCGCGATGCAAGTGCAGGAGATCATGCAACAGGAAGTTGTGACGCTGCATACGGAGAACTCGTTCGCAGACGCAGCCAAGATCCTTCGCGACCGTCGCATCTCATCGATCATCGTCAAGGCGGAAACCGGCCTTGCCGGCATCATCACCGAGCGAGACCTCGTGAACGTGATCGCCGAGGGCGGCGATCCCAGAGCGGTCAAACTGCGAGAAGCGATGACAACGGATCTGATCACGATCGATCCGAACGCGGACGCAGACGAGGCCGTTCATCTCATGGTCGACAACGGGATCCGGCATCTGCCGGTCGTGTCCAACGGGGCCCTCGTGGGGATCATCTCGATTCGCGATGCGATCACCGGTCACCCCGCGCTCCGGCGTCTCGAGGAGGAGCGACGCCAAAGTATCCAGGCACGCATCGCAGACGTCATCACTGCGTTCGCCGGTTCGATGCCGTTCGTCTACGTGCATATCGTTTGGTTCGGAGCGTGGATCGCCATCAACCTCGGTTTCCTCGGCGCGAGCCGCTTCGACAGGTTCCCGTTCGGGCTGCTCACTATGATCGTCTCACTCGAAGCGATCTTCCTATCCACCTTCGTCATGATCAGCCAAAACCGAGCAGACGAGCGCCGGCAAGTGCTCGCGGATCATCAGTGGGAACTGGTCCAGGTTGAGGAGAAGCAGAACGAGCAACTGCTCGAACACTCACGGCTGATCCTCGACCTAACGAAGGCGATCCACCAGATAACCGGTGCATGAGATCATGCCGTTCCCCGGTGGCTTTCTCTTATGGAGACGATGGGACTCGAACCCAAGCTCGGTTGACTCGATCGATGCTGGAGAGAGAGACTCTGATCGAGGCAGCGATGCCCAGAGGAGGGGGAGCCATGAAGTATCTCGTGGCGTGGAAGGTGCGGAGCGGCGTGGGCGGTGGGCAAGCTGAGGCCGACATCGAGCGGAGCCTCAAGGTCTTCAGCAAGTGGAGCCCGCCGGGGGATGTGAAGTTCCTTCAGTTCCTCACGCGGCTGGATGGCGAGGGTGGCTACGGGGTCATCGAGTCGGATAACCCCGCGCACGTGCTGGAGGGTCCGAGCAAGTTCGGTCCCTGGTTCGAGTTCACCGTGACACCGGTGATGGACATCATGGAGGGCGTCCCGGTATTCAACGAGGGAATCGAGTTTCGGAAATCGATCTCCTAAAAGCATCACCTGAGACGCAGCATCACTCGGTGGAGACGATGGGACTCGAACGGGGTCTCGCTTACGTCCGCACCGCGAACAGTTGCCACTCCCCAGGGACGCCTTTGAGTTCGTGAGAGCCGCGATCCTCGAACTCGATCCCGGACCCGGCGACGAGATCCGTGACGGTTCGTGAGACGAGCACCTCGGACGCCGCTCCGAGGGAAGCCACCCGAGCGGCGACGTGCACGCCGATACCTCCGATGTCCTCGCCCATGAGTTCGATCTCACCGGTGTGCAGCCCGGCTCGAATCTCGATGCCAAGCGGGCGCAGCGCCTCTTGCAACGCGATGACGCAGCGGATAGCGCGCCCCGGGCCATCGAACGTGGCGAGAAAGCCGTCACCTGTCGTCTTCACCGCCCGTCCTCTGTGCTGTTCGATGAGGCTCCGGGTTATGGTGTCATGGCTCTGGAGCACCTCCTTCCAGCGACGGTCTCCGAGGGCCGCAGCGCGTTCGGTGGAACGGACGATGTCAGTGAACAGCACGGCGGCGAGAACCCGATCTGGCTCAACGATCGGGCGCGCGCCGGTCAAGAACTCCTCGATGCTGTCCAGAATCTCCTTGCTCGGCTCGGTTACGGGCGTTCCATCCGCACCGGGGACGAGGACGAATCGTGCCTCGGGGATGTGCCCGGCCACGTAGCGGCCCTGCTCCGCAGGGATCCAACGGAAGTGTTTACGGTGGATCACCAGCGTCGGCACCCGAATCGAGGATAGGACCTCGCGTACATCCAAGGTCAGAATCGATCGAAAGTAGGAAGCCGCGACCCGGGCGCTGGCCGCAAGGCGAGCCGCTTTGGCCTGCCACCGAAGGCCAAGTTGGTCATCGACCATGCTGGGGAGACCCAGTGCGACGCTGGCTTCTGTCCCCCAAATCTCTCGCACGGATCTCACTGCCATCTCAAGATCCGCTTCCGGCACGTTTCCCGGGTAGTTCCTGTCGGCAAGGAAACGGGCGGTCGCGTTGAAAAGGAGCAGGGAACTCGTCCGTTCAGGTTCTGTCGCAGCAAAGAGGACCGCCGTGGCCCCCACTTCACCTATGCCGAAGATGGCAGCGCGCTCACTGCCAACCGCATCGAGCACTGCACGTACGTCGTCGGCCCACTCTTCCCAAGGCGGCAGTCCTCCATGCGAGATACTGTCCGATGCGCCCCAGCCCCGTCGATCAAACATGATCAGCCTGCTGAACGACGCCAAGCGCCGAAGGAAACTCGCGCCGGCGGGCCAGTCCCACTGAAGGTCGACCGCGTTGCCGGTGGGCGATACCAACAGGAGGTCGACAGGGCCTTCACCCACCACCTGGTATGCGATGCGGTCTTCGCCTACCTTCGTGAACTTCGTCTCGGGGATTTCCAACGATAGCCCCTCACTGAGAACGAGTTCCCTCAGAGATCGCGCATCTCTTCGGCGACATTGACCGCCCGATCCCAAGGTCGCCCTGGCAGAATCAAGACGGACTCATTCGCGACCGCGATGACCTTCCCATCGGGGCCCGTGATTTCCACAGTGACCACGGCCATCGTCTTGCCGCGGTGGATGATGGTCGCCGTTGCCCTCAGTTCTCCGTCTGAGGGAAGCGCCGGGCGGAGGAAGTTCACTTTCAAATCGAGTGGGGCGAACGCCGTCGCGGCAGGAGTTGTCGTTGCGACCGCCAAGCTCGTGGCACTATCAGCGAAGTAGGCGAGCGCCCCGCCGTAGATCACGCCTCCTCCGTTGGTCAACCACCTAGAAGCCGCCATGGCCTGAATGGCCGAACCCTCCTCAACAGCAACAGTTCGTATGCCCATCAAGATTCGATGAGGTGGAATGCGCTCGCCCCGCACCGCCATCTGGGCAACTTCAATCCCGGGTGTCGAGTCCCAGAACTCTTGTCCCAGCAACTCCCCTTCGACAGGGCGCAGATACGGATCAGGCAAGTCGCTTTGAGTCTCTTCAGCAAATGTGACGCGTGGACGCGCTTTCATCGCTTCAACGTCGATCGGCGTCAGGACACAACGTGACGTTCCGTGAGCCAGCAGACGCCCGAGCCCGTCTTCGATGAAGACTTCGGAGAGACCAAGCGATCGAGTCGCATGGATCAGCCGTCCCCGTCCGATGATCGTTTGCGATCGGATGTTCGCGGGCCGCAAGAAGTCCAACGCTAACTCTGAGGTGCTCATGATGACGCCCGAGGGGGCGCTCGTCAGAACCGCTCCGCCGAGTGGAGCGTCGGCCAGGAAAGCGAGTGCCCCAGCCGTGAATACACCTGGTCCTGCTTGCCACCACGGACTAGCAGGCATCACAACCGTCACGGAGCCGAGTCCTGCGTCGGTGAATCGCATCCCCGTGAGGCGGATCACCGGTGAGTCTGGCGCGCGACGTTCCTTGACGGCCCGGACGCGGTCAATCCCGGCTAGTTCGACGAACTCAGGAGCGTAGTAGGAACCGCGGGGCGGCTCGCGAAGCGTGATGGGAACGATGGCCTGTCGTTCGCGCGCGCTCATGGCATCCCCCCGTCGGGCCCAAGCGATCCTATGTTCTTCTTGGCGCGATCGGCCAGGCGAGTCGAACCCCAGTGACTCCTTTTACATCCGCGCCGCGTGAGTGGCTAATGGTCTATCGAGTAACACCATCTGTGGATAGATCGCGTGGCCGCACTCCTGGCGGAGGGCAGCAATGATGGGGTTTCGATGGGACTCGGCTGTTGTAAGAACCCTTCAGGCCCGGCTAATGCCACGGCACACTGGCCCAGCCCGCAACGATACGCGGTGGAGACGATGGGACTCGAACCCACGACCCCCGGCTTGCAAAGCCCGTCGGAAGCAGACTCGTGACCCGCAACTTCTCTCTAAACCGCAGCGCAACAACCGTTTCGGGCTTGTCGTTGGTTGACGCTAGTTGTCATCGTTTGTCGATGCTGTGATGGGATTTTGATGGGCTCCGCCTACGTTCTTACAGCGAACAAACGCCACTCGCCGGGCACGCCTTTGAGGTCATGCGAGCCTCGATCGTCGAACTCGATCCCAGAGCCCGCGACCAAGGGAGGAACCGATCCCGATACGAGCACCTCTCCTGCTTCTGCGTGAGCCATTACACGGGCGGCGATATGCACCGCGATGCCGCCAACATCCTCGCTTCGCAACTCGATCTCGCCCGTATGCAAGCCGGTGCGCACCTCGACGCCAAGCGACCGCACGGCTTCCCGAAGGGCAACCGCACAGCGGATCGCTCGCGCTGGACCATCGAAGGTCGCGAGAACTCCGTCTCCTGTTGACTTCACCGCTCTGCCTCGAAACCGCTCGATCTCTTGACGTGCAAGCGCATCATGTTCATCCAGTAGCGCGCGCCACCGGGCATCGCCCATCCCCGCTGCGCGTTCGGTGGAACCCACGATGTCTGTAAAGAGCAGCGTGGCCAGTACGCGATCGGGCTCGGGTGGCCGCCTTATGCCCGTGAGGAACTCTTCAATGCGTCCAAGGGCCTCATCGTCCTCGTCGAGGTAGAGCCTGTTGGTGTCTTCGGCTGGAATCTCGATCAGACGCGCGCCGGAGATGTGCTCGGCTAGGTACCTACTGTGCTCGATGTTGTGCCATCGACTATTGGTGTGCCCGATAACCAGCGTGGGAACGCGGATCGTTGAGAGCACCGAGCGAATGTCCCTGGAGACGGCGTGCTGGAACTGGGCTGCGGCGTCTCGGGGCGTGTGGCACAGCCGCTGGTACTTCGCTTGCCATCGCAGGAACCGCTCATCTCCCGCTCTAGTGGGATAGGCGATCGCTACGTACTGCATGGTTCCGTACGTCGTCTCGATCAGCCGCCGGACTCGGGCCACGACGTCAGGAGTGATGCCGATGGGGTAGTCCTCGTCTACCAAGTACCGCGCGGCGGTGTCCGCGAGCACCAACGCGGTTGTGCGTTCCGGATACGTTGCTGCGAACAGGATGGCGATTGGGCCCGCATCAACCTCAGCCAGGATCGCGGTGCGCTGAGAGCCAACGGCGTCAAGGACGGCGCGCAGATCTTCGGCCCACTCCTCCCACGTCGGAAGCGTTTCGGAGTAGACGTGGTCCGATGCCCCGGAGCCGCGTTGGTCAAAGAGGATCACGCGGGAGAAGGAGGCGAGCCGCTCGGTGAATCGAGCGGGGGCCGGGTGATCCCACCAGACTTCGATGTTGCTCCCGTTGCCGAAGGAGTAGACCAGGTCGATAGGGCCGTCTCCGACGACCTGGTAGGCGATCTGCGCGCCGCCGAGCGTCGCGTACTTGGTCTCGGGGACCTCCATGAAGGCAGCGTCTCGTACCCTGCGCGCAGGTGTCAACTGATTCGGAAGACGAACCAGGGGACCCCAACCCGCTGAAGTGCACACCTTTCCTGATGGGTTCTTGATGGGGTTGCGGATCGAATCGACTTAGCGGATGCGACTCAGTCAAGCAGCATCCGCTGCTTGACCAGCATCATTGCCTAGTGGAGACGACGGGACTCGAACCCGTGGCCCCCGGCTTGCAAAGCCGGTGCTCTACCAGCTGAGCTACGTCCCCGCGCGCACGATTCTACGGCGCGCGGCCGCAACCGGCGTCACAAAGCAGAAGCGCGCGGCACGCC
>Ga0070708_100001310_pt1 | contig 19064 bp, 14 predicted proteins | sample KBSK5503metaG_FD_65469 | JGI IMG/M metagenome (GOLD analysis project Ga0070708, IMG submission 65469) | Corn, switchgrass and miscanthus rhizosphere microbial communities from Kellogg Biological Station, Michigan, USA - KBS K5-50-3 metaG | ecosystem: Host-associated > Plants > Roots >... | reverse complement strand
CTCACCGGCATGGCCAACATCTACATGCGCGGCCGTCGTTTCACCGAGGCTGAGGAAATTCTGCGCAAGCTGGTCGCCCTGCATCCCACCGACGCCGGCGCCCACATGCAACTCGGGCGCATGTTCGCCATTTCCGGCAAGAACGAAGACGCTGCCGCCGAACTCGAAGCTGGATTGAAGCTCGATCCTTCCGACAGCAAGGCGCAGCGCGACCTGGCCGATCTTTACGCAGACATGGGAAAGTACGATCATGCGCAGCAACTTTACAGTGTCTTGTTGACCTCCTATCCCAATGATGCCAGCTTGCATCACGGATTCGGCCGTGCCCTTCTCAAGCAGAAGAAATTTGCCGAAGCTGAGCACGAATTGATGAGAGCAGTGCAGCTTCAGCCGGACCTCGGAGCGGCCTATGGGGACCTCGCAGTTGCCGCGGATGAGAACAAAGACTACTCAATGGCCATCAAAGCGGCAGATTTACGTGCGAAATACTTACCTGAAATTCCTATGAGCTATTTCCTGCGCGCTACCGCCTACGATCACTTGCGCGATCCAAAGCAGGCGGCCAGGTATTATCATCAGTTTCTGGATGTCGCAGACGGCAAATATCCAGATCAGGAGTGGCAAGCAAAGCATCGCCTGATTGCGATTGAACCCAAGAAATAGAAACGTTGACGAAATGGAAAAAAACGTTGGGGCGATTCTGATTGTTCTGCTGGCAACAAGCATTCTTTCCTTTGGGCGCAGTGAAGAACCGCTCCAGCAGTTGATTGCTCGTGCAGATGCCGCGCAACCTGGGCATCAGCCTGACCTTTATGTTGAGGTTGCCGAGCGAGAACTCAAATCCACAGTCGAGTCTTACAAGGCGAACAAACCCGAAGAGGGCCGCGTTGCTCTCGAACAAATTGTGACCTACGCGGACAAGGCACACGCTGCGGCAATACACACCGGCAAGCGAATCAAACATACCGAGATCAAGATCAGGCAGATTGCAACTCGCCTGCGTGACCTGAAGCTTGACGTGGCAGTCGACGATCAACCATTAATTCAGGCGGCTCTGGACAAGCTGGAGGACTTCCGTACTGAGTTGCTAAGAAGCATGTTCGGGTCAAAGAGCAATGACTAAACCACGACTCGCCGTTCTGTTGCTGCTGTTGCTCGCCGTTACGTCGGCTGGGCAGCAGCACCGGTCTGATCCGCTTACCGGCCCGGAAATTGACAAGGTTCGCGACGCTGCCCAGATGCCCGAGATACGCCTGAAGCTCTACGTCGACTTTGCGCGCGCCCGTCTGGACAAGCTGCAGCAGGCCCACTCCGACACGAAAGCACCCGACCACGAACAGCAAATGCGCAACGCGCTTCAGGATTTCCTCGATGTTTACGATGAACTGGGCGTCAATGTTGATACCTTCGCTGATCGGGGCACGGATATTCGTAAAGCATTGAAGCCAGTGATTGAGGGGGACACAGAGTTTGGATCGAAGCTGCGCGCCTTCAAGTCTTCCCTGGCCAGCAATTCCGACGAACAGAAGAGCTACTCATTTCTGCTGAGCACCGCGCTCGAGGCAGTAGACGCTGGGGCGAAAGATCACCGCGAGCTCCTTGCCGAGCAGGAGGAAACCTTCAAACACAAGAAGAAGCCGGAGCATAGAGAGGCAGCGCAACACGCCGAGTGAATCAAGTCATTCGGAATGCAATGTGACCGCGGAACATAGATATGCAGCCCAAGAGCGCTACAGGTTCGTGCTACTCTTTTTTTGAGTGAGTGAAAGCATCCTAGAACTCTTCCGGGAAACTTACCGCGAGCTCCGGCCGAGGACCTCGGTTCCTGAGCTCCGGATCGAATTTTTCAGCTTCGCCAACATCAATAACACCATCCGGCTGCGCCAAGGCAAGCTGCTGGTGCGCGTCTCCGACTTGCTCGAGGGGGCACCCGATCACGTCCTGAGGGCGATCGCGCATATTCTTCTCGCCAAGATGTACCGCGAGCCGGTTGACCGCGAGCACGCCACGCGATACCGCCGATACGTGTCCAGTCAGCATATGTCGAGCAAGGCGCACCTGATTCGGCAGATGCGCGGCCGGAAGCGGATGAATTCGCCGCAAGGTCACACCTATGATCTCGAGTCCATCTTCGACGTTCTGAACTTGAAGTTTTTCCACGGACTGCTGGCCCGTCCGCAGATGACGTGGAGCGGCGAGGACGCGCGCAACCGCCTGGGGCATTACGATCCCGCTCACAACGCCATCGTGGTGAGCCGCGTCTTCGATCACCCGCGAGTCCCTCAGTTCGCAGTGGAGTACATCGTCTATCACGAGATGCTGCACCTCAAGCACCCAGTCAGGCTGCGAGGCAGTCGTCGATGCGTGCATTCTGCCGAGTTCCAGACCGAGGAAAAAATGTTCCCCCAGTTGGAGCAAGCCAGGGGATTTCTGAGGCGCTTGTAGTTTGACGCTGCGCTGCTAGGCAGATATTCTTAGAATAGACTATTAGTTGCAACTCAGTTGCAACACGCAAGCTCGATAGGAGAAGACTTCCCGTTGCTCCAGGCTTTCATCATCACTTTGCGCGAAGGTGTCGAAGCCGCCCTGATCGTTGGCATCACACTCGCCTATCTCAATAAGATCCAGCGCCCGGAGCTCCGCAAGTCGGTCTTCACGGCGCTGGTTTCGGCCTTTGTCGCGAGCATCGGCGTCGCTATTGGTCTGTCCCGCTTTCAGTTCAACGAAGACCTCTTCGAAGGCTGGGTGATGCTGGCGGCCGCATTCTTCGTCGTCACCATGATCATTTTCATGATGAAGACCGGCAGGAAGCTAAAGGGACAAATTGAGGGCAGGATCGGCACGCTGGCGGGCCGCGGATCGCAACTCGGCATATTCCTCTTTGTCTTTCTCATGGTGCTGCGTGAAGGCGCTGAAACGGTATTGATCCTTTCCGCCGTTTCCCTGAATTCCAGCGCGCTGCTCAGCTTCTTGGGCACACTGTTCGGCGTGCTCGCTGCGGTCTTTTTCGGAGTGATGTTTGTAAAAGGCAGTGTGCGGATCAACCTCCAAAAGTTCTTCCGCGTGACCACGGTGATCCTGTTCTTTGTGGCGGCACAACTGCTCGTATCCGGACTACATGAGTTGTCCGAAAATGGCTTGATCGCATCTTCGAAAAAAGAGATGGCGATCATAGGTCCGATTGTCCGCAACGATTTGTTCTTTTTTGTGACCATCGTTGCGTTGGCTGCTTTGATGGTGCTTTTCGACGCCCGGCGGCGCCAGCCCGAGCCTCTGCCCGAATCCAGCGCCGAGAAACGCAAAGCCTTATGGAGCGCCCGACGCGAGCAGCTATGGATGATTTCCGTTTACGCGACCTCGTTCATTTTCATTGTGCTTGTCACCGCCGAGTTTATTTACACGAAGAGCGTGAATGCGCTTTCACCAGCGAGCCAGGTCACCTTCACCAACGGCGTTGTCGCTATTCCGCTCGCTCAGGTCTCGGACGGAGACCTGCACCGCTATGCCGCCCACGAAGGCGGAATTGAAATCCGCTTCCTGCTCTATCAGAAACCTGACAGCAAAGTTGTTGCGATTTTCGATGCTTGCGAGATTTGCGGCTCGGTCGGCTTCTTCAAAGGACCGAACGGTCTGGTCTGCAAGAATTGTGCTTCTCCGATCAATGCGCAATCGGTGGGCACCCGGGGGGGCTGCAACCCGGTCCCGCTGAACTCGAACGTCAGCGGAGATGCAATCGTGATTCACGAGCCTGACCTGGCAGCGAACGCGCGGCTGTTCCAGCGGTAGGCGTCGCGGTGTCAGGCCTCCGGCCCGAAGGACAGCGGAGAGCCTGCCCTGAGCGAAGTCGAAGGGGCGGCGGCTTCCCCACATGCGATTCTGCGCGGTTGAATTATGTTCATACGACTGGTTTACGAGTCATTCCGGCGGCAGACACGGCGAAAATTGCTGGTGGCTACCGCTGTGACCCTGGGTGCCGCGGTCTCGACTGCCATGATTGCTATCGCTACGGACATCGGGGACAAGATCAGTAACGAACTTCGCACTTATGGCGCGAATCTCGCGGTCACACCCGAGGAAGATAATCTCGATGTACAAATTGGCAGTGTCGACCTCAAGCCAGCCGGCAGTGGCGCCTATCTGAAGGAAGCCGACCTGCCAAAGATCAAAGGTATTTTCTGGCGCAACAACATCATTGGATTCACGCCCGAGCTTCCGGTGGAGGTTCGAGTAGATGATTCGCGGGCGAGGGCCCCATTCGACTTCGCTCAGGGCAGGTCCGCGCCAGCCGCTGTCACGCTCGTCGGAACATATTTTTCCAAAACACTGAAGTTCGGAACCCAGGAGTTCACAACTGGCGCGCAAACTACATTTCCATGGTGGAAAGTCACGGGCGCCTGGCCGTCCGACGATTCCGAGGATGTTCTGCTGGGCGCCCAAATAGCGAACCGCCTCAACCTTGAACCTGGCAAACAGATCGAGATTGACGGTACGCTGCATCACATCACCGGCGTTCTTTCTACCGGAGGCGAGGAAGATGAGCAAATAATCGCGCCATTAGGTCTTTCCCAAAGACTCTCAAGAAAGCCCCAAGCCGTCCGCAAGATCTTTGTCAGCGCGAAAACCAAGCCGGAAGACGCGTTTGCCCGGCGCAATCCCGATTCACTCAGTCCGGCTGACCGCGACCGCTGGTATTGTTCGCCGTATCCACAGTCGATCGCATATCAACTTCAAGAGGCCATACCACACTCGCAAGCGGAACAGATTCGCCAAGTCGCGCAGAACGAAGGCAACGTGCTCTCGCGCATCGAAGGACTGATGCTGCTGATCACGCTGGCCGCGCTTTTCACCTCGGGACTAGCGGTCTCGGCGGCGATGGCGACGGCGATGTTCGAGCGGCGTACTGAAGTCGGCTTGATGAAGGCGCTCGGCGGAGGGCACTTCACACTCTCTGCAATTTTCATTACGGAAGCTGTCCTGCTGGCGTGTCTCGGAGGCCTCGCCGGTTTCGCCGGCGGCGTCTTGCTCGCGCGAGAACTCGGTCGCACAATTTTCGGGTCCAGCATTGTAGTTGATCCCGTCTTGCTTCCGGTAATCGTGGGCATCGCCATTATCGTTACCTTTGCCGGCAGCGCTGCCGCGATATTCCGCGCCGTGAAGTATGATCCCGTTCACGCTTTGCGAGGTGATGCGTGAGCCCTTCCCGACACGCCCGGCATACCTCGATGCTCCTGCGCATGCTGGTTCGCGCCGCCATGCTGAGAAAAGGGAGCGCTGTCTCGGCACTGACTGCTACGATCGTGGCTGCAGCCGCCGCAACCGCCATGCTCAACTTGTTTGTCGATGTGCACGCGAAACTGCGGAAAGAATTTCGTAACTTCGGCGCCAACATCGTAGTCGAAGCCGGTGACGGCAAGAGCTTCACGCCCGATACCTTGCGGACCATCCAATCTGCTGTTGTCGGCGGCGGACTTGCTGTCCCGTTTGCATATGCGGTGGCGCGCGATGAGAAAGGCCAGCTAATCGTAGTTGCGGGGACGGATTTCGACCTGGTTCGGAAGCTGAATCCCTGGTGGTCAGTCTCCTCATGGCCGAAATCTTCGAGTGAGGCTCTGGTGGGAGTTCGGGCTGCGCGGCTGGTCGCTCCAGACAATGATAATGCGCGATTCACTCTCAAATATGAGGGCCGGGGCATTCCCCTGTCTCTTGCCGGAACTGTACGTACCGGAGCAGGCGAAGATAGCCGCGTATACATTTCTTTGCAGGACTTTCGTTCCTGGACTGGACTCGAACCATCGGTGGTTGAAGTCGCAGCTCATGGTCCGCCGGAAGAGGTGACTTCCCTGCTGCAAAGACTTCAGCAGATTCTCCCTGGCGCGAGCGTGCGCGCAGTGCGGCAAGTCACTGAGGGTGAGGCCAACGTTTTAGGCAAGACCCGCTCGACGATGCTTTCCTCGGCAGCGTTCATCATTTGCACGGCGGCACTTTGCGTTCTGGCCACACTCACCGGTTGGGTATTCGACCGGCGCCGCGATTTCGCGATTATGAAGGCGCTCGGCGCATCCGACCAGCTCATCGCAATGTTCGTCGCCGGAGAGGCCGCGGTACTGGCTTCGGTGGGAGCAATTCTTGGATTCGCCGTCGGAACCGGCATCGCGTCGTGGATTGGTCGCGTGAATTTTCACGCCCCGGTTACACCCCGGCTCAGCGTATTTCCGGAAGTTCTGGTTGGCTGTCTGGTGGTCACGCTCGCATCTACCGTGCTTCCGTTGCGATTGCTGCGCAGGATTCAGCCCGCTATGATTTTGAGAGGAGAATAAATGATCCGGCTGAACAACGTCAGCAGGTTCTACCCGGCACGGGCCGAGGCTCCTGGAGGCGTGATCCGCGCGCTTGGTGACTTCACGCTGCGCGTAGAGCCCGGGGAGTGGATTGCTGTGATGGGCCCTTCCGGATCCGGCAAGTCCACTCTGGTCAATCTAGTTGGCTGTCTCGATCGTCCCAGCTCAGGTGAAATCTGGCTGGACGGCGAAAATGTCGCCTGCCTCAGCACCAATGAGCTGACCCGGGTTCGAGCAGAAAAAATCGGCTTTATTTTTCAGCAGTTCCATCTAATTCCGTATCTAACAGCGCTTGAAAATGTCATGCTGGCACAGTATTTCCACAGCATGACCGACGAGCAGGAGGCGCTTGATGCGCTGGTCCGTGTCGGACTCAAAGACCGCGCCAACCATCTGCCAGCCCAGCTTTCCGGTGGCGAACAGCAAAGAGCGTGCATTGCCCGTGCGCTAATCAACGATCCGAAAATCATCCTCGCCGATGAACCCACTGGCAACCTTGATGCCCTCAATGAGGAAATTGTGCTGCGCCTGCTGCGGGAACTTCACCAGCAGGGACGCACAATCGTGATGGTGACGCACGACCCTGTAGTGGCGCGGCTCGGCGATCGCCGGATCGAGCTGCATCATGGCAAGATCGCGGCGCAAGAGGTCTTCTCGATGGCGGACGAGGAGCAATTCGAAGAGGTGCTCGAAGAGCTCTGGGTGGTGGAAGAACATGGCGAGATTGCAGAAATCGAGCACATGGAAGTGCATGGCGCTTTGCCGGTCAGCCTTGCGGTAGACAAGATGCGCGAGATGGGATTGGTTGCAACCGCGCCGCATCCGCCCCAAGCACACGACCATAAGCCGTTCGTGAATCCCTGCCACGACGCCCTGAAGCCCGCGGGGGTGTCCATCGGGGATGGCAGCATGGTGGTGGAACTGACTCCGCGAGGACGTCAGCGCGCCGCCGATATCATTCGCCGCCATCGCCTCGCCGAGCGGCTATTCACGGACAGTCTCGCCTTGGAAAGCGAATCAGAAATCGAGCAGCAGGCGTGCAAGTTCGAGCACATACTCTCGCCCGAAGCTACGGACAAGATCTGCACGTTTCTCGGACATCCCAAGACCTGCCCGCACGGGGCGCCAATACCTGCGGGGCAATGCTGCGGGCAAGTCGCAGAACTGACTAGCGCAGCACGGGGACGCTCTGATCAGGTTGAATAAGAATATGCTCCAACCTGTGATCGGTGTGTTTGATTCCGGCTTCGGCGGCCTGACCGTGCTTAAAGCTTTACTTGAAGTTATTCCAGACGCCCAATACCTCTACTTTGGTGATACCGCCCGCCTGCCCTACGGCTCGAAATCTGCCGAAACGGTGTCCAGGTATGCCTGCGAGGCCGCGCACTTTCTGGAGCAACAAGGCGCGAAACTACTTGTAATCGCGTGCAACACGGCAACTGCACTAGCGATCGAGCACATTCGGAGTGCAGCTTCAGTCCGAGTTCTGGGCGTGATCGAGCCGGGGGCGGAACGCGCGTTGGCTGAATCCCGCACTCGTAAAATTGTCGTAATCGGGACCGAGGCAACGATTTCAAGCCACGCCTATCACAAAGCACTTTCTGCTTTGCAGCTCGAAGCTCGCGAGAAAGCTTGTCCGCTGCTGGTGCCGCTGGTTGAAGAAGGCTGGGTGGACCATGCGGTGACCGAGCAGGTTGCGAGAATCTACCTGGGCGAAGCTTTCAGTGACGGGTTCCGGACTGCCGATGTGCTGCTGCTCGGCTGCACGCACTATCCTCTGCTGAAACCTGTTCTTCATCGGGTGATTCCTAAGAATGTGACGCTGGTGGATTCAGCCGAATCAGTTGCTCTTGCAGTCTTGAACCTCCTGGTCTCTGGAACTTCTAAGGTGGGACCGGGACAGTTAGATGGGGTCAAGCCGCTGGAAAGACGATCGGCGAGAGCCAGTAACCTGAGGTTCTTCGTAACTGACTCAGCCGAAAAATTTCGCCGGATCGGATCACTATTTCTTGGCCAGGAAATTAGAGACATCACTCACGTGGATCTGAAAGAGTGACACCCCCAAGAAAAAAGGCCAGCCGCGCGGGCTGGCCTCTGAAACCCTCAACTGTTAGTAAAGCCGGAACTGAACTTCGACATTGATCGCAACCGCCACCGGCTTGCCATCTTTAAGAGCAGGTTCAAACTTCCATTTGTTAACCGCTTCCATGGCCTTTTCGTCGAGTCCCAACCCAAGGCTGCGCGAGAGCTTAATCTCGCGTGGCTTGCCGTCGGGTCCCACAATCAGACTGAGCACGCATACACCCTGATACTTCGCCTTGCGTGCTTCTTCCGAGTACTCCGGATCCGGAGAGTAGATCGCTTTAGGCGCGCTCACCCCGCCACCGACATGGAAAATGCCGCCGCCAATTCCGCCACCGCGGCCTTCGCCCACGCCCGGTCCAGTACCTACTCCGATTCCGCCGCCGCTTCCTGAACCAATTCCACCACCGCTACCGGTTCCGTTGGATGGAGGCCCAGACGGCATAGCCGCAGTGGGATTGCCGAGGTTCGGTGCATTCATCGCCAGCTTGACCTGCGGAGGCATAACCACCGTTGGCTCAACTGGCAACTTCGGGTGATCATTCCGCACCACGATGGCCGGTGGCGTGATCTGCTGCATGGACGGCTTGGGAATATTCCCTTTCGGCGCCTTGAACTTGTCGCGATCGCCGCCGCCCCCGCCGCCGCCCGATTCGGTCTTGGCGGGCTTCATCACTGGGACGTCGAGATTAGGCGCGATCAGCGTGACCACTTCCTTCTTCGGTTCCTCTGTCACTTTCTTGCCGAGATAGTAGGTGCCCAAGAGAATCGCGGCAAGAACAATGATGTGCGAAATCGTCGAAAGCGTGGCGCCACTTTTCTTGTAGCTGTAGAACCCCCAAATATCTTTTACCGGGACAGGCTTCGAGGTGAGAACCAGCGGCGGCAGTTCTTTGGGAAAGAAAGTATCTTTGATGTTCTGAGCAAGCGATCCCCACAGTGACTGTTCTGAGCCTTTCGGCATCAGGAGGTTCAGTTCGGGTTCCGCTCCAGCGGTCTGCGGTGGTTTGAATTCCAATGTCGCCATATGTTACCCGAGTTCCTGGTTAGCGGGCCAGTTCTGGCCGTTATCTCTTACTTGATGAGCACCCCGATCACCAAGTTGCATATCTGGTGATCCTGATTCATAAACTGTTGGCCGTCTCCAACTTGATGGCGGCGGCACGGTCTCGCGCTTTCCTTCAGTTTAGATGCTCACACTCGGGAAACGTAACCTTAAGAAAATTGTACACGCGCAGGTCAATTTTTTGGCAGTTGTCCGGTGACTTTGGAAACTACCCCCAAAATTGAAGGGAAGAGACAGTAGGTGTTCCAACCTGGCAAGACCCCCGGCCCATCACACTCGTTCAATAGACGTTGTTTCGATTGCTCCCTATAATGAAAAGAATCAAGTGTTTGGGAGAATCCAACCGAGTGGACCTGAAATCTAGCATCAACCTCCCCAAAACCGGCTTTCCTATGAAGGCCAATCTGCCCCAGAATGAGCCCAAGATCCTGGAGCGATGGGAAGAAATGCGCCTTTACGAGCGTATCCGCCAAGAGCGGAAAGGAGCGCCGGTCTACGTTTTGCACGACGGGCCACCGTACGCAAATGGGCCGATCCACCTTGGGCACGCCCTGAACAAATGCCTGAAAGACTTCGTTGTGAAGTCGAAGAATATGGCGGGATTCGACGCTCCCTACATCCCCGGCTGGGATTGCCACGGTTTGCCCATCGAAATCAAAATTGACCAGAAGCTGGGCGGAAAAAAGTTGCAGATGAAGCCGGTCGACGTGCGCTTGGAGTGCCGGACATACGCACAGAAATATCTGGATCTGCAACGCGAGCAGTTCAAGCGGATCGGCGTTCTGGGGCGGTTTGATAAGCCGTATTCCACTATGACTCCGGAGTACGAGTCGGTAGTGCTAGAGACTTTCTACAAGTTCTTCGAGCAAGGTTTTGTGTACAAGGGACTCAGGCCGGTTTATTGGTGCATGCACGACCGCACAGCTCTGGCCGAGGCGGAAGTTGAATACGAGACTCACATCAGCCCGACTGTCTGGGTGAAGTACCGCCTGCAATCTGACCCGCGGACGATTGATCCGGCGCTGGCGGATGCAAGAATTCGTAAGGACAAACCCGTCTTCACCATCATCTGGACGACGACTCCGTGGACGCTGCCCGCGTCGATGGCAGTAGCGTTCCATCCTACGGAAGAATACGTCGCGCTCGAAGCGGATGATGGGATCTACATAGTGGCGGAAAAACTCGCGAAAACTGTCGCGGAAAAGTGCGGCTTCCCTGATGCAAAGACCGTGGCCCGGTTTCCCGGCCGGGTGATGGAGAATACCTTCTTCTACCATCCGTTTCTGCCATGGGAGCACCGCCGCATTCTGGGTGTAATCGCAGATTATGTGACCATGGACACGGGAACTGGAGTTGTTCACACCGCGCCGTCGCACGGAATTGAGGACTTTGCCACCGGTGTGCGGTACAAACTTGATCCTACCTGCGACGTGGATGCTGCCGGACGTTTGCACAATGGTTTGCCTGAATACGACGGCTTGCAGGTTTTCAAAGCCAATGAGCCGATTGTGAACTTGCTTGAGGCGCGCGGCGTCCTGCTGCATTCGGAGAATTTGGAGCACTCGTATCCACACTGCTGGCGCTGCCACAATCCAGTGATCTTTCGGGCCACAGAGCAGTGGTTCATTTCGATGGAGACGCCGATGGGGCAAGGAACTTTTCGGTCACGCGCGATCGAGGAGATCAAGAAGGCGAAGTGGGACCCGGCATGGGGTGAAGAACGCATCTCCAACATGGTGGAGACGCGCCCGGATTGGTGCATCTCGCGGCAGCGAGTCTGGGGTGTCCCCATCGCCGTGTTCGCGTGCTCAGGATGCAGCAAGCCGCTGAATGATCCGGCAGTGAACCGGAGAGTTGTTGAACTGTTCAGGAAGTCTGGCGCGGATGCCTGGTACACGCCGGAAGCCGACTCTTTCACTGAGGGAGTAAAGTGCGCGACTTGTGGCGGGACTTCATTTGTTAGGGAGCATGACATTCTCGATGTATGGTTCGAATCGGGATGCAGTTATCTGGTCGAAACCGCGAACGAATCCAATCAGCCTTGGCCTTCGGACCTGTATTTGGAGGGTGGGGATCAATATCGGGGATGGTTCCAGTCTTCCCTGCTCTGCTCAATCGGCGCTCGCGGCCGCTCGCCTTATAAGGCGGTCGCAACTCCTGGTTGGACTCTCGATGAGCAGGGCCGTGCTTTGTCCAAGTCACACGGCAATGATGTAGATCCGGTTGACATCGCGAATCGGCTGGGCGGGGAGATCGTGCGATTGTGGGTCGCGTCGGTGGATTTCCGCGAAGACGTGGTCGGTTCCGAGAATCTGATGCAGCGCGTTGCGGAGACCTACAGGGACCTTCGAAACAAGTTGTTCCGATATGTCCTCAGTAATCTGTATGACTTCGTCCCTGAACGCGATGCGGTGCCGTTCGACGCGATGGAACCTGTGGACCAGTACATCTTGCGCCAGACCTGCGCGCTTGCGGCGGATGTGGTCCGCTGGTACGACGAGTTTGCGTTTCACAAGATCTATCAGCACGTAAACCACTTTGTAGTGGTCGAACTCAGCGCGTTCTACGTTGACATTGTGAAAGACCGCCTCTATACGTTCGCGCCTGATTCTACGGGACGGCGGGCTGCGCAGACGGCTCTGTGGCGTATCGGGGAAGCACTGGTTCGCCTGCTAGCGCCGATAATGAGCTTCACCTGCGATGAGGTCTGGCAATATCTACCCAAGGTTGAATCCCGCGCAGGGAGCGTGCACCTCGCCAAGTTCCCCGAATCCGCAGACATTCTGGGCAGCGGCGCCATTGCAAAAGAGGATCCGCAACAGCAAGCCGACTGGGCCACGCTAAAGACGGTCCGCGAGCAGGTACTTAAACGACTGGAAGAGGCGCGAATTCAAAACCAGATTGGAAAGAGTGTGGAGGCGCAGGTAAAGCTAACTGCCTCGGATTCCTTGTATCGTGTGCTCGAAAAGTACAAGGACGATCTACGGTACCTGTTCATCGTCTCGCAAGTCGATTTGGAGCGCGGCGTGTCTGGGAACGGCACGGGCAATCTGGTTGTGGAGGTCAGCAAAGCCGCAGGCAAAAAGTGCGAGCGTTGCTGGAATTATTCAACCCACGTCGGCGAAGATGCGGAATATCCAACGGTCTGTGAGCGATGCTCTCCGGTACTGAAGCAGCTCGAAGCCGCGGCCTCGTCGCCGCCATCTAATTCTTAAGCCTTCAAATGACTGGCCAGCGAGTAATGCGAAGATTTCATCTGTTCATCGCCTTGGGTGTGCTGCTGCTCGACCGCTTCACTAAGCGGCTGGTGGCGAAAGATATTTCTCTGCACGACAGCATTACCGTCATAAAGCGCGTTTTCTACATCACTCATGTGGAAAATCGAGGTGCAGCCTTCGGATTGTTTGCGGACTCGCCGTCAGAATGGAAGATCGCTCTGCTGGTACTGTTCTCGATCGTCGCGCTGGTAATTGTCTCTGCGCTGCTATGGCGAAGCAGTCACACTATGACCGCCACGGGGGTTGGCTTGTCCCTCATTCTGGGCGGCGCGCTGGGAAATCTCTGGGACCGGCTGTTCAGCGGACGCGTAGTGGATTTTCTTCTCGTCTATATCGGCTCGTACCAGTGGCCGGCGTTTAACGTCGCGGATAGCGCGATTGTGGTGGGAGCTGGATTGCTGGTGTTTGAGATATTGTTTGCGAAAGCGCCTGCGGCTGAGAAGTCGGCATAGTTCCCTCACTTTGTCATCCTGAGCGAAGGGTCTGCTTCGCGAATGCGAAGCAGACACGGAGTCGAAGGACCTTGTGCACGCTCGTGCCGCCATGAACTCGCAGAGGAATTTTGGCGATGCCTCCAACAGATTGGGGAGAACTCCCTGAAACGCCGGTGCCAGCTGCAAAGAAGCACGGGGTCCTTCGACTCCGTTGTCGTTCGCTTTGCGAACGATAACTTCGCTCAGGATGACAGGGCTGATGAGTTTTCTACGGGGTCCCGTAAAGCTGGCGATAGACGTTCGCATTCCGCATGATGGCCTGCACATACTCGCGGGTTTCGGTGAATGGAATGGATTCCACAAATTCCTGGACATCGCGGTATTTGCCGGCTGCTTGCCAGTCCTTCACGCGGTCGTCCCCGGCGTTGTAGGCGGCTAGCGCGTATTCGAAGCCTCCGAACTGGTCAACCATCGAGCGGAAGTAGCGAGTGCCAAGCTGCAGGTTCACCGCTGGAGTAAAGAGCTGCTGGGGCGAGAAGTGCTTTAGCTTTTCCTGCTTGGCGACGCCCTTGCCGACTTTTGGCAGTAACTGCATTAAACCCAGCGCGTTCTTGTTGGAGACCGCACCGGGATTGAATTCCGATTCCTGACGGATTAGTGACGCAACCAAGTAAGGATCGAGGCCGTTGGCAGAAGAGAAGCGTTTCAAGTCCGTCCAGTAAGGCTTGGGAAACAGCTCCTCCCAGTAAGATCTTGGCAAGGCGGGCAGGTCCACTGCAAAATAACTTGGTATTGCGCGCTTCATGGTCTCGACCGCGACATCGTAGCGTCCTACTTCCTGATACATTCGTGCGATCTCGGCCGGCAGCCAGCTTCCCTTCTCCTCTTCCGCAGCTGCCTTTAACTCGCGGACCGCGAAATCCAGCAGGCCGCCGTTTTCGAGCAGCCGCGCTTTTTCTACGCGCAGATTGTCTTCCGGAGGCGGATCATCTTTAATCGACGCCATACCACTGATCGGCGGCACATGGTCGAGAATCGCATAGTGAGGAGGATCTGCGGCGACGGTCAGCGTGCTGCTTCGCTCACGTGCCAGCGGACCGTAGTAATAGTTGCGAAAGCGATCTGAGATTTTCTGGTAGAACGCACCGGCCATGGCGGCATCGCCATCTTCTTCCGCCAGGCGTCCGCGCCAGTAGAGGGCCGCCGGTACTTCGTTTGAGTCGGGATAGAGGCCAATCTGCTGTTCGAATCCGGTCTTGGCGTCGTTTGTCCTTCCCTGGCGCAAGCTCAGCCATGCAGCTTTCCAGTGGGAGTAAGGAGCGCGCAGACCCTTCGGAAAGCGCTGCTCGATTTCGCGGTAAGCGTCAATGGCCTTGTCATAATCGTGCCGCAAGAGATAAATATTCCCGGCATATAGCAGGGCCTGCTCGAGCCATGGGCTGGTCGGAGCGGCTTGACGGATATCCGCGACGGTATGCAGGAATGCGTCATCTTCGTTCGCAGCTCGTTGCATCTCTCCGAGGTCGTAGAGCCGCTCGGCGGCGATTTCTGGTGAAGTGATCGGCACAGTGTCGAGCAATTGTCTTGCTTCCCTGCCCTGGCCGGAATGGTGCAAAGCTTCTGCTAAGGCAAGTTGGATTCCCGGCTTGTCTGCGGGGGGCGCATCTCGCAGTAAGTCACGGTATGCGTCGGCGGCTTCTGGAAATCGTTTGGCGTGTGCGAAGAGCTCGGCGCGGGATTTGCGATCTGCAAAAGCTGGCGGTGAAATCCCCGGCGTTGAAGCCAACTTTTGCAATTCTGAGTGCGCAACCGTAGCTTCGAAACTGAGCGGCAGACTGAAGTACAAATGCCGGAGCACAGTGACGGCTTTTGCCGGATCGGCGGCGGCCGCATAGGCACGCCCCAATATCAATTCCAGATCAGCCCTTATCGGATCGCGTTCCTTCTCCAGCAGAGCCACAGCTTCTTTGGGGCGATTGTCGGCGAGCAATGCATTGGCATAGAGCACGTGCGCGTCGCGAAGAAGAAGAGACTGCGGAAAGTTTTCGTCGAATGTGCTCAGAGCTGCAACAGCCTCAGGAGTGCGGCCACTCTGCAGATACGAGGCAGCCAGATAATAAGCAACGTAGTCGCCGATGTCGCCAGCGTGCGGTATGGCGCGGCTTAGCGGATCAATGGCTTTTGCATAGTCATGATCAAGAAAATGCGCATAGCCAGCGGCCAGCCATGCCAGAGAGCCCGCATCTTCCGCACTATGTTTTCGCGCAAACGACTCGACCCCTGCATAGGCTGGCGGAGTCCGATCCTGTAGAAGTTGGCGTGCCATGGGCTTCAACGTCGCCGACGCTACAAAAGCCTGATGTATTCTGCGGAATCGCGGAGTGTTACGTCTTGATTTAGCGCTGCTACGCGGAGTTTTCCCGGCTGGCTTGCGTGATGCAGAGCCGGGAAGTTTTTTGGAGGCAGGCTTTTTAGAGATCGACGGAACGTCCCCGCCCTGTCTCCCCGAAGAACGCGGAGACAACGACGGGGCGCCCGGAGTTGATTTGCGGGCAGGCGATTGCGAATCAGATGTTTTCTGAGGGGAGTTGGGCTGAGCGTTGAGACTAACGTCGGAGGTCTGCGCCGCAGCCGGAGACAATCCAGCCGAGCACACCAGGACTGAAGCTAGCGCGAAGAGAAAGAACCTGCGAAACCCCACCACGACCCTTAATTATCGCCGAAAATTGCCGCCCAGGAGAGAAACATCATCCTCGGCGAGACTGCGAATTAATTCCAGATTGAAATAGTCTGCCGCGCCCGCCGCCGTGTTTCCATAACGCTTTTGGTACGTTCCTCGGCTTTTTTCAATATCGTCTTTCAGGCGATCGTACAAATCCTTGTGTTTGCGCCCCTCAGAAACTTTTGCCTGATTGTAGAGCTTGATTTCATCCATCAGCAAGCGGGCGAAACGCTGTGCTTTGCGATGAATCTCGCCGTCCTCTCCGGAGAGCGCGGCGGTTTGGCCGCCCCAAGCAGCTGCCGCCGACATTGCGGCGGCCGGTACAGCTTCGGTCGCCTGCTGAGTCTTGGCATGCATCGGCTCGTGTCCGGCAAACGGATCACTCACCACTGGGGCTGAATGCATTGCTTCCGCCTCCGGCCCATCTCTGTGCGCCTGCTTCCGCACTGAAGCGACTTCGAGCCACGCACTGGTGGCACGGACAAGCACGTCCAGCGCCGCCGAATCCAGCGTTCCGCCTTCAGTTCCTCCGTCGGCGTAAAGCAGCGCAGAAATCTTGTCCTTGAGTAGAAGAGGCAACAGCACGACCATCCCGTCTACCGGTGGGCCAAATTTGGAAATGAAGTGCTGGTCAATGTCTGACGCGGTCCCAGTCTCGGCAGTATGCGATTGCATGACGCTCGCCGCCAGCCCGGTGCTGATATTCAGCGAAAAATCTTTGATTGATTCGTTATTGGGAAATGCCGTACCCTGCCAGCCGGTTGCCGACCCGCCCTTGATCACGAACAATGCCGCCCGCCCGCTGTAAAGGAAGGTATTGTCGAGCAAGGCTCGTAAAATTTCCTTCTGAGTGGCTCCGGTCTGGATTGCAGTAACTGCCTTTTGCAGCGCAACCGAACTGCTTCCGGGATGCCCAGCCTTGCCTGCCAGAGCGGGCCTGATCTCCCGCAGAACTTCCTGCACCGCGGTCTCCCGCAGGGATGAGAGTTGGCGCTCCAGCACCTGCGCAACGACATTACGAACGATCTCTTCCACTTTGGCGTTTTCGGGCATACTTGGTCCAAACCAGCGGCAGACCGGCTTTTTCCCAGATTATAGGCTGAAGTTATGAATGGCAGCAGGTCACTTTGGTCATGTCCGCGGTCACAACGCTTGCCCTCAATGCGGGCTGACCAGAGGCAATTCTATGAAGCTTTCCTGTCCTGGCGCGTGGTAGATACGCTGCATAGCTTTTCGGAAATCCCCGGATTTGGCCCAGAAAATTGTAGGCACGAAGGTCTGGGGGTTGCGGTCGTACAACGGAAACCAGCTCGACTGTATTTGGACCATGATCCGGTGGCCGGGCAAGAAGACATGGTTCGCCGCCGGCAGAGCAAAGCGGTAAAGCAAAGGCTCGTCGGCCACGATGGCCTTCGGTGTCTCCAGGCTCTCGCGATAACGGCCACGGAAAATGTCGGCTGAAATCATCAGTTGATATCCGCCCATTTCCTCGTCTCCGGCGACTTCGTCCGGATAAACGTCAATGAGCTTGACCACCCAATCCGAATCGGTGCCGCTGGTCGAGGCCGTCAAATTGGCGACCGGCTGCCCGCTAATCTTCACCGGCGCGGTTAGAACATCGGAAGTGAAGACGAGGACATCGGTGCGACCGGAGGCTTCCCGCTGGTCGTCCACCAGCCACTGTGGCCAGGTAAGGCGGCCGCTGTAGCCGACAGGCTGGCTGGGGCGAGCGCGGTACGGCACTGGTTTGGCTGGATCGGAGACGTATTCGGTAAAAACCGTGGCTCCGCGTTTGGGCTCAGTGAAGCTCAGCTTCAGATTGCCGTCTAGATAGAGAGGGGTTGGCTTCAGTGTGCAGCCGCTTTGGCAACCCGCTGGCCAACTGGGCAACTGCCGCCACATGTTGGTTCCGGTTTCAAACGCCGAAACCGGCGGGACATCAGCTTTGGGTGCGTCGTCTTTAAGGTAATGATCGAGAAATGGCCGCAGGATTTTCTGCCGGAAGTACAGCCCAGTGTCACTTTCGAACTTCAATGCTCCTAGCGTGCTGCCGTCTTCAATCTCCTGTCCGTGATGCCACGGTCCCATCACGAGAAACACTTTGTCGTTGCTGACATCCCTGGGCTTGATCGCCTTGTAAACGGCAAGCGCGCCGTAAATATCTTCCTGGTCCCAGAGGCTGTGCACCAGCATTACCGGCACCTTCAGGGGTTGGGCGGCCAGAATTTTGTCCATTGCCTGGTCGCGCCAGAAGGCGTCGTAGGTGGGGTGGGCAAGCAGTTTGTTCCAGAAGCCGATCCGATCCATGCCGTGCTGGCGTCCGACTTCACCGGCTGATCCGGCGCTCATGAAGAGATCGTAATCGTCGAAGTGATCGCTCCACCATTTTTCTTCGTTCTTTCGGTTCGCCTCCTGCTCGTAGATGTACGGCATGTTCTGTTGGCGGAAGGCGCCGTTGTGGAACCAATCATCACCCATCCAGCCATCAACCATAGGGTTCATTGGAACGGAAACTTTGAGCGCGGGATGAGGATTGACCAGAGCCATGAGTGGCAAAAAGCCGTCGTACGAAATGCCGAGGATGCCGACCTTGCCGTTGCTTTCAGGGATGTTCTTGACCAACCAGTCGATGGTGTCGTAAGTGTCAGTCGCGTGATCGACCGGAGTTGGGTTTAGCGGGCCATGCAGAGGGCGATTCATCACGTAGTCGCCTTCAGAGCCATACTTCCCGCGTACGTCCTGCACCACGCGGATGTAGCCGCCTTCGACGATCACATCCGTGGCGTTGTCGTATCCGTACAGGCTTGGGCCGAGGTGAGAGCTGTGTATGTGATTGGTGAGAGCGCTGGCGTCGTAGGGAGTGCGGGTGAGTAGGATGGGCGCGTTTTTAGCGCCCTTAGGGACGAGAATGACGCTGTGCAGCTTTACGCCGTCGCGCATTGGGACCATGACTTCGCGGCGGGAGTAATCCCAACTGTCCTGAACCGGGGTGAACGTCGCTGGCGTTTCGCTGGGATAATTGGGGTAGGTCGCTGGTGCCGTTTGCGCCGCCGATGTCTTTGCCAGGAAGGGGCCACTGGACAGTATGGCGAGCAAGATCAGCGTGCCAACGCGATCGATCGTCTTCATGCGAGTTCCTCAGAG
>Ga0070708_100001307_pt1 | contig 19092 bp, 15 predicted proteins | sample KBSK5503metaG_FD_65469 | JGI IMG/M metagenome (GOLD analysis project Ga0070708, IMG submission 65469) | Corn, switchgrass and miscanthus rhizosphere microbial communities from Kellogg Biological Station, Michigan, USA - KBS K5-50-3 metaG | ecosystem: Host-associated > Plants > Roots >... | reverse complement strand
TCGATCCTGGCCTGTGGTTCGTGGCGACCCGCGGCGATGAGATCGTCGGGACGTCGCTGTGCACGACGATTCCCGACGCCGGATGGGTTCGATCACTCGGGGTTCGCCGGGCGTGGCGCAACCGTGGTCTGGGGCGCGCCCTGCTACTCCATTCCTTCGGCGTCTTCTGGGAGCGCGGCACGCCGGCGGTGGCGCTGGGCGTCGATGCGGAGAGCCTGACGGGCGCGACCCGGCTCTACGAGAAGGCGGGGATGCGGGTCGTCGAGCGCTTTGACCGCGTGAGCAAAGTGCTGCGGGACGGGGTCGACACGGCCGTTCGCGCCCTGGCCATATAGCGAACCGGTAGGAAACGCTGAGCCGGCGGGGCCACCTGCGTCAGAGCCGTTCGTGCAGCAAACCCCCACAGCCGCACAATTGCCCTTGACACGCGGGCCCTACGTGCTGGAGGCGCCCAGGCTGCCGAACAGCGCTTGAACACGAGGCGAGCGCCCTATTCGACGTCTCCAGAGAAGAGGTGCGGGCTCGGCGGGTAGAGGCGGTCGGCGCCAGGATCCATGAGCCGCCCATAGAGGCCCGGCCGGCGGTCGGCGATCGTGTCCCACTCGTGCTCCCCGGGGCGGCGCCGCACGTGGGTCTGGCGCGCCGCCTCGGGGTCGATCTCACCGACGATCGTTTCCTCGGACGTGTCGCTGGCGGCCGCCATCCGTCGGCCGTCGTAGTCGATCAGCACCGAGCGACCCAGGAAGGTGGTTCCGCCCTCCGTCCCGACGCGGTCGGCGGCGAGGACGTAGCAGTGGTTCTCCGCGGCGCGCGCCGGCGCGAAGAGCTCGGGGTGGAACTCCACGCCGACTGGCCAGTTGGTCGGCAGCGCGATGATGTCCGCACCCTCCAGCCCGCAGACGCGTGCCGCCTCCGGAAAGCGCAGGTCATAGCAGATGAGCACGCCCACGCGCAGCCCGTCGATCTCGTAGACCGTCGGCGGATCCTCGCCGGGCGTGGCGAATCGGTCGACCCCGAGGTAGGGCAGATGCGTCTTGCAGTACTTGAAGCGCCGGCCGTCGGGGGCCATGACGTGCGCCACGTTCCGCACCGCATCCCCGATCGCTTCGAGTGAGCCGCAGATGATGGTCATATTGTGCTGCTGGGCGAGCTCCGCAAGCCGGTCCGGCGCAACCGCGTTCGCGTGGCGGGCCACGACCGCGGCATCGTCCAGGGAGTCGAAGGCATAGCCGGTGACGGCGGCCTCGGGCAGCAGGGCGAGGGTGGCGCCCATCCCGGCAGCCTCGGTCACGGCGCGCGCGATGCGCTCCAGGTTCTGCTCGACCTCGCCAATCTTCGGGTCGATCTGGCAGGCGGCGACGCGCACGCTCATTCCGCGCTCCTCTGGTAGCCTTGCGCGCACCGTCGAGGGTCCCACATGATCGATCGCATTGTGCCTTCCGCCCGCCGCTCACGCCTGCGGACCCTGGCCCGCGCTGGGGGCGTTCATCTTACTCGGGCCCCTCTGGGCCTCGAAGCCCCGTTGGGGGCGGCCGTCGTCACCCATACCCCGGACGTATGATCGGGCGGTGAGCCGCTCAGCCAGCGGGTCCGCCCCATGAGCGACGAGCGCGACCCACGCGACCCACGCGACCCACGCGACGCCCTCGGAGCGGACGGCGGCCGCGATCAGCGGGACTCCCAGGCCGAGCCTTCGCGAGGCTCAGGGGAGGGCTCATGGCCACAGCGTGACCTTGCCAGGCGAGCGCAATCCGATGAAGGGTCGCGCCCAGCCGCGCAAGCAGATCCCCCCGGTGCGGCACCGGCACCGGGGCTCGAGAGCGGCGAAGTGTCGACGGGCTGGGACCCGAAGCTCTACGGTGACCGACGGCGGCCCACCACGGCGGAGCAGGCAGTGCCGTGGCTCATCGGTCTGATCCTTGCACTCTCAGGAATCGTGATCGTACTCATGGTCCTGATCTTCACCGATGCCAACGGCGGCTTTGGTCCGGCCCCCACCACGAGCCCCAGCGCGTTCGCCGCGGCAAGCGCCTCGCCGACGCCAACGGTTGCGGCCACGCCATCGGTCTCGGCGTCCGTCGGCTCATCACCAACCGCCAGCCCCGGCCCGACCTACGGTGCGATGGAGATGGTCTACCTTTCGCGTCCTTCGGCCTTTGCCCTGAGCCAGCTCTACCGCCGCGACTTCGCCAAGAGCGCCGCCCCAGCGGTGATCGCCAAGTCGATCGATGACGTCGCGCACTACGCGATCGCTCCTGATGGAACGGTCGAGACGGCGCTCATCACAGGAAAGCTCATGGCAGTCGTGCCGGGCAAGGCACTAAGGGTGATCACTGACGGCGTCGCGGCGGCCACCTTTGGGCAGGATGCCTCGACCGTCTTCGCCGTGAAGATCAGCCGATCAGGCGTCAATGATAACGCGACGCTGTTCAGCATCGCTTTTGCCACGGGCAAGGCGACGCAGCTGACGATGATCACCTACAAGCACCCGGTGGTCGCTGAGCAGAGCGGTGTACACGCCGCCAGCTCTTTCGACGACGGCGGCGAGTACCGGCTGTACGCCACGACTGACGGGAACCTGGTCGTGTGGGTCAACGGTGCCGGACAGTGGCGGGTCGACCCGGTAAGTGGCGACGACGTCGCTGTTTCGCGCGCACCTGAGCTGTGGTCGCCAGATGGGACGCGGCGCGTCGCCATCACGCAGAGCGGCGAGCAGTCGACGCTCTCGGTCGTCGGCGAGAGCGGGGCGCCTACCTCGAGCGTCTTCGTTTCGGGACTGATCAGCCATCTGCGCTGGTCCACCTCTGGTACCCAGGTCGTCTTTACGGTGGCGCGTTCCACGCCGAGCGGCGGCGTTCGCCAGGACATCTACCTCTGGGATCTGGTCAACAAGAAGACGCCGCGCCAGCTGTCGATCAACGGCGCCACCTACGGTGCGGAGTTCCTGGGAGCGCGTGAAACGTGGCAGCCATGATCGTCAACCCGATTGGGGTGGAGCTCGACGAGACGGCTCGTGTCATGCGCATCCGCTGGGATGACGGCCATCTTGGCGAATGGAGCTGGCCCAACCTGCGACGCGCCTGCCCCTGCGCGCTCTGCGCCGGCGAGGGAAACCGGCCGGGTATCGTGACCCTCGAGATGGTTTTCACGCCGCAGCAGACGACCATTGAGCGCGTGAAATGGATCGGCCGATACGCGCTGGCTCCCATCTGGGCCGATGGCCACGACACGGGCCTCTTCACGTATCTGCGGCTGCGCGAGCTCTGCGAATGCCCGGAGCACAGGGCAGCGGCCGACTCCGCGGACTCGACCGCAAGATGACGGCCCGCGACGCCGATGCCGGCGGCCTGCTCCTCGTCCACGCCCACCCCGACGACGAGTGCTTCGGGACCGGCGGGCTGATCGCCAGGTCCATCGCGGAGGGGCGGCGGGTCGACCTCGTCACCTGCACCGGCGGCGAGGAAGGCGAGATCCACGACCCGGACCTGGACCCCGACGAGGCCAAGCCACGACTGCGCGAGATTCGGCGTGCCGAGCTGGAATGTTCGGTGCGTGCCCTGGGGAGCGGCAAGATCCGCCTGCACCTGCTCGGCTATCGGGACTCCGGGATGATGGGGACCCCGTCGAACGAGCGAGCCGATGCCTTCTGGCGCGCGGACCTCGACGAGGCGACCGGGAAGCTGGTGCGGATCGTGCGCGAGGCCCGCTCCGCGACGATGGTGAGCTACGACAGCAATGGGAACTACGGCCACCCAGACCACATCAACGCGCACCGCATCGCGAATGCCGCGTGGGACGCGGCCGCGGATCCGGGGCGCTTCGAGGACGCGGGGCAACCGCACCGGGTCGAGCGCTTCTGCGAGACCGCGTTCGATCGCGAGGTTTGGCTGCGCATGATGATCGAGATGAACCAGCGCGGCATCGCGCTGCCCTGGGACACCGGCGACACGATAACCAAGGTGACCAAGGCGGCGGCCGAGCGCGGGATCGCCGATCTGACGACGGCGACCATCGAAGACCTGCGGCGAATCGCCGAGGTGATGTCCGAGGGCGAGGAGGAGCCCGGAGCGGGATTTGGGACACCGGATGCGGACGTGACTACCCGCGTCGACGTCTCCGAATTCATCGCGCAGAAGCGCGAGGCGTTCGAGTGCCATAAAACCCAGCGCCAGGACTTCGGTTGGGTGCTCGACCTGCCGGAGGACATGCTCGAGCATGCGATCTCGACCGAGTACTTCGTCCTGACCCGCTGGCGGGACCACGAGATCCCCACCGGACTCCACGAGGAGACGGTCTTCGGCGAATGAAGGCGCCGCGGCGCCCGACTGCAGCGCCGGCCCGCTCGGGTGCACAGCGCCGGCCCCCTCGGTGCAGAGCGCCGGCCCCCTGGGTGCACAACTGGATTGCGTATCGGCCAAGAAGGCTCGCCAGCGTGGCTGCTGGGCACACCCATTGCGGTGCACGCGGCCCAGGAGCTCGCCATTTCAGCGGCAGATCGGCTGATATGCAAACCAGTTGTGCATCCCGCCCCAAGGGGTGCTCCGCACCAACGGGTGCTCTCGCGCCGCCGGGCCGCGTCGCGCCGTACCATGCCGCCATGTCGAATAAGAGCATCGGTCTGAACGACGAGCTGCACGCCTACCTGGTCCGGGTGGGCGTGCGGGAGCCGGATGTCCTGCGCCAGATCCGCGAGCGGACGGCGAGCCTGCCGGAGCACAACATGCAGATCGCGCCGGAGCAGGCCGGCTTCATGTCCCTGCTCGTCGAGATCATGGGAGCGCGCCGCTGTCTCGAGGTCGGCACCTTCACGGGATACTCATCGACGGCCGCGGCGCTGGCGCTGCCTCCCGACGGGCATATGGTGTGCTGCGACGTGAGCCGCGAATGGACCGATATGGCCCGCCAGGCGTGGGCCGATGCCGGCGTCGCCGAGCGGATCGAGCTGCGCCTGGGCCCGGCATTGGAGACCCTTGACGCGCTCCTCGCGGAGGGTGAAGCGGGGAGCTTTGACTTCGCGTTCATCGACGCCGACAAGGAGAATTACGACGGCTACGTGGAGCGCGCGCTCCGCCTGGTGCGGCCTGGCGGCGTGATCGCCATCGACAACGTGCTGTGGAGTGGCCGGCCCGCCGACCCATCGGTCACCGATGAAAGCACGCAGGCCATACGGGCCCTCAACGAGAAGCTCGCCCGCGACGAGCGAGTACACATCTCGATGATTCCCATTGGCGACGGGCTCACGCTGCTGAGAGTGCGACCGCACTAGCACTCGCAGCGATGTGACGCCCGTGAGGATCCCACTCGCTGGTCGGGGTGTCGTAGTGGTCGCTTCGGCCGTCGCGATCGTGGTCCTCGTTGTGGTCTGGTCGAGGATGGCATCGGCCACGTGGCACGACGACTCATACGCCTTCTGGAACGCGTGGCGCGATGGCAGGCTCTATCCGCCCTCCTGGCAGCCCGTCTCGGAATACGTCTATTCGCCAGCCTTCGCCCAGGCGTTCTGGCCGCTGACCCTGCTGCATTGGCCGGTCGTCAACGCCGTGTGGGCGGCGTTCCAGCTGGCCGCCCTGGTCTGGATGGTGGGCCCCATCGGTGCCGTCGTCGCGCTGGCCTTCCCATTCCCCAGCCTCCCGGTCAGCGGCACGGCGGTCTACGCGACCATCGACAACGGCAACCCGATGGTGCTCACCGCCGCGGCCATCACCCTGGGGTTGACACGCTGGCCTGGCGGCTTTGCCTACGTCCTGCTTACCAAGGTGAGCGCCGGTGTCGGGATCCTGTACTTCGCTGTCAGACGTGAATGGGGACGCCTGGCCGTAGCCGTTGGTGTCACCGCGGCGATCGTGGTGATCTCCGCGATCTTCGCACCGCAACTATGGGTCGAGTGGGCCCAGCTGCTCTACGGCGCCATCTTCCACTCGGGTGGAGCTGAGGCGCTGGCAAAGGAGCAGTTCATGCCTCTTCCCCTCGCCGTGCGTGGCACCATCGGGCTCGCAATAGTCGCCGCCGCTGCGTGGCGCGGAGCCCTCTGGGCGGTCCCGATCGGGTGCTTTTTGGCACTGCCCGATATTCACCTCGGGGGGTTTGCGCTCCTGACTGCCGTCCCAGCAGTCTGGCTCCGGCAACGACGTGCTGCCGAGGCTCGTGAGACCGCGCCGGTGCCAGTCGCTGGCGGTCCAGCCGATGCCCGGGCGGTTACGAAGCAGCCGCCTCTCGGGCGATAGCTGACATCGAGCCGCCAGCTCGGCGGCTCGATCGAGTCCATGCGAAGCTGAGTACTGGGTGAAGTTCAAGCTCGAGGGCTAGTCACCCGAGGAGCTGTTGTCACCTGAGCTGCTGTCGCCCGACTCTCCGCTGTCGTCGGTCTGGTCAGCCTGGTCCGTCGCATCGGTCTGCTCGGCTTGGTCGGCCGGCTCGGTGGCATCAGTCTCGTCAGACTGGTCAGCGGGCTCCGTCGCGTCAGTCTGGTCGTTCTGGTCCGCTTGCTCGGCCTGGTCGTCCTGGTCGGCCACGTCGTTCTGGTCGTCCTGGTCGGCCTGCTCCGCTTGGTCCGTCGCATCGGTCTGCACTGGCCCGCTCTGGACTACATGGATTGCGGGCTTGCTGTGGCTCTGATGCGTTGACGAGAAGGACGGCCGCTCGAACGACGCGGCGTCGTTGGCGCCGACCACGCGATGGGCCGTCGCCGGCGACGCGAAGGCAGCCGCAAGGAGCGTGGCCGCGGCGATCCATGCGGTAACTTGAAATGGCTTGCGCAACGAACTCATGGCGAGCATCAAATATCTCCTCCGGGGAACCGCAGCTGGGCTTCGTCCACCCTACTCCGCAGTGACGGGTCCGTAGCCCATGACGTTATGGTCTCCGAGCGGTACTTCCGTTTCCCCGCCTGTGGCAATCCTGTGGACGCGTCGGGCTGAGGCGCGGTACCGTGCCCGCCACATTGATCTGCTCCAACTGCGGCACCGAAAACGAGGCCGGCCGCAAGTTCTGCTCGAACTGCGGCACGCGTCTGGCCTCAGCTTGTCCCGTCTGCGGAACGGTCAACGCACCGACGGCCAAGTTCTGCGGCGAATGCGGGAATGCGCTGGGCTCGTCGGCCCAGGCGCCTATGGCCACCGCTGTTGCGGTGCCGGCCATTGAGCCGGCGACACAGACCGATGAGGGCCCGGTCGCCGAGCGACGCCTCGTATCCGTGCTCTTCACCGATCTGGTCGGATTCACGACCCTGTCGGAGCGCCGCGACGCGGAAGACACGCGTGAGCTTCTCAGCACTTACTTCGAATTGGCGCGCGATATCGTCACCCGCTACGGAGGCGTGATCGAGAAGTTCATTGGCGACGCCGTGATGGCCGTGTGGGGTACGCCCACCGCACACGAGGACGACGCCGAGCGAGCCGTCCGAGCGGCGCTCGAGCTGGTTGCCGCAGTCGGCGCGATGGATGTGGGCGACACGCATCTCCAGGCTCGCGCCGGTGTCCTGACGGGCGAGGCGGCCGTGACGATCGGTGCGACCAGCCAGGGAATGGTCGCCGGCGACCTCGTGAACACGGCATCGCGGTTGCAGTCGGTGGCGCCACCCGGATCGGTGCTTGTGGGCGAGGGGACGCACCGGGCCGCGTCCGGCGCGATCACTTTTGAGCCCGCAGGTGACCAGGTCCTCAAGGGCAAGGAGGCACCTGTGCCGGCCTGGCGCGCCATTGCCGTGGTGGCGAGGCGAGGCGGGGAGGGGCGGGCCGCGACGCTGGAGCCGCCGTTTGTCGGACGCGATGAGGAGCTGCGCCTGCTCAAGGACGTCTTCCACGCCACCACGCGCGAGCGCAAGCCACGCCTGGTGACGGTGGTCGGCCAGGCAGGGATCGGCAAGAGCCGATTGGGCTGGGAGCTCGAAAAATACCTGGACGGGGTCGTCGAGACCGCGTACTGGCACGAGGGCCGCTCCCCGGCTTACGGCGAGGGAATCAGTTACTGGGCGCTCGCCGAGATGGTGCGGGCGCGAGCCGGGATCGCAGAAGGTGATGACGCGGAAACTGCGTCCCGCCGCCTGGCGGAGGTGCTGACGCGATACGTTGACGATCCCTCGGAGCGCACCTGGATCGAGCCCCGGATCGCGGGACTGCTCGGCCTTGCTGAGCTTCCCAACGATGGCCGCGAACAGTTGTTTGCGGCGTGGCGGACCTTCTTTGAACGGCTCGCAGACAAGGCGACGGTGATCCTTGTTTTCTGGGACCTTCAATGGGCTGACCAGGGTCTGCTCGACTTCATCGAGCATCTGCTGGCATGGGCACGAACGTCCCCCATATTCGCCTTCGCCGAGGCGCGCCCCGAGCTGTTTGACCGGCGGCCCGGGTGGGGGAGCGGCGTCCGCAGCGCGGCTTCGATCAACCTCGAACCCCTCACTGATCCTGAGATGCACGAGCTCCTGGACGGACTGGTGCCGGGGCTCCCCGAACATGCCTCGCGCGCGATTGTCGACCGGGCGGAGGGGATCCCCCTCTACGCCGTCGAGACGCTGCGGATGCTGATTGACCAGGGAGTGTTGCGCCCCCAGGATGACCACTACGCCCTTGCCGTGGAGCTGCGCGAGCTGGCGATCCCCGAGACGCTGCATGCGCTGATCGCGGCGCGCCTCGATGCCCTGCAGCCTCATGATCGCGAGACCGCGACCGTCGCCGCGGTCCTAGGACTGAGCTTCACGCTGCCGGCTCTGCGGGCTGTGCTGATCGAGGATGACTCAGAGTTGTTGAGCCGGCTCGATCGCCTGATCCGTCATCAGCTCCTGATCCTTGATGCCGACCCACGTTCCCCGGAGCGAGGGCAATACCGATTCGTACAGGCCGTCGTTCGAGAGGTCGCTTACCAATCGTTGGCGAAGCGCGAACGTCGAGCGCGGCATCTGGCAGCAGCTCGTTACTACGAGGGGCTGGGCGAGGACGAGCTGGCGGGCGTGCTGGCCAGCCACTACCTCGACGCGTACCGCGCAACTCCCCCTGGCCCCGAGGCAGAAGCGCTGGGTGCGCAGGCGCGAGTCGCCCTGAAGGCTGCGGCCGAGCGAGCTGCAGCACTCCACTCCCAAGCCGGCGCTGTGAGCTATCTGGAGCTGGCACTCGAGGTGACGCCTGACGTTGCGGAGCGGGCCGTACTCCATGAACGCGCGGCCGGAGCGGCATGGTTGGCGGCCCGCATGAAAGCGGCGCTGGATCACGCTCGCGCCGCGGAGGAGATCTACGCCGAGGCTGGCGACCGCCTTGGGGTCCTTCGTGGAAAGACGCTGCAGGCCACCGCGTACCTGGCCTCGCACGGCGATCGACCGGCCGCGGATCTGCTGCGTGCGGCGCTGGCGGAGATTGGCGATCACGCTCCAGCGGCGGACATCGCCCAAGCCGAGTCTGAGCTGGCTCGAGCCCTGATGCTGGGCGGTGCTCTCGCCGAATCGGTCCAATGGGCCGATCGCGTCCTGGGAAGCCTGAGCGTGGCTGATCCGCGCCTCATCCTCGAGACGCTCATCACCAAGGGATCGGTGCTGCACGGGATGGGAGCGATCGTCGAGGCGGAGGTGGTACTCCGCGGTGCCCTGGCGGTCGCGGAGCGGCTAGGCGAGGTCGCTTCGGGGCTGCGAGCTCGCAACAACCTTCGGGTGTGCATCGAATGGACGAACATCGGGGAGGCGCAGCGTCTCTGCCGAGACGGATACGAAATTGCCCGCCGGTTCGGCCTCCGCACGTGGGTTCTCCAGAACGCCGGGGCCGGCCTTTGGAGCGGGAGGGAGATCGGCGCGTGGGACGACTGGGTTGCGGAGATTGCTACTGAGATTCGCGACGCGTCGGAGTGGTACGTGGGCTTCTTCCGCGCCGAGGAGGCGGTGCGCCTGGCGTATCGCGGCGAAGTCGACGCGGCGCAGGCGATTCACGAGGAAGTTCAGGCGTACCCGGAGATCCGCGAGAGCGCGCAGGCCACAGCCGCCTTCCACAACCTTCTCGGCGACATCATGATGGCCCGCGGTCGGTGGACCGACGCCTTCGAGGCGTCGAAGCAGGGGTCGGGAGACTTGGACTCGATCCGTAACCCGACGATGCTGCTGGCCGCGGCGGCCGCGGACGACCAGAAGCGCCTCGACGCAGCACGCGCCAACCTCCCCGCCCCGACGCCAAACGACGCGCCCCTCCTGGTTGGCATTCGGCTCATGGGCGAATCTCTGGACGCCATGCTCAACCGGCGTTGGGAGGAGACGCGCCTCGCCTATCTTGACGCCCGCCGAGCCCTCGAACCGATCCCCGCTCGGCTAACCCTCGCGCGATTCAACCTGGCGATTGGCCACGGGGCGCAGGGTCGCTTCGCCGAGGCGGACGATGCACTGGGCGAGGCAAAGGCCTTCTTCCACGAGCGTGGCGCCGATGCCTACGTCGCGACCTATCTCCGCCGCGCGGTCTCACCGGCGGCCAGCTCGGTTGCGAGCCGTTCTTCCCGAAAAAGCAAGCGGACCGAGCCTGCCCCCGCCGGATAGCGAGGCATTCATGGGCCGGAATCCCGGGTCAACACCCAACCTCAGTTGATCGCGGCGATCTCCACGAAGCCTGTCCCGCCGAGTACCCGCCACCCGATCCCGTCGTGCTCGATGTGGTAGATCGCCGGCATCGGCATGGCCTGTGCAAACTCGAGACCGATCCGAGGCTCGAACGTCTGGAGAATGAGCGAGATCAGGTTGCCGTGGCTGCTGACCAGTATCGCGCCGCCGTCGGGATGGCGGACCCGCAGCAGGTCCAGCGTTCCGATACCGCGCCGCTGCGCGGCGCGCGCGGTCTCACCCCCCGGTGCCGCGTAATCCGGGTCCTCCCATGAGCGCCGGACGTGCTCCTGCCAGCCCGCGTCGAGGACCGGCGCCAGCAGGCGCTCGCGGAGGTCGGCGAGCTGGTTGACGCGCATGGCACGGATGCGGGCCGTTGGCTCGACCGTCTGGAGCGCGCGTGTGTACGGGCTCGAGTAGATGGCGTACAGGACGTACGGCTCCAGCTCGATCGCCAGCTCGGCTGCGTTGCGAAGCCCCTCCTCGGTCAGCGGGCGATCGCTGTCCCGCTCCTCCCAGCCCGGCGAACCGGGCGGGAGCGCGCGTGCGTGTCGGACGAGGATCACATCGAGGCGGCCGAGCCGATCGAGGCCCGGCGGCGGCACCTGCATCGCGTGAGTCTAGGGCTCGCGGCATCGGTCCCGGGCCGTGGTGCACAACTGGTTTGCATATGGACCCATGAACAGGCCGTGCCTCCCGCCGGTGCACAACTGGTTTGCAGATGGACCGAGGAATATGCCACGCCTCCCCTGGTGCACAACTGGTTTGCGTATCGGCCTAGAAGGGCGGCCTGCGTGGCCGGCGTGCACACCCATGCGGTGCAGGCGGCCCCGGAGCTGGCCCTGGTCTCGCCCAGGTCGGCTGATATGCAAACCAGTTGTGCAAGAGGAGGAGCGACCAGCACAGGACGCGCGACGGCCGCGAGTCGGGAACGGCTCGCGGCCTGGTGTCGCGCGTTGGAGGCGTGATTAGGCCTGGGTTCGCTCCGCAGCGCCCGCCACGCCAACGCCCTCGGACGACCGCGCAGCCTCAGCCCACGGTTGCTGGGCGGGCGTCAACCGGCGCCGACGGATCATGCCGATTCCCAACGAGCCGCCCAGCGCCAGGGCCGCGCCCAGGATCAAGGTCAGCGCCAACGCCCACACGGGAACCATCAGGGTGCTGGTGGTGGGCGAGTTCGCAGCTGCTGGCACGGCCGGCTGCACGTGGAGCGAGCCGAGTGGGAAGGTCCGCCCCATTCCGCCCTGGTCGAGGGCGCGTATGGAGATGACCCATGAACCAGAGCTGGGCAGCGTGGTCGAGGCCACATACCAGCCGCCGGGCTGCTCGGTTGCGCCGACCCGGACGACCTTCGTGTCAGCGACGCGCGCCACCACGAAAGTCACCGTTTCGCCAGGGACGGGAGTGCCGTCCGGGCGGGTCAACCTGACGCTGAAGGTGGTTGGCTGGCCTGCGTGCGGCGGCTCCAGCGGGGTGAGGGTGGCCTCCACATCCCCCTCCTTGGCCAGCGCACTTCCCATGCTCGCGGCGACGAGCATTGAAGCGCCAATGAGACCGATGACGACGCGACGCATCTGGGCGTCCTCCTCTTGTGCGGGTCCGATGCTACTTCTACACCGCGTCTCCTTGGGCGGTTCCGCAGCCCCAAGCGAGCGACGAGGCAGTGGGGCGGTCCCCTAAGCGAGCTTCGCCAGCGACGGCTGTCGTCCGGCCCGATGCAGGCGATGCGCCACCGCTTCGGCATCCGCCATGACGCGCAAAACGTTGCCGCCCGCCAGGCGGCCCAGATCTGTATCGGTCCATCCACGCAGGATCAATTCTGCGAACAGGTTCGGATATCCCGACACGTCCTCGAGGCCCTGCGTGCTGAAGGCGGTCCCGTCGAAGTCGCCACCGATGCCCACGTGCTCCACGCCCGCCACCCGCGCCACGTGCTCGACATGGTCGGCGGCCAGCGAGAGCGGCGGGATCGGGACGTCGAGCGAATCGATCAGCTCGCGGGCAAGCGCCCGACGCGCAGCCTCGTCGGTGATCCCCTGCATGCGGCGCGTTGCCTCGGTGATGGCGGGGATCAGCACCGCGGCCGCGTCGGGCGAGACGAATCCGGCCACGAACGTGACCATCACCACCCCGCCGTTCGCCGGCACACGCTTCAGGATCTCGTCCGGGACGTTGCGCGGAACATCGCACAACGCTCGTGCCGACGAGTGGCTGAAGATGATGGGTGCCTCGCTCGTCTCGAGCGCGTCGCTCATCGTTGCCGGCGCGACGTGCGACAGGTCCACCAGCATCCCCAGCCGGTTCATCTCGCGCACAACCTCGCGGCCAAAGTCCGAAAGGCCACCGTGGCGCCGCTCGTCGGTGGCGGAGTCGGCCCAGTCGTTGGTCAGGTTGTGGGTGAGGGTCAGGTATCTCGCGCCCAGCTCGTGGAAGGCGCGCAGCGCACCCATCGAATTCTCCAGGACGTGGCCGCCCTCCATGCCGAGCAGAGAGGCCACGCGACCGCGCGCGAACGCCTGACGGACGTCCCGGGCGCTCCAGCACAGCTCCAGGTCGCGTGGGTATCGGGCGATCATTCGCCGCGCCAGCTCCAGCTGCTCGAGCTGTATGTGCGCAAACCCGCTGCCAATTTCCGCCGGGACGAAGACGCTCCAGAACTGGCCGCCAACGCCGCCGGCGCGGAGGCGGCGGAGATCGGTCTGGCCGGTGGTTCGCCGGCGCAGGTCATAGGCCACAAGATCGCCGGGAGCATGCTCGTTGATGCGGATCGCCCAGGGCAGGTCATTGTGCCCGTCGATCAGGATGTGCCGCCGCAGCAATGCCCGGGCATGCTCGAGGGCCCGTCGGTGCTCGCGAACCTGGTTCCTCGTGGCAACGCCCGGTCCGGCCATGGTCGGCAGTCTAAGGACCAGACCGATGGCGCTGGGCGCTTCGGCGTTCGCGCTCGGGGCGTCCAGCGCTTGCCCATGCACAACTGGTTTGCACATCAGCCACGCAGGGCCGCTTGCGTGGCCGCCGTGCACGTCCCTTAGTGCAACCAGCTCGGGAGCCCTCGGTTTTGGCTCCAAGTCGGCCGATACGCAAACCAGTTGTGCACCGCCGCCATGGGGGATGGTGCCGGGAGTCAACGCAGGCATAGAATCGACGCCAACGACCAGCCGGCTCGAGGAGCCGACCGGGCACAGGAGGAGGTCGAGGAGATGACGCGCTTCGTACGACGGGTGGGGCTGCTCGGAGCGGTGCTCCTCCTCACTGCCATGGCGACCGTACTGCTCGTGAGCCTCGCCCTGGCCACGGACCGACTGGGCGGCAAGCTCCGATTCGGCAACACGATCGTCGTTCCCGCCACCGAGACTGTCGACTCTGACCTCTACGTATTTGCCGGCTCCATCACCGTGGACGGCACCATCAATGGCGACCTCGTCGTTGCCGGCGGTACCGTCCGCGTCAACGGAACGGTGACAGGCGACCTTCTCGCAACAGGCGGGACGGTCGACCTCACCGGTACCGTCAAGGGCGACGTCCGCGAGGCGGGTGGGCAGCTGAGCGTGGGAGGCACGGTCGGCGAGGACCTGGTAGCGACTGGGGGGCAGCTGAGCATCACGGCCAAGGTCGGACAGGACCTCATCTTCGCCGCCGGCACGACGACGATGGACGGCGCGGTGACCGGCAACATCGAGGGAAGCGCGGGCACCTATGTGCGGACTGGCTCGGTCGGCGGCACGGAAAACGTCAGTATCGGGCAGCGAGGCGCCGCCCCGACCCCCGCCGCCGGCGGCGTCCTCTTCGACGCCCTTCGCCAATTTGTCGTCGTCCTGATCTTCGGCGCGCTCGGCCTCTGGCTGCTGCCGCGTGCCGTTCGCGCCAGTGAGGACGCCCTGCGACGGCGCCCCCTCGCATCACTGGGGTTCGGGGCGCTCGCGCTGATCGGCTATCTCGTGGCGTGGATCCTGGTCGTCCTGCTGATCGTGCTCCTGGCAGTCGTTCTTGGGCTCCTCACCTTTGGGGCTCTCGCGACCATCGAGGCGGTGGCCGGGATCCTGGCGCTGGGCGTGCTCACCTTCGTCTTCGTGCTGGTCGTCGCCTTCATCGCCGACGCGTTGGTTGGGCTGGCGATCGGTCGACTGATCGTGCCGGCCCTGGGCATGCGCGGACCGACCACAGACCGATGGCAGGAGCTCGGCGTCCTGGCCCTGGGAGTAGCGCTCGTGGTGATCGTGACCTCGCTGCCCGTAATCGGCGGGATCGTGAAGCTGTTTGTGGCGATGCTTGGGCTGGGAGCGCTCGTGCTCGTTGCGTGGGGAGCCTGGCGTGGCATGCGCCCGGCACGATCGGCTCCTCCGGCTGCTCCAGCTGCGCCGCCTCCGGCACCGATGGCAGGGGCTTGAGGGCTGGCTGGGCCAAACCCATCGGTCTGTGAACATTGAGCGCCTGACTGGCTGGCTGGAGCGCTACTTCACGGCCTGGCGAAGCAACGACGCCGAGGAGGTCTCGGCGCTCTTCGCGCCGGACGCGGTGTACAGCTACGGGCCATTTCGCGAGCCTGCGGTCGGTCGCGACGCGATCGTCCGCCGCTGGGTCGACGGCGGTGCGCCCACCACCTTCACGTACCGATACGAGCCATTGGCAGTCCTCGAGGACGGCGGCGTTGCCCATTGGTCGGTGGGATTCGCGCATCCGTCGCAGGCCGAGGCACGGGTGGAGCTGGACGGGATCCTGGTCCTGACCTTCGACGACGAAGGCCGCTGCACGGAACATCGCGAGTGGTATGCAACCCGCGAGGTCAGGGCCCCATAGAAGGTCGACGGCCCCTCGCCTGCACAACTGGTTTGCATATCAGCCAAGAAGAGGCGCTTGCTTGGCCGACGTGCACACCCAGATGGTGCAGACGGGACAGGAGGTCGCGCTTTCAGCCTCAGGTCGGCCGATACGCAAACCAGTTGTGCACCATGGCGAGCTGCGAGCGCTGAAGCGGCTCAGCATCGGCCAGTAAGCACTGGTGGCCAGAATTCGAGGCATGGCCAACCGAGTGCGCCGCGCCAGTCAGACAGCCGACGCGGCCCGGCGCAGCCTCATCGAGCTCGGTGCCGAGCTGCGCGAAGCCAGGCTGGCTGCGGGTCTGCGCCAATCGGACGTTGCCCGAGCTCTAGGGGTCTCGCATACCCAGGTCTGGCGCGTCGAAGCCGCTCGCAATAGCGGGGCGCGGTTGAGAGACTTGATCCACCAGGCCCGCGCTCTCGGGCTCGCGCTCAGCCTCAGGGTTTATCCAGTCGGCGATCGGTTGCGCGACCAGGCGCAGCTCGCTCTGATCCGGCGACTCGTGAGCCGAATTTCTGCGACTTGGCGGGTGAGCCTCGAGGCCCCGGTCGCTGGCCCGGGAGACTTGCGGGCGTTCGATGTCCTGCTCACGGGGCCGTCAGGGCAGGTTGCGGTGGAGGCAATCACGAGGCTGCGAGACGTACAGGCCCAAGTGCGAGCGGTACGCCTGAAGCAACGAGACGCTGGCGTTCCCGGCTCGTGATTGTCGTTGCCAACACCCATGCCAACTGCCGCGAACTGGCAGGCGCCGACGACCTCTTGACGCACGACTTCCCGATGCGCACGCGAGCACTGATGGCGGCCTTGGTGGCTGGGCGGGTGCCAGCCGCGGACGGGATCGCGCTCCTGTAACGCGGCGAGGCTAGCGGCCGGCGCGACGGTATCGGCCCATCAGCTGGCCCTGCGCCAGGACCTTGCCGTGCATTGCACTGCGCAGCTGAGTGGCGCCGAAGCCCGGGCCTAGGTCCAGGAGCTCTGGCAGCGCGTAAACGGTGAACACATACCGATGCTCCCCGCTCGGCGGACACGGTCCGCCCCAGCCGGTGCGCCCGAAGTCGTTGGAGCCCTCCACGCCCGGGGTCGCCGAGCCGCTCGCGCCCTCGGTAAGGCTGTTGCCCGCGACGTTCGCGGCAGCCCAGTGGACGAAGTTGCCCGCATCGGGGTCCGTGACACGAATGGCCATGAACCGCGTTCCCTCTGGCGCGCCGGACCATGCGAGCGGTGGAGAGATATCTTCGCCGTCGCAGGTGTGCCGAGTGGGTATCGGGCCGCCATCGGTGAAGGCTGAGCTGCTCACTCTCAGATCTGGCACTGATCGCACCTCCGCGGGTTGAGCCCGTGAACAGGCGGCAAAGACAACCGCGGCGATTGTGCCACCGGCAAACGCCGCCGCAGGATGCCTTTTGGCCTGCACGTGCCGATTCTGCATGCCCGCTACCAGGTCGGCGGTTGCTCAATCTCGCATGCTCCGCCGCACAACTGGTTTGCACATCGGCCAAGAAAGGCAGTCTGCGTGGCTGCGGTGCACTCCAATTACGGTGCAAACAGCTCGGAGTTCGTCCTTTTTGCCTCAAGTCGGCTGATACGCAAACCAGTTGTGCACGAAGGCGCCATCCGCGTGCGCACTCAACCCTCGCGGTCGATGCCCGTACGTTCGGCGCGCTTATCGGTGACATTCGGGCCCTTTCGCCGCGACCGAACCGCCGATACCGTCCCCCGAACGGGGCGATGCCGCCCTGCCTGGCACACGAGGAGTCGATGACCAACGGAGCGCGCCCCGCGTCCGGGCGAGCGGCTGGCCAACAGTCTGGGCGACCATCCGGACGGACACGACCTGCCCGGGACGTACGCGCCGCCACCCGAGCCCGGTCCACGGACTGGCAATGGAAGGCGTTCCTGGCCATCGGTGTGGCCATGGCGATCGGCTATTTCCTGCTTCCCGGCCAGAGCGCGCAGAACATCGCCTACCAGATCCCGGAGAGCCTCGCCATCGTCGCCGTGCTGGCGGGTGTCGTGCTGCACAAGCCTGACGACCGACGCCCGTGGTTCCTGCTGGCAGGTGGCCTGATCCTGACCACGACCGGCGACTGGACCTGGGTCGTCCTGGACCTGTATGGCCAGACCCTCTTCCCCTCCATCGCGGATGTCTTCTACCTCGCCGGCATGGGCCTGATCGTGGCGTCCATGCTCCTCCTCGTCCGCGGTCGCGTCCCCGGCGGTGACCGCGCCGGCGTGCTCGACGCGCTCATCGTGGCGGTCGGCCTGGGCATGTTGACCTGGGTCTTCTTGATCGAGCCGATTGTGCGGGACACCACCCAATCGCTCGGTGAGGTCGCGGTGGCGCTGGCCTACCCGGCCGTCGACATCCTCTTGATCGGTGTGCTGGCCCGCCTCCTCCTGTCGCCCGGGAGGCGCGTGCCGGCACTCTACCTGATCCTCGGCGCGCTCGTGTCGTTCCTGCTCAGCGACTACATCTACGCATTCCTCGCGATAGGCAACGGCTACCAGACCGGGCAGCTCGTCGACGGTGGTTGGCTGTTGGGCTCTGCCTTCTGGGGCGCGGCCGCTCTGCATCCGTCGATGCGTCGCATTGCCGAGCCGATAGACCCCCGCGAGGCGCACTTCTCCGCCTGGAGGCTCGTCCTCCTGGCGGGCGCCTCGTTGATGGCCCCCGCGGTGCTCGTGATCCAGGGGCTCTCTGGCGCGCACATCAACGTTCCGGTGATCGCCGCCGGCTGCGCCGTCCTCTTTCTGCTGGTGATCGCCCGCCTGGCGGGGCTCGTCAGTGACCTGAGGACGACGCTCGCACAGCGGCGCGTCCTGGAGGCCGACCTCGAGCAGCGGACGCTCACCGATCCACTGACAAACCTCGCCAATCGCGTCCTCTTCCACGACCGGCTCGAGCACGTGCTCGCCAAGCGGGATGGCCGGGCGGCGGTCCTGTTCATCGATCTCGACGACTTCAAGACGGTCAACGACGCCTATGGGCACGAGGCGGGGGACATCGTGCTGCGCTCCGTCGCGGACACCATCGGCCGCACGGTCAGGCCCGGCGATACCGCAGCACGCCTGGGCGGCGACGAGTTCGGCGTGCTCCTCGAGGACGGGCCGAACCCCTACGTCGCCGGACAGGTTGCGGAGCGGCTGATCTCCGCCATCACCGAGCCGACCGACGTGGCGGGCCGGCAATACACGATTGGGGCGAGCATCGGGATCAGCATCGGTTCAGGCGGCACGTCCGACGCTGAGACGCTGATGCGCGAGGCCGACATCGCTATGTACGTCGCGAAGGGCCAGGGGAAGGGGCGTTTTACGATCTTCGAGCCAACCACCCACGCCCCGGTGCTCCGAAGCCTGGAGCTGCGGATCGACCTCGAACACGCGATCCAGAACCACGAGTTCGAGGTCCACTACCAGCCGATCATCGAGCTCGGGCCCGGGACCCTGGCGGGCATCGAGGCGCTTGTCCGATGGCGTCATCCGGTGCGGGGCCTCCTGGCGCCCATGGAGTTCATCCCGCTCGCCGAGGCGACCGGCACCATCGTGCCGCTGGGCGAGTGGATCCTGGACGAGGCGTGTCGCCAGGGCGTCAAGTGGTCTGCCAACGGTTCCTCACCTCTTCCGGGCTCTTCGACCTCCTCCAAGTCCGACGACTTCTTCGTCAGCGTCAACCTCTCACCGATCCAGATCGTCCAGGCCGACTTCCCTGCGCT
>Ga0070708_100001305_pt1 | contig 19121 bp, 16 predicted proteins | sample KBSK5503metaG_FD_65469 | JGI IMG/M metagenome (GOLD analysis project Ga0070708, IMG submission 65469) | Corn, switchgrass and miscanthus rhizosphere microbial communities from Kellogg Biological Station, Michigan, USA - KBS K5-50-3 metaG | ecosystem: Host-associated > Plants > Roots >... | reverse complement strand
CACCGAGCGGGACAACACCGACTGGACGCCGGAGTTCTCCCGCCGGGCCCGCGGTTTTGCCGTCTATGCGGCGATCCGTTCGCTGGGGCGGGCCGGGATTGCCGAGCTGGTCGAGCGCTGCTGCGAGCACGCCCGCCTCTTCGCCGAGCTCCTCCCCGCCGCGCCCGGTGTGCGCGTGATCAATGAAATCGTGCTCAACCAGGTGCTTGTCCGATTCGAGCGGCCGGGTCAGAGCGCGGAGGAGGGCGACCGCTGGACCCGCGAAGTCATCGCCCGCGTTCAACGCGACGGCGTCTGCTGGCTCTCCGGCACGGTGTGGCATGGCCGCGCTCTGATGCGCATCTCGGTATGCAACTGGCGCACCACCGTGGACGACGTCCGGCGCTCCGCTGCCGCGATCCTGGCGGCGCACGAGCGCGGGTGAGTCTTCGCGGACAGCCCGGCGTTACAAAAAAAACACGATTTCGATTTGACCCGTCTGGATCGCCCTAGTTAGTAAGTGGCAACTCATTAACCCAACCGTGGCGCGACCCTCCGTCATCACCGACCAGCAGATCCTCCGGGCGGCCCGAGGCGTGTTCCTCAAGAAGGGAATCACCGCCACCACCGCGGAAGTCGCTCGACGGGCGCGGATTGCCGAAGGGTCGATCTTCAAGCGCTACAAGACGAAGTACGAGCTCTTTTGCGCGGCGATGCAGGTCAACCCCGACGACGAGCCCGCGTTCTTTCATTCGCTGGACGAGGTCAAGACCGTCCATCCGCGTCAGGTCTTAAGCGAAATCGCCCTGGAGATTATCGGTTTTGTACGCACCTTGATGCCGCTGATGATGATGACCTGGTCCAACCCCTCGCCTTCCGGTTTGCCGGGCGCGCTGAACACCGCCAATCCGCTGCCGCTGCAAGTCTTGCAAAGGCTGACCGCGTTTTTCGAGCGGGAGATGCGCGCCGGAAGGCTGCGCCCGCAAGATCCCCAAGTCGCGGCGCGGATCTTCCTCGGCAGCATTCAAAACTACGTGCTCTTCGAGCTGTTGCTTCGGGCGCGACAGAAACACCCGACGCCGGCGGAAGAATTTGTCAAACAGATGGTGGACACGCTTTGGCGGGGACTCTACCCACGCCGCACTCGCAAGAAGGAGTAGGCAATGCGCTTCTTTCATCGGTTCTCGATTCACGCCCGCCTCGCCACCAGAGGGGGCTTTGGGCGGGCGATCTCCAGCGCGGCGGCGGTGCTTCTGATTTCGGCGGTGGCCGGCGCCCAGGGGGAGAGGGTTCTCACGCTGGATGAAGCGCTGAGGATCGCCCGGCAGCGAAGCCGCGATCTCTTCGCGGCGAAGGCGCGGCAGGAGCAGACCGAGACCGGCGTCGAGCTAGCCTGGTCGAGCCTTTTGCCGACCGTGTCCGCGCAGGGCAAGTACACCCGCAACTACAAACAGGTAGAGTTGAACACCGCCTCCTTCAACACCCCCGTCCTAAACCTCGCCACGGCCATTATCAACTCGACCCCCAGCCCCGCCGAGGCGGCCGCCGTTCAAACGTTCGAGGACAACATCACGCAAAACCCCCCGCCGCCGGCGGTGATCCAACAGCGCAACCAGGTCGACGGCGTGGTGCAGGCCACCATCCCGCTGGTCGTGCCCTCCGCCTATCTTGGTTTATCCGCCGCGCGGCGAAGCTCGGAGGCAGCGGCGGCGACGTACGACTCGACCGATGCGACCGTTCTCTTGCAGGTGGCGCAGTCGTTCTACGGGCTGGCGGGGGCGCAGGAGCTTTTGACCGCCCGACACAATGCGGTGGGTGTTGCCCAGGAGACGACCAACGTGGCGCAGAACCGCCTCGAGACCGGAACCGCCAACAAAGTCGAGCTCCAACGGGCGCAGGTCGCGCTGCTTCGCGCCCAGCAGGCGGAGGTCGAGGCGAATGACGCCCGCGCCCAGGCGCAGCGCGCGTTGGCCACGCTTCTAGACCTACGAGTGCCCTTCCGGGTCGATCCCGAGAAGGGTCCGAAAGAGATCGCTACTCCGGCCGAGGAGCTGGCTCGCGATGCGCTTCGGCTGCGGCCGGAAGTGATCGCGCTCGAGCGGAACATCGCCGCGGTGGATGCCCAGGCCAAAGCGGCCGGATGGCGATGGAGCCCGACCCTGTCCGGCTTCGGCAACTACCGCGCCTTCAACTACGCCGGTTTCTCCGGGGACCATTATTCATGGGCGGTTGGCGTGCAGCTTGACTGGCTGATCTACGATGGCGGGGCGCGCGACTCGCAGCGGCACCTCGCGGCGGCCCAGCGGAGGGAAAACGAGGCCAGGCTCTTGCTCTTGCGCGACACGGTGTCCGACGAGATCGCCAACGCGCAGCAATCGGTGCAGACCAAGCGAAGCGCGCTCGAAACCGCGCTGCAGGCGGTGGACCTGTCCCGCCAAACATTGGAATTGGTGCGGTCGCAGTATGATGTGGGCACCGCGACGCAGCTCGACCTGCTCACCGCGCAGGACTCCCTGGTCACCGCGGACGTCGCCGTGGCCCAGGCGCGGTTCGACCTCGCCCTCGCCGCGGTGTCCCTGCAGCGATCTGCAGGCCTGTTCCCCGGCAAGGAACTTCGATGACCACCCGGAGCGTGGCGTCGGGCGACGCGAAGGAGCGCGCCCGCATCGACCCACGCCTGCTGGCCGGCATTGGGGCGGCGGTCGTCCTCTTGCTCGTCTACTTCGGCTATCGGATCCATCTGGCGCGCCAGCCCTACGAATGGAGCGGCACGGTCGAAGCGCGCACCATCTCGGTGGGGTCGCGCGCCGGCGGGCGGACCAAGGAGATCCTCGTCCGGGAGGGCGACCGCGTCGCCCCCGGCCAACCGCTGGTCGTCTTCGAGCCCGGAGATCTCCTCGCCCAGAAGCTGGCCGCCGAGGGTCAGCTCGTCCAGGCCAAGGCCAATCTGGAGAAGCTGGAGCGCGGGGCGAGGCCCGAGGAGATCGAAGAGGCCAAGGCGCGCGCCGCCAGCGCCAACGCCGCCCTGCAGCAGTCGCGGGCCGGCGCTCGGCGCGAGCAGATCGCCGCCGCCGAAGCGCGACTCAAGGCGGCCCAGGTGGCCGTGGACAAGGCGCAGCTCGACGCGGGACGCCTCCACAAGCTCTTCGAGCGCGGAGCGTCCTCACAGGCCGACGTCGACAACGCGGACGCCCAGCTTCGCTCGGCAATCGCCCAGCGCGACACCCAGAAACAAACCCTCGACGAGCTCGTAAACGGCGTTCGCAAGGAAGAGCTCTGGCAGGCCGAAGCGCGGTCCCGCGAGGCCAACGCCAACGCGCAGATGGTGAAGTCCGGGCCCCGCATCGAGGACATCGCCTTCGCGCGGGGCCAGGTCGACGCGGCGCAGGGGAAGCTGGATCAGGTCCTGGTGATGATCGACGAGCTCACCGTCCGCGCCCCGCGGCCGGCGCGGGTGGAGACGCTCGACCTGAGGCCGGGAGACATCGTCGCGCCGAACGCCACCACCGCCAAGCTGGTCGAGGACGATCAGCTCTACGTGCGGATCTACGTGCCCGAGACGCTGATTGGGCATCTCGCCGTCGGCCGCGAGGTGCCGATCACCGTGGACTCGTTCCCGGGAAAGACCTTCAAGGGGGTGGTGGAGCACATCAACAACGTGGGCGAGTTTTCCCCGCGGAATCTACAGACCTCGGACGAGCGCGCCGATCAGGTTTTCGCCGCCCGCATCGGCGTTCGCTCCGGAGCCGACGAATTGCGGGCGGGGATGGCGGCCTTCATCAAGATTCCCAAATGAGCGACGAGATCGCCATCCGCACCCGGCAGCTCACCCGGAAGTTCGGGGACTTCGTCGCCCTCGATCGGGTCGACCTCGAGGTGCGGCGCGGCATGGTCTACGGGTTGCTCGGCCCGAACGGCTCCGGAAAGTCGACCCTGATCCGGATCCTCTGTGGCCTGCTCGCGCCCAGCGCGGGCGAGGCCCAGGTGATGGGCCTGGACGTGGCGACTCAGGGCGAAGCGATCCGGCGGCAGATCGGCTACATGAGCCAGAGGTTCGCGCTCTACGAGGATCTCACCGTTCAGGAGAACCTGGACTTCTATGCCGAGGTCTACGGCCTCTCCGGGGAGCGGCTGCGGCGGAGGCGACAGGCTATCGTGGAGATGACCCACATCGCCCCGTATTTGAGCCGGCGCGCCGGCCTGCTCTCCGGCGGTTGGAAACAGCGGCTCGCGCTTGGAAGCGCGCTGTTGCACCAACCCCGCGTCGTCTTCCTCGACGAGCCGACCGCGGGGATCGACCCCGTCGCCCGGCGCGAGCTCTGGGATCTCCTGTTCGCCCTGGCCGCGGAAGGGGTGACGCTGTTCGTGACCACCCACTACATGGACGAGGCCGAGCGCTGCGGCGAGGTGGGCTACCTCTACCTGTCGAAACTGCTGATCACCGGCACTCCGGACTCGCTGAAGCGCCTGCCGTCGGTGAACCGCCCGGGCACGCGCCGCGTCGAGGTCGAGACGCAGCGGACGGCGCAGGCGCTGCGCTGGCTTCAGGAACAGGCGTTCTGCTTCGGCGCCACCATCTTCGGAGAATCGGTCCACGCGGTGATCGAAGCGGGGATCGACGACGCGGATCTCGTCCGCCGGCTCGAAGCGGCCGGTTTTCCGCACGCCAACGTGCGCGAGATCGGGCCGTCCCTCGAGGACGTCTTCGTCACCTTGACCGAGCAGGCGGCCCAGGAACGCAACGGGAAGGCAGCGTGACCCATGTGGAGCTCATTCCTCGCCATCTTCCGCAAGGAGTTCATTCACATCTTTCGCGACCGCTCCACCCTGGTGCTGGCGTTCACCATCCCGCTCTTCCAGCTCATCCTCTTCGGCTTCATCGACCAGACGGTGAAGAACGTCGCTACGGTCGTGGTCGACCAGGATCGTTCGTCGGACAGCCGCGAGCTGATCGATCGGCTCCGGGCGACCGGGACCTTCCGCATCGACCGGATCACCGACAGCCCCCGCGAGGCGCGCGCGGACATCCGATCTGCCCGGGCGCGGGTGGGGATCGTGATCCCGCCCGACTACCGCGACAAGCGAATGCGGGGTCAGGACGCGAAGATCCTCGTCCTCATCGACGGCTCGGATTCGACCGTCAGCTCGCAGGCGCTGGCCTCGGTGAATGGCCTGGTGGCCCAGACGAATCTGGAGGAGATCAAGCGCAAGCTCCCCGAGGCCAAGGAGCCGCTCGCCGCGCAGCCGATCATCCTCTTCAATCCCGACGGGAGGACCGCCAACTTCATCATCCCCGGCCTGGTGGCGATCCTGATGCAGCTGGTAGCGATGGTCCTTTCCGCGGTGGCGATCGTCCGCGAGCGCGAGCGGGGGACGCTCGAGCAGCTCCTGGTGACCCCGATCAATCCCTTGGGCCTGATGCTCGGCAAGTTGATCCCCTATCTGATCATCGGGGTAGGGGAGATGGCCCTCGTCCTGGCGGCGATGCGGTTCGGCTTTTCGGTCCCGATCCGCGGCAGCCTGCTCTTTCTCTTCACCATTGCGGTGTTTTATCTGTTTGCGCTGCTCGCGCTCGGACTGTTCGTCTCCACCCGAACCAATACCCAGGCCGAGGCTCTGCAGATGGCGCAGCTGTTCCTCCTCCCGTCGATCTTCCTCAGCGGGTACATTTTCCCGATGGAGGGCCTCCCGGTGATCCTTCGCAGCATCGGGCGGATCCTCCCCGCCACGCACATGGTCGCGATCATGCGCGGCGTGGTGCTGCGCGACGCCGGCCCGCTCGACCTCTGGCCGCACGTGGTCGCGCTGATCGCGATTAGCGTCGTCCTGGTCTGGCTGAGCGTGAGGCGTTTTCGAAAGGTCGCCGCCTAGCCGCTACAGTGGTGTCAAATCGGTGGCCTCCGGCGGCGGCACTCTCCCCCGAGGAAGGCGGAACGAGAAAGTCGTTCCTTCGTCGGGGACGCAGAGAACGTCGATTGTTCCGCCGTGGGCCGCGACCAGGCGCTTGGCGATGTACAGCCCAAGGCCGATGCTCTTTCCGGTGCGGGGGTTTTGCTCGGTGCCTCGATGGAACGGAGTGAAGAGGTTGGGCAAGACGTCCGCCGGCACCAGGCCGTGGTTCTTGATCTTGAAGAAGACCTCGGTCTCCGTCCCAGACAGCTCGATCTGGATCCGCGAATTCGGAACGCTGTGTTGGACCGCGTTGGCGACCAGATTCGAAATCACCTGGGCGATGCGGTCTCCGTCCCATTCGCCCCAGCCCGAGCCTTCGGTGGAAACGGCGATCTCCCGGTCCGGATAGGCGAGGTGCACCTCGTCGATCACCTGCGCGGCGAGGCGGTGGAGATCGCACGCCGCCCGGTTCACCGGAATGGCCCCACCCGCCCGGGCCTGGGTGTAGTCGAGGAAGTCCGCGATCAGTCGATTGGCGCGCTCGGTGGACGAAACGATGCGGGCGATCGCCTTGCCCTGCTGCTCGTCGAGCTGTCCGCGTTTGAGCAAGAGCGCGGCGGACATCGCGATCGCGCCGAGCGGATTCTTGAGGTCGTGCGAAACGATCCCCACCAGCTGCTTTTCGAATTCGACCCGGGCCCGCGCTTCTTCCTCCCGGAGCCGCAGCGCCAGATACAGACGCGCGTTCTCCAGCGCGATCGCCGCGTGGGCCGTCATCCCGGCGACGATTCGCTCGTGCTGCTCGGTGAAGTGATTCGCTTCGCGGTGCCCCAGCACCAGCGCCCCCAGGTGCTCCCCGCTGCGCGTCCGGACCGGAACGGCCAGGCAACTGGCCATCTGGGGGACCCCCTTACGCGTCGGCGCCCCTTGCGAGGGAGCGGAGACCTTCCTTAAGTCGGCGAGCCGCGCCGTCCCCCCGCCGTCGCCGGCCAGTGCGAAGGCCGCCGCCAACAGAGATGCCGTGGAAGCGGGCGAATCCGAATCGTCGGCTCGGGTCAGATAAGGCGGCGGGGCGAGCTCTTTTTCATCGCTCGGCTGAAAGACGAACACCCCGAAATCGGCCTCGGTCAGGGTCCGGGATTCGTCGGTAATCAAATGCACCAGCTTGGAGAACTCGAGCTCGGTGGCAAAGGAAGCCGCGAGCCGGTGCAGCGTTTCGTTGATCCGGCTCTCCTGGCGCAGCTGCTCCTCGGCCCTTTTCCGGAGCGTGATGTCCTTGCTCACATCGATGAAGCCGATCGCCGCGCCGTCGCTGTCGTGCATCAGCGTCTTGCGAACGTCGACCCAGACCTCGGTGCCGTCCTTGCGGCGGCACTTCCACTGCCCCGCGTAGTCGGACTCTTGCACCGACTCCGCGAGAGGATCCTTGGTCCCCGGATGGAGAACGCCGATCGTGTTGCCGAGCATCTCCTCTCGAGGGTAGCCGAAGATTCTACTCGCCCCTTCGTTCCAGTAGGTGATCCGCCCGTCGAGGTCGGTGACGACGACCGAGTCGCGGACGTTGCTCAGGATGCTGGATTGGAATTGAAGCTGGCGCTCGGTCCGCAGGCGCTCGGTCTCGTCCCGGGTGACGAGGACGGCCCCGGCCAGGGTTCGATCGTCGGCCCGCAGCGGAGTGGCGGTGCCGCTCAAGGTTCGAAGCTCGCCGTCGGGACGGCGCACCCGCCAGCGCGCATCCTTCACCGTCTCCCCCTTGAAGGCGCGGTAGAGCGGGGTCCGCTCCAGGGGGAGGGGACGGTCATCTTCGTCCACCAGGCCGAACGTCGCTGCCCATTGAGGCGCGGCAACCTGCCTTCGCATCACCCCGTGTTGGCGCTCGGCTTCCGCATTGAAAACCCGCACGACACCTTTTTCGTCCGCGATGATCACGCCGGCGCCGCTCTGCTCGAGGACGAGGCGAAGGAGGTTGTTCTTCGTCTCCGCCTCCTCGCGGCGGGCCTCGGCTTCGTCGCGCGCCAGCAACTCCGCGGTGAGGTCCTTGAAGGCGATCGCCACGTGGGTGACGCGGCGCTGCTTGTCGAGCAGGGGGAAGAACGTCGCGGAGACGGCGATCCGCCTCCCTTCCGTCACCGTGACGTGGCGGAGATCTCTCGGATCGTACCAGATGGGAGGAATGCTGACCGTCTCGCCGAGGAAGGCGCGGTGCACCAGGTCGAGCACGCCGCGCTCCTTGGCGACCTCGTCGAGAAGGACGTTGTAGTCGGGAGGCGGCTCGTCACCGAAGAGGTCGCGAAAGGCCTTGTTGGTCAACAGGCAACGCCCATCGGAGTTGTAGACCTGGTAGGCGATCGGGGCGAATGCAAAGAGGGCCTCGAGCAGGCGGACCTGATCCGGAACGGTCTCCAGCCGCTGCGCGATCTCGAGCAAGTGCCTCGAGGGATCCTCGAAGAAGACGGTGCTCACGGCGCGTGTGGTATAGCAGAAACTTAAGAAATTGAGTGTCTCTTTGGCACGCAAATTCGCGCGATGTTTGTCGGCGAACCCCTGTTCCTACGGGGCCCCTGAAAGGGTGGCCGGGAGAAAGAGCTGTTCCTCCCGGCCATTTCGAGCGATCCTCCATCCCGTTCAGCTACTTAGTTCTGACAGCAGATAAACGGATTGTCTGCCCTGAGCGTAAATGGAGCGCTGCAGCCACCCCCGAGCTCGTCGTACGGATTGGATGCGCCGAGGTTCGGCAAGCCACCGGAAAACACAGGCCAGGTTCCGCCGCAGGTAAAGCACAGCCTGCAATCAGCAGAACCAACTCCCGGTGGTCCCTGGATCCCCGCTGGTCCGGTTGGTCCTCTTGGCCCCGCCGGTCCGGGGGGCCCAGCCGCTCCAGTCGGGCCCCTGGGTCCCGGATTTCCCGCCGGCCCCGTCGGTCCCTGTCCTCCCGGTGGTCCAGCCGGGCCCTGGAGTCCTTGAGGCCCTTGGACACCTGGCGGTCCTGGTGGCCCCTGAGGTCCCGGGTCGCCCGGAAGCCCGGGGTCTCCCTGCGGACCTGGCGGCCCGGCCGGTCCTGGATCTCCAGCCGGGGCGGTCGTCATTCCGGTGTCGAAGCATGACTGGACGTCGCTACAGGTGGCCACCGGGGCGCCATTGATCGCAAGGCCCGCGGTCAAGGTCGATGGATCCGGGGAGAACCGAGGGAGGTTGAGAATAACCTGGGTTCTCCCTGGAACCGGTGGCATTACCCCATAGAATTCTACCCAGAGGTCCGCAGGCAGAACCCAAAGGGGAAGGCCCCCGTTTGTTTCGCCGATGCGGACGTTCACAACCTCGTTCGAAACGTAGACCCGTTGTCTTTCTTCGAAGAGCAGCGTTCCTGCGGTCGCGTGATCATAGACCTGAAAGACGAGGTCTACCGCGCCGTCAGGGCGTCCGGGGATCTTTGCCTTGAACGGTATTGTTACACTTTGCTCCTCGGCTGACGAATAGGCCGACGAGCCCAAGGCCAGGATTATCCCCAACATCCAAGAGTTTTTCCATCTCATGTTGATTCCCCCTTTGGATGTCTGGGCACTACCGGTTGCAGCAAATAAAGGGGTTGTCCGCTCTGGTCGTAAATGGAGCAGTGCAGCCACTCCCGAGCTCGGTATACGGATTGGTCGCGGTGAGATTCGGCAAGCCTCCGGAGAAGACGGGCCAGCTACCGCCGCAGGTAAAGCACAGCCTGCAATCGGTAGAGCCAACTCCCTGGGGTCCCGGGGGTCCCTGGAAGCCCTGAGGTCCCGCCGGCCCCGCCGGTCCCGGCAGTCCGGTGAAGCCCTGAGGTCCCGGCGGTCCCTGCGGCCCTTGCGGTCCCGGCGCTCCCTGGGCTCCCATCGCGCCCGGTGGCCCCTGTGCGCCCATCGGTCCCGGCGGCCCCTGGAGTCCCGGCGGTCCTTGATCTCCCTGTGGACCCTGTGCGCCCATCGGTCCCTGCGGTCCCTGGGGTCCCGGAGGTCCTTGTGGCCCCGGCGGACAGAAGGTCATTCCGCTGTCGATGCAGGCCTGGACGTCGGTACAGGTTCCTACCGGGGCGCCATCCGGACTGTACGCCCCTGCGACCTGTGTTTCGCCGGAGGTAGGAAAGTTCAAACGCACCTCGGCCCTCCCCATCGAGGATTGGTTGGCCCCCTCGAATTCCACCCAGAGGATCGAATTTCCTACCCAAGGGGCGAGCCCTCCCGACGTTTCGCCGAGAAGAGTGCTGAACACCTCTCCGGCGACGTCGACGGTTCGGTTCTCCTCGTAGATCTGTGTTCCGGCCGTGGCCCGATCAAATACCCGGAAGACGAGATCGACCCGGCCATCTCTCTGCCCGGGGAGTCTACCTTTGAAGGGTAGGACGATATTTTGCTCCTCGGCTGATGCATAGATTCCCAGAGTCAGGGCAAGGACCAGCCCTGACATCAAAAAGTGCTTCACTCGCATGATGATTTTCCCCCTACTTAGAGACAACATCGTTTGATCGATAAATGAGACAACGCCCTAAAGACTATGCTGTTGTGCCCTCCTTTCTGGTTTAGCCGACGGTGAATCCGGGCCGCTTTGGAGTGGAAGCGGAAGAGAGCTGATCCTTTCGGTCCACTTGGTCGCTACCGCGCACAAGCGGCTCTCATTCGACGCCGACTTGCAGTAAGCCAGCCTTACTCGTCGAGCGAAACTCTCGAAGAGAGCCAGGTACGCGACCGTTGGGACGACCCCCTCGATTGCCATTGGCGAGTCCCCGGGCACACCCTTGAAACAGACAGCTGGACATGTCAACAAGATATTTTACTACCAGTTAGATGTGTTAAACAGCAGACTTGTTGTAAGTGATTTGTCTTCTGCGCCATCTGGCAAGTACCCGCGTCCCTGGACCATTCGCGCTGATGCTTTGGCTTCATCCGTTAAGATCGTAAGAGCGACATAAAACCCGCCACCTGAGGGCCGATTTTTTTGGAGACGCGATCGAGGGAGCGGCTCGGCGAGTTGGTCTGGCTTAACCCGAGCGGAGGCACCGACTGGAGCGCCGGATTAGTTTGCCAACTACGTCTATTTTGCGCGCACTTAGCGCAGCGGACTGAGCGTCTGGCGCCAGTTGACTACTTGGACTCACATGCCACGCCGCATGGGTTCGGAGAGCGCCACGCGCCGGCGTCCCGCAGCAAGTCAGATACGTGAACTGAGAAGGGGGCAATGTTGACATCGCTCCGCCATCCTCGGACGAGCGATTTTTTTTTGCCGGTCTCTTGACCGACTGCCGGATTCCATTGCTGTTCCACACTTCCTCCCGAGATTAGTGAAGCCAAAACGTGGCCGTCGTAGGCCGGACGCCATCGAGGCATTCCCCGGGCAAATTCTTCGGCGGCTCCTCGATCCGTTCAGCAAATCTCCCAAGGATCAATCAGCGTTGTTCCAGGATCCGCGGCAGGTTACGCATCCCCGCCTGGAGGTAGCCTTGGTCGAGCTTTTCAATCCGCTCATCCTTCGAAGGGTGAGGTTCCGGAACCGGATTTTTGTTTCGCCGATGTGCCAATACTCGAGCGAGGAGGGGATGCCGAACGACTGGCACTTCGTTCACCTCGGCAGTCGAGCGGTGGGAGGGGCGGGGCTGGTCGTGGTCGAGGCCTCGGCGGTGAGCCCGGAGGGCCGGATCTCCCCCCGTGACAGCGGGCTCTGGTCGGAAGCGCACGCCGATGACTATCGCCCGATTGCAAGCTTCATCCGCGCTCAAGGCGCCGTTCCTGGAATTCAGCTGGCGCACGCCGGACGCAAGGCGTCCGTCCACGTTCCCTGGCAAGGGGGTGGACCGCTCGCACCTACCGAAGGCGCCTGGCAAACGGTCGCGCCAAGTCCGATCCCTTTCTCGCCGAGCCACCCCGCGCCGCGGGCGCTGACCGAGCCGGAGATAAACCAGATTGCCGAGGAATTTCGCGCCTCGACGCGACTCGCCCTTCGCGCCGGCTTCGAGGTCATCGAAATCCACATGGCCCACGGCTACTTGCTGCATGAGTTTCTCTCGCCGCTTGCCAACTGCCGGCAAGACCGCTACGGGGGCGATTTCGAAAACCGGACCCGCTTTCCCCTTCGCGTCGCCGAGGCGGTCAGGCGGGCATGGCCGGACCACCTGCCGCTGTTCGTCCGGATCTCCGCGACCGATTGGGTGCCAGAGGGATGGGACATCGAGCAATCGGTCCGCTTCAGCCGCCGTCTGGGCGAGCTTGGAGTGGACCTGATCGACTGCTCGAGCGGCGGAATCGCGCCCTCGATCCAGATTCCTCTTGAGCCGGGGTATCAGGTGCCGTTCGCGGCGAGAATCCGTCAGGAGACGGGCCTGGCCACCGGCGCGATCGGTCTGATCACCGAACCGCAGCAGGCGGAGCAGATCATCTCCTCGGGCCAGGCGGACGCCGTTTTTCTCGCCCGGGCCATGCTTCGCGATCCCTATTGGGCCCTCCATGCCGCGCAGGCGCTCGGGGTGGATGTCCCCTGGCCCGATCAGTATCTGCGCGCCAGAAATTGACCCCTGCGCGGCGCGCGGACGACTATCATTTCCTCACCGGAGGCAATCTATGAAAATCCCACGCCGTGGATTCTGCTCGCTTCTGCCGCTGACGCTGCTCGCGGGCCGCTCTCTTGCCGAAGGGGAAGCGATCTCCTCTTTCGCGACCCGATTCGAAGACCTGCCCGTCAACAAACGGACCAACGCGCAGTTTCGGGCGATCACCAAGGGCAAAACTCCCACCGGGGAGCGGATCGAGCTCCACGAGACCGTCCTTGAACCGGGCGCCGCGCCGCATGGGGCTCACAAGCATGCCCACAGCGAGTTCTGGCTGGTGAGGGAAGGCACGATCGAGATCACGATCCAGGGCAAGAAGACGCAGCTCGGTCCCGGCTCGGTGGGATTTGCCGCTGCCAATGAGGAACACGGGGTCCGGAACGCCGGCAAAACGCCGGCGTCCTATTTCGTGATCGCCATCGGCCCGACCGCGTGAGCTGCGGCGCGCGATCGGGGCGGTGAGTATGCTTAGAGGCTGAAGAGGGCATTGCCAACGTCAAGGAGAAGATCATGGGTATCTTGGACCGTCTTTTCGGAGCCAACCCACCGTCGCAGCAGCCGGGCGAGACGTCGAAACAGCCGCCGTTGACCGACGAGCAAGCGCTTCAACGCTATCGGTACCTGCTCCGCACCGCGCCCCCCGAAGCGATCGAGCAGGTTCATGCGGAGGCGTTCGCACAGCTCACGCCGGAGCAGCGCGCACAGGTGCTCAAGGAGTTGAGTCGGGAGCTCCCACCCTCTGAGCGGAGCGGAATCTCCGCTCAACCCGACGCTCAAAGTCTGGCGCGCCTGGCCACCCGGGCCGAGATGCGGCAACCGGGGACGATGGAGCGGGCGTTCGGCGGCGGCGGGCTGGGCATGGGCGGTGTGTTCGGAGGCAGTCTGCTTGGCAGCATCGCGGGCAGCGTCATCGGCTCAGCGATCGCCCATCAACTCTTCGGCGGTTTCCACGGCTTCGGGGGCATGGACTCGGGCGCGGTCGCGTCCGCGGATGCCTCGAATGCCGAACCGACCGGCGACGCCGGCGATGACACGCGCGATGACTCCGGCGACGACTCGGGAGATGACGCCGGTGACGACTCCGGCGACGATGGAGGCGATTTTGCCGATGCGGGAGGCGACGGTGGCGGGGACTTCGGGGACGTCTAAGGTTTCCTTAGCTTTCCCGCCTCGCGACTCACGCGGCGCGTCTCAGGGTCGGCGAGCTTCGGCCGGAGGACGCCCGTCGTGCCGGTAGACGATTCCTTCCTTCATCACGAAAAAGACTGACTTCATCTGTTTGATGTCGCGGGTTGGATCTCCTCGGACGGCCACGACGTCCGCCAGCTTTCCGGCCTCGATCGCGCCGAGCTGATCGTCCAGGCCGAGCAACTTCGCGTCCTCCGAGGTGGCGCTTTTCAGCGCCGCCAGCGGCTTCATCCCCAGGGCCACCATGTGCTCGAACTGCTCGACCTGGCTCCCATGGGGGCACACGGCCGCATCGCTGCCGAAAGCGATCTTCACCCCTTTGGCCAGGGCATGCTTGAACATCTCCTCCTGCCGAGCGTCCGCCGCCGCCGACTTGGCCACGACCTCCGCGGGCGCGCCGGAATGCTTCATCCGTTCCGCCAGGCAGAGGGTGGGGGTGTAGACCAGATAGGTCCCTCTCGCCTTGAGGAGGTTCAATCCTTCCTCGTCCAGAAACGTCCCGTGCTCGATCGAGTCGATTCCGGCGCGCACCGCTCGCTTCGCGGCCTCGGCGCCGTGGGCGTGCGCGGCGGTCTTGCGCCCGAGCGCGTGCGCCTCGTCCACCAGCGCCTCGAGCTCCGCCAGGGTGAGCTGGGGCGAGTCGACCTTGTCGGTCAGCGAGAGCACGCCGCCGGAGGCGCAAACCTTGATCACGTCCGCTCCGTGCTTGGTGTTGTAGCGAACCGCGGCGCGCATCTCGTCGGTACCCGAGGCGACTCCCTCGGTGGTGTCGGGTTCCCTGAGGAGCTGGGGACGATATCCGGCGGTCGGGTCGCAATGGCCGCCGCGGGCGCCGATCGCGTGCACCGAAACAAGCATCCGCGGTCCGATCGCCTTGTGGCGGTTGATCGCGTTGCGCAAGCTGGTGTCGAGCAGATCGTGCGACCCGAGGTCGCGGATGGTGGTGAACCCGGCCATCAGCGTCCGCCGCGCGTGTTCGACCGATTCGATCGCCACCTGGGGAACCGGCTTCTTGAATCTATCGAGCTCGTCCTGCTTCCAGTCATCGCTCGCCTCTTCGGTCAGGTGGGTGTGGGCGTCCATCAACCCCGGCAGAAGGGTGGCCTCGCCCAGGTCGATCACCTCCGCATCCGCCGGGACCTGCGCGTTCTTGCCCACGCCGGCGATCTTGCCGGCCCGGATGACGATCAGCCCCGGCGAAACGGACGTTTCCGCTTTCCCGTCGAAGAGCCGCGCGCTCCTGAGCACGATCGGCCGCGGCGGCGGTCCCTCGGCGCGGGAAAGGCTCGAGACGATCAGCAGCAGCGCGGCGACTGCTCGCATGAAATACCTCCCTTGCGAATTAGAGCACATCGCTTCGTCGGCCGAGGGCGAAAAAGCGGGGTCCGGAGAGCGTTGGCCGGGCAGGCTCGGCGGGCCCGCCGGGGAAGACGAGCTGCGGACCCTTCTCGGAAGAGGAACCCAGGCCGGTGGTCCCCTCGCTCACGCCGAGGCGGCTCGGTCCGATCGCGGCGTCGCGGAATCGCCGCAGACCGGGCAGCGATCCACCTTCAGCATTCGAGCCAGCCAACCATGTCCGGGCTCACGCAGCATCACCCAATACACGACGCGCTTTCGACAGGTGGAACAGCGGATGGCGAGGGCGCTCCAGCCGAATCCGGCGGCACAAAACGCGAGGATGGCCACGAGCCAGGGCACCGACAACGCGCCCGCGACGATGGCGATGACGAACAGGGCGATGCCGCCGAGGATCCAGGCCATCCCCAGCCTGAGCTTCCATTCCTGATGGGTGCGGCGGAGCCACTCGCTCACGGGTACTCCCAAGGCGGCAAGCGATGGGTGATAGCACGTCTGCGCGGCGGTGCTCACGGGTGAATGAGCGGCTTTTTGCCAAGCAGGTCGCGTGCGCCAGCCCGGAAGACCGCGAACCGTCGAGCGATGACGCGTTTACTCTTGCCGTTGCTCACTCCTTCGTCCGGGTGGGGCAACACTCTTGGGAAGGCGCGATTCTGACCCAGGCGACATTGGATGACATGAAACATTTATTTCAACGGCGCCGCATCTAGGCGTTTCCGAAAGGCCGGTCATCGTCACCCCACGGCGAAGCTGTCGCAATGGCGGCGTCCAATGGAAACCTCGTACTATTCCGCTCGCCGATTCCTTTCACCCACGGAGGTCTCCATTGGACGAGTCAATTGTCCTCAACAACTGCCGGCGGTTCCCGCGGGCGAAGTTGAAATGCGACGTCCTCTATCGGGACCAGGTGCAGTCCTGGCGCGCTTACACACATGACATCGGTTTCGGAGGGTGTCGTCTCGCCGGGTACTATCCATTCCCACTCGGTAAGCCGCTGGCGCTGATGGTCACTCATCCGTCGATTGAAGAGCCGATGGTGGTGATCGGAAAGGTGGCTGGTCTGTACGGCGGAGCACAGAACGCGATTGGACTGGCATTCGACAGGCAGTGGCACGGCAACTCCTTCGAGGAATGGATTCGGAAGTTGATCGCCAAGGACCCCGACGCCCGGAAAGCGGTGTGTCGAGCTCCCAATCACCTGCCGATCGAGACGCAGTTGCATCGAGCGCCGCGACCCGACGTTCAACGATTGCTCTCCGCCGGGGAGATGGCCCTGATGCAGAAGCTGTCGCGCTCAACCGGTCCGGTCACGCTGGGCGATCTGAAGGCCGCCTGGGGAGACCCATGGGAACAGCGAGCGCGGGTGGTCTTTGATCTCATCGCGGACGGGATCATCCAGTGCTCGCTGCCCCAGTCCGAGAAGCCTCCGAAGATGGCCCTGGAGCTCACATGGTTTTGACTTCCCAGAGATTCGTTGCGAGGTCCGGATGATGAGATCCTTCCCCAGTTCGTGGCGCAAGCCAACGGTTGGGAGGGGGTTGGCGATTCTGCTCTTGCTCACCGGTGCGGCGGCGGCGCAGACCGAGCCTTTCCCAAAGATAGAGGCCGCGGCGCGCGCCAGTTTCATCTCCGGTAGCAGGGCCTACCAGCGCGGCGAGTTTGAGCTCGCGTTGAACCACTTTCAGCAGGGGTACGCGCTCGTCCCCAACAGCGGATTTCTCTTCGACATGGCGCAGTGCCGGCGCCAGTTGGGTCAGTACCGGCAGGCGTTCTACAACTATCAGCGCTACCTCGAAGAGGCCCGGGTGAGCGGCGAGAATGCCGCCGTGGTGGAAGCCCTGATCGACGACGTGAAGGTGAAGCAGGCCCGGCTGCACCCTCCAGGCCGGATGGTGGGCGACAACGACACGGTGCTGCACGTCCAGGCGGGATGGCCGGGAATCTCGGCGACGCTGTTGCGCGGGGTGTCACCGACCCTCGACCTGGGAGCCATCGTCACCTTCAACTACGCGGTGGAAGGCCTGCTCTCGAAGCCGCTGCCGGGGATCAAGCTGCAGGGTAGGGTGGGCAAAATCCTCTGGGACATCGGAAGGCTCAACTTCGGGGTCAGCTTCGCACCGGGAGCGCTGCTCTATTTTGCGCCCGGCAATTGCCCGGGCGGCGTGGGCTGCAACTCGAATCTCTTCGGGTTGACCGCGCCGCTTTCGCTCGCTCTGGGAGCTCCTCTCAGCGTCACCACCAACTTCCACTTTGGTTTGGAGATTCCGTTCTGGGTCTACCTGAATCAGGGCGGAGGCGCGGAGATACCTCTGTTGCTCGGCGGAGGCCTCGAGTATTACTTCGAGCGCGACGTGGCGTTTACCCTCAATCTGCGGATGGGGCCTGCCATCTCCAGCCACGGGAACGTGGACTTCGATCTCAAGGCGGTGACGGGCCTGGCGATAAAGCTGTGAGTCATCCTCCGGGCGGAGCTCACCGGATTCGCCTCAGGGCGGTCTCGATCAGCTCCTTGAGCAGCGTCCGGTGGCATCGCTGCGAATCGACGCAAGCCGACGAGCAGAGCAGCGCGAGGGGCTCTCCGGCGACGACCCGGCGCGCGAGATCGTCGATCCGATCCTGCTGCGCGCGCATCTCTTGAGGGTAGCGCCCCCGTCGAAAACCGCTCCGATAACAGAACAGGCGGCTTCCTGGCGATGGGTTCCGGCACCGCGAGCGTTCCCAACCGAGGCGACGCTTTGAGTCTACTGGGTGGGCCAGTGCGGCATGAGTCGCCGCTTCGACTGGGTTGCGAATGCCGAACGGAAGCGCAGCCGTTTGCCATGCTCGAGCAAGCGGCTGAGCTCAGGGTTGTGCTGGGGCACCGACAACAGCTCGCTCAGCCGGATCCGGACGTTGGTCACCGACTCGGCCCACCTCGCCGAATCCGGCAGTCCGGGCTCGCTGGAGATCAGGAGAAGCATCCCGGGGCGGTCGGGGGCGATCGCCACCCGCTCGGCGTCAAAAGAGGCGTCGTCGCTCCATTGAACCTGGGGCGAGCCGAAGTAGGGGCAAACCGCAGGGCGCGAAACGGGAAGCCCGGCGAGGCCCCGGATCACATCCAAGGACGAAAGCATCCCCGCGGCGCGCCCCTTGTCGTCGACGACAACCAGCAGCCGATAGCCGGTCTCTCCCATCAGCTTCGCCGCGTCGGTCACCAGCGCGCCTGCTCGAACGACCATGGCGGGGGCGGACATCCGGCTTCCGACCGTCGGCCCCTTTCGGAGAACGACGTCGCGCAGCGAAAGAAAACCGATCGGCATTTCACTCGCGTCGAGCACCGGTGCGCCAAGAATTCCGAATCCGAAGAAGCCGTTCAGCGCATCCAGAGCAGTGTCGTTGGGTCGGAAACTAAACAACTCACAGCTCATCACTTCTTTTACTCTTGGCGAACCGCGGCGACGCATTGGTTACTCCTGCCGACATAAGATGGCCGCGGGGTGGTTTCGTCAAGCGGGCGGGCAGCGCCTCAAGGGCGGGAATCACGGCGATACGGACTTTGCGTACGAGTCGATTTTCAACATTGGGTGGACCTGGCCGAGACGAGGCGCACGCGTTTCCCGCCAGCCGTTGGGGCCCTTGAGCGCTATCGATCGGCGGTGGAATCGGTGTTTTGGATTGTCGCGACCAGCGGGTCGACGCGTGAAAAATCTATCGCGTAGATGTCCGTCAGGGCGGCGCGGAGGTCGTCGCGCGAAAGCGTGAGCGCCAGCTCCCTGGCTCGCCGCAGCGGCTCGTGGGGGTGATAGGCGAACACCCAGCTTCCGAGCTGACGGCGGATTTCCCTTTCGCAGATCCCTTCGAGGACCTCGATGCCCGCGTCTTTGAGGATCTGCGCCCCCGCCCCGTTTACCCTCGGATGGGGGTCGCGCATGCCGAAGACGACCGTGGCCAGGCGGTGTTCCACGATCACCCGCGAGCAGGCCGGCGTCCGGCCATGGAAGGAGCAGGGCTCGAGCGTCGAGTACATCGTCGCGCCCTCGATGGTGAGCCCCCGGTCCTTGGCGTGCCGGGCCGCGGCGATCTCGGCGTGATCTTCCCCCGGCCCCTGGGTGTGCCCCCTGGCGAGGATCTCTCCGCTTGAGGTGGCGATCACGCAGCCGAC
>Ga0070708_100001304_pt1 | contig 19131 bp, 13 predicted proteins | sample KBSK5503metaG_FD_65469 | JGI IMG/M metagenome (GOLD analysis project Ga0070708, IMG submission 65469) | Corn, switchgrass and miscanthus rhizosphere microbial communities from Kellogg Biological Station, Michigan, USA - KBS K5-50-3 metaG | ecosystem: Host-associated > Plants > Roots >... | reverse complement strand
TTCCTGGCGGGCAACGCCTCGGCGAAGCTGCTCCGCCAGCACCAGCGCAAGGCGCTTGACAACGATCTCTGGCTCTACGTCCGCGACCTTTACCGGACCAGCGACAGCTACCGCGCGGAGTTCGTCGAGCTGGCGGGCCAGTACCTGGATCAGGTCCACAAGCGCGTGATAGCCAAGCTCCCTTCGACCCACAAGCTGGCGTTCTACCTGGTCAGGCAGCGGGCGCTAGACCGGCTTATCGAGTTCAACCGGTGGCAGGTCGAGCAGCCGGTGCGGACGATCCCGGTGCTGAGGAAACATGGCAGGCTACGCGCTGACCTCCCGTTCCTTGGCGACCGCTCGGTCAACATCCCGGTCCGGGTCTACCGGCCTTACTGGCGCGAGCTCGACCCGTTCGTCCGGGTCGAAGGCGTCAGCTGGCGCGGCAGCCGGCTGGTTATCACCGGCTGCGCATATATACCGTCGATCGCGATCCCGAAGCGCAGGCACACATCCAAGATCATTGTGCTGAGCCCGCGGGATCGCCGGCGGCCGCCGATCGTGCTGCCCGCCCGGTCGTTCCAGCATCCCGATGCCACCGTGTGGTCGCAGCAGGACCGATACTCCTATGACTGGGCCGGGTTCGAATGCGAGATCAGCTCTCGCTGGTTCCGGGTCGGCAGTCGATGGCTGACCGGAGACTGGGATGCTTTCATCCTGGTCCGGGGGCGGGGAGTATGGCGGCCCGCCCGGGTGCACACGCCGGTGATCGGCCCCGCGGAGCGCCCCGAGTACCTGGAGGTGGCACCGGGCATGCGGTTCGGAGCGAACTGGGTCGGCCGCCAGCTGCACGTCGGCGTGAGCAAGACCCCCGCGGTGCTGCGCGGCTCCGGGTACGCTGACGGGCTGCTCACCATCGACGTGGACATTGACCTGGCCGGGCCCGGCACGGCCGCTGATCTCGTGCTTGCCTGGTCGAAGGGCGCCGCCACCCGGCGGTTCGCTGGGTCTGTCGAGCGGCGCGACGGCGGGCCGGCCCGGCTGCGCGCCGTGCTGCCCGTGCACGGGCTGACCCCGGTGGCCGAAATTCCCGCCGATGCCGCCGCCACGCTGCGTCCTGCCGGGGTCGGCGCACCGGAGCCTGGCGAGGTGGCCGCGCCGGATTCCGGTGCGGCGGACGCACTCGATTCCGCCGAATCCGCCGCGCAGGAGCCCGGCGACGCGGCCGATGCCGGATCCGCCGATGCTGGCGTACTCGAGCCCGGCGAGCCGCCCGCGGCGCAGCCGGCTGGGCCGGCTGCCGCCCGGGCCGACGAACCTGTCCAGTGGGACCTCTACGTCGAGCCGGCCGGCCAGCGGCGGCTCGCCGTCGCCTTCCCGGCCGGGCTTGCCGAGTTCAGGTACCCGAGCGGCGAGCGGGAGCTGGCCGTCGAACGGACCCAGACCGGCAATGCCGCGATCACGGCGGGCACGCTGCGGCCAGTGATCGAGGAGAATACCTGGGGCCAGGACGGGCGGCTCACCCTGCGGGGCAGCTTCCCGGCGCCGGAGGGCTACACGTACGAGGCGGTGCTGCGCCGCCGCGGCTCCACCGACCGGCATGTCGTCGCCATGGCTCGCGACGGCGAGCGCTTCTCGATCGACATCGACGTCGCCAGGATGCCGTCCTACGGCCAGCTGCTGCCCCTGCGGGACGGCCGGTGGGACATCTTCGTGCGGCGGGCCGGCTCGGCCGACGGGGAACTGGTCAGTCCCAGCTATGCGCACTCCAGGCTTGCGCAGGTGGCCGGTGACAAGGTTGGCTCCTGGCCGAAGAACTACAGGTTCACGACGGCTGGCTACGACGCGCCGATAATCGTCGCGAAGCCGGCGCTCAAACTGTCCGAAAATGGCCGCTTCCAGCGAAAACTGCTCCGCAGCGGCTATTACCCGCTGCAGCAGCGGCTCCCGCTCAGGGACGCGGTTGTCTTCGTCAGCTGGAAGGGCAAGCAGTGCGGCGACAACCCGCTCGGCATCGCCGCCGAGCTACGGCGGCGCGGTGACGGCCGCGAGCACATCTGGGTGGTCAACGACTGGTCGGTACCCGCCCCGGACAATGCCCGGGTGGTGCTGCGCGGGACGGAGGCCTATTACGATGCGCTGGCACGCTCTCGGTACATCATCGCCAACGACGACATGGAGCCCAGCTTCAGTAAGCGCGACGGCCAGATCTACGTGCAAACCTGGCATGGCACGCCGCTGAAGAAAATCGGCTTCGACATCGAGCAGCCGCAGTTCATCAGCGGAACCAGTTACTTCGACCACCTGGCGAGCGATGTCGCCAAGTGGGACCTGCTGCTGTCGCCCAACCCGTTCAGCACCCAGATCATGCGCCGTGCGTTCAGGTACGACGGCGAGATCTGCGACTCCGGGTACCCGCGCAACGACGTGCTCTGCAGCGGCGATGCCCCCAGGGTAGCGGCCAGGGTGCGGCGGCGGCTCGGCCTGCCGGACGGCAAGCGGGTCGTGCTGTACGCGCCGACCTGGCGGGACAATCAGTACTACGCATCCGGCCGGTACCGGTTCGACTTCCGGCTCGATCTCGGGCGGGCTTGGCAGGAACTCGGCGACGATCACGTGATCCTGTTCCGCGGACACCACCACATGGCCGACGACGTCCCCGCGAGCAGCAGGCCCCGGTTCGCCTTCAACGTGACCACCTATCCGGATATCTCAGAGCTTTTCCTGGTAAGTGACGTCCTGGTCACCGACTACTCCTCGGTGATGTTCGACTTCGCGCCAACCGGCAGGCCCATGCTTTTCTTCACCTACGACCTGGACCTGTACCGCGATGACCTGCGCGGGTTCTACTTCGACTTCGAGGCGGAAGCGCCAGGCCCGCTGCTCGCGACGTCAGACGAGGTGCTCGCGGCGATCGGGAACATCGACTCGGCGGCCGGGCAGTATCGCGCCGCGTACCAGAAGTTCAAGGAAAAGTTCTGCCCGCTCGATGACGGCAAGGCCGGCGCACGCGCCTGCGACCGGATTTTCCGTAGCTGACCGGTCGGGGATCGCCGCGAGTGAAGGTGCCCGGACGGCCTTAACGCGTACTTCATATTCGCCGCCGTAGCATGGCAGGCATGCCGGGAAATCTCATTTCCCGCGGCACCACCGCGCGGGCCCCGGATAGCGCCGCCGACGACCGGCGGCCATCGCATCACCGTCCGGACTGGCTGGTCATCGCCGTGCCCGCGATAGCGGCGCTGGCGCTTGGCGGCTATCGCCTCGGCGGCCCGTCATTGTGGCGAGACGAGGCTTACACGATCATCGCCGCCCGCCGCCCGGCCGGGCAGATCGTCGCCCTGCTCGGGCACACCGATGCGGTGCACGGCCCCTATTACCTGCTCATGCACGTCGTCGTGATCCTGCTCGGCACATCCGCGGTGGCTATCCGGCTGCCCTCGCTGCTCGCCATGGGCGTCGCCGCGGGATTCACCGCCGCCCTCGGCAGGCGGCTCGCCCGGACCGCGGCGCTGCCGGCTCCGCCGGTTACCGGACTGCTGGCCGGCCTGCTCTTCGTGGCGGGCCCGAGGACGACGTACTACGCGCAGGACGCGCGGCCGTACGGGCTGGTGGTCATGTTCGCCGTCATCGCGACTTACCTGCTGATCAGGGCCAGGGCCGACGGCCGCTGGCGCTGGTGGGCCGGGTACAGCGCGGCGATCGCGCTGGCCGCGGCGTTGAACCTGTTCGCGCTGCTGCTCGTGGTCGCGCACGGCGTGACGCTGGCGCTCGCTCGCGCGCAGGCTGGAGGCAGCCGGCCGGGCGGCGGATCAGGCCAGGCCGGACCGCCGGCCGCGGTGGCGGCCGCCGATCCGGGCCGCCAGTCAGCCGCTGAGCCGAGGGCCTGGCTGGCTCGATGGCTGGTCGCGGTGGCGGCTGCGGTCGTCGTGCCCTCGCCGCTGATTTACTTCGGATATCAGCAGGGCCACACGCTCGGCTGGGTGACCAGGCCAGGGATCCATGCGGTCAGCCGCTTGGTGACGGATTTCGCCGGCTCCGGGCGGCTCATCCCGGTGGTGGCCATCCTCGCGGCTGGCGGCATCCTGGCCGGCTGGCACTCCTGCCGCCCCGGCCAGCCCGCGCTCGGCGTGGTCGCGCTGCCGTGGCTGGTGCTGCCACCGGTCATCCTGATACTGGCGTCCCAGGTGCACCCGGCCTATGTGGAGCGGTACGTCATCTTCTGCATCCCCGCGCTCGCCATGGCGTGCGCGGCCGGGCTCGCCGGGCTCGCCCGGCTTGCCGCGATGACCCCGATGGCCGGCTCGCGGCCGGCGCTGGCCTGGGCACCGGCGGCCGTGATCCTCGCGGTCCTCGCGGTCCTGCTGATCGGCCCGCAGCACCTGGCCGGGCCCGCTGCAGCACGGCCGGATGATCTGCGGGCCGCGGCCGCGATCGTCGCGGCGAATGAGCGTCCTGGTGACGCGGTCTGCTACGTCCCGGCGAAGACGCGGGTGGTGAGCTTTGCCTACCCCGCTCCGTTCAGGCGGCTGCACGATCTGGCACTGGCCGAGTCCCCGGCCGCGTCGGCAACCCTGGTCGGTATCCAGGTGCGACCGCCGACGCTGCGCAGCCGGTTCGCCGGCGTGCGAAGGGTCTGGCTGATCCAGTGGGGGCGGCAGCGGCGTGCCCGGCCCGGGTCGGCGACCGCACGGGCGGAACTGGCCCTGGTCGCGGACATGCACCTGGTCCGGCGGTGGTATGCGCGATCAATGGTGCTCAGCCTGTACGAAGCACACTGACCGGCCTGCTGGGGCCGGCTAGATCAGGGCGGCAAGCCCGCGCTTCGGGGCGTAGGCGGCAAGCTTCTGCCGCAGCTTGCCGCGGCCGCGATGCAGCCGGGACATCACGGTGCCGATCGGCGTCCCCATGATCTCCGCGATCTCCCGGTAGGGGTAGCCCTCGATGTCGGCAAGGTAGACGGCGACCTTGAACTCCTCGGGCAGATCACGCAGCGCGCGCAGGATCTCCGAGTCGGCCAGCCGGTCGAGTGCCTCGGACTCGGCCGAGCGAGCCGGCGCGGCCAGCGGGTCGGAGCCGGCCTGCCAGTCCTCATGAAAGTCAGTGCCGAGCGCCTGCAGCGGCTCGCGCCGCTTCTTCCGGTAGCTGTTGATGAACGTATTCGCCAGGATCCTGTGCAGCCAGGCTCGCAGGTTGGTGCCCGGCATGAACTGGTGGAACGCCGCATACGCCTTGGCGGAGGTCTCCTGGACGAGATCCTCGGCATCGGACGGGTTCCTCGTCATCCGGAGCGCGGCCGGGTACAGCTGGCCCAGGAAGGGCACAACGTCCTGCTCGAAACGGCTATCCTGATCCGGGACCTGCTCGCTCGGGCTCATCGTCGCTCCGCTCCTCGTTAACCCTGTCACCCTTATAGACGTAGCGGAGCGCCGTCCGGTGACGTGACGCACGCAACATTGCGGTTACGGGACGCTGTCGCTTTCCGTACAAGGCTAGTTTCCTGCTGTCTTCGGCGCCATCGCGGCCCCGGCTTGGCGTGCCTGACCCGGCCCTGACTCCCGTTGCCTGCGACTTCGCAGCCTCGCCCCGGCCCGCGAGCGCGACCCGCGGCTCAGATCCAGCCGTGGTACCACATCCGGGACAGCCAGGACGAATACGGGATGATCTTGGCGGCCAGCACCGGGTAGAGGTAGTAGAAGTTCGCGAGCACCGCGAGCAGGTAGACGCCAGCGACGGTGGCGCCAGCCGCCCTGCGCGCGACGCCTGCCTGCGGGTAGCCGATCATCAGGCCAAGGCACAGCGTGATCGAGATCACCAGGAACGGGTCGAACACCACTGCGTAGAAATAGAACATCGTGCGGTGGTCGTGCCAGGCGAACCAGAACCAGGGCAGCCAGCCGCCAGCCAGGCCGGCCAGCACGGCACCCGCCCGCCAGTCCCGGCGGGCAAGCCACCAGATCAGGCAGACCGCGAGCGTGAGCATGGACGCCCACCAGATGGCCGGCGTGCCGACCGCGAGCACTTCCTGTGAGCAGTTCTTCGCCCCGCAGTTGGCTGACGACGAGGTGTAATAAAACGAGACCGGCCGGCTCATTACCAGCCACGTCCACGGCCAGGACTGGTAGGGGTGGTGCGTCGTGAGCGTGACGCCGAAATGCCATATCGCATTGTTGTACTGGTACAGCGAGTCAAGCACGGACAGCACCGGCGTGTGACTGCCGTGCTGCGCGGCCCAGTTCCTGTCGTAGCCGGCGCTTGAGGCAATCCAGCCGGTCCAGGAAGCGACGTAGGCGGCAGCAGGGACCAGCCCGAAGGAGACCGGCAGCCAGCTTGCGTCGCGCAGCAGCGCGCCGCGCCACGGCCGGGCGTAGCCGGCCGCCCGGCGGGCGCCCACGTCCCAGCCGAAGGTCAGGATGGCGAACACGGGGATGTACCAGATCCCGTTCCACTTGGACGCGCAGGCAAGGCCCAGGCACAGCCCGGCCGCGACTCGCCACCAGCGGATGCCGAGCCGCGGCCCGCCGTCGTCGGCCGGGCCCGAGGCGGCTGCCGCGGCGATCCGCGCGCGGGAGCGATCGCGGTCGATCACCAGGCAGCCGAACGCCGCGAGCACCCAGAACATCACGATGATGTCCAGCAGGGCGGTACGGCTCATCACGAACTCGAGCCCGTCCAGCGCGAGCAGCAGCCCGGCCACGCAGCCGAGCAGCGTGGACCTGGTCATCCGGCGCGCGATCCGCGCCGTCATCAAGATGGCCAGCGAGCCGAGCGCCGCAACGGAGAACCGCCAGCCGAACGGGGTCAGGCCGAACAGCCACTCGCCGGCCGCGATGAGTACCTTCCCGAACGGGGGATGCACCACGAACTCGCCGCCGGAAGCCAGAATATGCGTGGACTTGCCGCTAGCGAGCAGCGCATCGGCGTTCTTGACGTGGTTGATCTCGACGCCGTGCCGCAGGATGCCGTAGGCGTCGCCGGCGTAATACGTCTCGTCGAACACGATCGCATGCGGGACGCCGAGCCGGCTGAAGCGCAGGAACGCGCCGAAAGCGGTGACCAGAAGCGGGCCGAGCCAGCCCCACAGCGCGCTGCCGGGCATGGCCGGTGCCAGCCGTCTAGCCAGCGCGGACGCCTGAACATCCGGCCCGGCCGCCAGTGGCACGGCTTCATCTGCCCTCATCGAATGCCATCGTAGGCGGGCCGGGCGTTACCGTGTGCGGCGGAGGGAAACGCGGCATGGGCAGTAGCGAGCACGGCGACAGCACGGGAATGCTGCTGATCGCCGCCGCCCCCATCGGCAGGGCTGACGACGCCTCGCCCAGGCTCGGCGCGGCGCTCGGCGCGGCGCGGATAATCGCCGCCGAGGACACCAGGCGGGTCCGCAGGCTCGCGGCCGCGCTCGGCACTCAGCTCACCGCCAGGATCGTGTCCTACTACGACTTCGGCGACGTGGAGCAAAGGCGGGCCGCCGCGCTGCTGGCCGAACTGCGGGCCGGCCACGACGTGCTGCTCGTCACCGACGCCGGGATGCCCGGCGTCAGCGACCCTGGTTACCGGCTCGTCGCGGCGGCGGCCGCGGCGGGCATCCGGGTTAGCGTGCTGCCCGGGCCGTCCGCCGTCACCGCGGCGCTCGCGGTCTCCGGGCTGCCCACCGACCGGTTCTGCTTCGAGGGATTCCCGGCCAGGAAGGCGGGCGAGCGGGAGCGCAGGTTCGCCGAGCTTGCCGCCGAGCGCAGGACGCTTGTCTTCTTCGAGACGGCCAGGCGGCTCAGCGAGACGCTGGCCGGGCTGGCCGCCGCGTTCGGCGGTGACCGGCGAGCCGCGGTCTGCCGGGAGCTGACGAAGACGCACGAGGAGGTCCGCCGGGGCACCCTGGCTGACCTGGCCGACTGGGCCGGCCAGGGCCTGCTCGGCGAGATCACGGTCGTGGTGGCCGGCGCGCCGGCCCGGCAGGCCGCGGCCGCCAGGCCGGCGGGCGCGGGTGCTGCCGAGGCCGGCCCGGCCGGCGCGGTGGCCGAGGTGGCCGCCCGGGTCCGGTCCGGCCTGCGCCGGAACGCCGCGATCACCGCCGTGGCCAGGGAGCGCGGGCTGGACCGGGGCGAGCTCTACGACGAGGTGGCCCGCCGGAAGCCCCGCCCCGGCTAGCCGGCCGCCAGGCCGGCCGCCGCCGCGCTGGCGGGCAAGTCCCGGCCAGGTGGCCCTAGGCTGGTGGCCATGTCGCCGACGACTCGCCACATCCTGGCCGCACCAGCGTGGCCGTACGCCAACGGCCCGCGTCATATCGGGCATGTTTCCGGCTTCGGGCTGCCCTGCGACATGTTCAGCAGGTACCAGCGGATGGCCGGCCACAAGGTGCTGATGGTCAGCGGCACCGATGAGCACGGCACGCCGATCCAGGTACAGGCCGACGCCGAGGGACTGACGGCGCGGGAGCTCGCTGACCGCTACAACCGCGTCATCGTCGATGAACTGGCCGGCCTGGACATGTCCTACGACCTGTTCACCAGGACCACGACGCGCAACCACTACGCGGTGACCCAGGAGATCTTCACCGGGCTGTACCGGAACGGCTACATCTTCGCCAGGAACGCGATGGGCGCGATCTCGCCGTCCACCGGCCGCACCCTGCCGGACCGCTACATCGAGGGCACCTGCCCGATCTGCGGCTACGGCAGCGCCCGCGGCGACCAGTGCGACAACTGCGGCAACCAGCTCGACCCGGCGGATCTCATCAACCCGCGCTCGAAGATCAACGGCGAGACCCCGGTGTTCGTGGAGACCGAGCACTTCTTCCTCGACCTGCCCGCGTTCGCCGACGTGCTCGGCACCTGGCTGCAGGGCAAGAGCGGCCAGTGGCGGCCGAACGTGCTGAAGTTCTCCCTGAACCTGCTCGGCGACCTGCAGCCGAGAGCCATCACCCGGGACCTCGACTGGGGCGTGCCGGTGCCGCTGGACGGCTGGCGGGACCGCCCCGACAAGCGGATCTACGTCTGGTTCGACGCGGTCATCGGCTATCTGTCGGCCTCAATCGAGTGGGCACGGCGGTCCGGTGACCCGGACGCCTGGCGGGCCTGGTGGCAGTCGCCGGATGCCGAGTCGTACTACTTCATGGGCAAGGACAACATCGTCTTCCACGCGGAGATCTGGCCGGCCATGCTGCTCGGCTATAGCGGCAAGGGCAGCAAGGACGGCAAGCCAGGCGCGCTCGGCGCGCTTAACCTGCCCACCGAGGTGGTGTCCAGCGAGTACCTGACGATGGAGGGGCGGAAATTCTCCTCCTCCCGGTCCGTCGTCATCTACGTGCGGGACTTCCTGGCCAGGTACGACGTGGACGCCCTCAGGTACTACGTCGCGGTGGCCGGCCCGGAGAACCAGGACACCGATTTCACCTGGCGCGAGTTCGTCCGGCGCAACAACGACGAGCTGCTGGCGAACTGGGGCAACCTGGTCAACCGCTGCGTCTCGTTCGCGGCGAGGAACATCGGGACGATCCCGGCGGCCGGCCGGCTGACCGATGCGGATCAGGCGATACTCCAGCACTCGCAGGCTGCGTTCAAAAATGTCGGCGAGTCACTTTCCCGGTCGAGATTCAAGGCGGCCAGCACGGAGACCATGCGGACGCTCGCGGAGGCGAACAAGTACCTCTCCGACCAGGCGCCCTGGAAGCTGCGTGAGTCCGACCCTGAGCGGATGCGGACGATCTGCCATGTCGCGCTGCAACTCGTCGATGACGGCAAGACGCTGCTGACCCCGTTCCTGCCGGAATCGTCGCAGCGGGTCTACGAGATGCTCGGCGGCACCGGGACCTGGTCCGGGATGCCGCGGATCGACGAGGTGGACGAGGACGGCGGGCCGCGGTATCCCGTCATCACCGGTGACTACCAGACCGCTGCCCGCTGGGAGCGCGCGCCGATCCGGCCAGGCACGCCGCTTGCGCCGCCGAAGCCGCTGTTCACCAAGCTCGACCCGTCGGTCGCCGAGGAGGAGCTGGCCAGGCTGGAGCAGGCGTGACCAAGGCGGGTGCCGCGGAGCCGCCCGCGCTGCCGGCCGGGGCGTTCGACAGTCATTGCCACCTGGACATGATCGAGCGCCCGGTCGCCGCGGTGGTGGCGGACGCTCTCGCGGCCGGCCTCAGCCGGATGATCACGGTCGGCTGCGACCTGCCCTCGTCGCGGTGGGCGGCGGCCTGCGCGGCGGAGCATGAGCCCGTCTACGCGGCGGTCGCCATCCACCCGAACGAGACAGCGACAGCGGCGGCGCAGCCCGGCGGCGCCGACGCGGTGCTTGCCGAGATCGGCTCGCTGGCCGCGCTGCCGCAGGTGCGCGCCGTCGGCGAGACCGGGCTCGATTACTACCGGGACTGGGCCGATCCTTCGCTGCAGCGGGACTGGTTCCGTGCGCATATCGCCATCGCCAAGGCAGCGGGCAAGGCGCTGATGATCCATGACCGGGCGGCGCACGAGGACGTGCTGCGGCTGCTTGCCGCCGACGGCGCGCCGGAGCAGGTCGTGTTCCACTGTTTCTCCGGCGACGAGGCGATGGCGAAGCGGTGCGCGGAGGCCGGCTATGTGATGAGCTTTGCCGGGAATGTCACGTTCGCCAACGCGCAGCAGCTCAGGGATGCTGCCGCGGCGGCGCCTGCCGAGCTGATCCTGGTCGAGACCGACGCGCCGTTCCTCACCCCGGTGCCGCACCGGGGCAAGCCGAACGCGCCCGCCATGGTCGCGTACACGGTGCGCTGCATCGCCGAGGTGAAGCAGCTAGACGTGGCGGAGCTGTGCGCGGTCATCGCCGCGACCGGCGAGCGCGTCTTCGGGCCATGGCAGGCGTAGCCGTGACTGGCCGGGCAGCAGCCGTGGCGGGCCGAGCCGTGGCGGGCCGGGCCGTGGCCGGCTGAGCCGTGCCGGGCACGGGCCTGCTCGGGCCGGCCGACATCAGGGAAATCGCTGGCCGGCTCGGGATCCGGCCAGCCAGACGGCTCGGCCAGAACTTCGTCACCGACGCCGGGACGGTGCGCCGGATCACGGCGCTGGCCGGGCTCTCGCCGGACGACGTGGTGCTTGAGGTCGGCCCGGGATTCGGCTCGCTGACGCTGCCGCTGCTTGCCGCGGCCCGGCAGGTTATCGCGGTCGAGCTGGATCCAGTGCTCGCGGCGGAGCTGCCGCGCACGGTGGCCGCGCGCGCGCCGGGGCTGGCCGGACGGCTTCGCGTGCTGACCGCGGACGCGGCCAGGGTGCGGGAACTGCCCGGTGACCCGCCTACCGCCCTGGTCGCGAACCTGCCGTACAACGCGGCCGTCCCGGTACTGCTGCACCTGCTTGGCACGGTCCCGTCGCTGCGCGGCGGCCTGGTCATGGTCCAGGCGGAGGTGGCCGACCGGATCAGCGCCCCGCCGGGGAGCAGGACGTACGGCGTTCCGTCGGTCAAGCTCGCCTGGTACGCCGAGATGCGCCGGGCCGGAGCGGTGCCCCGGAGCGTGTTCTGGCCGGTGCCGAGGGTGGATTCCGGTCTTGTCGCGTTCCAGCGGTACCCGAGCGGGCCCGGCGAGCAGCGCGGTGACGGCCGCCGGGATGACCGTCCGGCCCGCGATGAGGTGTTCGCCGTGGTCGACGCCGCGTTCGCGCAGCGGCGCAAGACGCTCCGCGCGGCGCTGGCGTCCTGGGCAGGCTCGGCGGCCGAGGCGGAGCGGGTGATCAGGGCGGCCGGGGTCGATCCCGCGCTGCGCGGGGAGTCGCTCGGGGTTGCCGAGTTCGCGCGGATCGCGCTGGCCGGCCGCCAGACCGGCCAGCCTGGCCAGACCGGCCAGCCTGGCCAGACCGGCCAGACCGGTAGTCAGCGCGGCGGGACGCGCGGCCAGGCCGGCTGACCAGCGGCGCAGCGCCAGTCGCCGGATAGCGTGCTGGCCGCGTACGATCATGTAATCGTGACCCCTGTGACCGTCCGGGTGCCCGCGAAGGTGAACCTCCAGCTCTCCGTCGGGCCGCTTCGTGCCGACGGATACCACGACCTGGTGACGGTGTTCCATGCCGTCTCGCTGTTCGACGAGGTGACGGTCCGGCCGGCCGAACGGATCACCGTCCGGGTCACCGGGGAGGATGCGGCCGCCGTCCCGGCCGGCCGCGCGAACCTCGCCGTGCAGGCCGCGATGGCGCTCGCCAAGGCTGCCCGCCCGGCCGGCCGTGACGGCCGGGCCGGCCAGCGGCGCGCGGCCAGTCCGGCGGTGGCGATCGAGATCCGTAAGCGCATCCCGGTAGCCGCCGGGCTGGCGGGCGGCAGCGCGGACGCCGCCGCCACCCTGGTTGCCTGCAATGAGCTGTGGCAGGCTGGCCTGTCCGGGCCCGAGCTTGGCCAGGTGGCTGCGGGCGTCGGCAGTGACGTCGCGTTCGCCCTGCTCGGCGGGACCGCCGTCGGGCTCGGCCGCGGCGAGCAGCTTACTGCCGCGCTGGCCGCCGGGACGTACCACTGGGTACTCGCATTCGCTACCGGGGGACTGTCCACGGCCGAGGTATACGCGGCGTGCGACAGGCTCCGAGCGGCCCGTGCCGCGAGCGTCGCCGGCCCGGGCGGCGCCGTCGGCCCGGGCGGCCGCGTCGGCCTCGCCGCGATCGGCGAAGCGCCGGCCGCGCGGCTCAGCACCGGGCTGATGGCCGCACTCCGGTCGGCCGATCCCGCAGCGGTCGGCCCGCTGCTCGCCAACGACCTGCAGCCGGCCGCGCTGTCATTGCGGCCCGGGCTCCGCCGCGCGCTGGCCGCAGGGCGCGAGTTCGGGGCGGTCGGCGCCATGGTCTCCGGCTCGGGACCGACCTGCGCTTTCCTGGCTGCCGACGCCGGGCGGGCACGGGAGCTCGCGGTCTCGCTGACTGGCGCCGGCGTGTGCCGCGGCGTGGCCACCGTGCACGGGCCAGTGCCTGGCGCGGCCGTCGTCGCCAGCACGGAGCAGGCGTGAACCTGGTCAACCTGGAGGCCGCGGCCAAGGCGTTCGGCCCACTGGCGCTGCTTGACGACGTCTCGCTCGGCGTATCAGCCGGGGACAGGATCGGCGTCGTCGGGCGCAACGGCGCGGGCAAGACCACGCTGCTTGCCGCGCTGGCCGGGACCGCTGAGCTTGACTCCGGCCGGGTCACCCACGCTCGCGGCCTGCGGCTCGGCTACCTGCCGCAGAGCGAGGAACTTGCCGGGCCGGTCGGGCAGATCGTGTTCGGCGCGCTTCCCGAGCACGCGTGGGCGGCCGACCCGCGGACCCGGGCGGTCAAGGACGCCCTGCTCGGCGGCGTGCGCCTGGACTCACCGGCCGAGCGGCTCTCTGGCGGTGAGCGCCGCCGGGCCGGGCTGGCCGCGGTCCTGTGCCAGGCGCATGACCTGCTGCTGCTCGACGAGCCGACGAACCACCTGGACATCGAGGCGATCAGCTGGCTGGCCGGCTACCTGCGCGGGCAGGGCCAGGCGTTCGTCGTGGTGACCCACGACCGCTGGTTCCTCGACGCGGTCTGCGCGCGGACCTGGGAGGTCGCGGACGGGAAAGTCAGTGCCTACGAGGGGGGCTACTCCGCCTACGTACTGGCCAGGGCGGAGCGCGCCAGGCTCGCCGATGCGGCCGGCCGGCGGCGCCGCAGCCTGCTGCGCAAGGAGCTGGCCTGGCTCCGGCGCGGGCCGCCGGCCAGGACGAGCAAGCCAAAGTTCCGGATCGAGGCGGCCACCGCGCTGATCGATGGCGAGCCGTCGCCGCGCGACAAGGTGGAGCTGACCAGACTGGCCGCCGGCCGGCTCGGCAAGACAGTGCTTGACGTCACCGACGTCACCGTCATGGCCGGGCACCGCCCGCTGCTCGATCACGTTAGCTGGCAGGTCGGACCCGGCGACCGGGTAGGCGTGGTGGGCATCAACGGGAGCGGTAAGACGACGCTGCTCCGGCTGCTCGCCGGGACGCTGCCGTCCGGGCAGCCCCCGGCGACGCTGCCGTCCGGGCAGTCCCCGGCGACGCTGCCGCCGGCCGGCCGGCCCGGTGAACCGCCCGCTGCGGCCGGCCTCATCGTCCAGGGCCGGGTCAGGCGCGGCAAGACGGTACGGATCGGCTGCCTTACCCAGGAGGCGGCCGATATCGATCCGGCGCTGCGGGTCATCGAGGCTGCCGAGCAGGTGCGCCGCAGCGTGCGGATTGGTAACGGCGAGGTGTCCGCCAGCCAGCTGCTTGACCGGCTCGGCATCGGCGGCGAGAAGCAGTGGACGCCGGCCGGCGAGCTGTCCGGCGGCGAGCTCCGGCGGCTGCAGCTGCTGATGCTGCTGATGGCCGAGCCGAACGTGCTGCTGTTCGACGAGCCGACCAACGACCTTGATATCGAGACGCTGACCGAGCTAGAGGACTTGCTGGACAGCTGGCCTGGCTCACTCGTGGTGGTCAGCCACGACCGGTACTTTCTTGAGCGGGTTACCGATCATGTCGTGGCGCTGATCGGCGGCAAGCTCGCCTTCCTGGGCGGCGGCATCGCGGAGTACCTGGAGCGCCGGGAACGCGAGCAGGCGGCCAGCACGGCCGGCCGTGGCGGGCCGGGCCGGGCACCGTCCCCGGCGGCGCGGCAGCGGGCCGGGCAGAAGGAACTCAGCAGGCTGGAACGCCAGCTCGGCGCGATTTCCCGGCAGGAGGCGGAACTGACCGCCGCGCTGGCGGCCAGTGCCAGCGACTACGCCGCGCTGATCGACCTCGGCGCGCAGCTACGCGCCGTCCAGGCGGAGAAGGCCGGCCTCGAAGAACGCTGGCTCGAGCTGGCCGAGGAACTCGCCGGCTGACCGGCCCGGGGCCGCCGGGCGTTCCTCCGGGGGCCAGCGGCTGTATTGCGCCCACCACGCGCCTCAACCACCTCGTGAGTACCTGCAGCCACGCCAGCTTCGCGGAGACAGCGCGTCGTAGCGGAGCCGAATGGCGTCGATGGGACTCTACTGTCGCTCATACCGCAGCAGAATCCCATCCACGTCGTCGGGTGGGGCCGCCACGTCGTCGGGTGGGGGCGGGCAGCCAGGCAGCGTGCCGGGTGGCGGGCGTGCCAGGCGGCGGGCCGGGTGGCGGGCGTGCCAGGCGGCGGGCCGGGTGGCGGGGCCGGGCGGGTCGCGTGCTAGCGGGCGTCGGCCCGGCGGAAGGCCTGTGCGATCACCCGGTATCCGGCCGCGTTCGCGTGCTGGTTCGGGCCGCGCGGTGGCGGCGCGCAGGCCCACGTCAAGGAGCAGATCTCCGCGACGTTGCGCGGCACGGCGGCGAGCCCTGGCCGGGCGGCGATGCCGGCGAAGTCCCCGGTGCGGAACGCGCCGGCCACGTCGGCGACCCTGACCCCGGCCGCGGCGTAGGCGCGGGCAAGCAGGTAGTTGTAGCCGGCCGCCAGTCGCTCGCTGAACCGTGCCAGGGCCCGGCCGGCCAGGCCGTTACGCCACTGCGCCAGCTCGGGCACGTAATAGCTCATGCCGATGATGCGGACCTTGCTGCCGCCAGCGGCCCGGAGCGTCCGCAGGATCGTCGCCAGGCCGCCGATGACGCCGGGGATCCTGGATCCGATGCAGCTCGCGGCGTTGCTCAGGGTGGGATGGGCAATGCAGGAATTCGGGTCGTTGGCGCCGATGTCGATCGTGATCAGCGAAATCCGGCCGCGGTGCGCTCGCAGGAACGCCGCGGCCGCGGAAAGCTGAGATCCGCCGGGGTAGGCGCAGATTCCCCCGTGGATCATGGTGGTCGTGGTCTCGCCGGAGCAGCCGAGCTTGACGAGCCGCAGGCCCGGGTCGCCGGGGCGCAGCATCGCGTAGAGCTGATCGGGGTAGCCCTGGCTGGTCGGGAGGCTGGCGCCGGCCCGGTCCGGCTGAACCCCCCGCGACAGCGAGTCGCCCAGGGCCAGGTAGTAGCTGATCACGGGCCTGGGGCGGGGGGAGTGCCGGCTGGCGGTGCCGGGCGGGGCTGCTGCCGTGGCCAGCACGGCCACCGCCGCGGCGGTGGCGGCCAGTGCGGTGATGATCAGGACGGCGATGCTGCGGCGGATCCGGTTACCCGCCCGGTCCCCGTCACCCGGGTCGCTTCCTGTCATCCGGGTCGCTTCCTGTTATCCGCGGCCGATCAGCTGCCGTCGGGTGCTTGGCGGTCATCGGGTGCCTGGGCCTGGCCGGCGTCGAACGGGGCGAGCAGTACCCGTAGCAGCGCGGCAAGCTCGCGCCGCTGCGCGGCGGTCAGCCCGGTGAGCAGCTTCCGCTCGCGCCGCAGCAGGTCGGCGAGCGCGGCGTCGGCCACCGCCTGGCCGCGCGTGGTCAGCGTGACGAGCACGCCCCGCTTGTCGTGCGGGTCGGGGTGCCGGCGGACCAGGGCGGCGCCGGCCAGCCGGTCGATCCTGTTAGTCATCGTGCCCGACGTGACCAGGGTGGCCCGCAGTAGCGCGCCAGGGCTCAGCTGGTACGGCGGGCCCTGCCGGCGCAGCGCGGACAGAACATCGAACTCCCAGGTCTCGAGCTGGTTCGCGGCGAACGCGGCCCTGCGCGCCCGGTCGAGGTGCCTGGCCAGCCGCGATACCCGGCTCAGCACCTGCAGCGGCTCGACGTCAAGGTCGGGCCGCTCGGTCCGCCAGCTGGCCACCAGGTCGTCCACCTCGTCGTGCAGCGGCGGGTGGCCGTCCGGTGGCGGGCCGTCGCGCGGTGAGTCGAGGTGCCGCGGCGGCGGGCCATCGTGCAGGCGCGGGCGGCCGTCTGGTGCCGGGCCGTCGTGCGGTGCGTCGCGGCTATGCACTGGCGGGCCGGCCACGCCGTCGCGCTGCTCGGTCATGGCCTGAAGCATATCTCTTGACATCAAGAATTCATTCCAGTACACCGGATACGGATATCTTGACGTCAGGGAATAAGGGCAAGGCGATGTGGGATCCGGGCCGGTCCTGCCGCGCCCTACGGCGCCGTGCTGCCGCTGCGGCGGGTGTTCGCCGTGGCATCGCGCCGCTAGCGCTGGCCGCCGGGGCGCTGACCGGATTACCGTGCCTTGTCCCTGAACTTCCTGGTGGCCTCGGCGGAGATCCGGGGCTTCGGGTCGAGCTGTGACAGCCCGTTCCAGGCCATGTTGACCAGGTGAGCGGCGACCTCCTCCAGCTTGGGCTTGCGCGCGTCCAGCCACCACTGGCCGGTGAAGGCCACCATGCCGACCAGCATCTGGGCATACATCGGCGCGTGCTTGGGGTCGTAGCCCCTGGCCTTGAGCACGTCGGCGAGAATGTACTCAACCTGGCTGGCGATGTCGCTGATCAGGCTGGCGAACGTGCCAGAACCCGAGCCCGCCGGAGAATCACGCACCAGGATACGGAAGCCGTCCGAGTTCTCCTCGATGTACTTCAACAGCGCGAGCGCGGCGGCCTCGAACTTCTCCCTGGTGTCCTCGCCCTCAAGGAGCCTGGTCGCCATGGTAAGGAAGCGGTCGACCTCCCGGTCCACGACGACGGCATAGAGCCCTTCCTTCCCGCCGAAATGCTCGTACACCACGGGCTTGGACACGCCTGCCCGTGCGGCGATCTCCTCAATGGAGGTGCCGTCAAGTCCGCGCTCGGCGAATAGCCTGCGGCCGATGTCGAGCAGCTGCTCTCTGCGTTCCTTGCCGGTCATTCTCTTCCGGTTAGGCCCAGCGGGCTGGCTTGTCACTACTCCATCATGGCGACCAGCCGGTAACTCAGCCAATCGAGTTGGTCACCCTGCCCGCCCGGCCGGTGGTCATCGAGCCGAGCCTGCGGGCGCTGCCGGTCTGCTTGGCGGACAGCCGCTGCTCATCGGGCCAGCGGACATCGTATGCCCAGCCGAGCTTCTCGGCCAGCCAGATGCCGCGCGCCGCGATGTCGATCTGGCCCTTGAGCACGCCGTGCCTGGCGCAGGTCGGATCGGCATGGTGCAGGTTGTGCCAGGACTCGCCGAAGGACAGGATCGCCAGCCAGGAGACGTTCCTTGACTTGTCCCTGACCTCGAACTCCTCCTTGCCGAAGGTGTGGCAGATCGAGTTGATCGACCAGGTGACGTGGTGCAGGAAAGCGATTCGCACCAGGCTGGCCCAGAAGAACGCGGTGACCGCGCCCTGCCAGGACATCGACCACAGCCCGCCGATCAGGGCGGGTGCCAGCAGGGAGGCCGTTACCAGCCACGGGAACCACCGCGAGATCCTGGAGATATCGGAGTCGGCGAGCCAGTCGGGGCAGAATTTCTCCGTCGACGTGACCTCGCCGTCGAACAGCCAGCCGACATGGGCGAAGGCCAGGCCCTTCGTGAGCGCCTTCCAGTCGTTACCGAAGCGCCACGGCGAGTGCGGGTCGCCCTCCTTATCGCTGTACTTGTGGTGCCTGCGGTGATCGGCGACCCAGGTGATCACCGGCCCTTCGATCGCCAGCGATCCGGCGATCGCCAGCGCGATCTTGAACCCGCGCACTGCCTTGAACGACCCGTGGGTGAAGTACCGGTGCAGGCCCATGCTGATGCCGAGCCCGGAGACCAGGTAGAAGGCGATAGCGATCACGACGTCGTGCCAGCCCAGGCCCCAGCCCCAGGCCAGCGGCACGGCGGCGACGAGCGCCAGGAACGGGACCGCGACGAACACGGCCACCAGGACCCGCTCGGCGGTGCTGCTCGGCTCGGGATCGACGTCCGGGCGCGGGCCCGGACCGGGTACGCGGGGGGTGCGCGGTTCGTCGCGGCGCACCGCGGCACGTTCGGTGATAGCGGTCATTGGCGTTCCTCGCTCGACTGGAGTACGGCGGTCGGGTGGCGAGCGCCTTCACATGCACCGGGGTCTGGGGCCAATGCAAATACGCTTACGTAACCGTAGGCTACGATACCGTAGGTTGCGCAAGGGATCTGACCGAAACCTTGCCAGAATGTGGGCAAGATCACGCATGCTGGACATATCCGTGCAGGCCAGAGGGCTCGCGAACAAGCGTGAAACCGGCCTGACAGCCCGGTTGCCGCGATGTTCAGCGGCGATGCGTGCCGTCAGACAGGGTGCGCCGACGTGCGCAGTCCTGATGTCCTAACCGGACAGTTCCGGCGCCTGGATTCGAACCAGGACAAACAGGATTCAAAGTCCTGTGGGCTGCCAATTACCCTACGCCGGACCGCCGTGCCCGCCGGAACTGCTGGACAGGGCCGCGCCACCACGATACCGAGTGA
>Ga0070708_100001299_pt1 | contig 19212 bp, 17 predicted proteins | sample KBSK5503metaG_FD_65469 | JGI IMG/M metagenome (GOLD analysis project Ga0070708, IMG submission 65469) | Corn, switchgrass and miscanthus rhizosphere microbial communities from Kellogg Biological Station, Michigan, USA - KBS K5-50-3 metaG | ecosystem: Host-associated > Plants > Roots >... | reverse complement strand
TCTCGCTGGGTCGGCCCCGATTGGCCTGGTGGCGCTCGTCCTCGCCCTGCTCGCCGTCCTCTTCCTGTCGACCCGCCGGCGATGGGTGGTGCCCATCGCCTCCCTGGCACTCCTCGCGGCGGGCGTCCCGCTCGCTCTGGGCGGCGGCTCCGACCTGCCAACGGCCGTCCTGGCTGGAGCGGCACTGGTCCCGGTGGTCAATCTCGGCCGGCGCCTGCCGATCGCGATGTCGGTCCGGATCGGGCTCCTCGGGGCGTTCCTGGTCTTCCTCGCCGCATGGGCCATTGCACGCCTTACGGGAGCGGACGTCGCCCCGGACCTCGAGAACGCACGCGGGGCGGTGGCCTTCTGGGGCGCCCTCGCCCTGTTCGCCGATCGCGCCGCGATCCCGATCCTCCGCGGTGAGGCAATCGGCGTGATGCGGCCCCGCCTGTTCGACGTCGCCGTCATCGCGGCGTTCGCGCTGCTCGGACTGCTCCTGATGAACGTGCTGGGCGTCTCGCCTTTCATCGTCGGCGCGATGCTCGTGGCCGTGATGGCGATCCTGCCCTCCACGCGCCGCCGTTTCGGCGAGCCGATCGAGGACGCCCTGTTCGGCGACGTTCGCGAAGCCGCGGCGGCGGAGGCCGCCGAGGCCGAGCGTGCCCGCCTCGCGCGCGAGCTCCACGACGTCCCGCTCCAGGAGCTCGTCGCCGTCATCCGGCGGCTCGAGATCAAGCCCGGGACCGAGGCCGAGAGCGACGACCTTCGGGCCCTCGCCGGCCACCTGCGGAACGTCGCCACCGAGCTTCGGCCGCCCGTGCTCGACGACCTCGGCTTGGCCGCCGCGCTCGATTACCTCGCCGAGGAGTCCACCTCGACCGCCGTTCCGGTCCACGCAGAGGTGGTCGATGAGACCGGCTTCGGGCCAGGAAGGCGTCCGCCCGCGGATGTCGAGCTCGCGATGTACCGCATCGCCTCGGAGGCCGTGGGCAACGCGGTTCGCCACTCCGGCGGAACCAGAATCGACATCCGAGCTGCGGTCGCGCCGGGCCGAATCGAGCTCGTCGTCGCCGACGACGGCGCCGGGCTCTCCGACACAACCGCCCGCGAAGCCGCGAAGCGCAAGCGGCTCGGCCTGGCCTCGATGCGCCGCCGGGCGCAGGCGATCGATGCCGAGCTGTTCATCGACGGCGCGCCGGACGGTACCCGGGTGCGGGTCGCCTGGCAGGCATGACGATCCGTCTCGCGATCATCGACGACCACCCGCTGGTGACCGGCGGGCTGGACGCCGCCCTCCGGACGATCGACGACATCGAGGTCGTGGCGCACGGCGGCTCCATGGCGCAGGCCCGTGCGATCCTCGAGCGCGACGACATCGACGTCGCCCTCCTCGACGTCCGCCTCGAGGACGGGAACGGCATCCAGGCCCTGGCCGAGCGCGGGATGGTGAGGCGGCCCGCCGTGCTCGTCATCTCGTCGTTCGAGACCTCCCAGTACGTTGCCGCGGCCGCGCGCTACGGCGCCGCCGGCTTCCTGGTCAAGACCGTGCCGCTGGCGACGTTGGTCGAGCGCATCCGAAGCGTGGCGACCGGCCGCTCCGTGTTCACGCGCGAGCAGCTCCAGAAGGGCTTCGTCACGCTCACGCCGCGCGAGCGCCAGATCGTGCGGCTCGCCATGGACGGGCTCGCGAACAAGGAGATCGCGGCGCGGCTCGGCGGTTCACCCAAGACGGTCGAGACGCACATGTCGGCGATCTTCGACCGATTGGGCATCACCGGCGGGCGTGTCGAGCTGTCGCTTCGCGCCGCCGCGGAAGGCTGGCTCGACATCGAGCCGCCGGACGAGCGGGAAGCCGCCCTCGTGGGAGCCCGCCGCGCGCCCTGACGGCAACCGGCAACCCCACGCGTCCTCCGAAGCGGTCCGCGCCGGGATCGGCCATCCTTCGGTCATGACTGCTTCGACCGCTGACGCGCTCGCACGCTGGACCGACTTCGCTGCGGATGCACCCGACCTGGCCGCCACCGGCGCCTCGCTCCTCGATCGCTCGGAGGGGGCGGCGCTGCTCGCGACCGTCCGCGCCGACGCGGCGCCGCGCATCCATCCCGTCACCGTCGGGATCGTTGCTGGCGGCCTGTTCGTGTTCCTGCTCGACTCCGCGAAGCGGCGTGACCTCATCGAGGACGGTCGCTATGCGCTGCACGCGCACCAGGACATGAAGGCGCCGGACGAGTTCTCCGTCCGCGGTCGAGCTCGGCTCGTTCCTGCGGGCGACCTGCGAGACCGGGTCGCGATGGGCTGGTTCTTCGAGGTCGACGACACCTATTGGCTGTTCGAGCTCCGGATCGAGACTGCGATCCTCGGCGAGCGAACGGCCGACGAGTGGCCGCCGCGCTACAGGCGTTGGAGCGCGGCCGACGCGACGCCGCGGTGAAGAAGATCGGGTTCCTCTCATTCGGGCACTGGTCGGCCTCGCCCCATTCCCAGGTACGGTCCGGGTCAGACGCCCTCATCCAGTCGATCGAGCTGGCCGAGGCCGTCGAGGACCTCGGCGCCGACGGCGCCTATTTCCGGGTTCACCATTTCGCCCAGCAGCTCGCGTCGCCATTCCCGCTGCTGGCCGCCATTGGCGCGCGGACGAAGCGGATCGAGATCGGCACCGCCGTGATCGACATGCGCTACGAGAACCCGCTGTACATGGTCGAGGACGCCGGAGCCGCCGATCTCATCGCAGGCGGGCGGCTGCAGCTCGGGATCAGCCGCGGCTCGCCGGAGCAGGTCATCGATGGCTTCCGCCACTTCGGCTACCAGCCCGCCGAGGGCGACCCGGTGGGCGCGGACATGGCTCGCGAGCACACTGAGGTCTTCCTGGGCGTCCTTTCCGGCATGGGCTTCGCCGAGCCGAATCCGACGCCGATGTTCCCGAATCCGCCCGGTCTGCTCCGCCCTGAGCCGCACTCGCCCAGCCTGCGCGACCGCATCTGGTGGGGCGCCGGCTCACGCCCGACCGCGGAGTGGGCGGCGAAGCAGGGCCTCAATCTCATGTCCTCGACGCTCATGACCGAGGACGCGGGGGTGCCCTTCCACGAGCTCCAGGCCGACCAGATCCGCCTGTTCCGCGAGGCGTGGACCGCGGCGGGCCACAAGCGCGAGCCGCGGGTGTCGGTGAGCCGCAGCATCTTCGCCCTGGTCGACGACCGCGACCGGGCCTACTTCGGGCGCGGCACCCAGGACGCCGACCAGGTCGGCTACATCGACGCCCAGACGAAGGCGATCTTCGGGCGCTCCTACGCCGCGGAGCCGGAAGTGCTCGTCAAGGAGCTGGCGAAGGACACGGCCATCCAGGCCGCTGACACCCTGATGCTCACGGTCCCGAACCAGCTCGGCGTCGAGTACAACGCCCATGCCGTGGAGAGCATCCTGAAATACGTAGCGCCGGAGCTCGGCTGGCGCTAGGGAGCGTCGCCCGGCCCACCAGCCTGAGTGCAGGGCCTCGCGAACATGATGTTGTCGTGGACTCGCCTCGGCGTTTGAACCAAACCGCGGTGCCCTGACACTTACGGTTGTGGACGCGCCCTCGACCGCGACCCTCCTCACCGACTCGGCGCCGGGCCTGCTCCTCGCGGCTGCCGTCGCCGGAGACGACGACGCGTTCCGGCGCCTCGTCGAGCCCTATCTCGAGGTCGCGCTTCGGGCCTCCATCCTCGTGACCGGCTCGGAGGCCGAAGCGTCGGATGCGGTCCAGGATGCACTCCTCGCTGCCTGGCAGACGCTCGCCAAGCTCCGCGAGCCAGAAGCCTTCGGCGGATGGTTCCGCACCATCGTCGTCCGGGCGGCCATGCGCCACGCCAGATCGCGGCCGAGGATCGTCCCTCTCGACCTGGCGGCCGCGACGCCCGCGGGCGCGCTCGATCGGTCGCTGGAGTGGCGCGAGCTCGCCCGAGCCTTCGCGACATTGAGCCCACAGGACCGGCTCGCGCTCACGCTTCGACACCTGTGGGGCGTCTCGACGGGCGAGGCCGCTCGATTGCTCGGGATTCCCGAGGGCACCGTGAAGTCGCGCACGTTCCATGCGCTGGAACGCCTGCGTGCCGCGTATGCGGCGGAGGAACGGCGATGACGACCGATCTCGAAACGAAGCTGACCGCCTGGATGGAGTCGGTGCACGTTTCCCGCGATTCCCTGACAACCCTGCGCGACCTCGACCTTCCCCCACGGCGCCGCATGGTCGTGTGGCCGCGCCTGTTCGGCGCCGGAGTCGCAGCAGTGGTCGTGCTGCTCTTCGGCATCGCCGCCCTGTCGTGGACCCCCGTCGGGCGCCATCCGGCTGCACCGCCCTCGCCCTCGCCGTCGCCCTCGCCGTCGACGGGTGCGACGCGAGCGTGCAAGGCCAGCGACCTCGAGGCCACCGGCGAATCGATCGGGAGCGCTCTCGGGAACGCCGGCGCGATCGTGCGCCTGCAGAACGTGAGCGGATCCGCCTGCGCGCTGGCCGGGTATCCCGTCGTGCAGCTGATCGACGCGTCCGGCGAGGCTCTCACGACTGTCGAGGTGCAAGCGACCGACGGTGATTACCTGTTCCCGGCCATTCCAGTCACGGAGCTCACGCTCGCCCCGACCGATGTCGCCTCCTTTCAGCTCGGCTATCCCGACAATCCCTCGGGCGCCGACGCGTCGCTGCCGCATGACGTCGCCTGCCCGGCGACGAACAGGCTCGACGTCGGAATGACCGCCTGGACCGAGGTGCTGCCGGTCCCGTTGCTCATGACTCCATGCGAGGGCCATCTCAACGTGTCGCCGGTCCACGCCGGGGCGGCCTGGATCGGATTCTCCGAGGCGACGCCAGAACCGACCGTTGGCGCCCAGGCGAACCTCGCGTCGATGGCCTGGTTCGACCGAAGCCACGGCCTCTTCGTCGGCGGCACGGGTCCGGATAGCGGCGTGGGCACCGTGTGGCGGACCGCGGACGGTGGGCGCTCGTGGCAGTCGGTGACGCTGCCGGGCGGAGCGCTGAGCGTCGTGACGATCTCCGGAACGACCGCATGGACGGGCAGCAACTGCAGCCCGCCCGCACCCTGCAGGAACGGCCTGTTCAGGAGCGATGACGGGGGCGCGACGTGGACGCGGGTGGCGTTTCAGCCGGTCGCGGCGATGGCCTTCGCCGACCAGCACCACGGCTGGGCGACAGCGTTCGAGCAGGGTAGCCAGTCCGAGCCCTCCATCCTTGTGACGGCCGATGGCGGAGCGACCTGGGCGCCGCGGCCCTCGCCCTGCCCGCCGGGAACCGGGGCGCCCGTCGCGTTCTCCGCGCCGGCCGGGAACCGCGGCTGGCTTGCCTGCAACGAGACGCTCGGCGCCGGGAGCGCCGCCAAGGCCGTGCTTCGAACCACCGATGGGGTCCACTGGGACGTGATGGCGGCCTTGCCGTTCCTGGACGGAGCGAAGCCCATCGGCCAGATCGGCCCCGACGGGTACCTCACCGGGCTGTCGATGTCGGCGGGTGGTGCAGGCATGTACTGGGCCGATCGGGGAGTCAGCGACCGCACGGAGGACGGCGGCTCGACGTGGACCGGAATGAGCGCCACGAGCTTCGACGTGGTGATCCCGGCGTCGGGCTGGGCCGTAGACGGCCAGGACTGGCTGCTGTACGTGTGGAACGGCGACGTTGGCAGCTTCCAGCTCGAGGAATCAATCGACGCCGGTCGCAGTTGGGGTGCCGCTGAGGGATTCGTCCCACCGTCGTGAAACGACGGATTCGAAATCGCGCGGCGTGCGCGCCAAGTCGGGTGTGGTGGAGATGGGGGAGAGTCGAACTCCCCGTCCAGAACCCTTCGACAGCGTCCACTACGAGCGTGTCCGATCGTTTTCGTCAACCCCGGGGCCGAGGATCGGCACCCTGCCTCGAGGTCCAGTCACGTTTCCCTAGATCGGGCTTGGCTCCGGATTACGCGACGCTCATCCGGTCTGCAGCCCCGCTGCATGACGCTTCCACAACCCGCGGGACCGAGGCTGCTTCCACGCTCACCTTACGGCCTAAGCCGCGAGGGCGAGAGTCGACTGCTTGTTGGCAGGTACTTCGTTTTGCCGCCTGATTAACGAGGCCTAGCGGCATCCTCGGCTCGCGTCCGCTGACAGCCAGACCCTGTCGAGACCACGCATCCCCACAGATCGAACGGCTGTTCGCGTTCGAGTGCATAGTCTAGCGCATGCCGTCACGAGCTCCCGACGAGTCGATCCCGCCGGAGGCTTTCCTGAGCTCCTATGCGCCGCCGATCATGGCCCTTGCTCAAGGCCTGCGCCGGGTCGTGAAACGCGCGGTCCCCGACGCGATCGAGCGCGTTCGTCCCGGCTGGCGGCTCATCGGCTACGACCTGCCGACGCGCCGCCAGGGCGTGTTCTTCGCCTGGGTCTGGCCGGAGCTCGAGCACGTGCACCTCGGATTCCCGCACGGCGTCCTGATGGACGACGCGCGTGCCGAGATGAAGGGCGCCGGGATCACGAAGCAGGCCCGCTGGCTGACCTACGAGCCGGGGGATCGGATCGACGAGGCGCAGGCGCTGCGGCTGGTCGAGGAGGCGGTCCGCGTCGCGCTCATCCCGAGGTCGATGCGCTGACCTAGCATCGGCGGCATGCGGCTCACGTCGTGGGAGGAGGAGCGGCTGCTGATCTTCAGCGCCGCCGAGCTGGCGCGACGGCATCGCGCGGCGGGCATCGCGCTGAATGCGCCGGAGGCGATCGCCCTGATCTGCGACGCGATGCTCGAGGCGGCGCGAGCGGGCGCGGGCTACGCCGAGGTAGAGGCGGCGGGTCTCGCTGCCCTGGCGCCCGGGGACGTGCTGCCGGGAGTTCGCGAGCTCGTCGATGAGGTCCGCCTGGAGGTCCTACTCCGCGACGGGACGCGCCTCGTCGTGCTCGTCGATCCGCTCGGACGCGTTGCCCCGCCGAGCGCCGACGGCCCAGGCGCGATCGTTGCCGGAGCCGCGGATGCCGCCCGCACGGGCGCGACACACCTCGAACGTCGAACGCTGACCGTCACCAACACCTCCCGGCGCGTGGTTCGCGTCTCGTCACACTTCCCCTTCGATCGGGTGAACCCGCGGATGTCGTTCGATCGCGTGGCGGCCCACGGGTTCCGGCTGGACATCGACGCGGGTTCGTCGGAGCGCTGGTCGCCGGGCGAGACCCGCGAGGTCGGGCTCGTTCGCTTTTCCGGTGAGACCGCTGACCTGGGCTCGTGAGCCGCCTGACAGCCGAGGAGCGCCGCGCCCGGTTCGGGCCGGGCGCCGGCGACCGCATCCGCCTCGGCGACACCGACCTCCGGATCCGCGTCGAGGAGGACCGCCAGGCCCCCGGCGACGAGCCGATCTGGGGCTACGCCAAGGACCTCCGGATCGGGATGGCGCAGTCGGGCTCGGTCGGGCCGAGCGAGCTCGACGCGATCGTGGTCGGGGCGATCGTCGTCGACCCCTCAGTCGGCATCGTCAAGGCCGACATCGGGATCAAGGACGGTCGCGTGGCCGGGATCGGGCGAGCCGGCAACCCGGCGATCAGCGACGGCATCGACCTGCGCATCGGGCCGCACACGGCCCCGATCGCGGGGTATGGGCTGATCGCGACACCGGGCGCGGTCGACAGCCACATCCACACGGTCAGCCCGAACCTCGTCCCGGCCGCGCTGTCCGGTGGCGTGACGACCCTCATCAGTGCCGGATTCGATGAGCCGCCGGCCGCGATGGAGCGGACCCTCCGCGGACTCGAGGGCCGGCCGGTCAACGTGGGCCTGCAGGCGAATGCCCGCTCGACCGATGCGGCCTCCCTGGAGCTGCTGCTGGAGGCGGGCGCGGTCGGGTTCAAGATTCACGAGGACTACGGTGCCTCGCCGGAGCTGATCGACGCGACGCTCGGCTTCGCCGAGACGCGCGACGTCTCGGTGAGCCTGCACACCGACGGGCTGCACGAGACGGCCGAGCTCGAAGACACCGTGGCCGCGATTGCCGGGCGGACCGTCCACGCCTACCACGTCGAGGGCTCCGGCGGCGGCCACGTGCCGGACCTGATCGGCCTGGTGCGGGAGGCGAACGTCATCTGCTCCTCGACGACCCCGACGATCCCGTGGGGCGTCAGCACGGCGGACGAGGGCCTGTCCATGACGGTCCTCAATCACGGCGCCTCGTTCGGGGTGGCCGAAGACCTCGCCCTCATCCGCGAGCGCGTCCATCCCGCCACGATGGCCGCCGAGGGCCCACTCCACGAGCTGGGGGCGATCCAGATCGTCAACTCCGACTCGCAAGGGATGGGCAGGATCATGGAGACGGTCCGGCGGACGTTCCAGCTGGCCCATGCCATGAAGCGCTGGCGGGCAACCGGGGACGGGCAGGGGCATCCGGGTCTCCCGCCCGATGAAGCCGGCGACGACAACGATCGCGTGCTGCGCTACCTGGCCAAGGTGACGCTCGAGCCGGCGATCACGCATGGCGTCGCGGGTCTCGTGGGCAGCCTCGCCCCCGGGCGGCTCGCCGACATCGTCCTTTGGAAGCCCGCGTACTTCGGCGTGAAACCCGAGCTGGTCCTCAAGGGCGGGCATCCGGCCTGGTCGCCGCTCGGCGAGGGCAACGCGACGGTCGAGCGTGCGGAGCCGACCCGCTACGCGCCGGAATGGGCCGGTCTGGCCCACGCCGCGCCGTCCGTGTCCGTGCTGTTCGTGTCGGGGAGCGCGGACGAGGCAGCGCTTCGACACCGCCTCGATACGGCGCGCTCGATCGTGCCCGTCGTCGGCTGTCGCGGCCTCACGCGGGCCTCGCTGGCGCGCAACCGTGCGGTGGCAGCCGTCGACGTCGACCCGGTCGACGGCACCGTACGGCTCGCGGGACGGACGCTGGCCTGCGCGCCGGCGGCCGAGGTGCCCCTGAGCCGGCGCTACTTCCTGCGCTAGAGCCGAACCTCGTTCGAGGGCGGGCTCTGCTGGTTCGCCGTGTCGACGGCGATGACCACGTACCCGGCCGCGTCGATCGGCACCTGTGCCTCGCGGGCATCGGCGGGCAGCTGCTGGTAGAGGGCACCGTCGCGGAGCACGAGATACCCGGTGACGCCGTAGTCATCGGTCGATCCGGTCCATGACACGTCTGCCCACTGGCCGTTCCGCTGGGCGATGCTGGCGACGGGTGCCGACGGTGGATCGTCCACGGGCAGCGTCGTCGCCAGGGCCGTAGCTGCGGGGCTCAGGTTGCCCGCGGCATCTAGCGCGTGGATGGCGTACCAGTGGCTGGTCTCTGGGGCGAGCCCGGCGTCGGTGAATGACGTTGCGGTCGCTCCGACCGTCGTCAGGACGGCCCCGTCCCGATAGATGCGGTAGCCCGCGACGCCGCGGTTATCGGTCGACGCCGTCCAGCTGAGTGCGATGGCGCTCGACGAGGTCGCCGTGGCCGTGAACGAGCCCGGGATCGAGGGCGCCGTGCGATCCGGCGGGAGGATGACCCGCACCCAGATCCGGTACCGGCTGCGCGCGGTGACGGTCATGGACACACCGGACACGTAGTCCCGGAACGATCGGCCGACGGTGAGGGGCGCGTCCCAGAACGTCGACGTCCCCGGGCGCATGTCGATCAGCTTCGTCTGGACGATTTGCCCCCAGTCGCCGCCGATCCGGACCGAGACGCCCTTCACGATCGGCGAGGTGCGCGAGAAGTTGTCGTACAGCCGCCCGTAGGGCCGGCGGTAGTCGAGGTAGAGGTACGTCCCGTCCCCCCGCGCGATGCGCAGGACCCGCGTGCCGGTCGAAGCCGTCGCGCGCTGGATGACGTAGGTCGCCGATCGGCTGACCGTCCGGGTGGCGCTCCCGTCCAGGTAGCCCAGCTGGGCGAGGTGCATGGCGTGGTCGTGGCGCCGGTCAGCGGCGCCCATGGTCGAGAACGGGTCGCCGTACTCGGAGACCGAGCAGGTCGACGAGAGGGCGACCGGATGGCCACCGCTCGTGCACCGAATCGCGCTCGCGTGATGCGCGCCGAAGTTGTGGCCCAGCTCGTGGACTGCCGTCCGAAGGCTCGGGTTGCCGTTGATCCAGGTACCCCAGCCCGGCAGGTGGCCGAGGCCGCGCCATGGGCAGCTGTTCGTCTGCGGGAACTCGAAGAGCATGTTGGTGAACGAGTCGACATCGACGCCGCGCGAGGCGAGGATCGATCGCGCCTCCGTTGCCCAGCCTCCGGGGTCGCAGGTGCCGTTCGAGGCCGACAGCTGGACCCAGTCGAAGGCGACGCCGGTGATGCTCACCCGGCCCTTCGACTCCTCGCCGAAGTATGTCCGGGCAGAGCTGGCGTAGGTGAGCACGACACCGGCAGCCTGCGTGCGGGTGAACGGCGTTCGGCGGTCATTGCTGAAGTTGATCGGCACCACGGCGATGCGCTTGGCGCCGGTCCCGGAGCCCGGCGCCGCGGCCAGGACCTGGACCGACGAGCCGCCATCGGCGGCGGTGCCCGGCTGGTCGACCTGGACGACGCTGCCGTTCCGGAATCCGTGGACCCGGACGCGTGCGCCGTTGTCGAACCCCGGCGGTGCGTCGCCCGCGAAGTGGAGCTCCAGCGAGCCGCTCGGCGTGATGAGGAAGAACCGTTCGATGGATCGGCCCTGCGAGACGGTCTCCTCGACGTATCGCTCGAGGCGGCCCTCGAAGACCCCGTGACCGTACCCGGCACCGGGGCCGAGCTGTGGTGAGGAGCTGCCCGGACCGGGCTGGTCGGCGACGCCCTGCGCACCGGATGAGGGGGCGGGATTGTCGCCCGCGCCGGGCGCGGCGAGCGCCGGCAGGGGCGTGATGAGGGCCGTGAGCAGCAGGATCGCCGCGAGCGCTCGGGCGGTGGTGCTGGGTCGGGCGGAGCCGCCGACGAATGGACGGCGCCTCGGAGCGGCGGTCGGGCGCGCGTGCATCGTGCGAGGTCCCCAGTGACGTCGACGGCGGCGGTGCTCGTCGTTGTCATGAGAGTCCGGTGCATCCGCGCACTCGGCCATCCCCCGGCCATCCGAGGCTCCCTGAGAAGGTGGTCCTGTCGGTTCCTACACGTCTGGGACCTTCCGTCCCGGTGCGGCGTAGAACGGTGTGGTCGGAGCGGTGTGGTCCGAGCGATCGGCGGACCGGGCGCCTAGCGCCGGCCGGCGTCCGCCAGCTCTCGCTCGATGTCGCGGCGCGCGTCGCGCGCGGCGATCTCGCGGCGACGGTCGTACAGCTGCTTGCCCTTGCCGAGCCCGAGCTCGAGCTTCGCCTTGCCGCGCGCCGTGATGTAGATCTTCAGTGGGATGAGCGTCAGGCCCTTCGCCTTCGTCCGGCCCAGGAGCTGGTCGATCTGGCCGCGATGGAGCAGCAGCTTGCGATCCCGCTTGGGCTCGTGGTTGAGGCGGTTCCCGCCCTCCCAGGGCGCGATGTGGGCCCCGACGAGCCAGGCCTCGCCCTTGTCGATCCGCGCGAAGGCGTCGGCCAGGTTCACCTTGCCGGCGCGGACCGACTTGATCTCGGTCCCGGACAGCACGATGCCCGCCTCCATCGAGTCCTCGATGGAGTACTCGTGGCGGGCGCGCCGGTTCGTGGCAATTGTCTTCTCAGGCATCGTGGGCGAAAAGCGTACCCGTGGCGGATCAGCGAACGCACGAACGCCGGTCCCGAAGGACCGGCGTTCGGTTGCGGCTTGCCACCCGCGTGGAGTGACCGGCTAGACGGCCATCTCCTGCGAGGTGGTGCAGCGACTGTGTTCTGACACTGCACATCACCTCCTTTCGTTCGCGAGAAACCCTATCGGAACGGAGCGCACGGCGCAAGCCGCTCTGCGCTCACGCGCGTTCACGCCACGCTCACGCCGCTCTCACGCCGCGCGAAGGTCCGCCCACGGCGCCATCGCCCCTGCGCCGAGCACCGCCAGGGCCTTGTCGAGGACCGGGTCACTGCCCGCCGGCAGGTCCGTCGGGACGGTCACCGGGACATCCGGCGTGAGCCCGATCTTGTGGATCCAGCGCTTGTCCGGCGTGAGCCACTTCTCGACGGTCAGCTTCACACCACCGAGCTCCCCGAGGTCGTACCACTCCTGGACGGTGCCCTTGCCGAACGACGTCTCGCCGATCAGCTGGGCGCGACCACGGTCCTGCAGCGCCCCCGCGACGATCTCGGCGGCGGACGCCGTCCCCTTGTCGATGAGGACGACGACCTGGATCGACGGGTCGGTGGCGACGCCACCGGGCTCTGCGTCGGTCTCGGTCTGGTTGCCCTGCGCGTCCTGGCGCCAGAAGACCGGGCCGTCGGCGATGAACTGGCTGGCAACGGTGCGCGCTGCGGTCACGAACCCGCCGGGGTTGCCGCGCAGGTCGAGGACGACCTTCTTGACGCCCTTGTCAACGTCGGCCTTGAGCGCCGCCTGGAGCTGCTTCGCACCGTCCTCGGAGAAGCCCGACAGTCGGACGTAGCCGACGGTCCCGCCGGCGAGGTCCTTCGCGGTGACCTCGCGCCGCTGGATCTTGGCCCGGGTGAGCGTCACGTCGAATTCGGAGGCAGGAGTCCGCGGGGTCGCCGATGGGCCCGGCGCGGACGTCGAGCCCGGCGCCCCGCTCGCGGCCGGCCCGTTCGAGACCGGTGGCGGCGAGGCGTAGCGCAGGATGTGCAGGACGACATCGGTGCCGGCCTTGCCACGAACCATGTCGCGGGCCTCGTCCGGGGTGAGGCCGTCGAGCGTCTTGCCGTCGACCGTGGCGATGACGTCGCCCGGCTTCAGCCCGGCGGCCTCGGCCGGGGAGCCCTCGAGCGGGGCGATGATCACCAGGTGGCAGTTGGGGCCGAACGGGCTGCAGTCGCTCGTGTTGCCGGCCGAATCCACTGCGCCGATCTCGGCGCCGATGCCCTCGAACGTGCCGGAGATGTCGTCGATCGTGCCCCGGAAGTCCTCAGGGCTGAGGTACGAGGAATACGGGTCGCCGATCGAATCGACCATGCCCCGGATCGCGCCCTCGACGAGCGTCTGGCGGTCCACCGGGCCGAGCGGGTAGCGCTTCGTGATCGCGTCGTACACGTTCCAGAAGGGCTGCCACGCCGTCTGCTCGCTCGCGCCGCCGCTGGGCGTGCGGCCCTGGTCGACGCCGATCGTGTAGCCGGACAGGAACAGCGCGCCGCCGCCCATAACCGTGACGAGCACGAGCGCAACGGCGAGGGGCCAGCCGCGGCGGCGCTCGCCGCCGGGGCGGAGCACGGGGGTGAGGATCGGCTCGTCGACGAGTCCGGTCGGTGGCGGCCCGTCGTACACGGTCGCGGGCATGTCGGGATCGCTCGGCTGCCGCTCGGCGGCCGAGCCGTCAGGATCAAGGGGGAGCATCGCTCAGGGGTTCCTCAGCACGCCGGCCCATTGCGCGCCCACCGCGCCGCCGGGGCGGCAAGCCTAGCGCGAGTGGCGGGATTCGCCGTGCGAGCGTCGGTACCGCGCCGCGCCGCCGTCGTCAGCGGATCAGGTACGTCCGAACGGAGACCCACGCCCCCACGACGCCGAGGCCCGTCCCGGCACCCACGACGAGCAGCGTCACGTCGCGCGAGATCGAGCCGACGTTGATGGGCAGGATCTGAAAGAACCCCGTCATGAAGTGCGACAAGGGCTCTGCCGCGCCAACGAGCACGCCCAGCGAGATGGCCGCGCCGAGCAGGCCCACGAGGGCGCCCTCGAACACGAACGGCCAGCGGATGAACGCGTCGGACGCACCCACGAGGCGCATGACCTCGATCTCCTCCGCCCGGCCGAGGACCGCGAGTCGAATGGTGTTGATGACGATGAACAGCACGATCGAGCCGATGACCCCGAGCAGCACGACCCCGAACGTGCGCAGGAAGGTGGTGATCGACACCAGCCGGTCGGTGGTGTCCTGGATGTTCTCGACCTTCGCGACGATCGGCTCCACCTCGAGGAAGGTCGCGACCGTTCGGTAGTCGTCCGGCTTGCGGAGCTTGACCTCCACGCTCGCGGGCAGGGGGTTCGCGGCGAGGTAGGTCGTCAGGTCGTCCTGGCCCTGGGTGGCCCGCTGCTCGCGATAGCCACGGAGCGCTTCCTCCTTGGAGACGTACTCGACGGAGCGTACCTCGGGCATGGTGTCGAGCCGCGCGATGAGGTCCTGCAGGTCCGCGTCCTTGATCCCGTCGTTGAGGTCCGCGACGACGCCGACCTTGGCCTCGACATAGGACAGGCTCGCGAGGAAGCCGGCCTGGATGATCCAGAAGCCGGAGAGCAGGAGCAGCATCAGGGTCATCGTCGCGGTTGCGGCGAGGCTCATGGCGGCGTTGCGCCAGAAGCCCTGCCAGGCACGCGAGATGCTGAAGAAGAGGAACGAGAGCATCGTCAGCCGGCCCGGTGGTAGCCGCCGCCGATCTCGTCGCGGATGACCCGGCCCTCCTCGAGGGCGACCACCCGCTTCCGGAGCGCGGTGACGATGTCGGCGTCATGGGTGGCCATCAGCACGGTCACCCCGAGCTCGTTGATGCGCAGGAGCAGCTGCAGGATCTCCCAGCTGATCAGCGGGTCGAGGTTGCCGGTCGGCTCGTCGGCGATGACGATCTTGGGGTCGTGGACCAGCGCGCGGGCGATCGCGGTCCGCTGCTGCTCGCCACCCGAGAGCTGCTTCGGGTACTGCTCGGCCTGCGCGGTCAGCCCGACGAGGGCGAGCGCGCGCTGGACGGCCGGCCGGATGCGCCGGCGCGACGTCCCGGTCACCTCGAGGGCGAACGCGATGTTCTCGCGCACGGTCTTCGTGGGCAGCAGCTTGAAGTCCTGGAAGACGATGCCGATCTTGCGCCGGACCATGGGCACCTTGCGCCGCGGTAGGCGAGCCATGTCGTCCCCATCGAGCGTGACCGTGCCATGCGTGGCGAGCTCGTCGCGGATGAGCAGCTTCATGAGCGTTGACTTGCCGGCACCCGACGCGCCGACGAGGAACACGAAATCACCCTCGGGCACGACGAGGTCGACGTCCTTGAGCGCGTCGCGCCCGTTGGGATACGTCTTGGTCACGTCGTTCAGGACGAGCACCGGACGCCGCGTATCGACCGCGCCGTAACCGTTCGCGGCGGACAGACCGGCCGGATAGGAGGGGTCCACGGCAGATCTGGTTCGATCTTCGGGGGGTCGCAGGAGGGTCAAGGTCGACGAGAGGCTAACACCGGTTCCCTGGCGCAACACTAGCCCGATCAGATGAGGCCAGGTGACGTTGGTACATATCTGGTGAAGTCTGCGAAGGAGCGCGACCAGCCGGCGAGGATGGGAAAGCCGTCGATTCGGAGGCCGCACCGGATGGCAACTCCGATCGCGTCACCGGCGTCGCCCGGCAGCCACACGGACGAGGCGCCCCGGGGCTCCACGGCGGCGAGCAGGTGGCCGAGCACCGGCGCGAGCATCGCCGAGTCGCGCACGGCGATCGGCCCGACCCGGCCGACGTCGCCCGCGTAGCCATAGCCGACGAGCCGCCCGTCGCGCGTGCGGTAGGCGAAGGCTCGACGTGGCTCCTCGAGCACGAAGGCGTGATCCTGCGGATGGGCGAAGCCCAGGATCTCGCGATCGAGGGCCCCCACCTCGGGATCGCGTCGCCAGGCCTGGGCATCTGCGACCTGCTCCGCCGCGACGTCGATCGGGAGGGCGGGCCACGACGAACGAGGACGCGGCCGCCCGACCAGGTTGAACAACGGCATCCGGGGCACGATGCCGAGCGAGGCATACAGCCCGTTGGACATGGGTTGCGCGCTGTCCGTGCACGTGGCGAGGACGCGCCCGTCGAGCGGCTCGGGGAGCATCCGGCGGAGCAGCGACCGCCCGAGGCCGCGAGCCTGCTGGCCCGGCTCCACGAAGAGCATGGACAGGAACCAGAGCTCGTCCCGCTCCACCGCGGAGCCGAACGCCACGATGCGCCCACGCCCGAACCGCTCTTCGCGCTCCGCGACCAGGAACCGCGTCGGGTCCGTCGCGAGCGTGTGCGCGTGGAGGCGCCGGAGGCCGGGGTTGTCCGTCGGGAGCGGCGGGAAGCCCATCGGCAGCAGGTACGCGTCGATTGCCTCGCGCCAGATGCGGTTGCACTCGACGAGGTCGGCGGCCACGCCCCGCCGGACCGAGATCTCCGCCGTCCCCGAGCGCATCAGCCGGCGCCGTTCCCGCCGTTCCCGCCGTTGCCACCGCTCTCGCCGCCGGTCGCGAGGCGCTCGAGCTCCGCCTGCATGAACGCGTCGAGGTCACCGTCGAGGACCGCGGTCGTGTTCGAGGTCTCGTACTGGGTGCGAAGGTCCTTCACCATCTGATACGGGTGGAGCACGTAGCTCCGGATCTGGTTGCCCCAGCCCGCCTCGACGTGCTCGCCGCGCAGCGTGCGCATCTCCGCCTCCTTCTCCTCGAGGGCTCGCTCCAGGAGGCGTGCCTTCAGGACCTTGATCGCGTTCTCGCGGTTCTGCGTCTGGCTCCGCTCGTTCTGGCTCTGGGCGACGATCCCAGTCGGGAGATGCGTCAGGCGCACGGCCGAGTCCGTCTTGTTGACGTGCTGGCCGCCCGCTCCCTGCGATCGGAACGTGTCGACCCGGATGTCGTCGAAGTTGAGCTCGACCTCGATGTCGTCCTCGACCTCGGGCATCACCTCGACCAGGGCGAACGTCGTCTGGCGCCGGTTCTGGGCGTCGAACGGGCTGATCCGGACGAGCCGGTGCACGCCACGCTCCGCTCGCAGCCAGCCGTAGGCGCCCCGTCCCGCCACGGAGACCGAGACGCTCTTGAGCCCGGCCTGCTCGCCCTCCTGCTGGTCGATGATCTCGGTCTTCCAGCGATGGCGCTCCGCCCAGCGCAGGTACATGCGCAGGAGCATCGCGGCCCAGTCGGTGGCTTCGGTACCGCCTGCGCCGGCGCTGATCGTCAGGATCGCGGGGCGCTCGTCGTAGCGGCCGGAGAACAGGAGCGACGTCCGCTCGCGGTTGAAGTCGCGCTCGAGGTCGTCGACCGTCCGGTCGACCTCCGCCTCGAGCTCGGCGTCACCCGCCTCCTGGGCGAGCTCGAGCGCCGTGTCCAGGTCATCGGCGCGGGTGAGGATGCCGGTCCACAGCTCGATCTCGACACGCAGGCCGTCGGCCTCGCGGAGGACCTCCTGCGCGGTTCGGCCGTCGTCCCAGAATCCCGGCTCGGAGGTGCGTGCCTCGAGCTCGGTCAGCCGCGACTGCCTGGTCGGGAGGTCAAAGCCGCCCCGAGGTCGACCGGATCCGCTCCACTAGGTCGCGGACGCGCGCGGCGTCCACCTAGTTCTTGGGAACCTGGACGCGCAGGTCCTGGAGCAGGATCGGACGGAGCTCGATCAGGCGCAGGGCCGATTTGCTCCGGACGACGACGGGGTTCACGCAGGGACAGTAGCCGTTGTGGGGGCAGACGCCGCAATTGCCGTCGCAGTCCAATGCGGCTGCGTAGCTGCAGGTTCGACAGTCACGTTCGCAGGCGATCAGGTCGACGAAGGTCGTTTCCTCAGCCTGCTTCACGAATCCCTCACTTCACTGGCGGCTCGGATTCGATTCACGGCGCGCGCGCGGCTCCCGGGGACGAACCGCGGAAGGGCGCTGGGCGTCGCGTCGGGAAGTTAGCGGGAGTATAGGAGCCGGTTTTCGCCACGCCAAGAGGGAAAAACGGCACAGCCCCAGGTCAGGGCGTCGGGACGATCGCCTGGTCCTCGAAGAGGTGTCCGCCGCCGGCGTAGTACGCCGCGAGGCCCAGCAGCTCGTGGACGACCGCCCGCCAGCGCCTGTCGGGGTCCAGGTCCGTCGCACTGGTGCGCGTCGCCGAGCCCCAGGCCGACATGCCGAGATCGGTCGCCATGCGCAGCACCCGGAGCATGTGCGTCTGGTCGCTGACGAAGACGGCACTGCGCAGGTCGTTCCGGGCCATGATCGCGGCCACGCCCTCGAGCGACTCGAGCGTGTTCCGGCCGCGGTCCTCACCGAGGATCGCCTCACCGGGCACGCCGTGGGCGACCGCCCACGCGCGCGCCGCTGCGGCCTCCGTGGTGCGGTCTGCGGGCAGCTTGCCGCCGGTCACGATGAGGTACGGAGCGAGGCCCGACTTCCACAGCTCGACCGCGTGCTGCAGCCGGGCCTCGAACACGCCGCTCAGCTCGCCGTTGTACTGGGCCGCGCCGAGGACGACGATCGCGTCGGCGGGACGCGCCTCGTCGCGATCGCCCTGGGCGCCGATCCGATACACGGCATAGGCGACGAGCAGTCCGAGGCCCGCGAGGGCGATGAGGAGCACCCGCACCACGGCCCGCCGCGTCATGAATCGAAGCACGGATTCACATGCAACTCTCCGAGGACCGAGGCGACGCCCCCGCTAGCCATCGGTCCGAGGATTCCGAGGCGACGCCCCCGCTAGCCATCGGTCCGAGGATGACGAGGGGGCGGCCTCAGCGACCGTGGCACTTCTTGTACTTGAGCCCCGAGCCGCACCAGCACGTATCGTTCCGCCCGATCTTGGCGCCTGTCGGCGTGTAGCCCGGCCGTGCCTGCTGCCCAGCGCCCAGCGCTGCGACACCCGCCGTGCCCGTCACGCCCGGGCCCGCCAGCGTCCGGATACCGGATCTCGTCCCGTTCGATCCGCTGGCCGCTGCCGCCCCGGCCCCGACCGGCAGCTCGCCGCGGGCAGCCTGGCCCGGACCGGACATCGCGAACACGCCGGCGGAGGGTTGGGGCTGTTGCTGGATCGACACCCGGAAGATCGTGCTTGCGACCTGGTGGCGGATGAACCCCGACAGCTCCTCGTACAGGCGGAACGCCTCCTTGCGGAACTCGTTGAGGGGGTCCTGCTGGGCGTAGCCGCGCAGCCCGATGCCGCGCCGCATGTCGTCGATCTCCGTCAGGTGCTCCACCCACAGCGAGTCGATCGTGCGCAGCAGGACGAAGCGCTCGACGGTCGCCCAGGCCTCGGAGCCGACCTCGGCCTCCTTCGCCTCGAGCATGGCGTCGGCGACGTCCTTGACGTGCTCGGCGATCGCGCTCCCGCTGTGCAGGTCCAGCAGCTCATGGGGGTCGATGCGATCGCGGCCGAAGCCCATCCGCCCGAGCTCGAGCACGAGATCGGCGATGCCCTCCTCGGTCGCGGCCTCGTGTGACCCGCCGAGGTGTCGTTCGACGACCTCGTCGATGTCCTCGTCGAGGAACACCCGGACCGTCTCGGTGAGGTCCTCGTTGCGGAGCACCTTGTCGCGCTCGGCGTAGAT
>Ga0070708_100001298_pt1 | contig 19215 bp, 12 predicted proteins | sample KBSK5503metaG_FD_65469 | JGI IMG/M metagenome (GOLD analysis project Ga0070708, IMG submission 65469) | Corn, switchgrass and miscanthus rhizosphere microbial communities from Kellogg Biological Station, Michigan, USA - KBS K5-50-3 metaG | ecosystem: Host-associated > Plants > Roots >... | reverse complement strand
CCAACCGCTCTGCCTCGTAGCACCTCTCTCTCATCAAGTAGAGCAAGACACCGGGATCTAGGTCGCCGCTTCGCGTTCCCATCATCACGCCGCCGATGGGGGTAAGGCCCATCGTGGTGTCCAACGGACGTCCGTCCTTCACGGCTACCAGGCTGGCTCCATTCCCGAGGTGAGCGATCACCGTGCGGCCCGCCGCGAGGGGGCCCAGCGCTGCGAGAACATACTCGTATGACAGGCCGTGAAAGCCATATCGTCGGATCCCCTCTTCCCAGAGGTTCCTGGAAAGTGGAAACCGCTGCGCGATCTCCGGCAGCTTGCGATGGAACGCCGTATCGAAGCAGACGACTTGCGGGACGGCGGGGAAGTGTTCCATCGCCGCCTGGACGACTTCCAATTCGCTCGGGAGATGGAGAGGCGCAAGAGGGATCAATCGCCGCAGATCAGCGATCAACCTCTGGTCTACCTGCTGCGGCTTCGTCCAACGTATTCCGCCATGGACGATGCGATGTCCGATGCCATCGGGTGAAGGAATCCTTTGTGCTTCGAGTCCGGCAAAGACGCGCTCTGCCGCATCGCGATGTGACGCGACCCGCCCGGCCTGCGCAGATTTGTGGCCAGCGCGGTCTTGTAACCAGAATCGCCCTTCCGGCAGTCCGATGCTTTCGACGGCGCCTCGCGCCAGGAGCGCCTCTTCCTCTCCCATCCGGAACAGTGCAAATTTGAGGGATGAGGACCCGCCGTTGAGGCACAAAATCTCCAGGTCGCCGGCGGTCGGGCCGTGTTTCACGGGTCTGTCCATTTCCAGCCGGCCACCTCTGGCATGTCTTCCAATCGCTCCCGGACATACGTCCGATGGCGCTCCAGCATCGCCTTGCACCGGTCGATCAGCACGTCCGTCTGCCAGCTCCCTCGACCGGGCTCGGGGTGAGCGCGGCGAAGCGCCTCGATGCACAGGTGATACCGGCTGATGCCGTTTCTCACCACCATGTCGAAAGGCGTCGTGGTGGTCCCCTCCTCGTTGAACCCGCGCACGTGAAAACGCTGCGCATTGGGCCGTCCGTGGACACTCTCGTGAATCGCGCGTTGATAACCGTGAAACGCAAACACCACATCCGTTTCGCGCGTGAAGAGACTGACGAACGTGCTTTCGTCCATCCCGTGCGGGTGGACATCCGGCGTGAACAGCGTCATCAGATCGGCGACGTTCACCACCCGAACCCTCATCCGCGGCGCGTTGCGCCTGAGCCACCAGGCCGCTGCCACCACCTCCAGAGTGGGAATGTCCCCGGCGGCGGCGAGGACGATGTCCGGATCGCCCCCATCGTCGTTGCTTGCCCAGCGCCAGATCGAAGCGCCCTTCGCGCAGTGCTCTCGGGCCGCGGGCATGTCCAGCCACTGGAGCTGCGGCTGCTTGTCGATCACGATCAGGTTGACGTAGTTGCAGCTGCGCAAGCAATGGTCGGCCACCGAGAGGAGGCAGTTGGCGTCCGGCGGAAGATAAATTCTCGACACGGTGCCCTTCTTCGAGAGCACGACATCAATCAGTCCCGGCCCCTGGTGGCTGAAGCCGTTGTGGTCATTGCGCCAACAGGTGGAGGTGAGCAAGATGTTCAGGGAGGGAATCGGCTTGCGCCACGAAAGCTTGACGCCCTCCTCGAGCCATTTCGCGTGCTGCACGGTCATCGACGCCGAGACCATGGCGAACGCTTCGTAGCTGGCGAAGAGGCCATGGCGGCCGGTGAGCGCGTAGCCCTCGAGCCAGCCTTGGCAATTGTGCTCGCTCAAGACTTCCATCACCCGGCCCTCGGGCGAAATCCTTTCGTCGGTGGGAAGAACGGGATCCATCGAGCAGCGAGTCTCGACCTCGAAGACGTCGCCGAGCCGGTTGGAGTTGGTTTCGTCGGGGCAGAAAAGGCGGAAGTTCTTGTTCCCGGCGTTGCGCTTGAAAACATCCCGCAGCATCTTGCCGAGCTGGCGTGTGGACTCGCGACGCTCGGTCCCCGGATGTGGCACTGGCACGGAATAGTCCTCGAAATTGGGTAGGTCCAGCGCTAACCGCAGGCGGCCGCCGTTAGCGTGCGGATTGGCGCCCATCCTGTGTTCCCCTTTCGGCGCCAGCGCCGCAAAAGATTCGGCCAGCCGGCCGCGGTCGTCGAACAGCTCCTCGGGGCGGTAGCCCTTCATCCATTGCTCGAGCAATTTCAGCTGTTCGGGGTTTGACCTCGCGTTCGGCAGCGGCACCTGGTGCGCGCGAAACGTCCCCTCGACCTGAACGCCGTCGACAAACTTCGGCCCGGTCCATCCCTTCGGCGTGTTGAGGACGATCGCAGGCCAGCGAGCCCTCTGAGCCGTCCCCTTGGCGCGAGCTTCGTCCTGGATCGCGCGAATCCTTGCCCAGCAGTTGTCGAGCGTGGTCGCGAACCGCGGATGCATCACCGAGGGATCGTTGCCTTCGACGAAGTGGGGCTCATATCCATGGCCAGCGAGCAGGGCCGCCACCTCGTCATGGCTACTGCGGCCAAGCACCGTCGGCCCGGAGATCTTGTAGCCGTTGAGGTGCAAGATCGGAAGCACGGCGCCGTCGCGGACAGGATTGAGAAAGTGCACGCCTTTCCACGAGCCCTCGAGCGGGCCGGTTTCCGCCTCGCCATCGCCCACCACGCCGACGACGAGAAGATTGGGGTTGTCGAACGCCGCACCGAAGGCGTGCGTGAGCACATATCCCAGCTCGCCTCCTTCGTGGATCGAGCCCGGTGTCGGAACACTGACGTGGCTCGGCACGCCTCCGGGAGTCGAGAATTGGCGGAACAGCCGCCTCATCCCCGCCGCATCCTGGGAAACCTCCGGATAGACCTCGGAGTAGGTCCCTTCGAGGTAGACATTGGCCAAGAGGGCGGGCCCGCCGTGCCCGGGACCGGCGAGGTAGATCACGCTTGCACCGGTCTCGCGAATCAGCCGGTTCAGATGCACGTAGATAAAACTCAGTCCGGGCGAGGTCCCCCAGTGACCCAGAAGTCGAGCCTTGATGTGCTCGGATCGCAGCGGCTCGCGCAGCAGCGGATTGTCCTGCAGGTAGATCTGACCGACAGTGAGGTAATTGGCCGCCCGCCAGTAGGCATCGAGCTGGGCAATTTGTTCCTGCGATAGGGCGTTGTGCATGATTCACCTCTCCTGGTTTCCACGCTCGCCCCTCTCCGATAGGCTCAGACCCGTCATCGATGCAACTGTTCGGGAGAAGACGATAGGGTCTGTTTAGGCGTGGCCAAATGAGCGGCACGAAAAGCTGGAGGGGCGCTCGGATCTTCACCGTCGGCCATTCGACTCGAACGCTCGATGAGCTGGTGACGCTACTGCGCGCGTTCGACGTCTCCGTACTGGCGGACATCCGGACCATCCCCCGATCGCGGCACAACCCTCAGTTCAACGCCGACGCGCTCCGATCGGCTCTTCGCTCGCGGCGGCTTCGCTACGTACACCTTTCGGAGCTCGGGGGCCTGCGCCGGCCCCGCAAGGATTCGACCAACGTGGGATGGCGCAACGCAAGCTTCCGAGGGTTCGCCGACTACATGCTGACGAAGGACTTCGAGGCAGGGCTCGCGAGGCTCCGCCCGCTGACCGCCGATGGCCGAGTCGCCCTGATGTGCGCGGAAGCGGTTCCATGGCGCTGTCATCGCTCTCTCGTCGCGGACGCACTGACGGCTCGCGGAGCCCACGTGGAGCACATCATCAGCGCCAAGCGATCGACTCCGCACCATGTGACGGAGTTCGCCAAGGTCAAACGCACGCGCGTCACGTATCCCCGTGAGGACTCCGCTGGCGAACGGCTCGCCACTCGAGCGCCGTTCCATCTTGAGGCGACCGTGCGCGTCCTGCAGCGCCGTCCGACAAACCTGGTCGACGTCTGGGAGCACGAGAAGTATCTGCGGGTGCTTGCGACGAAGGCCGGTCTCGCGTTGGTCGAGGTGGCGAATCACGGAACGATCGACGATCCCGACGTTCGGTTCACCGTCCTGCGCGGCACCCCATCCGCCGCCGCGCGCGCCGCCCTCGGGCAAACCGTGCGACGAATGCTCGGCTTGGATGTGGACCCGGAGCCCCTACAGCGGTTGGCAGAGGCCGAGCGTACGCTTGCTCCTACAGCGTTCGCGCTGCGTGGCATGCGGCCGCCACGATTCGCCGGGCTGTTCGAGACGTTCGCGAACGTCGTTCCCTTTCAGCAGGTGAGCCTAGACGCCGGCGTGGCCATCGTGGGTCGGCTGGTCCAGCGCTTCAGCAAGGCCCTCGAACATGACGGTCGCCGCTTCCACGCATTCCCCACGGCCGAGGTCGTCGCGGCCGCTCGCCTTGACGCGCTCAGAGCGTGCGGCTTGAGCTTCCGGAAGGCGGAGACGCTCCGTCGCGTCGCCGCCGGCATCGCGTCGGAAGCGATAACCGAGAATAAGCTCTCGAGCATGAGGAAGAAGGAGGCGATCCTTTACCTCTCCGAGCTCCCGGGCATCGGCCCCTGGAGCGCCGGATTGGTCCTACTACGCGGCCTTGGACAACTTGACGTCTTCCCTCCCGGTGACGTCGGCGCCACGCGCGGGCTCAGCAGATTGATGAGACGTAAACCGGGACCGTCGCTCGATCGCGTCGTCCAACGCTTCGGCGACTACCGGGGATACCTCTACTTCTGTTCGCTCGGTGCCGAACTGCTGGCCAAGGGCCTCATTCACGCTGCTCCTCCGCTGCGACGCTGAAGCCGCAGCGATGGTCGCGGAGCTTTGCCCGGCGTGCGGGCCTCGCTGAGCACTAAAGCCAGCGTCGAACGCGGCGGCTGTAGGCCTCATACGCGGCCCCGAACTTCGCGCGCAGATAACGCTCTTCGGGCAGGATCGCGCCCCAGGTCAGCGCTAAGAGGGCGATGGGAACAACCAACAGCGCCCAAGCCGATGGCGCCAGCAGCGCGAGCGCGACGTCGAGCGCGATGAGGCCAAGATAGAGTGGGTTCCTGCTGACACCAAACGGGCCGCGGTCCAAGATCGCGCGCGTCGCGCCGCCGGGCAGGAGCGCGGTGCGGCTTCGCGCCATGAGGGCGAGCGCCCAACCGTTCCACAGCGCGAACGCGGCGACGAGCGCCCAGCCGACGGGACGCAGCGCGCGCGTGATCGGGAATGGATCACCGCAGAGCTTGCTGATGGCGACTCCGACGAGCAATGGAACACCGAGCGCGATCGGCGGCCAGATACGAAAGCGCGGAGCGTCTGTCGTTGTCATGCTTGCATGATAGCGCGAATGGAGTCGACTCCGAGTACGTAGATGACGGAGCTGTGCTTTGACTCTTTGTGGACAGCCAGGCTTCCACCTTTCGAAGATTTCCACTTTTGGCCTTGCCAACTTTGAACAAGGCGATCAGACCAGAGCCGCCGTTCCGACGAATGAAGTGAACTGGAGAAAAACTCCGAAAGGAGAGACGGCAGATGAACGCGGTCGAACGTCGTCGGGGAAAAGCACTTCGAGCGTTGATTCTCGCCAGCGCCGCGCTGGCTTGCCCGGTTAAGGCACAGCAAGCGGGGACGTCGGCAAAGGCCGAAGGGCAGCCTCAGGACCAGGAATTGGAGATCGGCCAGGCAGGCTTTGACGAGCTGAAAGCGAAGGGCGAGATCATCGAGTCGTCGCCTCTCTACGATGCGCTGCTCCCCGTGATCGAGCCGATCATGCGGACCGCACAGCCGCGGTACAACCATCCCTTCAAGGTCTACCTGGTTCACGAGGTGCAGCCCAACGCGTTCGCCACTCCCGGCGGAAACATCTATGTCACCGATGCCCTCCTTTACTTCGTGAAAAACAAGGAGCAGCTCGCGGGAACCCTGTGCCACGAGGTGGCCCACACCCTCCACCACGACTCGATGACGCTCCTGAAGAAGCAAAAGCTGCTGCACGCAAGGGAAGTTGGGGCCGCGATTCTGCTCGGGCCGACCCGCGCGCGCGTCCTGGCGATCGCTCTTCTGGGCAAGCTCCACTCTTTGAGTTACTCCCGCGACGCGGAATCGCGCGCCGACTTGACTGGCTCGGATGTGTGTGCCGCCGCCGGGTCCAATCCGTGGGGACTGGTGTGGCTATTCCGGGAGTTCAAGGACGCTAGGACCCGCGAGATCCCGCAGCTCCTCTCAGATCACCCCAACGATCAGAATCGTGTCAACGCTTTGGAGCAGCACTTCCGTGGCGAGCCTTCGGTCTTCGGGGCCTTCAACTCCAACCCGGAATCGGCAACTCCCCTGACCGTCGCGAAGAAAACGCCGGTGGTGTTCTTGCGCTAAGCATTGCGTCGGAAGACGCAACCGATGACTGCCGCCGTGGCCGGAAGGAGCCTGAGCAGGACGTGACCCCAACGACAGGCGGTGAGGCGCAGCGGCTGAAGGAAGCTCGCGATCAGCAGGTTCCTTGGAGGAAGTGGGGGCCCTATCTGAGCGAACGCCAATGGGGCACAGTGCGCGAGGACTACAGCGAGAACGGCGATGCCTGGGCGTACTTCTCGCACGAGCAAGCGCGGTCCCGTGCGTACCACTGGGGAGAGGATGGCCTGGCCGGGATCTCCGACGACAAGCAACGGCTCTGCTTCGCCCTGGCTCTGTGGAACGAGAAAGATCCCATTCTCAAGGAGCGCCTCTTCGGCCTCACCAACAGCGAGGGAAACCACGGCGAGGACGTAAAGGAATACTATTTCTATCTCGACAGTACCCCGACGCATTCGTACATGAAGTACCTCTACAAGTATCCGCAGCGGGCCTACCCCTACGACGATCTCGTGGAGACCAACAAGCGTCGCTCGCGCGCGGAGCTCGAGTACGAGCTGCTCGACACGGGCGTCTTCGCTGACGATCGATACTTCGATGTCTTCGTCGAGTACGCCAAGGCAGTGCCCGAGGACTTCTGCATTCGCATCACCGTCGCAAACCGGGGCCCGGAAGCCTCCAGGCTTCACCTCCTTCCAACGCTCTGGTTCCGCAACACCTGGAGCTGGTGGGCCGATCCGCCGAAGCCCTCCCTTCGCGAGGTAACCGGCCAAAGCAGAACGCGGGTCATCGCCGCATCCCACGCGACGCTCGGCGACCGCTGGCTCTATGTTGATGGTGACGTCCCGCTGCTGTTCACGGAGAACGAGACCAACAATCAGCGGCTGTTCGGCACGCAGAACCGGGGGCCTTTCGTGAAGGACGGAATCAACGAGCTGCTCGTCGGCGGGAATCCGGACGCTGTGAACCCTGCTAGGACCGGCACCAAGGCTGCCGCTCACCACGCCGTCGAGGTGGGGTCAGGGCAGACGTCCGTCCTGCGACTGCGGCTCTCGGACGCGGCGCCGGTTAAGCTGTCCAAGCCGTTCGCGGACTTCGATCAGATAGTCGCGACGCGCCTGAAGGAGGCCGACGAGTTCTACCGGTCCATCACGCCCTCGGCAGCAACCGAGGACGAGGCGCGCGTGGTGCGGCAGGCGCTGGCCGGAATGCTCTGGGGCAAGCAGTACTACTTCTTCGACGCGAGCACGTGGCTCCGCGAGCACGGCGTCGATCCGTTCGATCGGTCGGGACCCGCCATCCGGAACAGCAAGTGGTCGCACATGCTCAATGACAACGTGATTTCCATGCCCGACAAATGGGAGTATCCGTGGTACGCCGCCTGGGATCTGGCCTTCCACGCGATCGCGCTCGCGAGCGTGGATCCTGACTTCGCCAAGCAGCAGCTCGACCTGATGCTCCGCGAGCTTTATCTACATCCGAGCGGACAGATCCCCGCGTACGAGTGGAATTTCAGCGACGTGAACCCGCCGGTTCATCCCTGGGCCATCCTCTTTCTCTACTGGGTGGAGCAGGCGCTCGGTCGCAAAGCCGACCTCGAATTCATGACTCGCTCCTTCGGGAAGCTTTTGGCCAACTTCACCTGGTGGGTGAACCGCGAAGACCGCTTCGGGAAGAACGTATTCGAGGGTGGTTTTCTCGGCCTCGACAATATCAGCGTTTTCGATCGATCGGCGCCGCTGCCCACGGGGGGCTACCTGGAACAGGCCGACGGCACCGCGTGGATGGCGCTCTTTAGCCAAAACATGCTCGAAATAGCTGTGGAGATCGCCGCCAGAGACCCGGCCTACGAGGATCTGGCGGTGAAGTTCGTTGACCATATCTTGGGGATCGCCCGCGCGATGAATCGGGTCGGTCGCGACGGCATGTGGGATGAGGAGGACGGATTTTATTACGACGTGCTTCGCCTGCCCGACGGAAGCGCCACTCGCCTGAAAGTCCGCTCGATGGTCGGGCTATTGCCGATCTGCGCCACCACGGTGTTCGAACCGTCGGATCTCGAGCGGACGCCTCGGGTCATCGCGCACTTCGACGAACGGCTGCGACAATTTCCAGAACTACTGAGCTATATCCATGCCCCCGGCAACGGGCGTCTCGCCGCCGGCGAGGAGGAATTTGGGTACGGCGGCCGAGCTATCTCGGCCCTGGTATCGACGGGACGGCTCCATCGGATCCTCGCCCGGATGCTGGACGAAAACGAGTTCCTCAGCCCCCATGGGATCCGCGCGCTCTCGCGCCACCACCTCGAGCATCCCTTCGTATTTCAAGTGGGCGGACAGGAATTCCGGGTCCCCTACGTCCCAGCCGATTCCGACAGCGGGATGTTCGGCGGCAACTCAAACTGGCGCGGGCCGATCTGGATGCCGGTGAACGCGCTTCTGATTCGCGCACTGCTGCACTTCTACAGCTTTTACGGCGACGCGTTCCGGGTGGAGTGCCCGACCGGCTCGGGCCGGATGATGAACCTCTTCGAGGTGGCGAAAGAAATCGCCGTACGCCTCTCGCGGATCTTCCTGCGCGACGAGCACGGTCGGCGGCCCGTGTACGGCGGCACGGAGAAGTTTCAGGCCGACCCACACTGGCGGGATCTGATCCTCTTCTTCGAGTACTTCCACGGTGACAACGGCGCCGGCATTGGGGCGTCGCACCAGACCGGCTGGACGGGGCTCGTCGCGACGCTGATCCAACTCTTCGGCATGCTCGATGCCCGCGGGTTGTTGGAAGCCGGCAAGGCTGCGCTCCAGAATGTCGAGTTGACCCAATCGCCCCCAAGATTCTGACGCTTAAGCGTGCAGCCCTAAAGGACCACGCCGCCGCGACTGGATGCCGCGGCCCAGGAGCTGCAGTCCCAGCAGCGCGAGCACGATTCCAATCGGCCAGACGACGACTTGAGGCTTCCAGAATCCAACCGCGGCGACGAGCAGGAGGATTGCACCAATGCTGATCAGCGGCGCAGACTCGAAGCTCTCCAGTGGACGCTGCCCGGTGACCGCCGCGCCGACCGCGCTGCCGACGCTGCCGACGCCGCTCAGCAGCTTGCCGCCGCTGCCCGTGCCGGTGGGCATGCTGCCCCGGTCCATGCCCTTGTTCTGTTGCTTAGGTGCGTGCGGCGGCCTCACCACCAAGGCGCCGTTCGAGCGTACAATCTCGTCGGCGTTTTGGAGGTCCTCCCCGTATTGCGCCTCCATCTCGCGCGCGATGGATGCATCCTCGATGCTGACGTCCATCTCCCAGTTGTTCATCCAGCTGCCGGCGTTGAGGTTGGTCGATCCGATGCGCGTCCACAGGCCGTCGGCGACGGCGGTTTTGGCGTGCAGCATCGGGCCGCGCCACTCGAAAATCCGGATCCCGGCCTCGAGAAGGAATCGGTAGCGGCTCCTCGACGTTGCCCCGATCCACTTGATGTCGCTCCGGGAAGGCAGCAGCAACCGGACATCTACGCCGTCTTCGGCCGCATACCGCAACGCCTGCAAGTAAGGCACGTTCCCGATGAAATACGCGTCCGTCAGCCAGAGCCTTTCGCGCGCGAGCGCGGCGACCAGCAGGTCCACTCGAAAGAGTCTGGCCGTCTCCGGCGTGGAGGCGATCACCCGCACCCCGTGCGTGCCCGCCGTGGCGATCGCCTCGCGAGCCGGCAGCTCATCGTCGTCCACCGCGCCACCGCTGGCGCGCCAAGAGCGAGCGAATGCCCCCTCCGCCTCCGCGACCGCCGGTCCTCGCAGCTCGACCCCAGTGTCGCGCCACGGCGGGATGCCGCGGGCCGGGTCGCCCATCCAAGGATCCGCGATACACAAGCCCGAGATGAACGCCACTGAACCGTCGACGCAGATCACTTTGCGGTGATTGCGCCGCACCGCCGCGAGTGGGTTCGCCGGATGCAGGGGGTTGAAGTAGCGGACCATGCCGCCATGGTCCAGCAATGGGCGAAAGAGCCGGTGAGGAGTGGACCAGGAGCCGAACCAGTCGCAAAGCACGCGCACCTTCACGCCGGCAGCGGCGCGCTCGGCCAGCAGCGCGGCGAACCTGCGGCCCCAGGCGTCGGCGCGAAAGATGTACATCTCCATGTGCACCGTCCTGCGCGCCGATAGGATCGCCTTCTCCCAGGCGGGATAGTTCTCCGGCGCGTCGTGCAGGATGCGAACGCCGTTTCCCTCAGTCAGCGGCGACCCGCTGGTCCGTGCCATCGCCCCGACGGCGATCTGGCGGAGCGCCGCCGGATCCAGTGCTTCGGACTTTTCGCTGCGCAGCATCGTCTTCTCCCAGCGAAGTAGCAAACCGCTCACTTCTCGCACTTCGGAGCACTCGGCGCCAGGTCGATTGGAACTTGCAAACGGGGGTGAAAGTCAGGGAGCGTGCGCGGTCGAGATCGGCCGGCTCACCCGAGCAGGAGGATGCATGTCTCACAGACGCAGGGATTTTCTCAAGAGCGCTCGCGTGGCCGGGTCGCCACGGTCGCCAGCAGCTCCGGTCAGCTCGCGCAACAAAAGGCATGAGGCGTTGAAATGAGCAAGCCCACCGGTCCGCAAGCCTCAACGCTGTCGCGCCAATTGAGAACTTCTCAAGACGAGGGCGTTAGCCCGTACCTCTTCTCGGTGTTTCAATGCGACCGGCCGCTCGCCCCAAGCGGGCGCTTGTGCCTTGGCGATGCGGAATCCGTGGAAATTGGCCGCAGCTCGGAAGCGACCGCGCTCTCGGTGGACCACTTAAGCCGTGGCCGGCTGGGGCTGCGACTTCCGGATTCTTGGATGTCCTCCTGTCACGCCGTGCTTCGCAGAGTCCTCGGATCCTGGGTGATCGAGGATGCAAAATCGAAGAATGGAACACTCGTCAATGGCCAGTGGACCAAGCGTGCGGAAGTTGTGGATGGCGATCTCATTGAGCTGGGCCACTCGTTCTTTTTCTTTCGGGCGGCTCTCGTCACTCCGGCGAAGGGACCTGCGCTGGTAACGGCCGACGAGCTGCGCAAGCCTGCAGTCGGACTTGCGACGCTATTGCCCTCGCTGGAAGAGGAATTCGAAAAACTGGAGGCCATCGCCCCCTCTTCAGTTTCAGTCGTCATTCGGGGGGAGAGCGGTACAGGGAAGGAAGTTGTGGCCGCCGCCATCCATCAGCTCTCCCGGCGATCTGGGCCCTTTGTTGCAGTGAACTGCGGCGGCCTTTCGAAGACGTTGGTGGAGTCCGAGTTGTTCGGCTACCGCAAGGGGGCCTTCTCGGGTGCGGAGGAAGATCGCATTGGACTCGTTCGGAGCGCCGATGGCGGAACGCTCTTCCTAGACGAGATTGGGGATCTTCCGACTTCGGCGCAGGCGGTCCTGCTCCGCGTGCTGCAACAGCGCGAGGTGCTGCCAGTCGGCGCGACCCGACCGGTGAAGGTCGATATTCGGTTGCTGGCGGCAACGCACCGCGACCTCGATGCGCTGGTCGAGAGAGACGAGTTCCGCGCCGATCTGCTCGCCCGCATCTCCGGTTTTACCGTCCTTCTGCCTCCCCTTCGTCAACGCCGTGAAGATCTTGGAATGTTGATCAGAGCGCTGCTCCATCGAGAGATGCCTGAGCGCGCGACGGGCATAAAGTTTAGCAGCGACGCGGCGCGCTCATTGCTCACCTACCCGTGGCCGCTCAACATTCGCGAGCTGGAGAAGAACCTCTTGACGTCAGTGTTGTTGGCCAAAAGCGGTCCCGTGGAGCTCGCCGACCTTCCGAGTTCTCTCCGCCCGCAGGAAGCGATGAAAGCCTGGCAGCGCCTCGGCGGGATCCCGGAAGATCGCGAACAGAAACGATGGACCGAGGACGACCGCCGAAGGCGCGAGGAGATCCGCACCCTTCTCCATAAGCACGCGGGCAACGTGACCGCCGTGGCGCACGCTCTCGGCAAACGCCGGACGCAAGTGCAACGCTGGATCAAACGCTACCGCATCGAGGTGAAAGATTTCCGCCAGTGATGCTGGTTTCTGGACCGGGAGCCGGCAGCCGGCAGCCAACCCATCTCGACTGGAGGAACTCACATCGATCTGGCGCTGACCGCCTGGAACGAGCGGATGCTTCGCCTGTGCATTCGTGCTGTCGGTGACATGAAGCGACGCGGCTTTGCGGATTCGCTCCCTTGAGCCGCGCCCCCCTTCGCGCTAAGCATCTGGCGGCGGGAGCAGAACGATGCCCAAGGAGCGTGCGGTTCCAAGTGCGCCTGTTCAGGCTGCGCCAGCCTCAGCAGGCTCCACTGCCGGCCAATCGCCTCCAGTGAGCTCGACCCTCGAGGCAACAATGATCCCACGGCCCGCTGCTCACGGTTCGCCCGCAAACGCCGATTCCACCTTGAACGAGCGGTACGTCATCGAAAAGGAGCTCGGCCGAGGGGGTATGAGCCATGTCTTCGCCGGCCGCGATCTCAAGCTCGGGCGCCGAGTTGCGATCAAGTTCCTTGCCAAAGGCCTTCACGATGACCAGGAGCTGCGGCGGTTCGAGCAAGAGGCGCGAGCGGCAGGCTCGCTCAACCATCCCCACGTCCTCACTGTCCACGATATCGGGATGCACGAGGGAAACCCATACATTGTTTCAGAGCTCTTGGAGGGCGGCACCCTGCGCGAATACCTCGACGGAGCGCCTTTCGCCCTGAATAAGGTGACCGACTTTGCCGCGCAGCTGGCCGATGGGCTCGCTGCAGCGCACGACCGGGGAATCGTTCATCGAGACCTCAAGCCAGAGAACCTGTTCATCACCCGTGATGGACGACTGAAAATCCTCGATTTTGGACTTGCCAAGCTGCTTGCACCTGAGAATGAGAACCCTGACCGGAAGCCGCGGGTGCCAGCGGCGCAGACCCAGACTGGCGCCATTCTGGGAACGGTCGGATACATGTGCCCGGAGCAGGTGCGCGGCGAGCCTGCGGATCGTCGTTCCGACATCTTCAGTGCCGGGGCCATTCTCTACGAGATGCTCTCGGGCACGCGCGCCTTCAAGGCGGGCTCGTTGGTTGAAACGGCTTATGCCATCCTCAACGACGACCCAGCCGATCTGCCCGATCAGATCCCGGTGGAGCTGCAGGAAGTCGTGTGGCGCTGCCTGGAAAAGGAACCCGAGGAACGCTTCCAGTCGGCGCGCGACCTGGCCTTCCAGCTGCAAAGGCTTCCCCTGTCCTCCGGCACCCGGAGCGAGACCGGTTCGACCGGTGAGGCCGGAAAACCGTCGCCGCAGCTTGCGCGCCGCTGGCACCTTCGTTGGCCCTTGGCGATAGCAGGGGCCTTGGCCCTGTCGGTGGCGCTGCTTTTGGCCACCAACGTTGAGCGGTGGCGCGAACGTCTGCTGGGTGGAATCAGCACCGCGAAGCAAGGCGCCGCTCCCGCGCCCATCAAGGCTCGTCGCTCCGTCGCGGTGCTCGGCTTCAAAAACCTGTCAGGGCGTCCTGACAACGCATGGCTCTCCACTGCGCTCTCCGAGATGCTGACCACCGAGCTGGCCGCCGGGGAAAAGTTGCGGACGATTCCGGAAGAAAACGTGGCGCGGATGAAGGTAGAGCTTGCCGTGAAGGAAGCGGAGACGCTCGCCCCGGATTCGCTCGCCCGCGTCCGGAAAAACCTGGGCGCCGACTTGGTGGTGGTGGGTGCATACGTGGGTCTGGGGAACGAAGCCGGCGGGCAGATCCGCCTCGACGTGCGCCTTCAGGACTCGGCAGCGGGAGAGACAATTGCCGCGATTGCGCAAACTGGGACGGAAAAGAACCTGTTCGAGCTGGTGTCCATTACGGGGGCGCAGTTGCGCAAGAAGCTTGGCGTCGACGACCTCTCGACAGCAGAAGCGGCTGTGGTCCGAGCATCCCTTCCAGCGGTTCCCAACGCCGCCCGGCTCTATTCGGAGGGGCTGGACAAACTGCACATCTTCGACGCTCTCGGAGCGCGCGAGCTGTTGGAGAGAGCGGTCCTCGAGGACCCAAGTCACGCATTGGCCCACTCGGCACTTTCCCTCGCTTGGTCGAGGCTAGGTTACGAAGCGAAGGCACAGGATGAGGCCAAGAAAGCCTTCGACTTGTCCGCGAATCTATCCCGCGAAGAGCGCCTCAGGATTGAAGGGCGCTATCGCGAGACGACGCACGAGTGGAACAAAGCAGTCGAGATCTATCAAACGCTTTGGGATTTCTTCCCCGACAATGTGGACCATGGCCTTCGCCTGGTGCAGGCGCAGATCTCGGCCGGCCGAGGGAAGGCCGCCCTGGCTACCGCTGAATCGCTTTCAAAGCTTCCGCCACCGGCACGTGACGACCCAGCGATCTCCCTCGCCGAAGCCCAGGCGGCGCAGTCACTCTCGGACTTCAAGCGCCAGCAGGAGGCAGCGGCCAGAGCGGCTGCCAAAGGTGAGGCACGCGAAACAAAGCTCTTGGTCGCTGCGGCGCGACTCTTGGAAGGGACTGCACTTCGCGCCTTGGGGGAACCACTGAAGGCGCGAACCGCGTATGAAGAAGCTCAAGGAATCTATGCTGCGGCAGGGGATAGAGCCGGAGTGGCTCGTGCGCGAAACCACATCGCAACCTTCCTGAAGGACCGAGGAGATCTGGTCGGCGCGAAAGCGGCGTTCGAAGAAGCGATGGCTTTTTGGCGCGGAGTCGGCAATCCGGCCGCCGTGGCGACGCTTCTGAACAATACCGCGAACGTGCTTATCGACCAGGGCGACTTGGAAGGAGCGAAGCAAATGCATGAGCAAGCCCTGGTCATTCGGCGGGAGCTCGGGAACAAGAGCGGCATGTTCTCCTCGCTGATCGGCATCGGCAACGTCTTGTATGGCGAGGGAAACTGGGCCGGCGCGAAGAGGAGATATCAAGAGTCATTAGCCATTGCGCGCGAGCTTGAAGACCGTTCGAAGATCTCGCTCGCCCTGAACAATCTGGCTACGTTGCTTATGGAACAGGGAGACCTGGCGGGAGCAAGGAACAGCTTTCAAGAGTTGCTGATTTTGAGGCGCGAGCTGGGCGACAAGATTGGGTTAGCTTTTGCCCTCCATAACCTTGGAGGTCTCCTCCGCGAGCAGGGAGATCTCACCGGTGCGCGGAAGAACGCGGAAGAAGCTCTGGCGATCAGAACGCAGCTTCGCGAAAGAGGAAACATCGCCCGTACCGAGCTGACCCTCTCGTCTTTGGCTGTCGAAGAGGGCCATCCTGCCGAGGCGGAGCTGCTCGCCGAGAAGGCGGTGGAAGAGTTCCAAGCCGAGCATGCTGCCGATGCTGAGGCCGACGCCAGGGCCATCCTGGCGAAAGCCTTTCTTGCGCAAGCCGAGCCAAAAAAGGCCGAGGAAGCAATTGGCCGCGCCTTGGAACTTGCGCGGAAGAGCCAAAATCGCGCGGCGCGCGTCTCGGCAGAGATCGTTTCTGCCCAGGTTCGCGCTTTACTCGGCAAACGCACGGAAGCAAGGGAAAGCCTCAAAGCGACGCTCGCGGAGACCAAAAAGTATGGCTTCGTCCGGCCTGAGCTCGAAGCGCGCCTTGCGCTGAGCGAAATCGAACTGAAGGCTGGCCAGACCGCCTCTGGCCGCGCGCGCCTTGCAGCTCTCGAGAAGGATGCAAAGGCGATGGGCTTCCTCCTCATTGCCAGCAAGGCCGCCGCAGCCAAGAGATAGTACCGGCAGTCTCGCTGCACGCGCGAGCAGGGTGTTGAAAACACCTGCTAGGCGGCAACCTCGAGCGAGGGTCGGGGGCGAGAGGTAAGCCAATCGCCCTCTCACCGTTCGTCCGAGCGCTGCAGCAGAAATCGCGCCGGCGACATCGCCATGGCGTGCACCACCAGGCGACCCTGGGAGCGCGACACGAAACGTTGCCCGGCGGTAAGCAGATAGTCCTGCGGATCGTCATTGTAAGTGACCCACAGAGTGCCGGAAAGACAGGTCATCCGAACGCGCCCGACGGTGAAGCCCGCAATCGTATTCGGCGCGAGCGCGATCACCTGCGCAGCAAATTTGCGCATGCGCCGAATCCGCCAGCGATGCATTAACCAAGTAAACAGGTGCCACGGCGGTTCGGCGAGTGCCGGTGAATCAGAATGATATTTAGTTGAGCGCATAAGGAATGCCTCCCTCGGATTCCGAAAATCTTCCTCGTGGACTCGGCTGGTGAAGTCCTTTGTCCACGTTCGATGGCTACAATCTGGCAGCCACCCCAATCGATGCCTGCAACGCAAAATCGCTGTAACTGGGGACGCTTGTGTCGTAGCAGCCCCAGCCCAGATAAGTAGCGGTACAGAACGTTCGGGTACCGCCGGTGAAGATCATTGGCCCCATTCTGGTGTTGAAGGTGACGGCCATGTTTCGGTCGATGAAGTACTCCACCCCTCCGCCGAAGAGGATGGGGATCGCCGCCCCTCCACCCTGAGTGACGTAGAACCAGAACGGAATGTCCGCGCCGAGACTGATATTGACGGAGGGGCTCGCCGGTATTCCGAACACCAGTCCGGCCGGGAGGATGATGCCGAGCAGAGTGCGCGAGTGGCCGAAGTACAAGAGCGGGCCAGGCGCAAAGGTCAGACCAAAGTTGAATCTGCCGGTGTCGCTCAACTTGATTCGCGCCAACCCTTGCAGCTTGATCCCAGGTTCGACGTCGTTGACATCGCCCTCCAGGCCGTAGTTGAAGCTGAAGATTCCCCCCACATCGAGCCTGGGCGACATTCCGTGAATCACGGTGGCGGACACTCCCGGCCAGCCTGCCTGAACGTGCAGGGAATTCTCGTTCTTCCCCAACGTCCGCGCGGTAAGAACGGACCAACCCTGTCCGGCGCGGGCCTGAGGAACGGCGTCCGACGTCCCAATCCCCAGCGCTGCTGACATAGCACAGAGTGAAACAAACATTTTCATCTCAACTCCTTTTTGCGACGAGATTTGTAGATGCTTCTTCCAATTGTCGTAATTTTGCGCCCGCTCGCTGGCGCGCCGCGTTTATGGGCCGTGTAGGCCCGAAAGACGCTGGTCTTAGTTGAACGAAAACGCGTGCCCCAGTCGGATTCCGAAGATCTTCCTCGTCGACTCCGGCTGGAGATAGCCTCTGTCCAGGGCCGATTTCGCCAGGGTCCACCCCTCGTAATAAAGCGAGACATCAAATCCGTGAATGGTGGTCCCGCCTTCGACGAGGATGGCCGGGGAAATCCCGGGCGACAAGCTGACGTTCACAGGTTGTCCCCGTCCTCTCATGCCGAGGCCCACCGACTCCGAGATCGACACCGGGACCTTGAGCCCCAGCTTGGAATGAAACGCGATGTCTCGATTCAACAGATAAGTCCCTCTCAACCCAGCATGAACGAGGTAGACGGTGTACTTCTCGTCGTACCCGAGCTGTCCGCCATCGTCGAGGTCGCGGTTCCAGTGTTCGAACCCGATGCCCACTGTGGGACTCAACTGGAAACGTCGGCCCAGTGAGAGCACGTATCCGGCGCTCGGCAGCAACTCGAAACCGAAGTAACCCGTCTTCGATTTGTACGGGGCAGCGCCCACGTATCCATCGTAACCCACCTTCCCGAAGTAGAGGCGGGTGGGGCTTTCGACAAAGAAGCGTTTCGACGGCCCAAAGGCAACTCGGGGGTCGACCCCGATTGCGAAGAGCAGACCATCTTCCGACAGGTGCTCGACGTTGTTTGCGTCGAATTCCTTCCAGCTGTAGAACCTGAAATCCACACGAGGGTTGATTTCAAACGTCGAGCTCACGTCTGCCCTCGCTTCCGTCGGGTCAGCCGTCCGGCTCGCGGAAACCCGAGTCGCCGGACTTTGCGGATTCTTGGCAAGAGCCGAACGCGGTCCGACAGACAAACCCACCGCAGCGAGGACAGCTGCTGCAACACCGAAAGACCTTACCGTCCGACGGACGCTGGCGATCGTCTCGTCCATTCGCGCGTTCATCGCCTAGCACCTCTCCCCAACGAGATTGCAGATCTGGGAGCAGGTGGACCGGCCAACCTCCGCGCTGGCGGTCTCGCAGTCTTGCGCTGCGCTGTGATTGGCTTCCTCCGCCTGATTGCAGCTGGCCGTCAGCCGCTGGAGGTCTTGCTGCGTCCAGTGGCCTTGCCCGCGGACGCAGTCGAGTGCTCTCGTCGAAAGCCGCTGGCAAAGCTGCATGCAGGCTTGCGGATACGTGTAGCCGGCCAGGCCAGGGTTCGCGCCGACAGGGTTGCCTGGATGGCCGGGGTCGGTCGTGCCGTCCCCTCCGCACGCGCTGAGCGCCAGAGCGACTGCGATCATTAACTTCCTCATGTCATTTTTCTCCTTGTACGGGTGATTACAGGGTTGTCCCCTGCCGGCCTGCCGGCTGTGCAACCGATGGGCCGTAAATGAGTCGCGGCAAAGTCCCTGAAACCACGGTCAACGAACGGCGGTCGCGGAGCCCTGGCGCATGTAGCGCCGCTGTGGCGCCGCAAGTAGCTCCCCGCGGTCAGTCGGCGCCCGCGTCACGTGGGCCGATCAACGATCGGCAATCAGCGGCAACCCGATTCGTTGAGCTTGCCGCGTGGGAAGAACCGGTAGAGATCGCAGTCGTCGCGGGCGGGGCGGCACTTTTGCGAGCTGTAGGAGACGCCCCCATCCGACGAAGCGCGCGCTCACCGCAGCGTATCCCGCAGTTTCGCACATCGGGTCCAGTCCGAAGGAAGCTCTGGATTTCTACTGCCGAGTGAGGACTCGTGCTGGTTCAGCATTTGTCTGGGCTCACCCTACAACACCTATAACGACGTGACCTGCGACAAGTGCGTCTTGGCGACAGCGCGAGAAATGTCGCTTATGATTCGCTCAACGCATGTGTTGCTGGTCGTGGGCGCTTTGCCGACCGCGCGAGCGGCTAGCCCATTCGGGCCCAATTTCGTCGTTGTGCAAAACGGAGACGCTGAATGAGAAAGCCACTTCTCGTATTTTTGGTCGCCCTGTT
>Ga0070708_100001296_pt1 | contig 19221 bp, 14 predicted proteins | sample KBSK5503metaG_FD_65469 | JGI IMG/M metagenome (GOLD analysis project Ga0070708, IMG submission 65469) | Corn, switchgrass and miscanthus rhizosphere microbial communities from Kellogg Biological Station, Michigan, USA - KBS K5-50-3 metaG | ecosystem: Host-associated > Plants > Roots >... | reverse complement strand
AGCCGGCACATTCACGTCCGCTTGAATTCATGCCGCCGCTGGCGGACACTACAGCAGAGTGTGAAACCAGTGTCAAGCAGGGCGAACTTATTTCTATTCGTCTTTCTGATTGTGCTAGCTGCCAGGGCCATGACGCAGCCGGCTCCACAGCAGCAACCTCCGTCCGCCAAACCGCGCGGGACGCAGTCGGGAACGGCGCCGCAAAACGCTGATCCGCAACAATTGTTCCAGCAAGGCGAAGCGGCCCTCAAGAAGGGCGATCTGGACCGGGCGGAACGTTCCTTTCGCAGCGTGCTCGCCCTGAATCCGCAAGACGCGGGCGCATACGCCAACCTCGGCGTCATCTACATGCGGCGCAAGCAGTGGCAGCACGCGCTAGAGATGTTGCAAAAAGGGGAACACCTGGCGCCCACGGTAGCTGGAGTGCGCCTGAACATCGGATTGGTCTACTTCCGGCAGAACGATTTTCTCTCCGCCGTCGCTCCCTTCGAATCCGTGGTGCGCGATGTGCCGGATTCGTTTCAGGCGCGCTACCTGGTGGGACTTTGCTATTTCTTTACTGAGCGGTACGCTGAAGCCGCAACCACCCTTGAGCCACTCTGGCCGCAAGCCTCTGATCAGCTGAACTACCTATACGCTTTAGGCATTGCGGCGAACAGATCGGGACGTAGCGGCCTGGAGCAGCAGGCGTTGGGCCGGTTGGTGGAGATCGGCCAGAACTCGACTGAGTTTCATCTCCTGATGGGCAAGGCACACATCAACCGCGAAGAGTACGACGAGGCCATCACCGAACTCAATCTCGTGGCCAAGGCTGATCCCAAGTTTCCTTTTGTTCACTTCTATCTCGGCGAGGCTTATCTGAAAAAGCAGGATCTGGAACGTGCGGCGGCGGAATTTCTTCAAGACATCTCCGTTGAACCTGATGTCGCCTACAATTACGACCAACTGGGGCTGGTCTACTACCTGCAGCAACAGGATGAGGAAGCGGAAAAGAGTCTGTGCCAGGCATTGCGTCTCGATTCCCGGCTCGCCAGTTCCCACTTCCAATTAGCCAAGGTTTACCAGCGGGAAGGAAAGTACGCTGGCGCGCTCGACGAAATCGGTATAGCCGTGAAGATGAGCCCAAACAGTGCTCCGGTCCACTATGTGCGCGGTCAGCTGCTCCAGCGCCTTGGGCGAACCGAGGAGGCGAAGGCAGAGATGGAAGCAACCACTCGCCTGATGAATGCACCGCGGGAGAAGCGGCAGAAAGAACTCTACGGCGGACCCTTACCAGACCCTGAACTCACGCGGGAGCCGCAGTAGCGGCTTTTTGATAGACTGGTTTGGCCTACGGTTCACCTCGATACCTCAACGGTCATCTAAGATTGCAGAGTCCGTGAAGGGAGTACACCGTTTATGAAGCGTGCGCTGAAAATTGCCGGAATCGTTGTGGTCGTCCTGCTCGTGATTGTGATTGCGCTCCCCTTCCTGGTAGACGTGAACAGCTTCCGCCCGAGGCTGGAGTCGGAACTCACGGGGGCTCTCGGCCGCCAGGTCAAAGTAGGCAATCTGAGCCTCTCCCTGTTGTCAGGAAGCGTTTCGGCGGAAGACCTCTCCATCGCCGATGATCCTGGCTTCAGCAAGGATCCTTTCATTCGCGCCAAAGCATTGAATGTGGGTGTGGAAGTGATGCCGCTGGTTTTCTCCAAGACTCTGCATGTCACTGATCTAACGCTCGACCGTCCGGAGATATTCCTCCTCCACTCGGCTTCCGGAAAGTGGAATTTCTCCAGTCTGGGCGGCAGCTCCAGCGCGAAGTCAGCTTCGGCGGGCGCTGCTAAATCAGGGGAATCTTCCACCGCGAATCTTTCCGTGAGCAAGCTGAATGTGAAGGATGGCCGCGTCTCCGTGGGCCGCGCCAACTCTTCCACCAAACCGCGCGTGTATGACCACGTGAACATCACGGTGCGCGATTTCTCCTTCACCTCGCAGTTCCCGTTCACACTTTCCGCTGACCTTCCTGGCGGCGGCAGCTTGAAACTCGACGGCAAAGCTGGCCCGATCAACTCCGCCGACGCTTCTTTGACTCCGCTCGAGGCACAGCTCAATGTAAAACGGCTCGATCTCGCTTCCTCGGGATTTGTCGACCCGTCTTCCGGCATCGCCGGCCTGGCGGACTTCGATGGCAAGCTGAATTCCGATGGCCGGCAACTGCGCACCAGCGGCACCCTGAAAGCCGACAAGCTCAAACTGGCGGAAAAGGGTTCGCCGGCAGGACGCCCCGTGGAAGTGAAATATGCCACCGAATACGACTTGCAGAAGGAAGCCGGCACACTCACGCAGGGTGATATTTCGATCGGCAAGGCCCTGGCCAAACTGACCGGCACTTACCACATGCAGGGAGAACAAACTCTTCTGAATATGAAGCTCAACGCGGCGGGCATGCCGGTGGACGAGCTCGAGGCCATGCTGCCTGCGCTGGGCGTGGTTCTGCCTTCCGGCTCCTCGCTTAAAGGTGGAACCCTTTCCACTGACCTGGGAATCGCCGGCACCGCGGAGAAGCCGGTCATTACCGGCCCCATTCGTCTGGCGCAAACGCGCCTGGCCGGCTTCAATCTCGGATCCAAGCTGTCGGCGATCTCTGCGCTTTCCGGCGCGCAGACGGGATCAGACACGTCCATCCAGAACCTGAGCACGGATGCACGTGTAGCGCCGGACGGCACGCGTACGGAAAATATCAACCTCACTATCCCTGCCTTGGGCACTATAACCGGGAGCGGAACCATCAGCCCGGGAGGAGCTCTGAACTACCACATGAACGCAAATCTCTCCGGCGGCGCGGTCACCGGACTCTCGCAGCTTGCGGGCCTGGGCGGCAAGGGCGGAAGTGTTCCCTTCTTCATCCAGGGGACGACTTCGGATCCTAAGTTTGTCCCAGACGTGCAGGGGATGGTGGGCAGTCAATTGAAGTCAGGCTTCCAGAGCAAGAACCCGAACGCAAACTCCGCCATCGACGCGCTGAGCGGACTATTTGGGAAGAAAAAGAAACCTAACAAGTAAGACACAGTGGGCGCAGGCTGGAAAAACGAAGAAGTGTTCCACGTGGAACACAGCCGTCAGCCATCAGCTAAATCTCCTGTCGGTGGCGCCTCGGCGTTCCTTGACGATGAACGCTTAGTCCCGCGCAAAACGCAGAAATGTTCCACGTGGAACATTTTGTACTGGTGAAATTGTATGTACATCTGTATACGTATCTTGTAAATGAAGCAGCGGAAGAGAGTTGCTAAACGCCGAAAGACTGCCAGCCTCAAGGCTGCAGCCGAAGGGAGGGACAGCCTCAGTTAGAAACCGGGAGAAGGAAAAGGTGACCAGCCCCCGACGCGCAGTTGCTCATCGAACGTTCCCGCCCCTCGAGTCTTGGAACAAAAGGCCCCGGCACTTAGCTCTTAGTTCCCGGTTCTCAGTAGAACAGAAAACCCTGCAGTGTGGCTACGGCAGGGTTCAAGAAAAGCCGGTTGCAGATTGGGGCTCGGACTACGCCTTGAGCTTGCGCCGGACTGCCCCCACCAGGCTGATCAGACCGGTACCCAGCAGGGTCAGAGTTCCCGGCTCGGGGACAACGACGACGAACGTGCTACCGCTGAAGACCGGGATCGAACCGTTGAAGAGATCGGTGCTTTGCAATGTCACCTGTACGTTCGTGCCGCTCGTCGCGAAGCCCTCCAACGTCCCACTGATCTTCTTGGCCATCAAAATGTACTGGTTAAACGGGTTACTCGAGTCGGGTGGGATCCAAATCCATTGTACCGGGCTGCTGAAGCTGCCGGTGAAGATCACGCCGTTGGGAATGCCGTTCGTACCGTTGCCCGTGATGGTGAAGCTGCCACCCGCGGCGAAGGTGCCGCCCATTTGCAGGCTGCCGCCGGTCAACGCCCCGGTGGTGAAGCTAACCGTACCCAGGTTGCCGCTAAGCAATCCACCGCCATTGAGACCATTGACGGTGGTCAGCTCGGAGCCCGACAGACTCAGTCCGCTGCTGCTTCCCGAAAGAGTGCCACCGTTATTGTCGAACTCAACGCTGCTGTTCGCAAAGGCTGCTAGGGGCAGGGCTGCCGCCAAAACAGCGAGTAGAAGTAGTTTTTTCCCCATGTTGGTTTCCTGCCTCTCTACGTGGGCTGATTCGAGTTTTCACCGGGGGGAACCGCAGAGACAAAATGTCGAGCACTTCGTGCTCAGGCAACGGGGTTGCAAGTGCACCTCAGATACCAAAACGGGAAAGTCTTAAGTCGTTTCTTGCCAATGACATAAATGTGGCTACGGTCGCTGGTTCGAGAGCCCCCATGCAAAGCCCTGCGCAAGCAAAGCAACTTCTTTTCATCGCGATGCCAATCGGGCGAGTGATGCCACTATGCCCGTGCCCAGCGGGGAAACCGTGTCAGTCGGCGGCGGTGCCGTCGTTCGCCATCGGCACGGCGGGCCGGCGGGGAGAGCGGTTGGGAGGCAGGCCGGCATCGCGGATCTTGTACAGCAGGGCGCGATAGCTGATGCTTAGCGCGCGTGCGGCCTCTTTGCGATTCCAGTGGTTGGCTTGCAAAACTTTCAGGATGACCTTGCGCTCCAGCTCGCGGGTCGCCTGCCGGGTCAGCTTCTTCAGAGAGATCGGTCCATCCAGATTCACATCGGGATTGAAGTATTCCGGTTCGCGTGTCACGAGATCGCTGCTGATCACTTCTTCGTTGCCCAGGATCACGTAGCGCTTGACCAGGTTCTCCAGTTCGCGGATGTTGCCCGGCCAGTGATACTTCTGCAGGGCTGCCATCAGATCGGCGGAGAGGGCGCGAGCGCGGCAGTTGTACTTCCGGTTGTAGTAGTCGAGGAAAAATTCGACCAAGTCCTCAATATCAACGCGGCGCTCCCGCAGCGGGGGCATGTGCAAATTCACCACGTTGATGCGATAGAACAAGTCCTGCCGGAAGGTGCCGTTCTCGATCTCCTCCTCCAGCCGCCGGTTGGTAGCGCAGACTACTCGTACTTCGACCTTCTTGTCCTCCTGTGCCCCTATGCGGCAGAACTGCCCGTCCTGCAGCAACTGCAACAGTTTGGACTGCAGGGCCAGATCCAATTCCGAAATCTCATCCAGAAAAAGGGTGCCACGATGGGCTAGTTCCACGCGTCCCGGCTTGGAACCATAGGCCCCGGTGAAGGCGCCTTTTTCGTAGCCGAAGAGTTCGCTTTCCAATAGCGTGCCCGGAATGGCGGGGCAGTTCACCTTCACGAATGGGCCGGCCTTCCACGGCGAGAACCCGTGGATCATGCGAGCGATGATGTCCTTGCCGGTACCGCTCTCACCCTGAATGAGGACAGGAACGTTGGCGCCGGCCACCTTATCCAGGCGGTCCCGGAGGGCCTGCATGGCCTCAGAGCGGCCAAAAACCACGGCGTCGGGGGGAATCTCACCTAAGGATTGCACCAGCGAACTAACTGAATTGGGGGTTGTAATGGACATTTCGTCGCCTTTGACTGCTTGGGCTCTTGGGCTACAGCCTTTGGTGTGCACCCCGAGAGCCAAACCGTTGTCGACTACAAGCACACTCCTCAAATTGCCATTAAGTGTTGTTGTCTTCAGCGTGTTACAAGCATCTCACTGGACTCCCGAGAAGAGGAAAGAACGATAGAACTCGGGCTGACCTGCGGCTTGGGGCGTAGGTAAAGATTTTCACACGGAAGAAGCAACTTTCCTTCGGAGGAGCTGGCGTGTGGACGTATTGCCGAGAAGGGGATGGGAGAACTTGAGTCCGACAAGGTGGTAACCTTCCGCGTGGGTTACACGCACGGTTCGGGCACGCAAGTTTCGCGGAGCTTTGGGCAAGGCGGTGCCTGCCCCTAACGGGGCGCTGGGAATCTCCAGCGAAACCCGCGCCGAGAGCGGAAGGGAGCGGCGCACGGCAACCAGCGCTCCGCCCGCGGAGATATTGAGTGCGGTGGCAAACTCAAGGAATTCCTTCCCCTTTTCGTCACGACTGCGGACGAACACGGGGATGGCCAGCGGCAGACGCGGCCACCTGCGGCGTTCTCGTTCCGGCTTCTGTCGGTTCACGCCAGCCTCATGGGTAGGACTTAACCTCTTACTTATGGCACCTTGTGGGCCAAACCAGGGGGGTACCGCCGGCGATTTCCGGTAAAAAAGCGGGTCGCAGCCCGGTGATTCCTTGCAAGTCCGCCAGTGCCGCGGCACTGGACCGTTTATATTTCGCTTTATATTCGCCCAAGGCAGTCTGCTTTGGCGTTAACCTCGAACATGCCACAACTGCAAGCTTTTTCCCTTCAGTGACAATTTCATGGCATTTTTCGTTGACAGTGGGAAAGCTATGTCATACCATTTCCCCAGTGTAGCCTTGTGAAAGCCTGTGGTTGCAGTCCCCTCCCCTTCGTTGTCAAACCAAAATTGTCCTGACTATGGCCCCAACGCCGGAAAATGCGTGCTTGCCCCAGGAACCGGAATCAGAAAGCAACACGGAATTGTGCCCGGTGAAGCCTCAATCAGCGGATGGCCCCGACCCTGACGGCGGTGAGCAACTGCTGCAGGAATACACCCAACTAAGAGAACGGTTTGTGCGCACGACCAACGCGCTCGCCTCGGCAGCCCATGACCTGAAGACTCCGCTGGCGATTCTGAACGGATACATAGAACTGCTGCAGAGTGAGAAGCTGGGCGGGCTCAACGATCGCCAGCGCGAAGTGCTGCGCGATATGCACTCCAGCGGACAGCGGCTGCAGCATTTCATCCAAGACTTCCTCAGCTTCAGCGTGCTCGAAACCGGCGAGATGAAGATGCGGTACGAGACCGGGGACATGAATGCCTGTCTCTCCGAGGTCTGCCGCCTCTGGTCGCACCGGTTTCAGGAGAAGGGACTTGCGCTTTACTTTCTGGCTAACGACAAACTGCCGAGATTTGCGTTTGACTCTCCCAAGGTGCAGCGGGTGATTTCCAACCTGCTGGAGAATGCATCGAAGTTCACTCCGGCGGGAGGAACGGTCTGGTTGCACGCGGAACCCTACATGTGGGAACGCCGCAGCGCGAGCAATCCCGGTATTTCGAGTGAACGACGCCAGCAGAATGACCCGCTGCCCAACTCGGTGAAGGTAAGCGTCTCCGATACCGGACCGGGCATTCCTGCCGAATATCACATTGAGGTGTTCGACGATTTCTTCCGGCTGCCGCAAACCGAAAATCAGCCGGATGGCATGGGTCTGGGACTGGCCATCGCACGCCGACTGGTCAACGGAATGGGCGGCAAGATCTGGGTGGAGAGCGATCCCGGCGCGGGATGCAAGTTCTCTTTCATCATTCCACTCAAGCCCGCGGCTAACGCCTCCAACAAAGGGAAAAACAAATGAGCGATACGGCCAAGATTTTACTGGTCGATGACGAACCCGGGATGCTTCGCTATATCCGCACCCTGCTGGAAGTGGATGAATACAAGGTCGAAACTGCCAGCACCGGAGAAGAAGCTTTGGAGCGGGTGCACAAGGGCCTGCAGCCTGACCTGGTGCTGCTGGATCTGTTGATGCCGGGGATCGACGGTTTGCAGACGCTCGAGCAGTTGCGTCAGATTCGGCCGGGCGTGAAGGTCGTGATGCTTTCCTGCGTCAGTGACACGCGCAAAGTGGTGCAGGCGATTCGCCTGGGGGCTCATGATTACCTGACCAAACCCTTCCAGAAGGCAGAACTGGACGCGGTCATTGACCAGTGCCTGGGAACCAACCAGCAGAACTATCCGGGCGAAGTGGAAGAACTTTGTGACGACGTGTTCTTCGTCGCGGCCAGCCCGGCCATGCGCAAGATTCGCTCCCAGGCCGCCCTGGTCGCCAATGTGGAAATCCCGGTTCTCCTGCTGGGCGAAAGCGGTACGGGCAAGGAAGTGGTGGCGCGGCTGATCCATAAATTATCTCCCCGCGCCCACCGGACCTTCCTGAAGGTGAACTGCGCCGCGGTTCCGGCCGACCTGCTGGAAAGTGAACTGTTTGGCTACGAAGCGGGGGCGTTCACCGGCGCCACCCATCCCAAGCCGGGCAAATTCGAGTTGTGCAACAAGGGAACGATTCTGCTCGACGAAGTCGGGGAGATGCCTCCCCTCCTGCAGGCCAAGCTGCTGCACGTGCTCCAGGACCAGCAGTTTTCGCGGCTGGGCGGGCGCACGGTGATCAAGGTGGATGTGCGCATTCTCGCCGCTACCAACATCAATATCTCGGAAGCGCTGGCTACCAAGCGTCTGCGCGAAGACCTTTACTACCGCTTGAACGCGTTCACGCTGCAGCTGCCGCCTTTGCGGGAGCGCAAAGAAGAAATCCCCATCCTGCTGAAGCATTTTATGTCGCGTATGTCGGAGCAGTACGCCCGGGCTCCATTGCCGCTCTCCCAACCCTTGCTGCAGGCGTGCCAGGATTACGCCTGGCCTGGCAACTTGCGCGAGTTGAGCAATTTCATCAAGCGCTATCTAGTGCTCGGGGACGAGAAGCTGGCGGTGAACGAACTCCATCCTAAGAACGACGGCAACGGAGCGCGTTTCGACACAACGCCCCGCGGTGCTGCCGAGCCCTCTGGCGGTCTGAAGTCTCTGGCCCGCAGCGCCAAGGACGAAGCCGAGGCGGAAGCCATCAGCCGCGCTCTGGAGGAGACCAACTGGAACCGCAAGCAGGCAGCGGTTCTGCTCCAGATCAGCTACAAGGCTCTGCTTTACAAGATCCGCCAGTACGGCATCGCCCAGAGCAAGAGCCACCACAAGCTGTCGGCCGGAGCATAGCGGCCGGCGGCACGCCTGCGCGCTGATCGCGCTTTTCTTGTCATGAGCGGTCGGCGAAGCAATTCCCTCGTAGCTGAACCCCGGGCTGCCCGCTGGAAGCGTTCCAAGGCGTCAGTGGAGGGTTGTGTAGGAAGGAACTTCAAGGCGACGTGGCGGCCTAGAGTCAGGTCTTCGGCCTCATAGACCACCCCCATACCGCCGCTGCCCAGCTTTTCCAGAATGCGATAGTGAGAGATGGTCTTGCCAATCATGGAGGGAACTACCGTCGTCCGTTGATGTTAGGACGCGCTGGCAGGCAAGTCAACCTTCGGTGGGGGTAGTGTAGCAGCAGGGAAAAAGTGTACCACCCGCCGACCGAGGGGTCGGTTTATGTCGAGTGACTAGCTAGGGATTGACAGTGGGAACGGCGGCTGAGTTCGCGTTCGCGGCGTCGTTCGCGACTGGCGACTGGTCGCGAAGCAGCGTGAAGCGGCCCTTCCCGTTCACGTCGCGCGGGCGGGGGCGCGTGCGATCAGCAATCCAAGACACAATCCTCACCCACCGATCTGGTCAAGGCGGTAATTCGTTTCGTTCCATGAATACAGGTCCGAGTTCGTGCGAACAAGGGCAAGACGGCAGCAATGGCTTGCCAACTTGTGCCACTCTGGGCGGACCTACTGGTAGTAGAGGCTGGGTACGAAATGTTACGAATCAGCTTCAATATCAAGATGGTAGTGCGGTCATGCAGTCTGGAATAACAATGGCAGATACGATTACTATTTCCACTCCGAATGGGTTAGGGTTGAGCGGTACTTCTACGGGGTCCTTCCCTACTACAGGAGACGGCAGTTTTCCCGACACGTATTTCGACTGTTCCAAGTTATGTTTTGGATCATCATCGACTGCGAGCGCTGTACAGTCATGGACCTGGAATGGAACTGGCTTGTTTCATACCAACGGGCTTGTGTATTCCTGTTCCTCAATAACGATTGACGGAAAAGGAAAATAACAAATATGCTGCGAACCTTCTTCATAGTCCTGGTTTTTGTCAGACTGGTCAGTGCTAGCTGCCAGCCGAACCTGAACGCCACCGTGCAGACGTTTACATTTTCTGGAGGATCCCGCGTCGACGCCATCTTGGAGCTGGGCAAACAAACGAACATTTGTTTTGGGCTCAGAAATCTGCCACGGTCAGCTTTCGTCGAGCCGGCGAGCTTTAGACTCAAGAACCAGACAGCGAGGTTAATTATCGACAAGATCTTTGATGGCGAGCGTGTGGACATAAAGCAGCGCCGGAGGGCCTTGTGTATGTGTCGCGGCCTTCGAAGGTCAGCTCTCTATTCGATTACAAGATTGCAGAATTCGACATAGGTCGTGCAACACTTCAGACAACCTCGTTGGGCCTCAAGAACCGCTTAGTGTTTACAGTTTGTTCCCGGCACGCAGGGCATTGCGGGAAGCTATTACAGCGGGGACCAGACAGATCTCATCGGACCATTTCAGGAGTACCAAAAAACGATTACGGAGCTGTTGACTTTAATTGTTTCTGCGTCTAAAGGAGCAACCTGGATTTCTGCAATTCCGGACTCCGCAGCCGTTCTACCCCGCACTGAAAATCTGTGGGTAGTTATTGAATACAACCGGTCAATGAGGGACTACCGGAGTTTGACTGAACAGATAGCCCGGAATTTTCCAGCTTCTGAGGAGCCGAAATAGACGTTTAAGCTCACTCAATGAATTGACGAGCACTCGGTATGCTGCAAAGAGGAAAAATCACGGTTTCAGCAGCGTTACTGTTGCTACATTCTATCTGCTCCTGGTAGCCGACTGTTGTCAGTCCCGAGCTGCAAGTGGTTTCACAACCTCATGCATATCTCAACGACACTTGAAATTGGTCATAAACCCAGGTGGCGTTTTGGACGTGCCCAACTCCACAGCCGGACCGGGTTATGTCAACAAACTTCTAAATTGTTCCGCTTAGGGCAGGAAACATGAAAATGACATTGCTCTCGATTTTCGTGAGTTGCAGCATCATGCTTGTGGGCGATGCACGAGTTCGTGGGGATGAGGCATCGACTTCTGTCTCTCACCTCGTGGACGACCTCTACTCAGCTAACCTGTCCACGGCGACCCAAGCCAAAGAGAAAGTCCTAACTATGGCGCGGCAGTCTCGGACTAACAGGAACGAGATAATTCGGAATTTATTGGCTGTTTTCGACGATCCTCGGACCGAGCAGGTGGGCTACTCTAGCGCCTGGTACGCAAGCGCTGAACTGCTCGGCGACCTTAAGGCAGAGGAAGCAATTAACGCGCTTGTCCGGCATTTGGACTACACAAACGGGGTGGCTGGTCTCTCCCTTTCGCACTTCCCGGCAGCGAAGGCACTTACGAAGATTGGCAGGCCCGCCGTACCTGCGCTGTCAGTAGCACTTGCTGATCCCAGACCATCAATGAGGGAGAACGCTGCGCGTGCTCTCGGTGAAATCGGGGGCCCGGAAGCTGCCGAGGTGTTGAAGAACGCTGTGAAGTCGGAGAAAGACAGCGACGTTCGATTCTATATCGCAAAGGCCTTGGAAGCGGCAACGAAGTATGTATCAGGCGATTGAAATGTTTAGCTCACCACACACCTCTAACGCAAAAGCTGGAATCTTATTGCTGACGGTCGCTGTTGTATTTACCCGAGTCGCTTCCGCCCAAGCTGTATTATCAGATCGATCCAACATAGTAATCGACTGGAACAACGCGGCATTGCAGGGTGTCCGTGACTCGAAGATTGGAGCGCCCATGATTGCTCGTGCCCTCGCTATTGTCCACACCTGCATGTACGATGCGTGGGCTGCCTACGACGAGCAAGCGGTGGGAACTCAGTTGCATGATGCTCTCCGGTGTCCCCTGGCATCTCCGGCCCAGCAGGAGCGAGTAAATGTCGCTTTCGTTGACAAAAGTTTGCCGGGAAGCCCAATTGGAGTGAGCGGGCAAGTCTCGCTTCGGGAAGCGGTCGTGGGAAACCAAGTGGAATCATCTTGGATAGAGAGAGTTGTTGTCAAGAACATTTCCAGGAAACCCATTCTCATGTTCGTCGTAAGCCTTACTCTGATTGGCCGTCACAATCGTGGTGCGCTTCGGGGACCGGGCGACGGGCCGACATATGTCCTCAGCGACGATAGATTCTTTGCGAAAACTCTAATACAGCCGGACGAATCCCTTGTGCTTCGTGACACAAAGCCAGAGGAGGGGGAAGTCGAATGCTGTATCAACCCTCTAGAGAAAGGTAGCGACCCTAGAGCCGAGTTCCGGGTGCGTTTTGCGCAATTTGCCGATGGTTCCAGTTTTGGTGACCGGGAGGAAGCAAAAGATGAGCTCGCAGTTCGAGCGACGATCGTTAGCGGTTTGCGAAAGCTGTTTCAATCCTACTCGGAGCGGGGTGAGCAGGGATTTCTGACTGAGCTGGAACGGAACTCGCCTTGGTCTGCCACTGTACCTTTTGCTGACTTACGTGCGACCTACAAAGAAACTGGGGTGGGTGCAGCAATCGCTCGAGCTCAGCAGATTCTCTCTGTGGCGGAGAATCATGAAGCATCGATTCGAGGACCCGACGCAAGATAGTCCTATACCTGGCGCTCACAATTTATCGAATCTGCGAGTTACTCACTGGGGCGGAGGCAGTCAGAACCGGCTGCGGTACTAGCTTCCACCAACGTTGGCATGAGATTGAGGATCATCATTGTCGCTTTGCTGTGTCTGTACCGCTCCGCCAGCGCGGCCGCGCCAGCATTACCTAATGTTGTCATCCAGTGGAACAGCGCCGCCCTGCAGGGTGTGCGCGACTCCAAGCTAGGTGCCCCGATGGTTGCGCGGGCATTGGCAGTCGTTCACACGTGCATGTACGACGCATGGTCAGCGTACGACCAGCGCGCGATCGGAACTCAGCTAAAGGCCATTCTGCGCCGTCCGCTTCCCGAACGAACCCTCGCAAACAAAGAGCAGGCGGTCAGCTATGCTGCTTATCGAGCGCTCGTGGATCTGTTGCCAATCGACAACGATTCGGTGTACATCCCGTTAATGAAGAAGCTGGGATACGATCGAAACGACGATTCCACGGACATCGAGACTCCAACAGGCATCGGCAATGTGGCTTGTGCAGCCGTGCTGGAATTCCGCCACCATGACAAGGCAAACCAGCTCGGGGACCTTGCGCAAGGCTCCTACTCGGACTGGACTAGTTACTCTCCCGTAAACAAACCCAGCGCAGTTCCGGTTCGGATTTCGGGACTCGACCCGAATCATTGGCAGCCGCTCACGTATGTGAATTCCACGGGTGATTTTGTCACGCAGCGGTTCATAGGGGCGCAGTGGTGCTTCGTGACTCCGTTCGCGATGTCCAGCGGAGATGAGTTCCGCTGGCTCGTGAGGCTGATTGGCCCGGCAACGAATGGATCAAAGGAATATCAGGATCAGGCGGAGGAGCTGGTTCAAATCAGCGCTGGACTGAGCGATCGTCAAAAGATGATTGCCGAATACTGGTCGGATGGGCCGAACTCGGAGCAGCCGCCCGGCCACTGGGCTCTGTTTGCGCAGTTTGTAACTGCTCGCGATCACCACACGCTTGATGACGACGTGAAGATGTTCTTTACACTGACAAATGCGATGTTCGACGCTGGGATCGCTGCTTGGGATGCAAAGCGAGCCTACGACTCCGTGCGGCCAGTCACGGCGATACCTCTGTTGTACAAGGGCAAGACGATCCGAGCTTGGGGTGGCCCTGGAAAGGGCACGGTTGAGATGGATGGCTCGCGGTGGATTCCTTACCAGCCAGCCACATTTCCTACTCCGCCGTTTCCCGACTACGTCTCGGGACACAGCACGTATAGCGCGGCGGCGGCTCGCATACTGACACTTTGGACCGGTAGCGACTGGTTTGGTGAGTCGGTGACTCTGCCCGCTGGCAGTTCCAAAATCGAGCCTGGAGTCACGCCCATGCATTCGGTTGTACTGCACTGGGACACGTTTAGCCAGGCCGCCGATCAAGTCGGCATGTCACGCCGCTACGGGGGCATTCACTTCCGGGCTGCAGACCTAATGGGTAGGCTGCTGGGCCGTCTGGTTGCTTTTGAGGCTTGGGTGAAGGCCGAAGCCTATTTTGACAGAAAAATCGTTTCGGTTGAAAGCGCCTACAGCCTACATTAGCCAGGAAACCGGAGCCCACCAGTTATTTCTGTTTGTTCCCGGTCTACTGCACCACCAGCTGGATGGACTGGGTGCGTGTGGCCGAGCCCGACGTGGCGGTCACGGTAATGGTGTAGGTTCCGGCGGGGGTTCCAGTGGTGATTGACTTGCTCTTGCTGGAGCCACAGCCGGCCTGTAACAGGATAAGCGCGAAGAATCCGCTCAGAATCAATCCCAGCAACACGCGCCGCTTGCGCGACGTTTTCCCGCCAATGCTCGTGCCGCCGATCCCAAGGCCCAGCAGGAGCAACCCGGAAACCGGGAGCCAAGTCGCGTAGACCAGTCCACCTCCTTGCCACAAACTGGCTGGGGTGGTCACGCGGGGCGTGGTGTTGATCACCAACTGCCGGCTCTGCGCCCCGCTGCTCAGGTCCGGAATTGATGCGCCGTTGGGGAAGGTAGCCGTGGCACCGGTAGGGAGGCCCGAGCTGACGGACAGCGCTACCGTGTTGGGAATATTCCCTGTCCCCAGCGGGGTGGCGGTGACTGTGTAACTTGCGGGCACGCCTGCGAGCACGGTGGTGGTAGCCGGGGCCACGTCGATCTTGAAGTCATTTACTGTCGCCATGGCGCCGGCCGTGACAAAAAAGGTGGAACCGAGAACACTCGCCGTCGCACTGTTGGTAAGCGTCGTCGCCGCAGGGTTGGGGATCGTCGGTGCAGTGGGCATCAGGATGACCGTCACGGTTGCCGTTGCCGCGGCATTCAAGGTTCCAATATTACACAGCACAGTGCCGGCGGTGGCGGAGCCGCAAGTCCCCGGACTCGCCGTGGCGGACGTGAAGCTGGCCGGAATGGAAGCAGTCACGTCATCGCTGAAAGTTACGCCTGTGGTCAGATCGCCGGTGTTGGTGATCGTGTATTTGAAAGTGACTGGATTGCCCATGCCGACCACGCATGGTGGCGTAGTACATGCGGTCGCGGTCATGGTCAGATTCACGGCTGGACCCAGCTTGCCGACGAATGCATCAGTGGGGCCGTGGAGCGCGCTTTGGAAGGCATTTGAGGTAATCGGGAAGTTGGTGGCCGAAGCGGTTTCGCCGGCGACAAACGTGTGGGCTTGTGAGTCGATGGCGATGCTCGTCCCGAAATCATCACCGCTGCCGCCCAGGTAGGTGGAAAAGTGGCCGGGCGCGGTAGCGGAGGTCGCGGTGGTATCGATGCGGGCGACAAATGCGTCATTGCCTCCGGCCAGCGCCCCGCCTGCCGGGAGTGGATTTTGGGTATGGAAGTTTGGGGAATCTGTCCAGCCGGTGAGGCGCGCACCCTGAATGCTATCGACGGCGATCGCCAGGCCGACATCGGTTCCGGAGCCGCCCAGATAGGAGAAATAATTCAGCGGGACATTCGTGCCGTTGGTGCCGGTGCAGCTCGTGCCTGTGCATGGGGTGCCAAATTTGGCGAGGAATGCGTCTCTGGCCGTGACGCCAGTCGGACAAGATGTGGGATTCGTGGGATCGTCCAGGCATTTTTGGAACGGCGTGGTACCGGTGGGAATGGTGATGTTCGTGGAAGTAGTCGAACCGGTGATGTAAGCGTTTCCTCCGGAGTCAACTGCGACGCCGTTTCCGATCTCATCCCCTGTTCCGCCCAGATAGGTCAAATAGATTTCTTGGGTGCCGGAGGCATTGCTAGGGGTGAACTTGGCTACCCAGGCATCGATTCCGCCGCCGTTCTTTCCTTGAAAGGCGTTGAGCACCGGCATGTCAGTAAAGTTGGTGCCTCCCGTGAGATATACATTGGGCGTGCTGGCGTTGGTGTCCACCGCAATTCCCCCGCCTCGAGTCTCGTCAGCGGTCACGCTGGTGCCGGGTGTGCTTCCGCCGAGATAGGTGGAATACACCAGACTCGCCGTGCCAATCAGCGTCGGATCAAGCTTGCTGAAGAAAAATTGGTGCGTGACGCCCGCAGGGCAATTTCCGCTTTTCTCTCCCGGACAGGTCTGGAAAGCGCCGATGGTGGCTGGAAACAAGGCCGTCGTTGGTGGATTCGTGGAGGTGGTGGTGCCGGACACATACACCTTGAATTGGACATCAAGCGCAAGGCCGGTGGCGGTCTCGGTGTCATTGCCCACAAGATAGGTCGAATATAGAAGAGCGCTTCCATCCGGCTTCAGTTGGCTGACAAAGACGTGGTTTTTTCCGCCAGGTACCGAACCAGAGTGGAACGCGTTGGAAGCAGTCGTAGGAAAATTGGTGGACGTTGTCGTTCCGGCCACATAAACGTTTAGAGCGGAATCGACCGCGACACCCGCGCTGGTGTCGACACCATCACCGCCCAGATAGGTGGAAAATAACAGGGACGAGCCAGTCGGATCGAATTTCGCGATGAAGATGTTGGCTTTGCCGGCCAGAGTCGGTTGAAATGGCGCCGGTGGCTGCGGAGCGGGGGGGAAATCGATGGAGGTCGTCGATCCCGCGACGTACATGTTACCCTGACCGCCGACGCCGGGGGCCGAATCCACCGCGATTGCGGGGCAGCCCGGCGTCACCACTCCTGCAATGGCGGGGGCGGAACAGGCTTCGTCACCGCTGCCGCCGAGGTAGCTTAAGTAAGTAAGTACGGGATCGATGACCAAGGTACGGCTGCGATCGTACGGGCCGAGTTCAAAGCCGACCTTGTCCTTGCCCAGCAGTGCAAAACGTCCCGCGACGGGCTTCTGTTCTTCCCCAATTTTCTGATACACACGCGGGGCTTCCAGCCGCACATCGCCAGCGCTCAGGGCGAGCCGCAGGTTGCCATCAGCATCGAGCTTCAGCTTGTCTGCCCCGTGAAATTGGAGAACGACCCGCCTGGGATCAGCGCCCGGAGCCACTTCGAAGTCGTACTCCAGCCGTCCCTGCTTGCCGTAGTAGATGAGATCGATCCCGGGATATATATTCTGATAACGCACGCGCGCGAACTGTGGCACGTTGCTATGCCACTTGGCTGGATCGTTGCCGACGAAGTAGTTGCTCTTGCCGGGGAGCTGGTCTGCGCCAACTACGGTAGCATCCTTCTTAGCGCCATCCAGAGCCATGCGTATCAAAAAAACCCGCTGGGCTGAATGCTGGGTGCTGACTGGGGAATGCCGCAATTCCAGCACCGCCTCATCTGCCGTTAGGAACAGACCATAGCCACCGCCTCGCGCCAGGAACCTCACCCGCGGATCGCTCTGGCCCTGGTTCGGCTCGAAAATGAGAGGAAGATGGGAGTAAGCCACGCGAATCTGCTGCGGTCCGTGCGCAAATGAGGCTGATTCGGGAGCAAAACGCGGTGCCTGGGCGATCGAGTTCCCGCTGGTGAGCCGCACCTGCCCGATGATAGAGCCAAACCCCAGGGCCAGGACCCCAACCGTCAGCAGCAACGCGAACGCCAGCAGAAGCCAGCCGCGCGACCATCCCGTTCTCAATCCCCGGCGATTCAATCTCACAGGCTCCTCCGAGTTTCGCGGTGTCTTTTCCCGATCTCTTTTCCCGATGTCTTTTCCCGATTTCGGGGAGAGGAAGAAGAAACGGCGCACAAACAGCAGTCCGCCTCGCGCCTGCGAAGCGGGGTGCGTACTTATCACCAGAAAAGGGACGAAAAAATAAATAAATACTTAAACATCTGACGGATAGACTGTCAAGCCGCGCACCACTCCCCTCGCCCTGGTTTCGTCAGATGCGCCGCGCACCGGACCGAGATGCCGCCCAATGCACAAACTGTCGTCGTAACGAATGAAGCACGCCGGTTCTCTCGTCGCAGATCTTCTGCAAATCATTTCATCTGCGTCGTGTTCAGAAGTCCGCACCCGTGTGCCAAGTCACTCATTTCATGTGAAGGAATCTGGTTTCCGGCTGCTCAAGGGTGGCAGCACGATTGCTACTATCTCCCCGGCGGGCCTTCGTCTGCTTTCGAATATCCTCCCCTCAGCCCTCCCGTTGCGGGAGCGTTAACCGAGTCAGTTCCCCGCGGTTTTTGCGCTTGCAAACAACCAATGAGTAAGTAAGTCTGGGTCGAAGAGTGCAGGGTTTCTCCTATTTGGAGTATTTTGCACCATGATCGGGCGAAGACCGACGTCAGCGGATTCGAGTAAATGCTCTTAGAAAGAGAAAGCGCTATGCAACAGCCCCCGCAGGAACGACGCAGTATGCGACGTTTCGACATGCGCTTGCCCGCGAGGGTCAAGGTGGTCGGTGTCGGCCTGGCGGAGTTGCTGACCGAGACGCAGAATGTGAGCGCGCGGGGGGTGTTCTTTTACGTCGATCGCCCCTTGGCCGAGGGTTCTCACATTGAAGTGACCATGACTTTTCCGCCGCACGTAACCCTGACCGACGCGGTGCGCGTGCGCTTCAGTGCCCGCGTGGTGCGCGTGGAAGCGCCCTTGCCCCCTTCCCGCATCGGTGTCGCGGCTCTGATCGAAGAATACGAATTCCTCCGCTCCAACCCGGCCACGGATTACGCCAGCGAGATGCAGTAAGAACAACAAAAAGGCGGGGCTTTGGCATGCTTTACGGGCCTGAAGGCCGGCTATTCCACGTCAGCAAAGACTACCAAGCCAAAACCGGTCATTTCCTCGCCTGCTCAATCTCATTCCGCAGACGTGAATACCGCCGGACGAGAATGCCAAGGTAGAGGATGTGGATAAGCCACGTAGCAGCGTAGGCGGCATAAAGGAAAGTCATCGCGAACCCCGGGGTTCAAGCAAAGCTTCTAGTGCCTGGGTCTCTTCCACGTCCCGCTGCAGGCGCTCCAATCGGTAGCGCGACCAGCAAACCAACGCCGCAAAACAGAGAAACGCAGCCCAGTTGATCAGCAGGACGCGCAGCATGCGGGGATCGATCGATCCTCCGCCTCCAATCACCGGCTGGGGATGCTGGGTGCGGAAAATCCAGATCGAGAAGTAAACCAGCGGCACATCGAGCGCGCCAAACACGGCCAGCGCGGCGGCCAGCACAGGCGTCTGCCCGCTGCTCGAGAAACGCCGCAGCATCAAGTAGCTGACATAAATCAGCCACAACACCAGGGTCGAGGTCAGGCGCACATCCCAGGTCCACCAGATTCCCCACACTGGACGCGCCCACAGGGGCCCCGTTACTAGTACGACCGTGCAGAAGACCACTCCCACCTCCGCCGTGACCACCGCGACCGCATCTGCAATCGGGTTGCGGCGGACGAGGTACGCGACGGAGACGACAAAATTGATGAAAAAAAGCAGGAACGCCGTCCAGGCGGAAGGCACGTGATAGTAGAAGATGCGCTGCACGTC
>Ga0070708_100001295_pt1 | contig 19240 bp, 14 predicted proteins | sample KBSK5503metaG_FD_65469 | JGI IMG/M metagenome (GOLD analysis project Ga0070708, IMG submission 65469) | Corn, switchgrass and miscanthus rhizosphere microbial communities from Kellogg Biological Station, Michigan, USA - KBS K5-50-3 metaG | ecosystem: Host-associated > Plants > Roots >... | reverse complement strand
CGGTGGCCTTGACGTCCTGGCCGGCACCCGTCTTCCGCGCCGGCTGCTTGCTGAAGTGGCCTCGAAAGAGCTCGTAGGTGCCGTCGACGAGGTGCAGTCGCATGCGCCGCTCCCATATCGTCTCGGCAGCCCGCAAGGAAATGCTATTCGAGGCACATCGAACCGATCACGACTCCCGACGTGGACAGCGGCGGCCCATTCGGCGCGACGCGAATCTCATCAGGCCCGGCAGTCCGGCTAGGGTCCGGTGTTGAAGCTCTTGTCCCCCGAGTAGGCCTGGGACGAGTCTCCGGAGAGGGTCTTGAACAGACCATAGACGCCGCCCTCCACCGCGATTTGATCGACAGTGTCTATCGGCTCGTAGCCGTTGATCCACCATTTATAGCTCGTCGAGCGAGGTAGTCCCATTCCCACCGCGCTCAAGTCGGGGATCGTCGTTCTGGTGCCCTTGGTATAGATGTCATACGAAGGCTTGCCCGGGGTGGGGGAATAGATCCGCACCACATGCACTCCTCCGGCAAAGCCGCTCCAGCTGAGCTGAGTCGACGTCGTGACCCCGACCGCGCCATCCGCCGGCGAGGTCTGCTCCGGCGCGGCTCGAATGTTCAATGCCAGGGCGGTAGCGGTCGCGGGTATTCCGCGCCGGTACGAAGTCGATGACGGCCCCGTCGCCTTCCTCGCCCAGGCGGCGATGGTCAACGCCGTCGGTCCGATGTTGGGCGTCACGAAGCTGAACGTCGAAGCGGACGAGATCTCCGACGCCAGCGCCATCGTGGACTCGGGCGAGAGTTGCAGATAGAGGCCGCTGCCGTCCCGAGTGTAACCGGCCGGCGCCGAAATCATGCCGCTCACGTTGCCGCTGCCAATCGGCTCCAACCGGACGTTCTGCCCGGCGAACGTGCCGCCGTTCGCCAGCGTGACATCCTCTCTCTTGCCGTATGCTTTGTACTCGAGCGGGACACCGGTTGCGGAGGTGCGGACTTGCAGCGCGTAGATCGCACCGGTGGTGCTCGGCGAGCCGAACCACCGGAAAGATGGGAATGCGTACGCCCCGGCGGAGCTGGTGGTGCCGTCGTCGCGGCCGCCGTCCGGCGCCATCACTACGACGGTCGTGTAGTGCGACGCGGGTTGTGGCAGCGAGACGCCCGAGATCGACCCGCTCCAGTTGGCAGACCACGTGATCGGGCTCTGGGCCGAGCTCACCAGGACGGGATCCGCTCTCGTCAATCCTTTGTAGATGGTCGCCGAGATCAAGCCGCTGTTGATGATCGAGACGTCGTAAGGTGCGGTGACATCGCTCACGGAAAATCTTCCGTTTCCATCCGTCACCACTGGGCCCTTGCCCGAGACAATCACCGGGATCGCGGCAATCGGCTTCTTCCAGCCGTCCTGCACCCTCCCGGAAACGGTAATCGCCGAACCGACGGGATTGGGGTTCGGGGTGGGGGAGGTGTGATCCGAGCCGCCCCCGCACGCGGTCAACGCGAAGAGGGCAATCGCGGCAACGCAACGGGTCTTGGAGGACATTGATTCTCCTTTGTGGAGCGGTTGGCCGCTGCAAAAGCACGGTTCATGCCGTCGGGATTCGCGCAGAGAATTCGGCCGGGAACGAAGGTATGGGTTGCAGCGAGGCAACGCCGGCGAAGCTGCTTGTTACGTCCCGGCTACCGAGGAAGCGAACCGGGACCAAGCGCGTTGAAAAACGTGGCGAGCAAGCGCAGAGCGAAGATCTGCCTAAGGCGAGGTGTTGAAGACCCTCTCGGCCGAGGCGACCAATGAGGAATCTCCCGGAAGTGTCCTGAACAGACCCCAGAAGCCGGCATCCACCGCGATTTGATCAATGTTGCTGATCGGCGCGAGGGCCAGGACCGACCATTTGTAGGGCGTCGCGGGAGGCAGGCCAAGTCCGACCGAGCTCAAGTCCGGGATCGTCGTGCTCGTTCCAGCGGTATAGATGATGTAGGTGGGCTTGTTCGCGGCATCGGAATAGAACTCGGCGGCATGCACCCCGCCTGCGAAGGCGCTCCAGCTGAACTGCGTCGTCGTCCCCACCCCGGTGGTGCCGTCGGCGGGTAGGTTCTGCCCCGGCCCGGCAGGAATGCTCAACGCGATTCCCGACGCGGTTGCCGGCAGCCCCCGCCGGTACACGGTGGATCCCGCCCCTCCCTTCGTCGCCGAGGCGTAGAGCATCAACGCCGTTGGTCCGATGTTGGGTGTCACAAAGCTGAACGCCGCAGCGGACGTGTTTTCCGACTGCAGCGACATGTCGTACTCGGGAGACAGCTGCAGGGAGAGACCCTTGGTAGACAGGGTGTAGCCCGCCGCGACGGAAACCGTGCCGCTCACGTTGCCATTGGGAATCGCGTTCAGCCGGACGTTCTGCGCGGCGAACGTGCCGCCGCTGGCCAGCGCGACGCCCTCTCGCTTGCCATACGCCTTGTACTCGACTGGAACGCCCCCCGCGGAGTTGCGCACTTGCAGCGCGTGCATCACGCCGGTGGTGTTGGGTGAGCCGTACCATCGGAACGAAGGGAATGCCCAGGCGCCCGCGGTACTGGCGAAGTTGTATTCGTAGCCACCGTCGGTGATGACATAGACCGCCGTATAGTGCAGCGCCGGTTGCGGCAAGGAGATGCCGCTGACCGAGCCGCTCACGTTGGCCGTCTGGGAGGCGGGGGCATCGGACGACCCAACCAGGACGGGATCCGCGCGCGTCAATCCTTTGTAGATGGTCGCCGTTCTCGAAGCGATGTGCACGAGCGACACGTCGTAGGGCGTAGTGACGTCGCTCACCGAGAACCTCCCATTTCCATCCGTCACCAGTGGCGGCTTGCCCGAGACAACCACCGGCATCCCGGCGACGGGGTTCTTCCAGTTGTTGACCACCCTGCCGGAGACGGTGATCGTCGTCGCGGTGGTGGGAGGGTTGGGGCTGTTGGGATTGGGACTGTGATCCGACCCGCCTCCACAGGCGCTCAACACCCAGACGGCAACGGCGGCGATGCAAGATGCTCTCGAAGACATTTGACTCTCCTGTGTGTTGCGGATGGCCGCCGCCTAAGCACGGTTCGTGCCGTCCGAATCGGGGCCCGATTTGCCCAGGGCGCGATGACCGGCGTTGCCAAGAAGCAACGCCGCCCAACCGTTTGTTACATTCCTGCTACCGCGGACAAGCCAATTCGCTTCTTGCGAACGAGCACCGTGCCGGTGTTTTTCGCCCGGTCGCTCGACCCTGCTCGGCTTTGGCTCAAGGAGGCGGTCCTGCCGTCGTCGTCACCGAGATCGGAACCTGTCCTGTGGCGACGGGCGAGCCGATCGACGTCAACTCCCCGGTCACCGGGTCGATGCGGTACGCCGCAACGTTGTTTTCGCCTCCGTTCGCCACGTAGACGTATTGGCCGCTGAAGTCCGCCGTTAGCGAGCCGGGACCCGATCCAACCTGGAGCGGCGCACCAATCGGTAACAACGCCCCAAGGCCATCGATCCGATACGTCCAAACATCGTTGGAGGCGAGATTCGACACGTATGCGAATTGGCTCGTACGCTCTACGGTGACAGAGCGGGGATCGCTCCCGGCCTGGAAGGGGGAGCCGCCAATCGGTGTCAGCGCCCCGGTGGTTGGATCAATGGTGTACGCCGAAACGTCGTTCGAAAGGTCATTCGTCACGTAGAGCCATCGCCCGGTGCGGTCCGCCGCCACCGCGAAGGGGTGGTTTCCCGCCTGGAAGGGCGAGCCGCAGATCGGCTGCAGACCGCCGGTTCGCCGGATGAAAAATCCCGCGACCGCGTTTGCGTTCAGGTCCGCCACGTAGACGAATTGGCCGGTGGGGTCCACCACGATCGAAATCGGGGTCAGCCCAGCCGGAAACGGCGAGCCGGTCAAAGGCGTGAGCATTCCGGTGACCCCGTCGATGCTGAACGCCGAAACATCGTTGGAATTGGCGTTCGGAACGTAGAGGAATTGGCCCAGCGGATCCACCGCCAGCGAGAACGGATTCGTTCCAACCGAAAAGGGCGAGCCGCTTATCTCTACCGGCACCCCGGAGCCTGGGGTAATGCGAAACACCGAGACATTGTTGGACCCGAGATTCGCTGCGAAGAGGAAATTCCCGGTTGGATGGACGGCCACCGCCTGAGAACCCGCTCCGGCCGAGAAAGGCGAGCCGGCCATCGGCGTCAGCGCCCCGCTGCCGTCGATGGTGTAACCGGAAACGCTGCCGGGTTGAGCGGCGTCGCAGGGGGCTCCGCAATTCGCCACGTAGGCAAAGCCCGCGGCCTGGGCCTGGGAAGCGTTCGCCATGGCTGCCAAAACGATCAATGCTTCGAACAAAGATGCTCTTCGATTCATGACAGTGCCTTTCGAGAAAGACTCGGTCCCTCCGCTTGCGCCGAGTTATCCGAGGCCGGGTTGATTGAAGGTCGACCTGCCCCTGCAAGCGACGAACCAGCTGGTCGCCCGGTCGACGGCGGCACCGCGGTGTGCAGCGAGTAGGCGCGACCGTGTTCGGCATACGCGCGCGTTTCGAAGTGATCGGGCCGCGATTTGCCGTGGGCGATGGCCCATGTTGCCAAGAAGCAACCCCGGCACTTCCCAAACGACAAGCGCGTGCACGAACTGCCATGCGGTGGCGGATGCCTACACGGAATTTGGACTTTAACCGTGCCCTCGGTATCTTTCGCGCGGCGCGATCGCGGCTGTTCAAAGCGCCCCATTCCAACCGCAATTCAGAGGGAGCGTCCGTGACAAAACCGAAGCTCGGATTTCGGGGCCCGGCATGCCTTGCGCTGCTGCTGTTTCCTTGTATCGCGCACGCGCAGGCCGCGTTCGACGTGAGCTCCGTCGCGCGCCCCGGTGATGCCGCGGCGGTGGCGGCGGAATTGGGTTCGGTGTCATCCCCCTCGCTCAGCGACCGCGGCGAGGTGGCCTTCGAAGCGGATGGCGCGGTGTTTCTCCACTCGAAGGGGACCACCCGGGTGGTGGCCGCCTTCGGCGATCCGGCTCCCGGCGCAGGCACTTTCACCAGCGCCCGGTTGCCTTCGCTCAACGGCCAGGGGCAGGTCGCGTTTCTTGCTCAGGTGGACCCAGCCGACCGTTCGGGGATCTTCCTCTTCAATGGGGACGCGATCACGCAGGTTGTCTCGACGAATGACTTCAGTCCCGAGGGCGGACGTTTCATCGCGTTCTACGAAGTCGCGCTCAACGATGCCGGACAGATTGCCCTCCATGCATTCGCCACCACTGGAGAGGGAATATTTCTGGCCTCGCCAGGCGCCATCACGACCCTCGCGCTCACGGGCCAACCGGCTCCCGGTGGCGGCATTTTCGGCGCCTTGACCAGCCCAGCGATCAACGCCTCCGGACAGGTCGTCTTTTCAGCCCCGGGTACCGGCATTTTCCTCGCGGTCGATGGAACCCTCACGCGTGTGGCCCGCGTGGGCGATCCCGCTCCCGGTGGCGAGGGCGCGACCTTCGTTTCCCTGCAGTACCCCGCCTCGATCAGTGACGCCGGGGAGGTGGTATTCGACGCCTATGCTTCCCCTCCAGGACGGGGAGGAATCTATCTCTTCTCAGGCGGGCAAATCGTCCGGGTGATCGCGGGTGGAGATCCCGCTCCCGAGGAGGAAACCTTCGGGGCGGTGGCCCATCCCTCCGTGAACGCGTCGGGGCAGATCGCGTTCCACGGGAACGTCTCCGGGGGGCGCGGCTCGGGAGCGTACTTGCTTTCGAAGGGCAGCGTGACCCGGGTGATGCGTCCGCTACAGCCATCTCCAGAAGGAGATGTGTTTACCCAAGCGAGAGACTCGGTCCTCAACAACATGGGGCAAGTGGCGTTCATCGGCAGTTTGGCCAACCATGTCGGTGGCATCTATCTCTACTCGGATGGGATGATCACTCGCGTTGCCGGACAAGGCGACGCGATCGGACGGGAGCCCAGATTCGCCTCCGCCTCTGGCCTGACGATCGACGCGGCAGGGCAAGTCGCATTCTCCGGGGAGACTTTTCCCGGCGGCCATGCCCTGTTTGACGAAGCGCACAATCCGATCGCGCATCCGGGCGACCCAGCGCCCGAGGGAGGCGTTTTCACGTCCGTCTCGCTGCCAACCGGAAACGATCGCGGCGACATTGTTTTCCTTGCGGCGAATTCGAATGGCCATACCACCGCGTATTTGTCTTCTGAGGGCAGCTTGAAACGCATCGTCGGCACGGGCGATCCCGCCCCTCAAGGCGAGACATTCCAGGCGTTTTATTTTTCCTCGCTCAACAACGAAGGAGAGATTGCGTTTGTTGGAGCGGTATCGCCTTCCAACCGCTACGGCATCTACGTTGGGTCCGCCGAGTTTCGAGGCATCGTCTCCACGGGAGACCCCGCGCCGGGCGGCGGGACGTTCACCCTCTTCCAATCGGTTTCGCTGAACGATTCCGGCCAGGTTTTGTTCAGCGCCTCGGTCGCCGTTCCGAGTCGCTCGGGCATCTTCCTCTGGTCTGACGGGAGCGTTCGGGCCATCGCTCAGGCCGGCAATGGCGCGCCCGGCGGCGGTACTTTCCTTTCGGTTTCACAGCCGTCGCTGAACGCGTCGGGCCAGGTGGCGTTCCACGGCAGCTTGTTCCGGAGCTCGGGGATATTCCTTTCGTCCGGGGGCGTCGTCACGAGCATCGCGCGATCGGGGGACCCAGCACCAGGCGGTACGATTTCAGCCGTGGCCTGTCCGTCTCTGAACGACGCCGGGCAGGTTGCGCTTCTGGCGACGGTCGGCGGTCGAGCCGGGATCTACCTATCGTCCGAGGGAGCGCTCAACACCATCGTGCGGCAAGGAGACCCTGCGCCGGGTGGGAGCATCTTCACGTCATTCCGGTCCCCGCGTCTCAATGCGCGGTCGCAGGTCGCATTCATGGGGGTCGTCTCCGGCAGCACCGGCGTCTTCCTCGCCACGCCATAAGCCGGCGTCGGCCCGGCAGTAACAGACGCTCGGCCGGACGATTCCGTCGCCAACGGCGAATCAGCGGAGGCTTTCGCCTCGAGTGTCGGCCGGCCGCCGGCCAGCGGCCACCGAGGTGTATAGCGAGTAGCCGCGCCCGTATTCGCCGTACCAGTCGGACGCGACGAGATACAGCATCGCCCCGTAGTGCGTGAGCACGGGGTCCAGGTTCGGCGCGTGGGCGCCGCCCTGATGGCTGACGATCACATCACGCGCGACTCGCAGCGCCGGCACGTGCGAGGGAGTCCGCAAGTAGTCTCCGTCAAAGGGGAGCGGCAGCAGAGTGTGGGGCTCGAAGGCGGACAGCTCATACGTTTCCCAGTAGTCGCTGAGCAGGACCGCACCGGGCGTCCGACGCGCGAGCTCGCCGGCGAGCTGCAATCAAGGGACGCCGACTCCGATCAACGGCAGTGCTGCGTCGCCGGCTAGACCATGGCCCTCGACGCCCATGGCGAGGAAGTCGGTGACCTCACCCCTCGCCCGCGGGCTGAACGTCACCTGGACTGCGAAGCTGTCTCCAACCCGAAGGCTCGCCAGGCCGTGAAACTCACTCATCGAAAACCACGGTGGACGATCGGCGGCTCCACTGACGATGCCCATGGCGCTCACGGATTCGACCTCCTCCGTTCCACCGTTCCAAAACAATATTTCGCGCGAAACGGACGTGCCTACCCTCTGCTCGCCAACGTCCAACCGAAACGGATCGATGTTCATTATCCGTGTTTCATACAAACCCGCGCCGGCCAGCAAGACGGACAGATTCCCCGAATCGAGCGCAAAGTCGAGCTGCCCCTCGAAACAGTCGTTCGCGCTTGAATCGGGAGAAAAGGTAATCACAAACCGCGTGGTCGATTGTGGTGCAAGCACGACCGGCACGCTCGGCGCAGACTTGAGCAAGAAGTGCGGCGGGATCGCGATTCCCAGGACCGTCACGGCGGTGGTTCCCACATTGCGCAGCTCGACCGGGCGCTCGATGCTTTCCCTGCCGATGGTCTGCCAACCAAAGTGCAACGAGCGGGGCGAAACGATGACCGGACCCTGCTGCGGTCCCGTCGGCTCGTGGATCGCCTCGCAGTTGGCAAATTTCGCATCCGGCGGACGCGTGGGAGCGACCCGACAACCCAATGCAGCGCATAGCTGAGCGACGAGGAGAGATGACAGCAATCGCGCCGTCGCCCGGCGCCCCTCGCCGCGAGCTGTCTCACCGAGATTTCCGGAGGTCCGACTCAAAATACCGGGGGCGTTCCAGTTTTTTGATTCCTTCGCAGTGGTAACCACCCGCTCGGACATGCTCACAAGGCCCCGCCCGTCTATCTCGGCAATCTTTCCGAGCAGAGTCAGCAAGCCTCGTGCCTGCGGGGTCGTCGGCCTCAATGATCGTCGTCGCTTCCGCCCACGCGTGATTCGGCCGCCTCCCGGATCGTCCGGCTACCATCCAACGTGCTTCGAGCTACCTGCGCTCCTCGCGCCGCCAATCGCCGGGCCGGTGTTCCCACCTGCCCTCCTCTCGCCGCTCCCAGCGATCGGCATCCGGGAGCCCGCTGACGCAGCGCTATCGAGGCGGCTGGTTGATCAGCACCGAAACGCTGTTGGAACCGCGGTTCGTCACCGCCAGATCCAGCCTGCCGTCGCCATTGAAGTCGCTGAGCACGATCGACCGGGGACTGATTCCCACCGCGAAGTAGATCGGCGGCTGGAAGCTCCCATCCCCGTTGCCCAGGAGCACGGCGACGTCGTCGGAATCCTGATCGGCCACCGCCAGGTCGGGCGCCCCATCGCCATTGAGGTCGCCGACCGCCACGGAGCGGGCACGAACGCCCACAGGCAGGAACACCGGCGGCTGGAAAGTCCCGTCTCCGTTCCCCAGGAGCACCGAAACTTTTTGGAAATCCTGGTTCACCACGGCCAGGTCCACCGCTCCGTCGCCACTGAAATCGCCCACCGCGACCGAACCAGGAAGGTTTCCGGCGGGGAAGCTCCGGGCCTGCTGAAAGCTCCCGTCTCCGTTGCCCAGAAGCACCGAGACGTTGTTGGAAAAGAAGTTCGCCGTCACCAGATCGGGAACGCCATCGCCATTGAAGTCACCGACGGCAACGCTGCGGGGGCTGGTTCCGACTTCGAGGCTCCGCCCGGTCTGGAAGGTTCCGTCCCCATTGCCCAGAAGCACCGAGACGTCGTTGGAGCCCGCGTTCGCCACGACCAGGTCGGTCACGCCGTCGCCGTTCAGGTCCGCCGCGGCGATGGCTCGGGGACGGTTGCCGACCGCCAGGCTCCGCGCCGTCTGGAAGGTCCCGTCCGGATTGCCCAGAAGCACGGAGACGTCGTCGGAGCGCTCGTTGGTCACCGCCAGATCGAACACCCCGTCGCCGTTCAGGTCCGCCACCGCGATGTCCTGGGGATTCGTACCGACGTCGTAGTCCTGGCGCGTGAAGGAGACGCCCTGCGCCTGAGCGTTTGCCGCAACCAGCCCATGGCACACTACGAGCCCTGCGTAGAGAAATCCCCTCACCTTGTTTGGAATCGCCACGGTTCCCTCCCGGAGTTGACGGAGGGCACAAAAAATGACGGTCGAAGCAACGAACGGCGGAAATCCGCCTGGAAGCACCACCTCACATGAAGCCTGGCAAGGAGTCCATCAAGATCCTCAAGGAGTCCATCAAGATCCTCCGGCAGGGCCCCAGTTGCAGAGCCTTGCCGTTGAACGCATCGATTCCTCCCAATACCAGGTCCGCGAGGTCTTCGATGAGACCAGCTTGCAAGAGCTCGCCAGTTCAATGAAGCAAGTGGGGCTGTTGCACCCCATTCTCGTCCGACCAGTTGGAGAACGCTTTCAGATCGTCGCGGGCGAGCGCCGACTGAGAGCGGCCAGGCTACTGGGTTGGGCCACCATCCCCGCACTCGTCCAGGAGCTCTCCGAGTTGGCGGCCGCGGTTCGAACAATGGTCGAGAACGAGCAGCGGGTGGATGCAAACCTGCTCGAACGGGCGCGCGGCTACAAACGCCTGATTGACGCGTTCACTTTGTCCCAAGACAAAGTCGCCGAGTTCATCGGGGTCAGCCAACCCGTGGTGAGCAGGCTGTTGGCGCTCCTCGACGAGCCACCGGAGATCCAGAAGCTCGTGGCAAGCGGCTCCCTCAGCGCGGCTCACGTGCGGACGCTGGACGAGATCAAGGACAAAGCGGCTCGGGTCAAGGCTGCCACGCATGTCGCGGAGCAACACTTGACGGTAGGCGAAACCAAGAAGCGGACCCGCAGAGCGGCACGCGGCCAAGCCGAAGAAAACGAACCTAAAGAAACCACCGAGCCAAAACCCGGCGAGTCTGCCTGGGGCGTGCTGGGGCACGTCTTCCAGGTGCTGCGCTGGATTGGGTTGTTTCGTTGGCTCTTCAAATGGCTGCGTGCCCTCGCGGTCCGCTTGACCCCCGGTCACGATGCGCGCGTCGGTAACCTGCCGCCGCCGGTTCCGGTCGACCCACCGGATCCCTTCGAGCCGAATGAATCGAAACGCTCGGACCCAAAGGCAACCTGACCGGTTTCGCAGAGGCGTGGGAGAATGAGCGGCGCGCTTGCGCTTCGCGGCCGCGCCGCCTCCCGCGTGACAAGCAAACTCCTACCGCAGGCGCGACGGCGCTTCGTTTGCGGGCCAACTCGTATCGTTAAGCAAGACGGAAACGGTTGTACCGAGACTGCAAAAGCCGCTGAAGATTGCCCAATAGCGCAGCCGACAGGCAAGATGATCCCAATTGGCCACTGCTAGATCCGGCCGACCATCCCCATTGAAGTCGCCGACCACGACGGACCTGGGTCCTCTGTTTACCTTGAACGCTCGACCTGGTTGAAACGTGGCGTCTCCCCTGCCAAGGAGGATGATCGCCTCGGCAGAGCCCCAGCTGGCCACCGCCAGATCCGCAATTCCATCGCCGTTGAAGTCCGCCACGCTGACAGAGCTTGGATTGATTCCCGCCTCGAAATGCCGGGCCGGACCGAAAGTTCCATCCCCGTCTCCCAGCAGAACGGCCACCGTACTGCTCAACACGAAGGTACTGCCGCTGCCATCGGCTACCACCAGGTCCAAAACATCGTCGCCGTTGAAATCACCCACGGCGATGGAGCTGGCACCACCCTTCCCAACCGAGAATTGGCGAGCGGGTTCAAACCTTCCAGCGCCACTTCCGAGCAGGATGGAAACCTCGCTCGAAGCCAGATTCGCTACCGCCAAATCGGAACGGCCATCTCCGTTGAAGTCTCCCACCGCAATCGAAAAGGGACGACTTCCAACCTTTACGGGTGGAGCCGGGGCAAACGTTCCATCGCCGAGCCCGAGCAGGACGGAAACGGTTGTGCCTGGCGTACCAGAGGGGTCCCCGGTATTGGCCACCGCCAAATCGGGAATCCCATCGCCATTCAAGTCGCCGGTGGTGATGAACTGAGGCCACACCCCCACGCCAAAAGACTGCGGCGGATCAAACGTGCCGTCGCCCCTGCCCATTAGAATCATGGCCGCGTGCGTTTCCTGATCGGCCAGCGCGAGGTCCTGATGGCCATCTCCATCAAAGTCGGCCGTGGTAATCGAGCGCAGCCCGCGTCCCACGTCCAGTGTTCGAGCGAGCGCGAATTGGCCGTTCCCCTCACCAAGGAAAATGTACACGTTATGAAACCCCGAAACAGCGACCGCCAGGTCCTCAATCGCATCGCCGTTGAAATCGCTGACCGACAATGAAACGGGACCAAATCGGGCCTCGAGATCCGCTCGATTCCCAAACGATACGTCGCCCTGGCCGAGCGCCTGCCGGAATAGAGGAGCGCCGAAAAGCAGCGCGATCAGCGCAGAAAACCGAACCCTATTTTTTCGCATGGCTCCCCTCCCTCATGCCGGCATCGATGCAGCATTCACGGTCATTGTGAGCGCCCTCCACCAAGGGTCCTCGCGCGTCGGCCGGCGTTTGTCAATTGCGGGAAGGCGGGGACGCAGACCGGATCTCGCTCAAGACAATTCAAGGCAAAATGTGCGATCGGACTCGAGCCGAGTGTCCACTCCAATACGCCCTCGAGAGTGAGACTCGGTGCACGCACAGTTACGAGCACGCGGCTTCGGAGATCTTCGCGCGCTCGAGTCGAGCGGTTGCGACCACTTCGATCCGCTCAGCGCCAAGGCTCTCCGAGCTTGGGGGCGCACAGGCGCGCCTGTAACGAAGCACCTCTTGGGCGGTCGATCCTTGTGAGGACAGGAGGGACGCAGATGGAAACAGTCGCCGTGCTGGGCACCGGCCGGATGGGCGCCGCGATCGCGAGGCGCCTCAAGGCATCTGGATTTGAGCTGACGCTCTGGAATCGCGCCAAGGACAAGGCGCAGCGGTTGAACGTGGGGGCCGTCGCTTCGACCCCCGCCGAGGCGGTCCACGGCGCGGACATCGTGATCAGCAGCTTGACCGGCCCCGCCGCGGTGCGGGGAGTCTACTGGGGTCCCAATGGGGTCTTCTCGGAATCCGCGGGCAAGCTTCTGATCGAGATGAGCACCGCGGGCCCGGACGTCGCCGAGCAGCTTGCTCGGGAGGCGAAGGCGAGGGGCTCTCGTTTGCTCGAAGCGCCGGTGTTGGGCAGCGTCCCGGCGGTTGAGAGCGGAACCCTCGCCGTGCTCGTCGGCGGCGCGACCGAAGACCTGGCCATGGCGCGGCCGGTCTTGGCGCGGCTCGGTGAGGTTCACTACGTCGGCGAGCTCGGAAGCGCCGCCCGGCTCAAGCTGGTGGCCAACAGCATGCTCGCGATTACCAGCGCTGCGGCGGCGGAGCTGCTCGCGGCGGGAACGGCGGCCGGGCTCGACAGCGATCAACTCTTCTGGGTGCTGGCTCGATTCGTTCCGGCTCTCAAGATGAGGGAATCCGGATTTCTGCGGGGACAGTTCGAACCGACGATGTTTGCCATCCGGGATCTGGTCAAGGATCTCGATCTCGCCCAGGACGTGTATCGCCGCGCCAGCGCCGAAGTCCCGCTCACGCTCGAGACCCGCGCGCTCTTCGGGGACATCACGCCCGAATCGGACAACCTCGACATCTCCGCGATCGTCAAGCGATACGAGACGCCCCGACAGGAGAGCGCCGAGGCGATCGGGGATTCGACCCCCGGCCCTCACTGAAGATCCCACGGGTTCAAGGCCCCTTCCGGCTAGCGCGCATCTGGCCGTGAGGTGGTGCGGGTCCGGGGCCCGCCGAGCCTGCCTGCACGACTACGTGGTCGCGGCGACCGCGGGCCCGCGCCTCTTCAACAGAGACTCTCGATTCCATAACTGCTAAAGCACTGACCCGAGCTGTTGCGATGACCAGCTGACGTCGCAGGCATTAAATGTTCAATAAAGAGGCACGCTCGCCGTCGGGCGCTCGAGGCGGACGGTTGTTCCCGCACAGGTCTCATGCGAGCTGCCTGACTGCCTTAGAAAACGCCGTGACTTGCGCAGGCGCCTCCTCTAACCCCGCTCTTTAGCGTGGGCGAAGGCGCGCCGGAGCGTCTCCGCACTGCGCTGCAGCGCCTGGCGCTCCTGCTCGGACATCTCGGGCTCGAGGAGCTTCACCACGCCCTGCCGCCCCAGCACGCTCGGCACCGAGAGCGTGACGTCGTATTTCGGATTGTAAGAACCGATCGGAATGACCGCTCGCTCGTCGCGCAACACCATCTCCGTGATCCGCGCGGACGCCATGCCGATCCCGTATTGGCTCGCTTGATTGCCCTCGATGATCGCGATGTTGGCGTATCGGACTTCGCGCTCGACGCTGGTTCGGAATTCCTCCGGGCTCTGATCCACGTTCCCCAGGGCACTCCAGATCGGCGTACCGCCCACCCGCGCCGAGGACCAGAGCAACACTTCCGAGGTCCCGTGCTCGCCGAGGACTTGAGCTTCGACGTACCCCGGATCGACGTTCAGCCGCGCCGCCAGGTGGTACTGAAATCTCAGGCTGTCGAGGAAGGTCCCGCTGCTCAGGACGCGCTTGAAGCCGGAGGCGCGCACGAAGTCCGCCAGGGGATCGGGCGGGTCGGTAAGCACCAGGACGACCGTCTCGGGAGCCGCCTTGAAGATCGCGGGGAGGATGTCTTTGTAGACGCGGACGTTCGTCTCGAGCAGCTTGAGCCTTCCCGCCGGGTCGTTGCGATCGGTCGCGCCGCCGGTCTTCTCGTTCACCCCGGCGGTGATCATCACCATCGCCGCGCCGGCGAGGTCCGGGTAATCGCCGTCGCGGATGCTCACCGTCGGAGAGAGCGATGCGCCGTATCGCAGGTCGGTCGCCACGGCGATCGCCCGCTTCCGAGTCCTGTCCACGATCACGATTTCACGGGCACAGCCGCGGAGCACCAATGACATGAGGCAAGCGGAACCGACTGCCCCGGCGCCGACGACTCCAACCTTCATCGATTCCATCTGGGGCCTCCAGAGACTCTCGTCGAACGCGCCGCAACGATGAACGGGCTCGACTTTCAAGTCGTCCACCGATGCGGGTCGTAGCGCGATCGCCGATCGCCTTTCAAGTCACCGATCGAGCCCGCGCGCCTCGACCGACGCCGCGCCGGGGCGGCTCGTCAGGTGTGCGACATTTGCGTGCTGCGAGGGCCGCAACTGCACACACCTCATTCAGATTGGCGCGACGAATACTGTGCTCAGCGCGATACGCGCTGGCCGTTGAATGTGATCCCTCGCGCGCCTGGGGCGGCTCATCAGGTGTGGACAGTTGCGTACCGCCGAGGACCGTAACTGCACACACCTCATTCAGATTGGGGCGACCGTTTGACGCGGTCTCGAAGGCTCGGCCCTGCGACGTTGTCGCGCTTGAGCACGACGAATACTGTGCTCAGCGTGATACCCGCTGGCCGTTGATTGTGACATCGTCGAAGTCGATGTCTTCGACGTATGCATATTGATCGACGGGATCAGCGATGTTGGTGAAGGCGCTACAGCGCACGTTAAAACCGCGGATCGGATCGTCGGCCAACCCTCTGAAGTGGAAGACCCACGGAGCTGAGTCGCTACTCACATTGCCGATGTTCCAGTTCTGGAAGACAGGCGGATATTCGCCGGTCTGGCTCGCGTAATCCATTTGGGCGAAGCCAAAGCCGAGGAGCAGGCTGTCGGCCCGAATGGTGTCGAGGTTGATATTGGTGGCATACCCGCCCCGGCGCGTGTTGGACTTCACGTAGAGCATGTAGCGGATGCTGGTCCCGTAGGTCTGAATATCGTAGGCGTAGACGTTGCGGATTCCCCCCGTGAGCTCGCTGCCACAGGTAATTCCGCCCCAGGGCCCCTGGAATCTGCAGCCAACGATGACGATGTTCTCAGAGGGTGTATCGACTCGGCGCCCATCTTCATCGCGCCCTGATTTGATCGCAATGCAGTCGTCGTGCGCGTCGAGCGTGCAGTCCTTGATCACGACGTGGTCGCACGATTCCGGATCACACCCGTCTGTATTGGAGCGCTCGGTGCCGCCGGTTGTCACGGCCTCGATCGTGACGTTGCGACAGAGCGTTGGATGCAGTTGCCAGAACTGAGATTGCCTCAGGGTGACACCCTCGATGAGCACGTTCGTGCAGTTGTAGGGCTCGACAAAGGTTGAGCGCAGCCGGCCGTAGTCGGGGACGATCCGCTTCTCGGGTGGAACGCCGGCCGCCGCCAATGGCTCGAGGATTCCCGCGCGGTCCGAGCCGATGTTCCAGGGGCGCGTCCCGGCGGCATCCAGGGTGCCGCTGCCGGTCAGCGCGATGTTCGTCTGGCGGTAGGCGTAGACCATCGGGGAGTGGTTCATGCACTCGATGCCCTCGTAGCGAGTCAGCACGAGCGGAAACTTGTCCACATTGTCATTGAACTGGAGCAGCGCACCCTCTTCGAGGTGGAGGTCGACGTCGTTGAGCAAATGAATCGCCCCGGTCGAGTAAATCCCCTTGGGCACCACCACGTGCCCACCCCCCCGCGAGCTGCAGTCCTCGATCGCAGCCCGGAACGCGTCGGTGTTGTCGGTGCTGCCATCTCCGATCGCCCCGTACAGTGGGTCGGTCGCGTCGAAGATGACGTCTCGGAAGGTGGGGACCGCGGTTTCGGCCACGATCGCCCTGGCCTCTTTCCAGGGCAGGCCCTCCGTGCCCTTGGCTCGGGCCGACCATCCCGGCGGAGTCAGGCGAGGCTGGCCAAGGAGGCGTCCAGAGCTGGCGCTGCCCGCAAGGAAGATCCCGGATTTGAGGAGCCGCCGACGAGTGATCCCCTCTTTCATATCGCTCTCCCTCTCCGCCTATCCCCGCTCTTCTCCCATACCAGGGCTGCGCCTGGCCAGTGGTGATGCCATCGCGCCCAAAGAGCAATGTTCATCGCGGACCCGCCATTCCCTGTCGCCAGCGGCCCGGGACACTGAACCGGATTTCAGAATCGGTTCAGGTTGTGGTCAGCTTGGCTGGTCAGCCTGAACGCCAAACCGAAGCGATGAGCTGCCGATTCAAGATCGTGTGCGTTCTCCTGGGGCTGGCGGCAACGAGCGCGCACTCGCAGGCGCCCTACTCGCCACTGCCGGCATCTCCGCCGAAAGAGGCCGACTACCTCTTGCCGGACGGCACCGTGCAGATAGTGGGCTGGGACGATCTCTCTGGAATTTTCGAGAGAGTCAACGCGCTCTACGCGAAGTCTCATCCGGGCACCAGATTCAAGTACGTCCCCGGAAATCTGATGTCGCCCCAGCACTCGTTGATTTTCGGCGAGACCGCTTTCGCGCCGATCGGCATGGAATTCTCGAGCAACCTGGGCTCCGCCTATCGGTCTTTGGTGAAGGCCCCCGTCTTCAGCGTGCGCATCGCTCACGGCGCCGTTCAGTCGAACGCGAAGCTGAGCCCGCTCGCCTTTATCGTTCACCCCAGCAACCCGCTGGACACGCTTTCCCTCGACCAGCTGCTGCACATCTTCACCGTCGGAGGGCGCGCGCCCGATGCCGTCTTCTGGAAGCAAGTGGGCGTGAAAGGCGATCTCTCCGACAAAGAGATACGCAGCTATGGGCTGCCCGAGTCCGACCACTACCCTTCTGAAGACTTAGGATTCGGCGTCTATCTCTTCCGGGACAAGTGGGGCATGAGCCACAACGCGCGCGGCTATCAGATGCAGCGCACCTACGCCGACGTGACCAGGAGAGTGAGCGAGGACCCGGCGGGCATCGGCATCACCACGCTCAACCGGGTCACCCGCGACGTGAAGGTGCTGGGCATCCCCGCGGGGGACTGGGGCAGGCCGATGCGTGGCACGCGCGAAGATGTGCTCAGCGGCCGCTATCCATTCGATCGCTTCATCTACATCTACGTGCGGCGTTTTCGTGGCCAGGCGATCGATCCCTTCGTCAAGGAATACCTGCGCCTGGTCCTGTCGAAGGACGGCCAGGACGCGATCGCCGCGGATGCGAAGGGATATCTGCCGCTCAACGCCATCGAGCTCTCCACCGAATTGAGCAAGCTGGAGTGATCCCGTGAATCGGACCGCGACCACAGCGCTGGCCTGCCTATCGGTGTGGACGTGCTCGTCGACCGCGACGCCTGCGGAGAGCGAGCCATCCCGCTTGAAGCCTTACGTGGCGAAGCAGGTCCCGCCGCCCCCGAAGAACGCCAAGTACGTGATGCGCGATGGCTCGATCCTCATCGCCGGCAACGATCTGATGGCCCCTTATCTGGAAGCGCTGATCGCTCTGTTCCGGAAGAGCCACCCAGACGTGAAGCTGCACCTGGAAATGCATACCTCGGGCCTCTCGGTCGCCGGCATCAACTCCGGCAAGTCCGCGCTTGGCCCGATCGCGCGGGACGTCAGCTTTCAGGAGACCGACGCGTTCGCCGCGCGCCACGGCTATCCCCTGACCGATATCCAGGTCGGCTGGGACAACACGCCCGATCCCGAGCATCAACCGCCGGGGAAATATCCGCCCGGCGTCTGGGTCAACGGGAAGAACCCCACGCCCTGGCTGACCATGGAAGACATCGCCGGGATCTTCACCACCGGCTCTGGAAGGGGAGATTTCACCTTCTGGGGTCAGCTCGAAGGTCACGAGGGACCGATCGGCGGCAACGGTGCCGACTACTTCAAGCGCGAGATCCACGCCTACGTGCCGAAGCTCGAACGTCTGCCGATCCTATCGACCATGCGCCAGGTGCTGGGCGGCAATCCCTGGTCCCGGCGCGTCGAGCATTTGCCGATGATGGAAGACGTGATCAACGCGGTCGCCAACGATCCTTTCGGGATCGGCCTGATCGGCTGGTGGCCGACCGACGAAGGATGGGACCGCGCCGCGGAGCTTGCCGACAAGCTGCGCTTCCTCCCGCTGGCCTTGAGCAAGCACTCGAGGCCGTCGCGCGGCCGAGTCGGAGACGTCTATCCGTTGGCGGGCGGCCTTCGTTTCGTGGTCGACAAGGCGCCTGGAAAGCCGCTCGACCCCTGGCTCAAGGAATTCCTGATCTTGGCCCTTTCGAAGGAGGGTCAGGAGCTGATCGCGTCGATGACGGTGACGCACGGTTTCGTCCCGATCGATCCGGCGGATGTCCCCCGCGAGCTGAGAAAGCTCGAATGACCGGGCGCGCGGTGATGGGCCTGCGCGCAGCGGTCGCCATCTTTCTCGCGGTCGAGCTCGTGGGGAGTGGAGCAGCGGCGGAGGATTTCGACCTCGCTTCTCTGCCGCCGTACCAATGGGAGCCGGGTCCCGAGTATGAGCGCGGCAAACACTGCCACAACGACGGGTGCGACGGCGAATGGGGCGTCCTCCGGATTCACGGCACCGAGCTCGTCCAGCACCTGGTCCATCTGTGGCAGGACAGCTTCCTCAAGCTTCACTCCAACATCCGCTTTTCGGATTACTTCGTTCCCAGCGGATTCAGCGGGCTGACCGCGGGCACCGCCGACATCAATCTGATGGGGCATCGCGCCTGGCGCTCCGACCTCAAGGCGTTCGAGGAGGTGTACGGCTATCCGCCGCTCGAGATCATGTTTGCGACCGGCGGATTCAACCTCGGAAAGGGAAATACGCCCGGCGTGATCGTCTTCGTGAACAGAGACAATCCGATCTCAGGTCTCACGATGAAACAATTGGACGGGATTTTTGGAGCCGAGCGCACCGGCGGCTGGAATGGACTGACCTGGTCAACCCAGGCCGCGCGCGGCGCCAAGGACGACATTCGCACCTGGGCGCAGCTGGGGCTCACCGGCGACTGGGCCAGGCAGACGATCCAGCTGTACGGGATCGACGCGACGCTGAGCAACTGGTCCGATTT
>Ga0070708_100001294_pt1 | contig 19242 bp, 17 predicted proteins | sample KBSK5503metaG_FD_65469 | JGI IMG/M metagenome (GOLD analysis project Ga0070708, IMG submission 65469) | Corn, switchgrass and miscanthus rhizosphere microbial communities from Kellogg Biological Station, Michigan, USA - KBS K5-50-3 metaG | ecosystem: Host-associated > Plants > Roots >... | reverse complement strand
CCGGCGCTGTCGAGGTAGGCGAGCAGCCGGCCGATGTTGTCGTCCACCGATTGCACGGTGGCCAGATAGTCCTGCATGTATCGCTGATACTTCCAGCGGGCGAGCGCTTCGCCGGTCAGCGTCACCGTTTCCGCGCCGCGCGTCGTCGTCACTGTCTCCGGTTTGACCGCGAGCCAAGCCGTGAGTGGCGCGCCGGCAAGGCCGGTGGGAGGGGTGATCTTGAGATCGCGACGCGTGAGGTCCTTGGCGACGCGCTGCTCGTTCTCGTGCAACGCATCGGTGCGCGTCTCGTAGTTGTCCCACAAGGTCGTTGGCTCCGGAATCCAGCGGTCGGCGAACGCGGCGCGGTGCATCGCGTCCGGTTCCCACGGGCGATGCGGCGCCTTGTTGTGAAGCATGAGGAAGAACGGCTTGTTCTTCGGCCGACGCCTGATGAAGTCCAGCCCCAGGTCGGTGGTGACGTCGGTGACGTATCGTCCGACGAAGGTCGTCTCCGCTGTCGCGGTGTAAAACACGGGATTCTCGTAGACACCCTGTCCCGGCAAGATCTCCCAGCGATCGAAGCCGACGGGGTCGCTCCCCAGATGCCACTTGCCGATCATGCCCGTGTAGTAACCGGCCCGCTGGAGCAACGTGGCGACCGTGAGGCGCGAGCTGTCGAAGCGGTTGAACACCGTCACACCATTCAGGTGCGAGTACTGTCCCGTGAGAATCGTCGCGCGACTCGGCGTGCAGATGGAGTTGGTCGCGAACACATTGCGGAGGAGCGCCCCCTCGCGCGCGAGCCGGTCGATATTCGGCGTTTGGTTGACGCGGGACCCGTACGCGCTGATGGCGTGAGCGGCGTGGTCGTCGCTCATGATGAAGACGATGTTCGGGCGTTGGGCGGCGAGTGGGGTCGGGCGGCCGCCGAGCAGGACGACGACGACCGCGATCAATCCAAGAGCGCGCATGGACGGGGAGATTGGCCCGTTCTCACATGAATGTCCAGGCTTGATCACGGTATCCAGGATACGCCGCCCTCCAGTGCTCTTCGTCCACTCGTTAGACTATCGCGGTGAAAAGGAGGTCCTCATCAAGGTCGGACTCGTCGGCTTCGCGGGGTCGGGCAAGACCACGGTCTTCAACACGCTGACCGGCTTGAGCGTGCCCACTGGTTTCGGCGGCGAGGTGCACCTCGGCACCGTCAAGGTCCCGGATGAGCGCATCGACGCGCTGAGCCGAATCTTCAAGCCGAAAAAGACGACCTACGCCGAGATCGTGTTCAGCGACATTCCCGGTGAGCATGGCGCTGAGAGCCGGGGTCTGTCGCGAAAATCGTTGGATCGGATCCGAGAGCAGGACGTTCTCTGTCTCGTGCTGCGCGACTTCGACAACCCAGCGCTGGACAGCGCGCCGAATCCAGTCGCCGATCTCCAAGCGTTTCTCACGGAATGCCTGCTCGCTGATTTGGGAGTCGTCGAGCGCCGGCTCGACCGCGCGAAGAAGGAGAAGCTCGACCCGACGGAAGTCGCTGCGTTCGAGATCCTGAAGTGGACGCTGGAGCGTGAGCTGCCGATCCGATCACTGTCTTCGCAGCAGCTCAACCGTGCTCTCCTCAGAGGCTACGGACTGCTGAGCGATCGGCCGTTGATGGTGGTCCTCAACCGCGGCGAGCAGGATGCTGGCAACCCTCTCCCGGATTCCATTTCGCGAACCCTCGAAGAGCAGCATGCTGCCGGCATGGTGCTATCGGCCAGCGTCGAGGCGGAGATCGCGACGATGGACGCAGCCGACCAAGCGGCGTTTCTTACCGATCTCGGACTGAGTGAGTCGGCGCTTACCCGATTCATCCGCACGGCGTACGGGCTCCTCGACCTGATCTCGTTCTTCACCGTTGGGCAGGATGAGGTTCGTGCCTGGCCCATTCGCCGCGGCACCCATGCGCGGCAGGCCGCCGGACGCATTCACTCCGATCTCGAGCGGGGCTTCATCCGGGCGGAGGTAATGCCCTATGAGGAGTTCATGCGCTACGGGTCAGAGCACGCGCTGCGCGACGCGGGGCATCTCAAGATCGAGGGGAAGGATTATGTCGTGGCCGACGGCGACATTCTCAGCATCCGATTCGCAGTGTGAGCGAAGGCGACGGACGCGCACCTTTGTGTCCGAGCTCGTGCCGCTGAAAACCGCGGCAATCGATGGCGCGTATGCGCTGGGTGGCTCGGTAAGAACCGCGGCGTACCCGCCGATGTTCTCACGCGTCTCCGAATGCGGTATCCGCCGCTGCGGAATGCGGACCAGGGTCCGCCGACATACGAATCACAGATCCTTCAACTCGATTCGCTTGGGCGACCGATCAAGCGGCCGCCAGGCGCAATCGATCCCGTGTGGATCGATGTGAATGCGGCTGAGATCTGGACGCGTGATTAGCATGTGGTTCACGGCGGCGCTGGCAGTGGAACCTTATCCGCGATCTACAAGTGCGTCGCACACCGCCCCCCCCGGAGCTGACGTAGACATCGACGTATCGACTCTGTCCAGCGACCCCAGTGTTTTGCGTCCATGCGCCCCGCCCTCGCACGAGCGCCACGTCGCCATAAAAACTCACGGTGACTTCCTCCAAGACGTACGACGATAGCATTGAACCCAAGACGGTCCGACGCAGGAACGCGGCCTTGTCGAGGATCAGCCCGTCCGATTCGATGCACACGAAGTCGTCGGCGAGTCGAGCGCGATACCAATCGACGTCTCCCGACAGGAGCGCTCGGATATACTCCTCGTTCAGGGCGCGCAATTCTTGCTCGCGAAGCAGCTGATCGTTCACGGCGTGACCGTCGGCGAGGGACTTCGCACCATAGTCGATCACGCCTTGCGTCGCACGCCGGATTCGGACCTGGAACTGCGAGACAGCGTATGCTTACGAACGGTCGCGATTAGCGCGAACTCGCGCACTGCGTCAGCACTACTTGCTATGCCACGGCGTTTCGCCCAATCACTTCGCGATAGAACGCCGCGCTCAGCTTCGGCGTCCGCTGCTGCGACTGGTAATCTACGTAGTGCAAGCCGAAGCGATTGGTGTAGCCATCCGCCCACTCGAAATTGTCCATCAAACTCCAGAGGAAATACCCTCTCACGGGAATGCCGTCAGCGGTCGCGCGCTGCAGCTGCGAGAGGTAGTTGCGCAAATACATGACGCGATCGGTATCGTACACCACGCCGTCGGCCGCCGGCACGTCCGACGACGAGCATCCGTTCTCGGTGATGTAGATGTCCCTCACCTTCCAGATCTTCGCCAGATTGCGCGGTCCCCAGTACAACGCTTCTGGTCCAATCGTCAGCCACGACGACAACATGTGCGGGTAGGAGCCTGGATTCTTCACGGGGGTGAACCCGAGCGGCGATTCGTCGGCGCGAATCCAAGTCGGCGTGTAGATGTTGATGCCTACGAAATCGAGCGGGCTCGAAATCGCCTTGAGGTCGGCGGCCGTGAACTTCGGCGCGTCGCCGCCGGTCGCCTTAAGATAGGCGTCAGTGTACTTCCCCTCCTGAATGACCGTCATATACGGTGCGTTCAGCTCCCGCGTCGCACGCTCGGCGGCCTTTGTGTGCACGTCGTTTTCGATGACCGGTACACAAATGGTCATGTTTTCCGCGAGCCCGACCTTCGTCCCCGGCTTCGCATTCGCGCGGATCGCTTGTACGGCGAGTCCGTGACCGAGCACCGCGTGATGCCGCGTCTGATTGAAGCGCGCTGGCGGAAGCTTCACACCGGGTGCATGAATACCGATGCTGTAGCCAAGCTCGACGAAGGCGCCAAACTCGTTGATCGTGAAAAAGTGCTTGACGCGATCCGAGAGATGTTGCGCGACATAGCCCGCGTACTGCGCAAACGCTTCGGAGGTGTTCCGCGACTCCCATCCACCACCATTGTCCTGCAGCGGCTGCGGTAGATCCCAGTGATAGAGTGTCGCGAACGGCTGAATGCCGTTCGCGAGAAGCTCGTCGACCAGTCTGTTGTAGAAGTCCAGTCCTTTCGGATTTGGCGAACCACTTCCCTGCGGAAAGACACGCGGCCATGCGATCGAAAAGCGATATGCTTTGACGCCGAGCGCCTTCATCAGCTGGACGTCCTGTTTGTAACGATGGTAGTGATCGTCGGCGATGTCACCGGTCGCACCGTTTATCGTCTTCCCTGGCGTGTGCGAGAAGGTGTCCCAGATGGACGGCCCTCGACCATCTTCGCTCACCGCGCCTTCCACCTGATATGACGCAGTCGCCGAGCCCCAAAGAAACCCGCGTGGGAACGAACGCCCGGAAGGCTCGCTCGCCGGCTCCGCCGATTCGGCGACGACGGGCGGCATCGCGGACGAGAGCGCGGTAGCGCCAGCAATCTTTGCGAATGTGCGGCGCGAGATGTCGTGATCCATGCTCTGATCTCTGCGTTCAGGAAACGATCGTCGGCTCATCCATGAGCTGGCGTGAGTCAATGCGTGAACCTATTTCACGCGCTCGAAGTAGCCATCGCCCACATAGAGCCGCATCGGCTTTCCGGGTGCTTCCGTGAAGTACACGACCTCGCCGACCGCGCGGCCGCCCGTTGGCGCGACCATGCGAAACCGGCCCGCGCCCAGCGGTTCGAGCGCGGTCGGCGAGTCGACGTTCGCTCCGTTCGGTGTGATGAGCACCAGCTTCTTGTTGAGCACCACGACCTGCTGATCGCTCCAACGATCGCGATAGAGACCAGCGAGCCGCTCCCACGCGGGATCCCACGTCGTCGCGACGTCTTTTGGCTTGGTGGCATTCGCGACCGCCGCGCCGACGCTCACGACCAACTGCCGCGCGATGTCGCCGACATTCGAATCGTTCGTGTTCGTCAGCACGATCACGCCGATCTTGTCGTCGAGCTGAATCTGCGTCTGCGTCGTATTGCCGAGGTAGCCGCCGCCGTGTCCGACGTACGTCTTGTTGTTGATGCGGCGCATGTCGAAGCCGAGCCCGGTCCCTGACTGCCAGTCGTTTTCGATGGCGCGCACTCGATGAAGCTCTCGCCACGAGCCGCTGCTCACAACCTGCGAACCACCGCGCGGTCCGCTGCGAAAATTCGCCGAGACGAACTTCGCCATGTCGGTGACGTTCGACGTTACGCCCGTCGCCGCCGCCATGCCGCGCGCGTCGATGAATGGAATGATCTCGCGCGTTCCGTCCGGCATGCGGCGGCCGTACGGCACCGTGAGACCGGGGACGTTCTTGTCGACGCTCGATTCGTTCATGCCGAGCGGCTTGAAGATGTTCTTGTCGACGTAGTCGGCCCATTTCTGCCCCGTGACCTGTTCCACCAACAGACCGGCGACCGCGAACGCGAGGTTGGAATACTTCCACCGCACATTCGGCGCGAACGCCGACTGGCGTTCGGCATACTGCTTCTTGAGCTCCGCCTCGGTCGGAAACTCGTTCGTCGTCCAGTGATCGCCGGCCTCGCGCTGAAGTCCTGAGACATGCGAGAGGAGTTGCTCGATGGTGATCGGCCCGTCGTCGCCACCGGCAGGCTTGGCGTGGAACCACGGTAGATATTTCTCGACGGGATCGTCGAGCCGCAGCTTCCCGTCCTCGCGGAGCTGCATGATCGCGATGGCCGTGAACATCTTGCTGTGCGACGCCATCCGGAACTTGGTCTCTGGCGTCATCGGCACTTTGTGCGCGACATCGGCGAACCCAAATCCGGTCGCCCACACGAGCTGCTGATCGTGCACCACGCCGACGGCGATCCCGGGCAAGCCGCGATACGCGATCTGTCCTTCCATCCACGCCGAGAACAGCCGCTCGGCGCCGAGCACGTCGGGATCTGTGGCGATGTTCGGTTTGGCCACGACGCTCGATTGGGCGACGATCGCGCGCGTCGCGAGCGGAGCGAGGAGTGCGATCGACAGCGTGACTGCGCCGATCAGACGCGAGAGCGAGGCAGTGGGGCGACGCATGAATGCTCCGAGATGGGTGCTGACCGAGAGAATCTGGCTCCAGTCAGCTACGGATGCGAGCCGGCCTGTTCCACCACGACGAAGGCCATGTTGCCCTCGACCGAGCATGATCGGATACTTCCCCAATCTCCGGCCATCATCTCGAGAGCCCGAGGTGGGGTGAGTGGAAGGCAAGTTCACCGGTGCGATGCTCAGAATCCTCGGTCGGCTCGGCGCTGACGCGACACTGATGGCAGTCTTGCTGTTCACGTCTGCCGGCACACTCGTCTGGTTGCGTGGCTGGGTGCTGCTTGGCGTCTTGTTCGGCGTTAGAATCATCAGTGCGGTCGTCGTGTATGCCGTCAACCCGGCGCTGCTTCGCGAGCGGTCCAAGCTCCCCATTCATCGCGATCAACCGTGGACTGACAAGCTGCTTCTGCTTGGCGTCCTCGGAACGGGCTTCCTCGGTTTGCCCGTGATTGCTGCGTGCGACGTATTCCGGTGGCACCTGCTGCCTCGCCCCACACCGCCCGTCGCGGCGCTCGGCCTCGTGCTCTTCACACTTGGCTGGTGCATCAAGGCGCTGGCGCTCCGGGCGAATGCATTCGCGACGGCCGTCGTGCGAGTCCAGCATGAGCGACACCATGCGGTGGTGGACACGGGGGTGTACAAGGTCGTTCGCCACCCGTTCTACGCCGCCGATCCGATGGTCTTCGTCGGGCTGGCGTTATGGCTGGAGTCCTATACCGCCGCGCTCTGCGCGATCGTTCCAATCGCGTTGGTGATGGCGCGGCTCACCGCGGAGGAACGCTTTCTTCGGCGCGAATTACCGGCGTACGATGAGTACGCGAGGCGCGTCCGGTATCGACTCTTGCCGGGCGTTTGGTAGTACGCTCCAACGCGCACATCGACACAGTGAAACCACCACACTTGCGCCTTCAACATCTGACCCGCATCTCTATCCTAGCCGCGTCGCAGCGGTAGCCGCTTTCGGACTTCGACCCTGAGAGGTAACGGTCGATGGCCACCCTGACACGCATTCCGTCGTTCCGCAACGCGCTCGTCATCATCGCGGCGTTCACAGCGCTCCTCGTTGTCCTAAGCGCGGCGTGCAGTGGCGGGCCGACCATGCCGCAGACCGGCACCATTCGCGTGACGGTCAGGACGTCGGGCGGCGATCTCGACCTCGACGGCTACCAAGTCTTCGTCGATTCCACGACCTATCGGTCTTTTTTTGCGAACGACGGGGGCGACATCAGCAACGTCAGGGCGGGCACCCATTCGCTGACCCTCAAGTCGGTCGCGGAGAATTGCACGGTGAGCGGCGCGCTTCCCCGGTCGGTGACGGTGACAGGCGGTCAGGTCGTCAACGTGGCCTTCGAGATCGCATGTGTGGCGACGGCCATCACGATCACGACGCGCGTTACCGGAAGCGACATTCAGAACGAGTATCAGGTGACGGTGAATGATGGGGCTTTGGCGCGCGTCAGTGCGAATGGCTCACTGGTCGTGGGCCGCCTCACGCCCGGGAAATACACGATAAAACTGATTGCGGTCGGTGATAACTGCAGTGTCGCGAGCGGGAATCAGATCACTGTCGATGTGGTATCGCGCACCACAACGCCCGTTCTCTTCGAAATCAGCTGCGTCCCTCCGATACGTTTGGAGAGGATCGCATTTGCCGCTGATACGATCGTTGCCGGCGCGCCACAAACCTGGATTTGGTTGGTCAACGTTGATGGATCAGGCGCCGCGAGGGTCACACCCGGAAGCTCGCCTGCGTGGACGACGGACGGGACGCGACTCGTGTTCTCAGACGCGCATTGCACCCGAGACTTCTATTACGGTTACGCCTATCCCAACTGCACTGGCGGTGTCACGCTGATCGATCCGGAGACACGGAACGTGACTGTGGTGAGCGGCGGGAAGGCGGGGTTCAGCCCAGCATGGGCGCCGACGAATGATGCAATCGCATTCTTGGGTTGCTGCGACAACGGTGGGCAAGCGTCGAGTCTTTTGGTGGTGCCGGTCAGCGGACCGCCGACCGCGTCGCGGCCACTAACTCCGATTCCGGCGCTCCACCCCGCCTGGTCTCCGGACGGTCGGCGAATCGCCTTCTCGTGCATCTTCGACCCGAGCAATTACGACTTGTGCATCATTGACAGGGACGGAGCGGGTCTCGTGCGTCTGACGCGTGATCCAGCCGCCGACACCGGGCCGGCTTGGAGCCCGGACGGGAAGCGGATCGCATTCACCAGACAGCGGACCGGATCTGAGATCGACTTGATAACGCTCGATGACAGCGTTGTCTCACGCGTCACCGATGGATCGGGGCCGGCGTGGTCGCGCGATGGGAAGAAGCTGGTGTTCTCCGGTGGCGACGGCCTCTACACCATTAACGTCGACGGGTCGAACCGGACCCGGTTGACCTCTGGGAGTCACTATGCGCCGGCGTGGCGGCCGTAGCGCCGCGCTCGGCGCTCTCCTCGTCGCGAGCGGCTGCGCGTTCGCCGGTGATAATCCTCTCAACCCGGAAGCGTGCCTCGCGCCCGAGATTGCGGCGGGCAGCGTCGCGCAGAACCCGACGAATGTGCTGAGTGTGTTCGTGACGGCGAGCGTGCGCCGCGCTGATAGCGTCATCGTGCGGTTCGGCGTTACCGCGCTGGATAGTGCGACACCGGCGTTCATTCCAGCCGGCGACACGATCAGTGCGGCAATTCTCGGTCTCCGTTCTTCCACCGAGTACGGCGCGCAAATGGTTGCATTCAACCGCTGCGGCGCGACACCGAGTGACATCCTGCCCTTCGTCACCGCGGCGTTACCGAGCGATCTTCCCGCCTACACCGCGGCCGGCCCTGCTCCAGCACCGGGGTACGTCGTCTTCGCCGCTGGGAAGTATGGATTAGTAATCGATAATACCGGCCGAGTCGTCTGGTACCATCGCTTCCCGAACGGACCAGGACTCAATTTTCAGGCGCAGCCCGACGGGCGATACGCCGCGCGTCCGTCGGCTCCCGCGGGCGACGTCGGCAGTTGGGTGGAAGTCGCGCCCAGCGGTGAAATCGCGCGAACGTTCGGTTGCGCGCACGGATTCGCACCGCGCATGCACGATCTGATCGCGGAGCCCGATGGCTCGTACTGGCTGCTCTGCGACGAGACGCGAACCATGGACTTGTCGGCGCAGGGCGCATCGCCGCAATCACGCGTGCTCGGCGCAAACGTGCAGCGACGAAACGTGGTGGGTGACGTTCTGTTCGAGTGGAGCCCGTTCGACCACCTCGATGTTGATTTGAGTTTGCTCGATTCGGTCGATCGTGCGGGGCCGGTCATCAATTGGACGCACGGCAATGCGCTCGATCTCGATAGCGACGGGAATCTGCTCGTCTCGTTTCGAAACCTGAGTGAAGTGACGAAGATCGACACGCGCACGGGTGCGGTCATGTGGCGCCTGGGCGGGGCACGGAACCAGTTCACGTTGGCGAATGGCGCGACGCCGGCCTTCGTCCATCAGCACGGCCTGCGCGCGACCGGCGTCGGACAACTTCTCTTGCTCGACAACTTGGGCGACCCGGCGGGCAGTCGCGCCGAACGCTATCAAGTCGACGGTGCGCACGAGACGGCGCGACTAAGCGCCGCATACGGCGCGTCAGCGGGACTCGTTGGCCAGATTGGCGGCAGCGCGCAGGCGCTGGCCGACGGTCACACGCTGGTGTCGTTCGGGAGTGGCGGCGGCGTCGAGGAGTATGATGCGTCAGGTGGGTTGGTGTGGCGACTCGAGGGCAACCCGGGCTACGTGTTCCGCGCGCAGCGTATTCGCTCGCTGTACCGACCCGGCGTCGGTGATCCGAGATGAACGCGCGTACATGCACGCGTGGAGCGGCGCTCATTCCAAATCTGGGTTCTGCCCCCGGGCTCCAGAGATGAATCGCCGAGCATTCATCGCCAGCGCGAGTAAAACGGGTGCTGGCTTCGCCCTCGGCGGCGTTGCACTGCTCGACTGCGCGCGCACGCCGCGCACGACGCCAAAGCCAGCCGCCGCGACGGAGCTGGACGAACGCGCCATCAGAGATCTCGCATCGGCGCTTCATGGCACCGTCGTGCGGCCATCAGATTCCGAGTACGACGCCGTGCGAAGAATCTGGAACGCGCGATTCGATCGCCGCCCCGCGCTCATCGCGCGCTGTGCCGACGCCGCCGACGTGCAGCGTGCAATCGAATTCGCGCGCGCGGAACGACTGACCATCGCCGTACGCGGCGGGGGTCACAGCTTTGCCGGCTACTCCGTATGCGACGGCGGTCTCGTCATCGACTTGTCGCGAATGAAGGCGATTCGCGTCGACCGTGAGGCTCGTAGGGTCGACGCGCAGCCGGGAGTGCTCAGCCGAGATCTGGCCATTGCGACCGAGCCGGCCGGGTTTGCACTGGTCCTGGGCGGCTGCAGCGACGTTGGCATTGCCGGCTTCATGCTTGGCGGCGGCGAAGGATCGCTCAACGCGAAGTACGGTATGGCCTGCGACAATTTGATTTCCGCTGACGTCGTCCTTGCCGATGGCCGCCTCGTGCGCGCATCCGCACGCGAGAATGCCGATCTGTTCTGGGGCTTGCGTGGCGGTGGCGGCAACTTCGGCGTCGTGACGTCATTTCGAATCCGAGCTTTTCCGCTGACCCACATGCTCGCGGGCGCTCTCGCATATGACCTCTCCCAAGCCGCCGCGGTGATGCGCGCGTATCGAGAGTTCGCTCCCTCGGCGCCTGACGACCTTGAGGCGGGGTTCACGTTCAGCGGTGGTCCGAACGGTCCAGTCTTCAGACTGGGAGTTCAATACGCGGGCGACGCCGCGTCGGCGGAGCCGGTACTGACCAGGCTGCGCGACGTCGCCAAGCCGACTGGGGATACCATAGCACAGGTGTCATATCACTCGTTCAAGACCCGACCGGGTCCTCCTCCGGGATTTCCGAGCATTTCGACCGGCGCGTTTCTTCGCGAGTTGTCGGATGACGTGATCGAAGCAGTCGTTGCGTTGGGCGCGACGATCCCGCCTGGCGCAGACCTCGAGTTGAATCACTTGCACGGCGCGGTCAGCCGCGTGCCGCTCGCCGAAACAGCGTTCCCGCTTCGGCAGCCGGGCTTCGACTGCTTCGCGGCAGCGGCGTGGCTGGCGCGGGAACAGCGCGACACGGTTGTCGCTTGGGTCAAGCGCCTCGACGATACGCTCCGGCCGCACGCGCGCGGTGCGTACGTCAACGCGCTGGCTGAGGACGATGCCGGCCGGGTAAAGGACGCGTATGGATCTCAGTACACGCGGCTGGCGGCGCTCAAGAGGAAGTACGATCCGGAGAACGTGTTTCGACTCAACCCGAACGTTCCGCCACGGAGATAATCCGATGCTGAGCTCCCGCATTCACCTGGCGGTGTCGACCTACGTGGCTTCGATAGCGACAGTTGGTGCACTCGGCTGTGCGGCAGGCCCGCGGCGCGCCCCAGCGGCGTTGACCCCAGCCGAGCGCACCGCGATCGCGAACTTCTTCGCACTCGATGCGCGCACCGGAAGATCGCTGTGGGACTTTCAGACAGGCGGTCAGGTGCGAGCGGGCCCAATGTCGTTCATGCTTGGCGGCAAGCAATACATAGGAATCGCAGCTCGCCGAAACATCTACGTGTTCGCGTTGCCTTAGCGCCGCGACCGGCGCGAGCAGCAGCTCGAGTGTGGACGATGCTACGGCGGTCCAAGCTGCGCGAGTCCTCAACTTTACTCGACTCGCAGCACGACTGCCGGATCCACTACCGTCGCACGCCCGGCTGGCAGCAGCATGGCAATCGCTACCGCCGCCCCCATCCCCAGAGCAGCAAACAGGAAGGCGACCGGATCCATGAGCCGCACCGGAAATACCTTGGCGAGCAATCGATCCGACTCCAATGCCAACACTGTCGCGAACACCGCGCCGGCGACGAGACCGCTCACAACTGGTCGCGCGTTCGGCGCCACCATGGCGCGATAGATGTCCATCCGGCGTGCGCCGAGCGCTAGCCGGATTCCCATCTCTTTCAGCCGACGTCTCGCCGCGAGGGCGACGACCCCGTACACGCCGACGATGGCGAGAATCGCCGTGATGGCCGCCATCAGGCCGACCACTTCGCCGATGCGCTGAAACGTGTCGACCATCAGTGTCAACTGCTCCTCCACGGTCCTCGGCGCGGCGACGGTGCCGGCGAACCGCTCACTTACGAGTGACGAAACACGTTTCGCGACGCCGCTCCCGGCATCTTCCACTTTCAAGAATGGCTGGTACAGCCGCGCATTCGGCCGCCATGGCGTATACATCATCAACGCCTGCACCGGCTCGGCGATCGCGCTCGGTGCGTCGGACACGACGCCAACGACCACGAGTTCGTGCGTTGGGTCGACGTTGAGCCGCTGTCCAAGTGGATCGGCGCCGCCCCACAGCTCATGCGCCGCCTCACGCGAGATGATCACCGGACACACAGCCGCCGTGCAATCAGCATCGGCCAATGTGAACGGCCGCCCTCGCTCGAGCCGGATCCCGAACACGTCGAAGTAACTCGGTGACACCTCGATCGACGGCAGCATTCGCCGATGGTCGTCAGCCGTGCCTACCTCGGTGACGCCTGTTGCCTCATCGCCCACGGGCTCCGCCGTAGCGAACGTGATGCCGCGCACGCCCGCCACAGTCGCCAATGTGCGCGCGATGTCGTCATGAAAGCTTTGCCATCCACCGGTCGCCGGCTTCGGCGCGAGCAAATTCATCGCCAGCACGTGACGCGCATCGAAACGCGGGGGAGCACCCTCGACGCGAGCCGGAAGACGTGTGAGTGCAATCGTCGCAACGAGCAGCGCGGCCGCTCCGCTGATCTCGGCGCTCAGGAGCATGTTGCCGCGCTTCACGCGTCCGCGGACGTGGTCGGGCACGCGGCGCAGCGTCGAGTTGAGATCGAGCGCGAGCACGGAGCGGATGGGAGCGTTCGCCGTGACGAGCGCCGCGCTAACCGTCGTCATGAGCAGGAAGGTGAACACATGCCAGTCGGGCGCGAGCGAGAAGTCGACAGGCCGCTGAATGATCCATTGCAGGAGAACGCGCGGCAGCCGAAACGCGAGGACCGACGCGACTGCGCCGGCGACGCTCGCCAGTATCAGCGATTCCATGCCGAGCATTGCGGCGAGACGTGGTGCGCCGGCGCCGAGTGCCATGCGGAGCGCCATCTCGGCGCGACGGCCGTCCGCGATTGTAAGCAGGATCGACACGACGCTCGCACACGCAACGAGGGCGAGACAGGCGAGGGCGACAAAAATCAGCGCAACAGTTCCGGTGACGACCAGCCCATTGCCAAGCTTTGCGATCAAAGAGCCGTCGGTGACGAACACCGCCGTATGCCGCCCGGCCGTCAATCGGTCTTGCTGCGCGACGATCACGCCCGCTTCGCTGGCCACACCGCCGCGCGTCGCTCCCGGCGCGAGGCGGCCGTCGACGAACACCTGCATCGCATTGGACGACGCGGGATCGTTTGGCCCAAGATGAAGGGACTCGCGCAGGGTGTACGGCAGCCAGAGTTGATCATCGGCTGACGCGCTGCTGAATGGCGGCGCGATACCGATGATGCGAATCGCCTGTCCGTTGATCAGCAGCGCGCGGCCGACCGCGCCGGTGTCTGCGCCGAATGTGGTGTGCCAGACGTTGCTGCCGATCACGACGACAGGCGCGTGCGAGTCGCAGTCGTCGTGCTGGAGGAGTCGGCCCGCGATCGGCCGTACTGGGCCGTATACGCCAAAGAAGCCGCACGTCACGAGCGCGCCTGGGGTGGGCCGCGCGCCGTCGGACAGCGCGAGCCGCACACGCTGCCACCCGGTAATCGACGACAGCGATCGGATCGTGCCTACGTACGCGAGGTAGTCGCTGAGCGCGGCGGCACCAGGAAACGAGGGCCCAGTCGTATCGGTGCGATAGGATACCAGGATTCGAGTGAATGTCGCGGGGTCGCGGTCCACGCGGGCGCGGAATGCGAGCGCGTTTACCACCGAGAACACGATCGCGCAGATGCCGACGCCGAGCGTGAGCGTCGTGACGACGATCAGCGACTGAATCGGATGGTGCGCCAGACCCCGCACCGCGAATATGACGTTGGCCCGGAATTCGTCCCACAAACGCAAACGCCGCGTGTCGCGTGCTGCTTCCTTTGTTGCTGCCACGCCGCCGAACTCGACGCGGGCAACACGTTCGGCGGCGTCGCGCGCGAGGCCGCGCTGCTCGAGGTCGTCCGCGCGGTGTTGAATGTGGCTCCTGAACTCGTCATCCATGTCGCGCTCGAGCCTCGTGCGTCGGAGGTAGTGACGGATGGCCGCGCGAGCCCGCAGAATGAGTCCTCTCATGCACCTCTCACAGCGAGTCCGTTGTTGCGCGCAGGGCGGTCGTCATGCCGACGACGATCTGTTCCCAGCTCGACCGCTCGTGGCGAAGCTGCTTCCGTCCCGCAGGCGTGAGCGAATAGAATTTCGCGCGCCGGTTGTTCTCCGACGTACCCCACTCTGTGGACAGGAGTCCGCGGTCTTCGAGACGGTACAGGGCGGGATAGAGCGTTCCTTGTTGGATGGGGAGGTAGCCGCGTGAGATCTGTTCGATGCGCAGGAGAATCCCGTAGCCATGTTGCGGCCCGAGCGACGCGGCCTTGAGAATGAGCAAATCGATGGTGCCGGGCAGCAACTCCGCAGATAACAAAAGGGCGCTCTCCTAGGTGGACAAAGAGACATAACGACTTCTCTCCTAGGCTGTCAAGGAGAACAAAGTGAGAAGGCGTCATTGGCACAGTAACAGTCGGATTGAGGTGCCAATGATGTGAGCATTTCGGCCTTCGTGGCGACTTACCTATAGGAGCCACAGAGAGCCTGAAGGTTGCGCGCGTCCACGAGGACTGCAGCATGTGAGCATTTTCGCATCGGCTACGCCTTATCTATATGCACACCAGAGAGAGGCAGTAGTGTCCGAGTCGCGAAATGCGACCAGATGACCGCGCAAGAGCGCACCGCAACAGACGGTTGCCTCCAGCCGGTGCCGGCTGAACGCGGGTTCGCTAAGTGGCACTTTGTTCCATTTAGCGATAACCGCGACCCAGCGCCCATGTCGCTCCGTCTTCACCGCGCACAGCGTCATGCCCGCGTCATCCACGCGGCCCATGCGGGGACAATGTGAGCATTTTGGCACCCGCTGCGACTTGTTAGTAGAGACCACAGTGAGACGAGTTTGTTCAGAATCGCAAAATGCGGCCAGATGACCGCGCAAAAGGACCAATGCAACAGACTGTTGCGTCCACTCGATCCGGACGCCTCGTCCAGACGATCGTTCCTGGCGAGCAGCCGAGGCGACTGCTTGTACCTGCTGAAGCGCCGCTTGAACCACCGTATGCGACGGCTTGGACGACGCAACGCACCACGTCGAGCAGCAATTACGTCGACGAGAACAGGCAATACGACCGTACTCGCACGAGGCCTTTCCACGCACGCCACGCACCCAGACCGCTCGAACAGCAAACCGTGGACGCTGCACCAACCGAATGATCGACTTGATCAGAGAATGCGAGCTCTCCGACCATCGATGTGTCGGCAATGGACAGGTCACCCTGCCTCACGACCCGCGCACCGTGCGACACGGACCGGTAACAGTGCAGGCACGAACACCCGAATCGGCCGCCGTGCACAGGCGATCGTTCAACTCGGTCGAGGCGGGACGATGCTCAGAACAACGCATCCGACCGCGCCGCAAGACTAGGCGACATCGATGTTTGACGACACGACTGTAGCCCGAGCGCAACACGACGGGTCCGGGAGGCAACCCGACCGCTCGGCGAAGGGAATTTCACCGCGATGGCGACAATCGCTATCGCGAACTCATTCAGTGAGAGGCTTATGCAGACAAGGCAGGGAGCTGTGCTGGAATCATTGCGCGGTGTCGAAAAATTCCTCGATGAAAATGCCGAGCGGGTGGCGGATGTCGTCGACACAGGCGCTCGGCGGAAATTGGACGAGATCCTCGCTGACCTCGAGACGCACGCCACCGATCAAGTCGCCGACAACTTGGGGGCACAGGGCTCCATGAAGACCACGCGGATGTTACAGCGACGTCTGCGTCGCTGGCACATGCGACCGATCGCCCGGATCGCTCGCTCGGACTTGCCCGGCACGTCCGCGGTCGAACCGCTCAAGATGCCCAAGGGCAAGCCAACCGCCGAACGCCTCGTCGCCTACGCCGAGGGCATGGCTCAGGCGGCGGCGCCGTTCGCTGACACGTTCATCTCGGCGGGCTTACCGTCGGATTTCATCGCGCGCCTCAACGCGGCGACGAGCGCGCTGCGCGCCGCGGTGAATGACCGCCTGCAGCACCGAGGCCGGCAGGTTGGAGCGACGACAGGACTCAAGGAGAAGCTGAGCAGTGCACGGAAGCTCGTTCACGTGCTCGACGTCTTCGTCGAGACGGCCCTGGAGGACGACGAACCGTTGCTCGCCGGTTGGAACATGGTGAAACGTGTGCGACGAATCGCCAGTAAGCCGAAGACGGCGGTCGTTGCGGCCGCTCCGGCCGCGCCGTCTTCGCCACAGGTGTCGAGCACTACGTAAGCTCGAGGCGACGGGTCGGGGGACGATGTCTTCACCACGTCAGTCATCCGACCCGTCGCCAAGCGGCCGCCTCACGCGCGCTCGCTAAGTGGCACTTTGTTCCATTTAGCGATAACCGCCAACCCCGGGACCCACCTACTCGATCCGTCTTCACGGCATTGAGCCCGACGCAGAATCGCCGCGACGAACCGTCGTCAGGCAGCAACCTCGACGTACCTCGCCGATGTACTCCCCAGGCTCGCAAAGCTCAGGCAGTACCGCGTCGCAATCATCCGCTCGAACGGTGCATAGAGCGCTCGATGAATGCTGGTCGAATTCGTTTGATGCGAGATTGCCAGCTCCTCGCGACTAACCTGACGCGTGCCGAGTTGCTTCCGGATCATACCGTCGAGCAGATTATGTCCATGTCAGCAGTCAGTCCGCGTCGCTGGACACGCGCCGAGGTCGATCGCCTCATCGACGAACGGCTGGGATACGCCCCTCGCTATGAGTTGGTCGGTGGCGAGCTCCTCGTGACGCCGGCACCGAGTGGGCGGCATCAGCGAATTGTGCTGCGACTCGCCCAGCTGCTCATGCCATATCTCGTTGAGCACAGGCTCGGCGAAATCTTCCTCGGTCCCGCCGAACTGCCGTTGGTGACGGGAGAGCGATACGAACCGGACCTGTTCGTCGTTCCACTGGCGGACGGCCGGCGTCCGACTCTGCCACTCGGAACGACCAAACCCATCTTGGTCTGCGAGAACCTATCTCCAGCATCCTCCCGCCACGATCGGATTACCAAGCGCCGTGCGTTTCAGCGGAATGGTGTGCCGGACTATTGGATCGTCGACGGCGACGCGGAGGCGTTCGAAGTCTGGCATCCGGACGACGAACGTCCGTCGATCATCGATCAGCGATTCATTTGGTCGCCCGCCGGTGCGGCGGCTCCCTTCGAGCTCGACGTCGCTGCCTTCTTCGCATCCGTCGCGGACGGAGCTCCGCCTGCGTGACTGATGAAGTGTTTCGTCGGCTGTGACTAACTCGCGAAGCGATACGTCGCGCCAAGCGGCGGCGATTCAGGCGCAGATCATCGAGGGGCTGACCGTCGCCCAGCGCCTGGATCTCGCCCTCGAGATGAGTCTCGCGGCACGCGCGCTCGCGAGGTCGCGCCTGCGCAACGAACATCCCACGTGGAGCGACGCTGAGCTCGACCGCGAACTGCTGCGCTTCGCCTTCTTGCCTGATGACCTGCCGCCGGGCTTCGGGTGACCACCAGCGACTTATTCGCGCGGATTGTCGGAGAGCTGAATCGGGTCTCGCCGACGAATGGACCGACGTGCGGCGGCGCGCCGGGGCATGGCGTGCGTCGATGCCAACTACCTGTATGGCGCGGTATCGAAATAGATCGCCAGCGAATCGATCGTGTCGTCCTTCACCGAGAACACTTCGGCCACATCGCTCGTAAATTCGGGCTTGCCGGGCTGCTGAATCTCGTAGCGCGTCAGCGCCACCGCGCGCGGCCCGTCGACCAAGAGTTGCCGCAGCTCGACGCCACGAATCGTCGAGTAAAAGCGCTTGGTTGCCTCGAGGTACGCCGCCTTGCCTTTGACTTCCTTCGTTGGACTGGTATAGCTCGTGAACACCATGTCGTCGGCGAAGGATTCCTGCCACTCGCCCTTGGCGGCCAGCTTGTCGAAGTAGCGCTCGATCGTCTCTCGTGTCGTCATAATGATGTTCTCGGTTGTCTGGCCGCGAGCAGGAGGCACAACGTGATCAGCGCGGCGAATACCACCGGCGCGGCGAAGAAGTTCGTCCACATGAGCAGCGTGATGACGACGAAACACAACGCGAACGCCCATCGCATGGTCACGAGCTGGGCGCGAGTGTCGTCGCCGAGACGGCCGAGCTCGAACGCCAGCAGCGCCGAGAACAGCAGAAAGGCCGTCGAGAAGAATCCGAAGCCGGAGTAGAAGCTCCAATACGTGCGGTCGAATCCCTGCACCATGAAGTGAGTCTGCTGCATGGAGGCGACGACATCGTTCGCGTGCCATGACGGATCGACGCGGCGGAACCCGAGTTGGTGCCCGATGGCGAAGAACACCAGCAATGCGCTGGCGATGCGATAGAGCCAGCGCGTTTTCATGCGGACGCGCGCTCCTTCAGGCGATTCGCGTACATGGTCAGGATCGTTGTCCAGCCGTTGGGTGCCTCGACCGACGCGCGCATCGACTCGCCACCATCGCCGTGGCGCTCGAAGTGCCGATGCTCGAGCTCGACGCGTGTCGCGTCGCCAAGCGGAATGAATCGCACCTCGACCTCGCTGGACTTTGCGACCTCGGGCTGATAGCCCCATTCGTGCGTGATCTGCCACGCCAACACGAGGCGACTCGGCGGCTCCCACGCGAGCACGCGTCCCCAATCGCATTCGCCGCCGTCCGCCTGCTCGGTGTAGCAACGCCCGCCTTCGCGCGGCTCGACGATGGCGCGAACCATCGGCGATTTGCCGATGTGATGCGTGCGCGGCCACCAGGAATCGATCTCCGCGGTGAACACGTCGAACGCGTCGTGGACGGACGCATTGACGATGATGCTCTTGCGAACCGGCAGCTCGACGAGACTTGCAGTCATGCGCCTCTCCGGCGTTTTGTTTGGCGGGCGTCCGCGCGCTTCTTGAATTCCGACAAGGCGACGTTCCAGAAGTCGTCGAA
>Ga0070708_100001293_pt1 | contig 19243 bp, 10 predicted proteins | sample KBSK5503metaG_FD_65469 | JGI IMG/M metagenome (GOLD analysis project Ga0070708, IMG submission 65469) | Corn, switchgrass and miscanthus rhizosphere microbial communities from Kellogg Biological Station, Michigan, USA - KBS K5-50-3 metaG | ecosystem: Host-associated > Plants > Roots >... | reverse complement strand
CGCCGAATCCACCGCGCAGGCTCCGGGCGACCTCCCGCCGGCGCGAGAGGCCCCGAGCGAGGCGCCGCCGCCCGAGCCGGCGAACCCGCCCCCGGGGGCCGAGGCCGACGTCCCGCAAGTCGTGATCACCGGCACCCGCACGCCGAGGCCGCTGCGCGACGTGCCCGCCGCGGTCACCGTCCTTCCCCGAAGCGAGATCGACAGGAGCCCCACCCTCACCCTAGATGAGCTTTTGAGGACGGTCCCGTCGTTTGCGACCTTCCGCCGGACGAGCAGCGTCGTCTCCGATCCCACCGCGCAGGGGCTCAACCTCCGCGGCGTGGGTCCCTCCGGCGTCTCGCGCGGCCTGGTCCTCCTCGACGGCGTGCCGGCCAACGACCCTTTCGGCGGATGGTTCTACTGGCGGTCGATCCCCCGGCTCGGGATAGAGCGCATCGAGGTCTCGCCCGGCGGCGGCTCCGCGCTCTACGGAAACTACGCGCTGGGCGGGGTGGTCCAGATCGTCTCCCGGCGGATCGAAAGGACCGAGCTCGACGCCGAGGGTGCGGTGGGGCTTCCCCGGCAGGCCTGGGCAACCGCGCGCGCCGCCGGCCGGGTCGGAAGATTCGGTCTCTCCCTGGAGAGCGAGGCCTTTTCGACCGCCGGGTATCCGGTGGTGGCCAGCGCGCGGCGCGGATCGATCGACCGAGACGCGCCGAGCAACCACCAGAGCGTCAACGGTCGATTCGAATTCCATCCCAGCCAGCCCCTCACGGTCTTCGCCAGCGGGGGATACTTCGCGGAGGAGCAGAACGGCGGCACGCGGCTCACCACCTCGACGGTGCGGACCGGCCGCTACGGCGTCGGAGCGCGGTTCGACGGCGGGTCTCTTGGTACCGTGAGCTTCGACTTTTTCGGACACCAGCAGACCTTCGAGCAGGATCGCGCGCGGATCGCGCCGGATCGCTCGAGCGAGGACCTGGCGGCGGCGCAGCAAGTCCCGACCGACGATCAGGGGATGGCGGTGATCTGGACTTCCGCCCCGCTCTCCTTCGCCGGCACGCACGGCCTGAGCGCCGGACTCGAGCTTCGGCGAATCCACGGCTTCGCTCGCGAGGACGACTTCTCCGCGATGATGGCGGCACCCACCGTCCACCGCGAGGCCGGGGGCGAGCAGCGCTTCGCGGGGGTGTTCATCCTGGACTCCTACGACCCGATCCCCGCGCTGGAGCTGGTCGGCGCCCTCCGGCTGGACGTCTGGAGAAACCTCGACGCCAGCCAGACCACCTCCGGGCCAGGCGGCACCGTGAAGACCCCCTTCCAGGATCGCAGCGACCAGCGGCTGTCGCCCAAGCTCGGCGCCAGGTATCGCGCGCTCGACTGGTTGACCTTCCGGGCGTCTGCCTACGGGGCGTTCCGGGCGCCCACGCTCAATGAGCTCTACCGCCCCTTTCAGGTCGGAACCATTCTCACCGCGGCGAACGACGCCCTGGGACCGGAGACTCTGCGCGGCGGCGAAGCCGGCCTGGAGGTCGCCTCTCCCGCCGGATTGCTGGTTCGCGCCAACGGCTTCTGGAATCGACTGGAGAATCCGATCGCCAACGTCACCCTGGCCACGCCGCTGCCCGACGGCTCGCAGCGCCGGCGGCAGAACGCCGGTCAGGCGCGGATCCGCGGGATCGAGGCGGACGTCAGCTGGCGTTTCGCCCGGCCGTGGCTCGCCTCCGCCGCGTACACTTTCGTCGATTCGGCGCTCACGCGCTCCCCCGACAACCCGCAGCTCGTCGGCAAGCAGCTCGCCCAGGATCCGGCCCATCGCGCCACGTTGTCGCTCACCTTCGACGACCCGCGCCTCTTCACCGCGACGCTCCAGACCCGTTTCGTGAGCCCGCAATTCGAGGACGATCTGAACCAGCTCCCCATGGCCGGCTTTTTCATCGTCGATCTCTACGCGAGCCGGAGGTTGATCGGCGAGCTCGAGATCTTCGCCGCGGTCGAGAACCTGCTCAACCGCGAGTACCTCGTCGGTCGGGCCGGCGTCGATACGGTGGGCCAACCGTTGACCGTCCGCGCGGGCCTGCGGCTCCACCTCGGCCGTTAACTCTCTTCTCGGTCACTCGGCCTGAAACAGCTTCTCCTCGCGCAGCGAGCGGAGCTGGCGTTCGCTGTTTTCAAGCTGCGCCAATCGGGCCTTGCCGCGGGCGATGCCGGAGGGGTCTTCGTATTTCATCCCCTCGCGGACCGCGGCCATCGCATCCGCGGGGCGCTTGAGCGCTTCGAGCACGCGGGCCACGCTGTAATGGTTCGCCGGCAGGGTCGGCAGCACCCGCGCCGCCGCCTGGTAGGACTGCAGCGCCCGGATGTTCTGCCCCTCGCTCTCGAAGGTTTCGCCCTCCATCGAGAGCCAGCGGCTGCGGACTGCTGGAGACGACACCAGCGGGCTGGCGGTCGCCAGCACCTCGCGGGCACGCCTCGAATTCTGGGAGAGGGCGTGGACCTGGGCGAGACGGAAGGCAAGCTCGAGCTCGTTGGGATGCCGGGCGAAGACGTCCTCCAGCAGCGCGACCGCGTCGGCCCGTTGGCCCATCTGCCAGAGAATGTTCGCCCGGGAGATCGCCGGACGGGGAGCGCCGGGCCAGCCCTTCTCCGCCTGCGCCGCGGCGTCGAGCGCGCGGGCGAAGTCGCCCAGCTCACCACTGTACTGGGCCTGAAGCAGCCAAAGCTCCGGCGCGTCCGGGTGGCCGGAGAGCGTGGCCAAGGCGTCCGCCAACAGCGCCTCGGCCTGCGGCCTTCGGCCCGAGATCCAAAGGCGCACCGCGACCTCCGAAATCGGGCCTGGCGCATCGGGGACGAGCAGCTTGAGCTCCGCCAGCTCCCTGGCCGACGGCACCGCCTCATCCAGCGTGACGGCCCCGTCCTGTCCCGCCTGGTAGGCCAGCCGGTATTCCAGCGCGGCCTGGCTTCTCCGACCCAGCTTGAGTAGGGCCCGGGCGGCGACGCGATGGGCCTCCACGTCGAGAGGCCGGAGAAAGAGCGCGCGATTGGCGAAGGCGAGCGCTTCGCCCGGGCGCGGGGGCTTGCTGCGATCGAAGGCGCCGCCGGCGAGGTCGTAGAGGAGATAGTCGGCCGGATGGCGATCGATGGCGCGCGCCGCGGCGACGGTGATCTCCGAAGCGGGCGCCTTCGCCAACTTCGAGGCAAGCTCCGATTCGGCGGCCTGCAGCGTGTCGCCTCCGGGGAGGAGGGACAGGAGCGCGAGCAGGGCGAGCACCGCCGCCAACGGCACCGGGCCAAGCCGCATCAGGCCAACTTCCCTCTCGGCGAGGATCGCGTTCTCCGATCGGGAGGCGATCCCCATCGCGATGCAGGCAACGGCGGCGCAGCCCGGGAGGGCGAGGCTGAAATCGAACAAGTCGTGGAGCACCATCGCCGAAATGCCGGAGAGGATCGCCAGGTCGAGCGTCGACGATTCCTGGCGCTGCAAGAGCCGGAGCAAGGCCCAGGCGGCGATCCCGCCCACCACCAGCGCCCCGAGAAGACCCAGATCCGAGCACAGCTGGAGGACGATGTTCTCCGGATGGGTGAAGGTGACCTCGGGCCACTCGGTCTGATCCCGGGTGAAGGCGGCGTCGAACGCCCCACGCCCCATCCCGCCCCGCGCAAATTGCCGGGCGCTACTCACGATCATCGGCCAGGTCTGGATTTTGGACTCGCGCAACTTCTCGACCGAGTCCGCGGTGCGAAGCTCGGCGAGGATCCGCTCCGAGGCGACGAAGGCGCTGATCGACAGCACCGCCAGGGTGGCGAGGATGATCCACGACTCGCGACCGGGCATCAGCCGGCTCACCGGAGAAGCGGAGATCCGCGACCGGCGGCCGCGGTAGAGCAAGAAGACGAAGATCGCTTGCGCGGCGAGGAAGAAACAGATGCCTCCGCGCGACAGCGAGAAGAAGATGGCCGCTCCGCTCGCCGCGTAGGCAAGGCCCCAGAGCGCGGCGCGCTGGCGATCGGCCGCGGTCAGCGCCAGCCCGAGCGCCACCGTGCTGGTCAGGGTGAGCAGCGAGCTCAGGTGGTTGGGATTGCCGAACGAGGTGAGAAACGGGGGCTGGCTGACGGCGAAGGAGTGGAAGCCGAACAGCAAGTGGGCCCCGACCAACGCGTGGGCGTACCCGATCAAGGCCACCGCCACGCCGGAGAGCGCCACCGCCGCGGTCAGGCGCCGCCGCGCCCCGGAGCGGGAACGGGACACCTGGACCGCGGCGAAGAAGAGCAACAGGTAGGAGATCGACTTCGCCAGCTCGCGCCAGGTCGCGGGCGGATCGAGGGAGATCGATCGCGCGGCGGGAAGGCCGAGCGGGACGAGCGCAAAGTCGCGAAGCTGAGCGGAGCGCGGGCTGAGCCAATCCAACAGCGGCCGGGGCAGCGGGACGAGCTGAAGAAGGCACAGCGCGGCGGACAGCGCCAGCGCCGCGGCGAAGGGTGGCAGGGCGATCGAGCGATGGCTGCGCAAGGACCCGACCGCGCCGCTGATCGCCGCCACCGCGGAAAGGATGCACAGCGGCCAGAGCGCCCAGATCGGAGCGCCCCCCAGCGCCAGCGGGCAAGCGAAGGCGGCGGCCCACAGTGCCAATTCAGCAACCGGCGTGAAGGTGGAGATGGGGCGGCGGAAGTCGCTTCCGGGCATTCCTTCCTCCATGATGCCATGAGTGGAATCGCGGCGCTTCTTTCGGAGGCCCTTGCGCCGGTCGTCGCGTGTGGGGCATCCTGCGCCGCTCGATGTTTCGACCCTCCCGAATTGCTTTCAGCGTTCTTCTCGCCACCACCCTTGCTCTCGCCGGTTGCAAGGGGAACTGTCGCAAGTTGTCGGAGCGACTCTGCGACTGCTCGGCGAACACCTTCCTCAGGGACGACTGCAACCGGCGCGCGGCCAACGAAGAATCGCGCATCGGACCGAAGCCCGCCGACGAGGCCCGCTGCGCCGCCCTGCTCAAGACCTGCGACTGCCACACCATGGACACGCCGGAGGGGAAGCGCGCCTGCGGCCTGGCCCGCGTCCCCCCCTAGCAGGCTTGAAAAACTGCTGCGACGTTTTTCAACCCTGCTAGACCAGTGCCGGGCGCAGCAGTTTTTCAGCCCGGCTAGGCGGCCCTGGCTCTCCAGGCGGTGGCGCGCCGCGAGAGGCCATCCTCGTACTCGCGGAAGAGGCGGCCCCAGGGCGTGGCCAGCGCCTCGCGGACCCGCGCCTTGCCGATCAGCGGATACCAATAGAAGTCGTGGTAGGCGATCGATGCCGCGTAGCTCCAGGGGACGATCGGGCTTCTCAAGAGCAGCTTTTCCAGCGGCTTGAGCGGGCCCCAATAGATCATCTTCTGCCCGCGCGAAGCGAAGGTGTTTTCGTTGTCGTGGAAGTGCCAGTTCACTGCCGAGATGTCCTCGCCGACCACCTCGATCTCCGGGAATCGGCCCATTCCCAGCCCCTGCTCGGTGGCGAGCCGGATGAACTTGATGCTCATCGGGTCGAAACCCATCATCTTCGCGGCGACGGCGTCGATCGCCACCTGGTCCGCCGAAGCGAGGATGTAGTCCTTCACCAGCGGGATCATGCACCGGGGCCCGGGGCCGTCCCCCGCGAAGGTCCCATCCATCACCGCGAAGACGCCGGGGTGGATCTCCTTCTGGATCGCCAGGAGATCCACCAGGGTCTCGTGGATCACCGAGTGCGTCCAATGCCGCTTCTCGTGCAGCAGCCCGCCGAAGGCGTTCTTCATCGCGCCGGTCATCGTGGTGAAGACGTGCGTCTTCATCGTCGGAAGTTGAATCACGTTCTCGCCGATCAGCCGCTTCGGGATCTCGATTCCGCCGGGGTAGATGTCGTGGAGGGCGAGCATCCGCGCTTTGGGCTCGTAGCGGATCCACTCCTGACCCTGGTAGAGGTGGATGTTGCTCAGGCCATACGCGTCGAGCACCACCTTGTGCTTGTTGGCGAGCTCGCCGCGCTTGGCAGATACCACGACGGTGCGGTTGTGGCAGCCGTAGATCCGCTTGCGGTCGAAGCCGTCCTTGAGGAGCTGGAGCAAGACGCCTTCCAGCTCCCAGGGCGGGGTGTTGCAGGCCGGATACCAGAAGTGCCAGGTGATGTTGATTTTGAGCGCGGTGTCGTGCTCCGGGCGGATGACGCTGCGATAACCGGCCATGGTCATCGCCCGCCCGTAGTCCTCGAGGACCGTTTCCGGCGTCGTCTTCAAGACCGCGACCACGCTCTTCTTCGCCATTCTCTTCTCTCCTCTAGGCTCCGGGCGCGACAAGGACCTCAGAAATAGAGCGCCCAGCTGGCGAGCGCCACGAACAGCACGAGGTCGACGATCAGCGGCGGGTCGGAGAGCAGCACCTTCTCCGGCGAACCGCCCGCGCCTCGCTTGTGAATCAGGAACAGGTAGCGAAAAATTCCGTAGATCACGAACGGCACCGTGAATTTCAGCCGATCGGAGCCCACGTGCTCGATCGTGTCTCGCGAAACGGTGTACAGGCCATAGGCGAGGATGCAGGAGGACGCCACCACCGACATCATCTGGTCGAGCAGGGGAAGCGAGTACTCGTTGAGGTTTTGTCGGTGCGACAGCGCCTCGGGAATCGAGGCGAGCTCATGCCGCCTCTTGGCGAACCCGAGAAATACCGCGAGGAGCAGGGTGCAAAGGTACAACCAGTTCGACACCGGGACGGAGATCGCGATTCCGCCGCCGAGCACGCGGAGCACGAATCCCATCGCGATCGCCACCACGTCGACGATCACCAGCTTCTTCAAGATCAGGGAGTAGAGGATCTGCAGCCCGAGATAGGAACCCGCGACCGCCGCGAAGGCGGGGCTGATGGCGTAGGCGATCGCGCTGCCGGCCGCCCAGCAGAGGACCACGGTGGCGGCAACGGTGCCTCCGGAAATCAGGCCGGCGGCGATCGCCCGGTTCCGCTTTTCCGGGTGCCGGCGATCCTTCTCGCGGTCGAACCAATCGTTGAAGAGATAGACGCCGCTGGCGAGCAGGCAGAAGGAGACCACCGCGAGCGTCGCCCGGAGGGCGGCGTCTCCCCTCAACACGCTCTTGGCGAAGAGCAGAGGGGCGAAGACGATCAGATTCTTCGTCCATTGCCGCGGGCGAAGCGAGGCGATCAGCGCCGACGCCCGGCTTCTGGCCGCAGGCGCGACCGAGGTGGCTGCGCTGGGCAGCGGCTCCGGGGCGCTCTGCTCAGCCGATCTCACAAGCCTCGACCTATCCCGAAGTAGACGAATCCTTTTTCGCGCAGGCTTTCCGGGTTGAAGATGTTGCGGCCGTCGAAGATCACCGGCGATTTCATCAGCGATTTCATCCGGTCCAGATCCGGCCGTCGGAACTCGTTCCACTCGGTGACCAGGAAGAGGGCATCGGCGCCTGGCAACACATCGTACGGCGTCGGCGCGTACTTGATCCGGTCCCCGAAATACTTCCTCGCGTTGCCCTCGGCAACGGGGTCATGGCAGGAGATCGTCGCACCCTTCGCGAGCAGCCCCTCGATCACCTCCAACGAGGGCGCTTCGCGCATGTCGTCGGTCTTCGGCTTGAACGACGCGCCCCAGACCGCGAACGAACGACCCGCCAGACTCCCGAAGTGTTTTAGCGCCTTCTGGACGAGCAGCCGCTTCTGCCGCTCGTTGGTGCGCTCCACCGCGCGAAGCAGGTCGAACTCGATCCCCAGCTCGCGGGCGGAAGCGATCAGCGCCTTGACGTCCTTGGGAAAACACGACCCTCCGTAGCCGATGCCCGGGAAGAGGAAGGGATAGCCGATGCGCCCGTCGGCTCCCATCCCCTTGCGGACCGACTCGACATCGGCGTGGACTTTCTCGCAGAGCACCGCGATGTCATTCATGAACGAGATGCGGGTGGCGAGCATCGCATTCGAGGCATACTTGGTCAGCTCGGCCGAGCGCGTGTCCATGAAGAGAATCGGATGCTCGGTCCGGACGAACGGGGCGTATAGATCGCCAACGATCTTTTGCGCTCGCTCCGACTGGGTGCCGATCACCACCCGGTCCGGTTTGAAGAAGTCATCGATCGCCGCTCCCTCTTTGAGAAACTCGGGGTTGGAGACCACGTCGACCTCGACGTCGGTCACCGCGCGGATCGCGTCGCGGACCTTGTCTGACGTTCCCACCGGGACGGTGCTCTTCACCACCACCACCGTGTATCGCTTCACCGCCCGGCCGATCTGTTCGGCGGCCGAGATCACGTATTGAAGGTCGGCGTCACCGATTTCGCCCTCCGGGGTGCCCACCGCGATGAACACGACCTGGGCAAGGGCCACCGCCGAAGCGAGATCGGTGGTAAAGGAGAGCCGCTTGTCGTGGGCGTTCTTGGTGAGCAACTCCTCGAGACCCGGCTCGTAGATCGGGATCTCTCCGGCGCTCAGCGCGGCGATCTTCTTCTCATCGATGTCGACACAGATGACGTCGTTTCCCGAATCGGCGAATCCGGTGCCCGCAACCAGTCCGACGTAACCCGTTCCAATAATGGCGATTTTCACGGCTCAAATGTATCCGAATCCCGGCGGTACCGACAGAGGCCCGCCCATTTGTCAGGTCGGCCAACTGCCGGCTACCAAGAGCCTGCGCAGCCTGTCCGCGCCTCGGGTGACTCGCGTCCGCCCCAGCTGCGACACCGGCGAAATGATCAGTCGGTCGAGCAGATCGCGACTCGCGCTTCTCAGTTCGGGTTTGGCTTTTTCGGCCGCCGCGGTCGCTTCCGGAAAAAGGCGCCCGGCGATGGAAACCGACGCGAAGAGGGCGCGCTCGCATTTCCAGGCCGCCGACCTCTCCTTGAGCAGCTCGAAATCCGGCGGGCGGGAGTACGGCCCGCTGACCGACGGGGCCCCGCTCAAGAGCTCGCGCAAATCCACGAAGGAGAGCATCGGAACGTCGTAGCCCGCGCGCGCCTGCTCCAGGCTGAGACCGAGGATGGCGTCCTCCAGGTCCAGCCGGAACACCGACGAGCCGTAGACCGGAATCGGCAGCGCCCGGGCGAGCAGCGCATCGTCCTCCGCTCGCCGCCCGGCCGCGAGCAGGTGGGAGTGGACGCGGATCTCGGTGCGTCCATCGGAGAGGACGCGGACGTCGCCGTCATCCGGCAGGGATCGGAATTCCGACTCGCGAAGCAAAGCCAGCACCCGCTCGATGTGCACGGTCGGGGTGAGCAGCTCGATCCCGAGCAGCGGCCGGAAGCCGACGTGCGGATAGAGGGCCTCGGTGAACGCCGCTCCGCCGAGCAGGACGACCCGTGCACCGGCGAGCGAATCGAGGGCGCGTTTGAAGGTGACCAACTTCATCACCGTGTCGTTGATCGAGCCCTGGTAGATCGACAGCAGGCGTTCGCGGGCCCAGTCCGGAGCGTCCGCGCCTCCCATCCGGAACTCGAGGTTGTAGGCGGCGAGCGGCGCCAGCCCCTGCGCGATGCTCCAGTCCACGTACTGCTCCCAGGGAGCGCCGGCGAGCGAACGCCGCGCCGGGTGGAACGACGCGAGCACCTGGAACAGCTCGAGCAGGGTGGTGGCCACTTCCCCACGACTAACGGATCGAGCTCAGGTGCGCCAGTGCGCGGGGGCCATTTTGGGAAAGTGCCGGGCGAATTTTCGCAGCGGCGTGCGCCAGGCGAGATAGAGGCTCGCCCGGGCAAAACGGTAGAGGTCGCTGGTCAGGAAAGGCCCAACCACCCAGGAGAACCTCCGCTCGGCGAAGGAGGTTTCGACAAGGCGTGGGTCGGAGAAGATCGAATGCCCGAGCCAGGCTTGCAAACGCGGAGGCCGCATCTTCTCGAGCACCCAATCAGGCACCTCGGCGCCCATCGCGCGGTGAGCGGTTCGAAGGGCGAAATAGACGGGCGTCTGCACAGCGCTCTCCCGCGCGCTCTCGATCACCGCCGGCCAATCCAGATTCGGATAGCGCTGGATGAAGAGCTTGAGGTCGTAGAGCCAACCCACGCCCTTGAACAGGTGCTGCGTCGCGTGCGTCGCCAGATACGCCAGCTCGTCCTCCGGACGCAGGTAGCGAATCCGGTGGCCCTCGAGGTCGGACTCGATCGCTCTCGAGAGCAGAGGCTCCCCTTCGATCCCTCCGCCGAAACCGCTGATCGCACGAAAGTGCAGCTCGACCGCGCCGAGCGTTCCATAGAAGTTCAGGTGATGGTGGTGACGAAGCTGAAACTCCTCCAGCGCGGCGTTCTTCTTCAGGCCCATTTCCACCAGGGCCGCCTCCGCCTGCTCCATCTGCTCCGAACCGACGAGCAGGTCCACGTCGGTCATCGGGCGATAGAGCGGATCCGGATAGCAGCGAGAAGCCAGACCATAGCCCTTGAGCAATACCGGGACGATGCCGTGGCGCGCCAGAACCTCGAGCGCCTGGAAGAGAAGCTTCTTGACCCGGATCCCCGTCACCGCGATCGACATCGCATTGCGCTTCAGCGTGGCTGCCGGCTCCGGGTCGAGGACGATTCCTCCGCGCCGCAGCTCGTGCTGCGCCAGACCGGACAGGCCATGGCGGATGCACTTCGCGACGAGCTCATTCTGATCCATCCCGGCCATCGAGGCGCGAACGGCGTCGCGGGAGCCCGGAGAGACGCGAAGGAGCTCGAGGAGCGTCCCCACCTACGAGACTTGATTCCGGGGGTGAGCTTTTCCCACCACCGGCACATTCCCCACCACCGGCACGCTATCCGCCACCGGCACTTGGCGGGTCCAGGGGACCGCTGCCGGTTCCATCGAGCGGGCGGCTTTGGCAATCGAATCGGCGACCAGTTCGAGCGCGAGCTCTTCGTCGCGATCGATCTGCCCCCTTCCGTCCGCCCAAGCCAAGTCGAGACTGCCGAGTTTTCGCTCGTTCCAGGTGATGTCGAGCGAAATCTCGAGCGGCAAAGCCGCGCCCCCCAGGCGCCGCGTCTCGAATCGAAAGTCATCGCCCAGAGCGGCGTCGCTTCGCTGAACCCTCAGCTGGAGACACGAGGCCTGAAGCGCTTCGGCCAAGGGACGAACCGAGTTCCAAATGCCCTCCACGTCCTGCGCTTTGGCAATGCCTCCATTCACCTGTTTCACCAGCGTCCGCAGCTCGATGTTTCGCTTCCTCACGCCATGGGCGATGATCATCTCGTTCCGGCTCAAATAGCCCAGCTTTCGGATCACGCCGAAAACGATCAGCCCCATTCCCAGAAGCAACAGCGTGCCCTCGGCGCTGTTGGCGTAGGCCATGGCCAGCGCGGTCAACGCAAACAGGCAGCAGAGGCCATAGAGGATCAGCACCGCCTTGCGATGACTTACTACCAGGACGCTCATTAATCGATGGTGGATATGTTCCCGGTCCGAGCTGAAAATAGCCCGTCCGAGCAGGCTGCGACGGAGCACCGCCAGCAGCGTGTCCATGATCGGAAGCCCAAGAGCAAGGATCGGCACCAGCATCGCTACCGCCGTTCCACTCTTGGCGGATGTCTTGATCGATACCGTGGCCAAGACGAATCCGAGGAACATGCTTCCGGCATCTCCCATGAAGATGGAGGCTGGGTTGAAGTTGAAAACCAGGAATCCGAGCACCGCTCCGCCGAGCGAGGCCATCATCAGGCAGAGAAGGATATCTCCGCGGACGAAGGCGAGGACGAAGTTCGCCGCGACCGCGAACAATGCGACCCCGGCGGCCAATCCGTCGAGGCCGTCGATGAGGTTCATCGCATTGATGATCCCGACGATCCATAAGAGGGTGAACGGAACGCTCAGCATTCCCAACGCCAGCGGCGCGCCAAACGGATTGGCGATGTGCTCGATCCGGAAACCAAGCGAATAGAGCGCCCCCGCAGCGGCGAACTGAATCGCAAATTTCAACTTCGCTCCCGAGCCACGGACATCATCGTAGAGCCCTAGGAAAGCGGTCGAGATTCCACAGCAAAACAGTCCGGAAACTAGGTCGGTATTTCCCCGAAAGACGCGCCCAACGCTCGAATCGATGACCAGCAACGCGAGCAGCGGAGCGAAGAATCCGCAGACGATGGCGATCCCGCCCAGGCGGGGAACGGGGGTCCCGTGGATCTTTCGACTGGTCTTCGCCTGATCTACCCAGCCGTATTTGAGAGCGCGGTTCCGCACCACCAGGGTGAGGAAGGTAGACACACTGACTGCACACAGAAAGGCAACCAGATAGGTAGTCATTCGGGCACGTGGGTCAACAATTCATCGAGTACACCGAGATACTGTTGCGCCAGGGCTTTTCGGGAGAACCTGGCTTCGACAAAGGCGCGTCCGCTCGACCCCATATCGGAGCACAATGAAGGTGAATTCTTGAGCCGCAGAATCGTTTCCGAAAGGTCGGCCGCATCCTCGGGCTTAACAAAAACGCCCGCCTTGGCTTCCTCGACCAATTGTCGTGCTTCCCCATCCACAGTCAGAACCATCGGACGCGCGGCGCCCATAATCTCAAATATCTTCGATGGAAGCACTGTCTTGAAAAGTGGTCTCTTCCTCAAAAGCACCAATGACAAATCAGATGCTGCGAGGTATAGAGCAACCCCACTTCGTGGCTGTTTGTCGACGAATGTGATCGAATCGAGACTCATCGATCTCGCTTTCGCCTTGAGTGCGGCTTTTTCGGCGCCTTCGCCAACGAGCACGAACCGGACGTTCGATTCCTCCCGCATTCGATCCGCGGTCTCGAGAATGGTTTCCAGACCGTGTGCCATGCCGTGGGTACCGACATACAGGCAGACGAAGTCGGTGGGCGAAAATCCGAGCTCCCGACGCACTTCGTTTTCGCGCGGTGACGGTCGGAACAGGTCGAGGTCGACGCCGTTCTTGACGACGCGCATCTTGGCTCGCGGCACCCCGCGGTCACCCAGCTCGTCGATGAATGCGTCGGTCACGGTGACGATCCGATCCGCCTTCGAGTAGAGAAACATCTCGAGCTGCTCGAGCAACCGAATCGCAGGGTGGCCGGCGGGAAGCGCGCCCACTTCCACAATCGAGCGAGGCCACAGGTCGCGAACCTCGAAAACGAACGGGACTCTTTTGAGCGCGCTAAGCCACAATCCGGCCACCGCGGTGAGGAGCTGTGGGCTGGTCGCGATCAGCACGTCGGGCCGATCGGTCAAGAACGGCCCGAGCGCCGCCGCGGACGCCGCGTAGGAGGTGTAGTTCAGCCCTCGTTTGATCAGCCCCCGGTTGGCGGCGGCGTAGATCGGGGTGCGAACCACGTTGATGTCATCCAGGCGCTCGCGCCGGATCAGCTGGCCGCGGTACTCCGGAGGAATGACTCCGGTGGGATGGTTCGGAAAACCGGTTAGCACCGTCACGTCGTGACCGACGGCGGCCCATTCGCGGGCCAGCTCGTAGACCCGGGCCGCCGGAGCCCCCATCTCCGGAGGAAAATATTGACTCAAATACAGGATGCGCATCCGCCGATGCCTGACCGGAAAGGCAGCGGGCGGGCGCAGCTCTACCGGCCGCAACGCTCGATGCTCGGCGCGAAAAGCCTCAGGCGGTCGCAGTTTTTCGGGGCGCATCGTTCGTCACCGCAATCTGACGGAAATTGCATTCGCCAAGCTCAAACTCGAGGACCAAACCGGCCGCCTCGACGCACCATCGCCGGTCCACGACCTCGATCCGTGCCTCGCCGGAGGAAAGGACGGTGACCCACTGAAGCGGAACGGGCCCGCGTCTTTCGACGGACAAGGATGGGACCGCGACCTTCTCACCGTAATGACGGGACAGCCAACCTCGCGGGGGTTCCTGAGAGCCGGAGATGAGATCGCCCGCAAGCGGGCTTCCATCCTCATCCACCACCGCGATGCAGAAGGGCCCCAATCCGGTGCTGAGGGTCAAGCGCCCCTGGCAGCGGTCGTATTGGTAAGGAAAGTCGCCTCCCAGCCAATGCAGGCGGACCGAATGGGTGCCCCCTCCGACGATTCTATCGGCGATCACCCAGACGTCGTCCTTGGCAAAGAGGATCGATCTCTGATGAAGGCAGCCCGCGGTCCGCTGGAAGCCATGGTGCTCGCCGCCGCAGACTCCCCACCCGGCTTCGTTCTCGAAACGATTCAGCCTCGCTCGCGTCCAGTACAGAGTCTTGAAACGGCGATAGTGCAGCATCTGGTCTTCGCCGTCGATCTGGACCGTGTTGTGGCTCTCGGTCCTCGCGAAATGGCGATGCCACTTCTGCGGACCGTTGTAGGAGTAGCTGCCGGAATCGACGAGGACGTTCTGGCCGCGCCACCAGACATCGGCGGAGAGCATGTCGATCTGTGAGAAGCGCTGCTTGATGTCCCCGCAGCGGAACACGCAGAAAGTGGATGTTTCATTTCCGCGAAGCACGTGGGTTCCGCTCGCCGGAAAGGAAATCGATTTCAACGGCCGGCGGCGCAGGGGAACCTCGAGCGCGGCAGGACCGACGAGCCAGGCGCACTCCTCATCCCAGGGTCCTGGCTCATAGAGGCGCTCGCCTCGGGTCAGCACGCTGAGCGACTGAAGCATGGGCCTGAAATCCGAGAATTCGCAAGTGCTCAGAACAAAGGGGCGCGAACCGTCGTTGGGGCCAAAATTCGGGAGCCAGCCATCCGCCGGGTTCTGGTGGGCAAGCAGGAAATCCAGCGACCTCTCCATCCTCGCAACCCACGCCCGCGGCACCGGTTCAGCTCGATTCCTCAGGAGCCCAGCCGCCCACAGGTAATAGAGCATCACCACGCGGTGATAGCTGTGCGAATCTTGGAATTGTCCGCCGTCGGGGAAGAATTGGGCCTCGGCCTGCTCTTCCAGAACGGCCAGTGCTTTTTCTTCCCAATGCGCCGCCTTGGGCGAGCCGGGAAAGAGCGTGCTCCCCAGCAACAGCGCGAGACACTCGGCGAGCAGGTGATTGTTGGGAACCGCGCGCCGCGTGTAATCAAAATACAAGTCGATGTGCTCGACCATTTGGTGCAGGGCTTGGATGATCGCGGGTGCCGTTTTCTGGAACGCCGCCTCCTGGCCGAGGACCGCCAGCGCAAACGACCAGGCGATCGCGCGAATCGCCAGCTCTTGCCCCGAGACCCAGTGGATTCCCAGACCGTAGAGATTCTGCGCGATGAAACCAGTGATCTGCTCCGAGAGCGCCTCGGCCAGGCGCGGCCGGAGGGATGGCTCGAAAGCGGCCGCGCGCACGATCCGGTAGGCCTGCGGAAATCGGGCCGCTTCCCAGGTGAGCTTGACGTCGCCCACCCGGCTTTCGTCTCGCAGCGCCCGCGTCCAGTGGACCCGCGGGTTCCACCGCCGCCCGTTGATCGGGTTCAAATGCCAATCGATCGGCTGGCCGTAGTCTCCGATCCACCGGCTGAAACACAGAATCCGCCCTCGCGCCGACTCCTCCGCGGACTCGATCAAATCCTGACGATGCTCGGCGGGAATCCGACGCTGGATCGCGGCGGCGACTGCATCGGCCGGGGTGAATGATTTGGAGATCCGACAGGCAGCCTGTTGAGCGTGATTCTCCGCCAGTCGAGCCGGTTCGCGCGCGAAGCGCTCGATCAACCCCGTCCGGAGCTTCAGCTCCCAACGCGCTCGAAAGATCGTGTCGGGGACGCCCAGATCCCTTGCTTCCTGAACGGCGTGGACGATGGTGGAGAGGCGAGACCCGGACGGCTCCGTGGCCGGACGAGCGCTGCTCAGCTCGATTACCGTGCCCTGCGCTTCCGATTTCGACTCGGGTGGGTCGATAAACTCCCGCGCCCACGTCTCGATGCACAGGGCCTTCCACACGATGTCGAACCAGAGCGGCCGATCGGGGTTCGACACCGTCTGTTCCAACCGGCGCCAGGTCCAGATCCCGCGCTGGCGCGCTCGAGTGGACAGAAGGATGTCGCGAACGAAGTCGCGGTGGGACGCTTTCATCCAGCGTTCGGCCGGCGTGGCGAACCCCACCTTGCGCCGATTGAGGACTTCGCGCGGAATCACGTCCGAGACCGCTTCGCGAAGGATCCATTTCGTCGCGCCGGCGCGAAATTTCAGATCGAAGCCCAGCTGAAATGCGAATCGCACCAACCTTGGATCGGCGAGGGGGACCCTCGACTCCAACCCGTGGGCCATGCTCATCCGGTCGTCCTGGTGAAACAATCCGGTGAGGTAGGTCTGCATGTCCCAGTGCATCACCTGCGTCGCGGGATCGCGGGCTCCGGACCTGTTCAGCTCGTCCTCGAAGATCGACCGGCACTGCTCTCTGGAGAGCAGCTGATTGTCGGCGAGAATCTCCCGCCATACGGCTTCCGGAACCTTGATGAAGTTTTCGAAATACCGCCCCCGCCAGTCAGCGGCGTGGCTCGCATTTCGCAGCAGGCGCCGCCAGACCTTCGCGTCGGCGAGATCGTGGAAGAGATTCCCGCCGACCCCCGCCCCGGTCGCCCCGTCCTCTCCCCTCATCGGCCGGCGACCCTGGAACCAGGATCGGATCACCCGCCAGGGGCTGGCGAGCGCGTACCGCGCGTAGCCGCCGAAGATCTCATCGGCCGCCTGACCTCCGAGGCAGACCTTGACCTTGCGGGCAGCCAGCTTGCTCACGTGATACATCGGCAGCATCGCCGCGCCGATCACCGGGGCATCTTGATGGTAGATCGCCCGCCTCAAGTCTTCTGGGAAGCTCGACCCGTCTAGGGTCATCAGCTCCAGATCGAGGCCCAGGGCCTTGGCCGCGGCTTCCTGGTATGGGCGCTCGTCGGCGACCCCCTGGTCGGCGAAATGTACGCCAAAGCAACGCGGCGGTTGCCCCACCTTTTTGGCGTAAGCGGCCACGGTGCACGAATCGATTCCACCGCTGAAGAAGGAGCCCACCGGGACATCGGACATCAGCTGGTCGCGAATCACGGTGGTGAGCTTTTCCCGAAGTGCGGCGACGTTTCCTTCCGGCGTTCCTCCGCCTCCGAAGGCGCTCAGCCTCCAGTAGGTGTGATGGCGCAGGCCCGCCGAGCTCACCTCGATGTACTCCCCCGCGCGAAGCTGCCGGATGCCCTTGAAGAGGGTGCGCTCGAAGACCGGAGTCTGGAAATGAATGTATTGATTGACGCCCTCTTCGTCGATTTCGCGCGGGACGTCCTTGCCGCAGAGTAGCGCTTTGATCTCGCTGGCGAAGACGATCCGGTAGCCATCGTCGTGGTAATACAGTTGCTTCACGCCCAACGGGTCCCGCGCCAGGGTCAGAATCCGGCGCCGCTTGTCCCAGAATGCCACGGCGAAGATGCCGGCGACGTCCTCGAAGCACTGTGCGCCGCGCTCGGCGAAGAGGTGCAAGAATGTTTCCGTGTCCGAAGGGCCGCGGAAGGTATGTCTTGATTGGATTCGAACGCGATGCTCGCTGTGGTTGTAGAACTCGCCGTTGTAATTGATCCACAGGGACCGGTCCGAGGTGGACATCGGTTGGCTTCCGGTCTCGGAGAGGTCGACGATCGCCAGCCGGCGATGACCGAATCCCAGCGGGCCATCGACATGGAAGCCCTCTCCATCCGGACCGCGATGGGCGATCGACCGCGTCATTCGCTCGAGCAGCGGGCGGTCCACGCTCCTGTCCGAGGCCCGATAGTGGAAGATTCCGGCGATTCCGCACATGTCGGCGCCCTACCCGCCCCGGGGAGGAGCCGGCCGGCGACCCGGCGCGAGTCGATCGGGGAGATGTCGGCGGCCGTCGATCATTCCGGTTTTCGCGCCACCACCGCCTCGTGGCGCGCGGAGAGCCTGGCGATCGCCGTGGGGTGGCTGAGAACGCGCCAGCCGCGCGTCTGGAAGAAGAGGATCGACGCGTGGGGATCCATCGAGGTGAAGGCGTCGCTGTCGGTGTAGACGTATTCGCTGAGATTCGGTCGAAGCCGCTGGTAGGTGAACGCCATCGCGTCGCCGCGCAATCGGCTCAGCTCCCGGAGGAGCCTTCGCGGAATCGCCCAGGCGGCGCGCCAGAGGATGTGATCGCGAATCGGTATGGTTGCCTTTGCGGCGCGTTGCTTCCAGGTCAGTTCTTTGTAGGGGCGGATGGGCAGACCTTCCGCGGCCCAGGAACGGCAGTTCCACGCGGGGGCCAGGATGGCCAATCCTCCCGGCCGCAGCACCCGGGCAACCTCCTCGAACACCAGCTCGGGATTGGGGACATGCTCGATCGCCGCCCAGCTGAAAACGCAGCGCACGCTGGCGGTCCGGATCGGCAGTCGCTGCATGTCGCCGTTGATCCGCGGCTTCGAGCGGTGGAACAGCTTCAGCCCCGATTTCGAAAAGTCCAGCCCGACGTACTGCGGATGGACCTCCGCCAGCGCTCCCCTCCCACAGCCAAGCTCCAGGACGGGACCGGCTTGCTCGGCGCAGTGGGCCAACCACCGGAGGGTGATCTCACGCTGCGCAGGCATTTCATCCCTGCCAAGCCGTCGCGGATCGTCGCCCTCGTAGAAGGCCCGGTACTCGCCCCGGGTGTAGACCTTTTCGCTCAGCACCGCGCCACCGTTTCTGTCCCGGCTGCCAATGTGTCTCAAGCCTCGCGAACGGCGGTGGCTTCACCGCAGATCTGCGGCATTCCTTCGCGCAGGCTCCTCACCGCGAGCAATGAGGCTTCCGCCACGCCATAGAGCTCATCCCAGGGGATGGGCCAGCCGGATCCGTTTCTGCACGCCTTCAGAAACTCGCGCAGCTCGGACCGATGGCCTTTGTCTTTTCCTCCGCGGGCGTTTGTCTTTCGACCGCCCGACCAGAGTGCGAGCGAATCCCAGTTGTCGCTCACCGCGGACCGGCCGGTGCCGAGGACCTCGATTCGCTCCTTGGGAAATCCGGGATCGCCGGCGGCTTGATAGGAGATCGACGAGACGCTGCCGTTGGCGTGTCGAAGCGTGATGAAGACGCGATCATCGGTGGTCTGCAGCGATCCTGCCCTGTCCACCGATTCGGCATAGACGCGCGAGGGAAGGCTGCCCGCGAGCGCGACGCAGGTGTCGATCGCATGACACGCCTCACCGATGATCCGTCCGCCGCCGATCTCCTCGTTCTGGGTCCAGTGATCCGCCGGCAGAGGGCCGGAGGCGAAGCGGTAGGCGAGCGACAGCGGCGTCGTCGCGGAAAAGAAGGCCCGAAGGCGGGTTAGCGTCGGCGAAAAACGGCGATTAAAGCCGACCATGATCATCGGGCAGTCACGGCCCAATTCGGTCACGCACGCTTCGATCCGGACGAGTTCTTCGAAACTGATGCAGAGCGGCTTCTCCACGAACACATGTTTTCCCGCCCG
>Ga0070708_100001292_pt1 | contig 19251 bp, 18 predicted proteins | sample KBSK5503metaG_FD_65469 | JGI IMG/M metagenome (GOLD analysis project Ga0070708, IMG submission 65469) | Corn, switchgrass and miscanthus rhizosphere microbial communities from Kellogg Biological Station, Michigan, USA - KBS K5-50-3 metaG | ecosystem: Host-associated > Plants > Roots >... | reverse complement strand
GAGGCGACGAGAAACGTCAGCGACGGCCGGACCGTCCAGAGCGCTCCACCGATCGCGGCGGCCCCTGCCACCGCGAAGCCGCGGATCGCGTAGTAGAGACCGACCGCGCGGCCGCGGGCCGCCGGATCCGACAGGTCGACGATCAGGGCCTTGCGCGCCGGCTCTCCGACCTCCCGCAATCCGCCTACGACGTATGCGGCGAGGAGAGCCGGGAAGGAACGGGAAAAGACGACCGCGAGAGGAAAGAGGGAGAAGAACACGTAAGTCGCGAGCACGAACGGCTTCTTTTCGGCCTTCCCGGCCAGCGCGGCGGCGGGCAGGTACGAAGCGATCGCCGTGGCCATGAGGACCGAGGTCAGGAGGCCGAACTGTGCGGGCGAGACCTTCACGACTTCGATAGCCCAGATCACGAGGAAGACGTCCGGAAGCCCCTCGCAGAGCCGCACGAGGCAATCGGCGATCAGAAGCTGGCGCAGCGCCGGCGCCAGTCTTCCAGGAGAAGGAAGAGGTGAAGGGATCGCCACCGCTGACGACCTCTCTGGCCCCTTCGACAGTCCCCTCCGCAGTTGCAGCAGCATCGCGACCGACAGCACCAGGGAGATCGCGAATCCCAACCTCATTCCGCCGGCGATCCCGAAGCGCTCAAGGAGCAGCCCGCCCAGGGGAGGCGCCAGCACGATCGGGATTCTCTTGACGATCGCCTGCGCCGTGAATCCGAGGATCCGCCGTCCGCCCGACAGGTCCTCGCCGATGAGAGAAAACGTCGCGGGCAAGCCGAGCGAGGGCCAGGCTCGGACGAGAAACAACCCGAGGAAGACAGCGGCCGCGGCCGGCCAGAAGAGGTACACCGCGAGCCCGGCCGCCGTCACGGCCCCGAAGAGAATCAGCGACCGGCGAGTGCCCAGGCGGTCCGCGAGGACGCCTCCGGGGTAGGCGTACGCCGCGTCGAGAAGATCCTTCAGGGCGCCGAAGACTCCCACCCCGAAGGCGGAGGCCCCGAGTACGCGAAGGTATTCCGGCAGGTAGCGGGACCAGAGCTCTTCGCCGAGACCAGAGACGAAGAGAGCGGCGGCGAGCGGGCCGGCACGGCGTTCGAGGCCGAGGCGGCGACGCCAGGAGGAAGGCCCGCCCGAGGGCATTATTTTGTTATATCAGTTGCTAGAATTCTATGTCAATTGATAGAGTCCGCTTCGACCCCCAGGAGGTCCCATGTCGCCCGGCCACCAGGGTTCGCCTCGACGTATTCTGTTGATCAGCAACTCGACGCTCCACGGCAGCGGGTACCTCGACCACGCAGAGGCAAAGATCCGCGACTTCCTCGGGTCGATTCCGCGGGTCCTGTTTCTCCCCTATGCCCTCTTTGACCGGAACGCCTATGCGGGACAGGCGCGCGAACGCTTCCACAGGATGGGATACGCGCTCGACTCGGCTCACGAGGCGGCTGACCCCCGGCGCGCGGTAATCGAGGCGCCGGCCTTCTTCGTCGGCGGAGGCAACACGTTTCGCCTCGTCAAGGCGCTTCAGGACCTGTCTCTTCTCGAGCCGATCCGCCGGCGGGTCGCCGAAGGCGTGCCTTACATCGGGTCGAGCGCCGGCTCCGTAGTCGCCTGCCCGACGATCCGTACGACCAACGACATGCCGATCGTGGAGCCGGCTTCCCTGGAGGCTCTCGGTCTGGTGACGTTCCAGATCAACGCGCATTACCTGGATCCGGATCCCGCCTCGACCCACATGGGAGAGACACGGGAGGAGCGGCTGCGGCAGTTCCACGAGGAGAATCCGGCCCCGGTCGTGGGCCTGCGGGAGGGGACGATGCTGCGGATCGAGGGGAATCAGATCGCCTTGCAGGGATCGGCCTCGGCGCGGGTCTTTCGGCGCGGGCAGGAGCCCGTCGAGGTGCGACCCGAAGCCCGTTTGGGGAACCTCCTCGGAGCGGAGGTCCCATGAAACTGCCCGAAACCCTTCTGCTGACTCGCCGCGAGGTCGCCCGGCTGCTCGATCTGGACGCCTGCATCGCCGCAGTGGAAGCCGCATTCCGGTTACGCGGCGAGGGCAGAACGCCCCCCGCCGGAATCCTGAGGGTTCCGGCCTGCGGAGGCGGGTTCCACATCAAGGCGGCGGCCCTCGAAGAGGGACTCTCGCGCCCCTATTTCGCGGCGAAGGTCAACGGCAACTTCTCTTCCAACCGCGAGCGCTTTGGAATGCCCGCGATCCAGGGGATCGTGCTGCTCTGCGACGCGGAGAACGGCTTTCCGCTCGCGCTCCTCGACTCGATCGAGATCACGATCCGAAGAACCGGCGCGGCGACCGCGATCGCCGCGAAGCACCTCGCCCGCGCCGACGCCCGCGTGGCGGCCATCTGCGGCTGTGGCAACCAGGGTCGGATCCAGCTCCTGGCGCTCTCGCGCGTGCAGCGGCTGGAAAGGGCCTACGCGTACGATCTCGATCTGGAGACCGCCCGCCGGTTCGCCGTGGAGATGTCGGCGGAGCTGGGCTTCCCCATCCAAGCGGTGGCGGACTTCGCGGCGGCCGCCCGTGGGAGCGACATCGTCGTCACGTGCACGCCCTCCCGGAAGGCGTTCCTCGGGCCGGCGGATGTGTCGCCCGGCGCGTTCGTCGCGGCGGTCGGCGCGGACAGCGCAGACAAGCAGGAGCTCGAACCGAAGCTCCTGGCGTCGGCGCGCCTGGTCGTGGACAGCCTGGAGCAATGCGCCACGATCGGGGAGCTCCACCATGCCCTCGGGGCGGGAGCGATGGAGAAGTCCCTTGTCCATGCGGAGTTAGCCGAGATCGTCGCGGGCGCCAAGTCCGGCCGGCTCACTTCCGAGGAGATCACGATCTTCGACAGCACCGGCACTGCCCTGCAGGACGTGGCGGCCGCGGCGGTCGTCTACGAACGAGCCCTGAAGCAGCCGTCGGGACGGCTCCTCGATTTCTGCGGTTAGCGCGCCGCTTCGGGGTTATGCTTTCGCAGTCGCGGACGAATTCATGAAGAAAGCGCTGCTGGTGTTGCTCGCCCTCGTGCCGTTGGCCGGCTGTGCTCACCAGCAGGCCGGCTACGCCGGCGGAGCGGGGTTCTTCTACGAAGACTGTCTGGACCAGTACGAGTACGGCTGCGACTACGGGCTGTCTCGCCGCTACTACTATGGCTACGGCATTCCGGGAGAACCGGTTCTGTCTCAACGAGCCAGGGTCACGAAACTCGAGAGGAAAACATCCACGCATGTCGTGAGGCGGGGGCAGACTCCGCCTTCGCCGACGCGAGCCGCAAGCGCGCCCCGCTCCGCGCCGGCTCGAAGCGCTCCAGCCGCTGCGAGCTCTCATTCCGCGCCCGCGGCCCACGTCTCCCATTCTGGCTCCCACCGCTGAGCCCGGCGCCAAGATGCAGAGTACCAACCTGAACACGCCGACGGGGACCTTCGTGGAGAGGCGCAAGGGTCAGAGAAGGAGCGGCGTCGGCCGCCGCACCCACGGCGATCGCCGATCCGTCGCCGCGACTCCAGTTCCGGACGAGCTTCCCCCGGGCTGGAAGCCGCGTTTGGGAGAACGGCGTTCTCAAAAGCGCCGCGTGCAGCCGGACCGTCGCACCAGCCAGGCCGACGCGGCTTCCTCTCTCCCCGCCTGAGCCGTACCCGGGAATCCCTGGCCGGCCCGCGGCTTGCACCGAATCTCGTGTGCGAGATCGATCCTTTCTGCCGGTCAGACGGCGGCGCCTGACCGCGCCGGGCATTCTCGTCCTGCTCGCCGCAAGCGCCGCGACGTCTCTTGCCGGGTGCAGGACGATTGACCGGACGCTCGAAGAGGCTCGCATCCCCTGCGGGATTTACCGGTGGCGCATCAAGACTCTCTCCGACACCGAAGCGGAGTCCGTCCGATGGAAGCCCATCGATGCCGCGGTCCGCGAGCTCGCCTCGGTCTCGAGCCCCGCCTGGTTCGACCGGCGCCGTCGGAACGCCAATGAGTTCTATGTGTACCGGGTGAAGGCGATTCTTGCCGAGGTCCACACGAGACTGGACCAGGATCTCCACCTGCTCTTGCGCGATCCGGTCGATCCGGAGGCCCGCATGGTGGCCGAGATTCCCAATCCCCTCTGCACAAAGGAATCTCGGCACGAATCCGCATTCGCGGCGGCCCGGCGAGAGGCGCAATTCCTCCGCGCCAGGCACTCCGAAACCCTCGTCGAGGTCATTGGCGTCGGCTTCTTCGACGAGTTTCACGAGGCCAGAGGCAGCGCCCCCAACGGCTTCGAGCTCCATCCAGTCCTCCAGCTCACGGAGCTCCGGCCGTCCGACAATTGAGGTCGGAGGAGGAAGACATGACAACCGCCGCGTTGCTCTCAGAATCTCCCCGCCGGCCCCGCCGGGGTCTGCGCGTCGCGCTCTGGGCCGTGCAGGTCCTTCTCGCCGTCGCCTTCGGGATGGCCGGATTCATGAAGATCACCATGCCGATGTCCGAGCTCTCCCAGAAGCTCGTCTGGCCGGGAGCCTTGCCGGAGGCGTTCGTCCGGTTCATCGGAGCGGCGGAACTCGCGGCGGCGCTCGGGCTCATCCTGCCGGGAGTCACCCGGGTCCGCCCCGGCGCCACACCGCTCGCCGCGGCCGGCCTCGCCGTGATCATGCTCTTGGCGATCTTCTTCCACCTCTCCCGCGGCGAGGCGCGGCTGACGCCGATCAACTTCATCCTAGGAGGCCTCGCGGCCTTCGTCGCCTGGGGCCGGCTTCCGCAAAGACCCGCTGACCCCGCAGGCCTGACGAGTCATTTCCCTTCGCGGCCGCGAGGATCGCGGACCCCCAACCGTGCCGCGAGGAACGACCACATGTCCGAACGTTCCGCGATTTGTGCCTGCCTCGACGCGTAGCTATGGCTGGCGTCGGTGGCCACGCGCAACAGGATCGGCCGATCGCACCCCTGCGCCGCCTGCAGCGCCGCGGCGAACTTGTACGAGTGGCTCGGGACGACTCGATCGTCATGGTCCGCAACGAGCAGCAGCGTCGCCGGATAGCAGGTGCCCGGCCGGACGTTGTGGAGCGGCGAGTAGGCGAGAAGCGACCGGAAGGCGGCCGGATCCTCGGGAGAACCGTACTCGGTGATCCAGCCGGCGCCGACCGTGAACCGGTGGTAGCGCAGCATGTCGTAGTGCCCCGCGTTCGCAACGACCGCCCCGAACAGGTCGGGGCGCTGCGTGAGGACGGCTCCGATCAGCAGACCCCCGTTCGAGTGTCCGTAGATGGCGAGCTTGCGGGGGGAGGTGTAGCGCTCCGCGATCAGGTACTCCGCCGCGGCGATGAAATCGTCGAAGCTGTTCTGCTTTCGCTCGAGCATGCCCGCGCGGTGCCACTCTTCCCCGTACTCGCCTCCACCGCGCAGGTTGGCCACGGCGTAGATGCCGCCCAGCTCCAGCCAGAGGGGGAGATCGGGCTCGTAACCGGGTCTCACCGCGGCGCCGTATCCCCCATACCCGGTCAACAGCGTCGGACTGTTTCCGTCGCGTTTCAGATTCTTCGCGGCGGTCACGAACATCGGCACGCGCGTGCCGTCCTTCGACGTGTAGAAGACCTGCCTGGTTTCATAGGCTCTCTCGTCGAAGGGGACCCGAGGCGGCCGGAAGGGGACGCTCTTCCGACTCCGGAGATCGTAGCGATACGCGCGGTCCGGCGAGAGGAACGACGCGAAGGAGTAGAAGAGCTCGGGTACCGAGCCCCGAGCGGACAGCGGCCAACCGACGGATCCGATCCCGGGGAGCGCGATCTCGGCCACGGCCCGTCCGTCGAGCGCAAAGAGGCGCAGCCGGGACTTTACGTCGGCCAGGTAATGCACGACGATCCAATCGCCGGCGATCGCGGCGTCCTCGATCACGTCCGAGGATTCAGGAATGATCGTGCGGGGCTGCGCGCTGGCGCCCTCGCCCAGGTCGACCGCGACCACGCGGCGCCTCGGAGCCTCGAGATTCGTGCGCAGGAAGAATGTGTGACCCGCGATGTCGATCGGCGTGTGGAACGCCTTGTGGTCGCCAAGGATTCGAATCCAGGGCGTGGCAGGGTCGGGCCGCGTGGGATCGCCCAGGTCGGCTAGGTAAATCTCGCTTTCCGTGCTCTTCTCGGCGACGGCGATCGCGAACCGGCCGTCTTCGCTCTGCATGCAGTAGACCCACCTGGCGTCTTCCCACTCGTGGATGAGGAGATCGCGCGACGGCGGCTGTCCGAGGAAGTGGTAGAGGAGTTGCTTTTCGAGGACCGCGCCGGCGGCGGCCTCTGATTCCGACGCGGGCCGGCGGATGTAGAAGAAACCGCGCCCGTCGTGCGTCCAACAGGCGGAGGTCAAGACACCCGGCACGGCCTCGCCGAGGTCGCGTCCGGTCGAGAGCCAGCGCACGCGCGTCTGACCGACATCGGAGCCTCCGCGCGATGTTCGGTAGGCGAGAAGGCGCCCGTCCGGCGAGAGCGCGTACCCCCGCACGGCGATTGATCCGTCGGGCGAGATCCTGTTGGGATCCAGTACGACTCGCGGCGGATCCTTGAGGTCGTTCTGCGTGTACAACACCGGTTGAGGCTTGAGGCCATCGTTGCGAAGAAAGAAGATCCGGCCGGCTTCGCGCCACGGCACCTCCGTCCGGGCGTAGTTCCACAACGAGGTGAGCCGCCCGCGAATCGCCTCGCGATCGGGGATTCGCGCGAGATGGTCCCGGGAGAGACGGTTCTGGGCCTTCAACCACTGGGCCGTGCGCGGACTGTCGAGCTGCTCGAGCCAGCGATAAGGATCGGCGACCTGGGTGCCGTGGTAGTCCTCGACCACATCGTCGCGGGGCGAGGCGGGGTTGTTCAGCGACTGCGCAACGAGCCCTTCCAGCGCGATGACCGAACCGAGCGACAGAAACGCGATACGCGGGCAGAGTTTCTTCACGCCTTCCCGCCCTCGGAATCGCGAACGGTTCGATGAACAGACATCGAGACACTCTACTCGGGCGCAAGAAGGCCCCGACAGCGGCGATGAGGCGCGCGCCCCTCATTCACGCGGGACGCGACACCTGAATTCTGCCCTGGAGAAGTGAGAAGCCGGACTATTTCTTCGCGGCGTCTGCCTTCTTACAGGTCTCGTCGACGATCGGACTCCACTGACCCTTCATGTTCAGCTCGAACTTGTGCGTGTACTCGTTGTCGCTCTTCTTGACAAACGTGTCGCGGGCGCCAGCCTTCTCGCCCATCACCATCTGATCGCCGGTCCAGACCATCGAGTCGCCCTGCCATCCGGGCGACATCTCGGTGGCCCAGCTCCCGAAATTGTCCACCCACACCATCACGTACTGCTTCCCTGCCGAGTCATAGCCGACGTGCATCATGCCCTTCACCGGCTGCGTGTTCGACTCCGTCTTCATCTCGGTGAGCATGCCGTCGTACCAGAAGCCGTCCAGGTCCAACTTGAGCACCAGGGAGCTCTTCGTTTTGTGGGCGGGACCAAAGGGACTGGCGGGCGCGTCGCCTGAGCACGTCCAGGAACCTGAGAAGTACTTGACTTGCGACATTTCCGGGGCGGGCTTGGGAGCCTGCTGGGCCACGGCCGAGGAAGCAGCGAGCAGGAGAACGATGGCAGAGGCTACGGTGGTTTTCATTTTCCCCCTCCTTGCCGTCAAGACGACGGCTAAACCCATTGTGTCACGCAGGAAGGCGGACCTGACTGCCTCATAGCCCTTGGGAAGAGAATGGCTCCTCAGGTAGGATTTGAACCTACAACCCTCCGGTTAACAGCCGGATGCTCTGCCGTTGAGCTACTGAGGAAAAGAGCGGACCGGGTAGGGTAACGGACGCCGCAGGGGGTGTCAACCCGAGAGCATTTTCCGGGAGAGAGTCACGAAGGCTTCCTCGACTCCGGCGCCTGTCTTTGCGCTCGTCTTGAAGGCGGGCCAGCCGCGTCCTCCCAGTTCTTCGAGCGCGGCCTCGTCCACCTCCCACTTGTCCGCCAGGTCGGTCTTGTTGATCATCAGGACGAACGGGACCTTGCCGACGACCTCTTCGGCGCGGTTCTGCAGGACGACCGTGCGGTCCAGCGTTTCGCGCCGAGTCCCGTCCGCGACGAGCACGTAGCCGGCGGACCCCCGCAGATACGAGGGGCGGATCTTCTGGAACTCGTCCTCACCGTAGAGGTCCCAGAGGAGAAGATCCAGCTGCTCCTGGCCCACCGCGACCAGCTTCTTGTCCACCTTGACGCCGACGCTGCTGTGGTATTTGTCGGAGAAGAGGCTCTCGACGAAACGGGAGACGAGGCTCGTCTTCCCGACGGCGAACGCGCCCAGCATGCAGATCTTCTTCTGGATCATCGAGGCGCCGCCGCAGGACCAGCCAGGACGGGGCGAAACGATACGCTTCGGTTCAACTGACGGTCCTCCTCGGTTCGCTCTTCGGCGAGCGGCTCCGACGATCCGACGCCGGTCGCGCTCAACGGGACCCCGGGCAGGCTCGCCCGCAGCGCTGCCAGCACCCGATCCGCGCGGCGGCGCGAAAGCGCCAGGTTGATCTCACCCGTCCCCTCACTATCGCCGCGGCCGACCACCTCTACGCGGGCCTCTCTCCCGGCGGCCGCGGCGAGGGCCGGCAGATCCGCGATCTCGCGCGCGACGTCCGGAAGTTTCGCCGCCTCGCTCGAAGCCAGCTCCGAGGAGCCGCGCGCGAAGAAGATCCGCCTGGCTTCCAACCTGGCCTGCGCCGATTGGAGCTTCTTCCCGTCCGTATCTGTCAGGCTCCGATCGTCGTAGCCCGCTATGTCGGGGATCACCCGCGACATCCTCCTCGTCTCTTCGATCCATCGGTGTGGGGCCGCGCCGGACGCGAGGAGAGCGCCCTTTTCCACCCGCAGCGATACGGTCTCGGGAGCGCCCAGGACGGATCGCGCGCGGACGGCGACGAGCTCCGGGTCGAGCGCGCGGTATGGCTTCCAGCTCGCCGCGACATCGCCCGGACGAAGCTTCGCGGGCGCGAGCAGCGCAGCCGGATCCGCGGCCAGAGGATCGCGCAGACCCGTCACGAAGAACCTGCCGCCGCGTCTCCCGGCCCCCGTCACGACGATCCCGGGCTGCGCGGCGAGCCGCTCGAGGTAGTTCGCCCAACGCCGATCCCGCCGCACGGTCGAGAAGATCCAGAGGCCGGCGGCAACGAGGAGCACGGCGAGCACCGCCAGGACAGGCCGGTAACGGCGCGCGCCACGGACGCGCGGGACGCCGGCCGTTCCTGGCCGCTGCTGCGACTTGAGACAGGCCTCCAGGTCTTCGCGGCTTCTTTCGAATGGCGCGGCATCCCCTTCAAACGCTTCGAGGTCGCCCGCTCGATCGCGATGGATCTTTTCGATTGTTTCGGCGAAGACCGTGCGCAGCTCCCGCGGGGGGCTCCCGCGAAGAACGCCTGCGAGGGCCGCCTGGGGGCCCTGTTCGACCCAGACCGTCAGCTCGCCGACCTGGAAGGCGTCGAGCGCGCCGGCCCCGGCGCCGCCGAAGGAGTCCTGCACGAAATCGCGGATCGCCGTCAGCATCCCCGAGACCATGTCCGCGTCCTGTACGACGGCGTTCCCCGCCGAGACGTGCGCAAGCAGCAGTCCCGTCTTTCGGTGGATCAGAAAGACCTGGTCGACCCGGTAGAGAAGCGTACGCAGAAGGAGGACCTCGGAGAAGGACTTCTCTGTCCTCCAGGCTTCGAGCCTCCACTTCAGTCCCTGCCGGGAGAAACCCTGCGCGAGCGTCTGGTTGAGAGACTCGAGCATCTCGGCGAGCGTGTTGGTGATCGACCTGCGGATAGCCGGTCCCATGACCGGAAAGAGCCCGTCGACGAGGACGTCGGGGTGCCTGCGGACGGAGATGCCAATGGCCTCTTCGACCGTCGGCAGAAGAGAGTCCGTCAGGCTGCGATCCTGCCGCGATCGGATCGCGATCGCTTCGGCAAGCACGCGGCCCACGTCCTCGGCGCGGCTCTGCGGGTCGTCCAGTCGCTCCTGGAGCCGCGCGACCTGCCCTTCTTCCGCCGCGAGCAGCAGCCCTCGGAGCTCGACCAGCGGGTCTTCCGGCGAGGGATACGGCTCCGCCCCGACCTGCCCGCCGTTGCCGGGCTTTACGGATTCGTCCATGGCGACTGGAAGAAGCGCACCGAGAAGCTCAGCTCTTGCCGGGCTGCTTCAGATCGTTGGTCAGCCGCATCGCGGCGTCCGTGAAGAGGCCCGCCAGGGCAGACCGGTCCGTCTTTCCGAGGCGAAGCTCTTTCAACTCCCGCGAAAGCGCGGCCGCACTCTCGCGCACGCGGTTGCGGATCTCCTCGGTCAGCGCCTTGGACTGATCCAGGATCTGCTGGCGCAGCTCGCGCTGGCTCTTCGTCGTGACGTCGTCGAGCTGAGCCAGCTTCTTCTCGAGAGACCGGGTCGACTCCCGGAGCTCGCGCGAGAGCTCCTTGCCCGATTCGGTTCGTTCGGTCTGCTCCGTCTTGATGCGATCCGACAGCGATTCGACCTCCTTCTTGATGAAGGCCTCCAGCCCGTCGAAGCGCTTCTTGGTTTCGGCTCGCGCGTCGGAGGTGTCCTTGAGCAACCTCTCCTCCAATCGAGCGAACCTCTTCTCGAAATCCTGGACCTGGGCCCCGAAGAGGATGTCGCGTATCTTCTCCAGGTTGCCCGTGCCGCCCGCTTCCGCTCCGGCCGCGGCAGCCGCCGACGCGACGCGTTTGGCCGTCGAGCCGTCGCCGCTCTTCGCGTCTTCCCGCAGAAGGAGGCTCTTCTTCTGTTCTTCCACGCTCATCATGGCTCTGCCCGCCTTTCTTTTCGGACGCCCTCGTCTCGAAGCCCCGCTCCTCACCGTGGTTTCTGTTCCTCTGCACGCCGGCGCTCGCGCCTTCGCAGATTGTTCGATCTGGCCCTCTGCAACATCGACTGTTTTTCCTCGTACCCGACCGTCTGGTTGTCGATCAGGAGGAACCTTCTCCCGCCGACCCGGACGGCGGAGGCTTCGAGATGGAATTCGGTTCCCATCGAGCCGGCCTCCGTCCACATCCCCGACCGGACGCGTCCGGCTCCGTCGGACGCCCAGAACCTCTCGGCGTCCGTCAGAAAGTTCTCGAGGAAAGGGGAATCGAGCGCCCCTTTCACGTCGTCGGGAGTGGAAGCGGCGTTCGGGCGGAATCTCAGGAACCAGCTCGGCGCGGGGCCGGTCAGACGCAGCGCCCGGTCGGGCACCTGTTCGAGGACGACCACCTCGAGGGCGGCGAGAAGATCGCGGGCGATGGACTCCTCGGTCATTTGGAGCTTCCGCAGCGGGGCGCGTTACTTAACACACGCCGGGCAGGCCGGCAAGTCACGAGGCGCCGAGCCAGCTCGCCCAGACGACCTTCCAGCGGCCTCCTTCAGGGGCCAGGCGGACGTCGAAGTCGTACCGGGAGGCGGAGGGCAGCAGGCGGTCGAGACCGCCGAGCTTCGTCGGCCGGCCGGAGAGCTCCACTCGAAACCTCGCTCGGGCGGCCTCGGGAGCTTTCTCGACCGTGAAGTCCTGGATTTTCACATCCAGGGCCTCGTAGGCGGCGAAATAGCGGCGGAGCACCGCGGCAACTTCGGCGGAGCTCTGTCCTACCGCGTCGCGGTAGCCGGCCGAGAGGTTCTCGACGACCGCCGAGGCATCGCGCTTCTCGGCCGCCCGGACGACTCGATCCAGGGTCTCCTGGACTGGATCGCCCTTTGCGCGGCAGGCCAGATAGCCGGCACACAGGAAAAGAAGCAGGAACGCACGTCTGCTGGCGAGCATCACGGTGTTTCATTCTCTCGCGACCTGGCGTGAAAGAATCGAAAGAAGCGATGAGCGAAGAGGCCGCGCGGGCCCTGGCCGAGACCCTGACGCGCGAACACAGGAATCTGGACGAGCTCTTCGGACGGTTCCTGGCGGCGGCGGCGCGGGGCGAAGCCGAATGCGCCCGACGAGCAATCGAGGAATTCGATAGCGAGCTTCGCCGACACATGGCCCTGGAGGAAGAGCGGTTGCTGCCGAAGCCCCCCGGCCACAAGCTCGCGCCCCCTCAAGAAGAGCGAGAGGACGAGCGGCTCTTCCGCGAGCTGCGGCTCGAGCACGTCCAGATCCGGGAACTCTCGGCGATGATCGTCCGGCAGCTCGCAGAGAAAGCGGATCTCGCCGCCGCGCACGCCCTGGCGGGCAACCTCGCCCGGCGCTGGGATGCCCACACGACCCGGGAGGAGCGAAACCTCTTCCCGCTAAACCGCTAGCCGAGACTCGCGACGCGGACCGTGCGCTCGCGGGGACCATCGAGCTCTATCAGGAAGATTCCCTGCCAGCGACCGAGGACCGGGCGCCCTTTCGCGAGCGGCACCAGACAGGAGACGCCGATCGCCTCGGAGAGGAAGTGTGCCGGAGAGTTTCCCTCTCCGTGATCGAAACGCACAGCCGGCACCCAGGCCGCAAGAGCCCGCTCGACGTCGTGGGTCACGTCCTCGTCCCAGTTCTCGCCCACTGTCACCGCGGCCGTTGTGTGAGGAAGGGAGACCAGGAGCGCGCCCTCCCTGACCTCGAGCTTCGCCGCGGCCTTCGTGACCTCTTCGGTGATGTCCCGCCGCTCGATCTTCTTCTTCGTCTTGACCTGGAACTCCACCGCGTCGCTCATACCGCTAGTGCCCTGATTCTCAATTACATTCTGTCGTCCTGAGCGAAGCGAAGGATCTGCTCTCGCGCTTCCAAACTCCCGGAGCAGATCTCTCGTCGCTGCTCCTCGGGATGACAGGGTAGGGCGCACACGAATTCATCGATACAGCTCCCGGTATGACTCCGCATAGAGCATCACCCGCCGCACGTAGTCCCGCGTCTCGTAGGCGGGGTGGGACTCGAGAACCTCGTCGTCATCTCGGTGCGGATTCTCCCGGAGAACCCGGGCCATGCGCGTCGGCCCTCCGTTGTAAGCCGCGAGCGCGAAGAGGGTCTTGCCGCCGAAGCGGTCGAGCAGGCTCTTGAAGTACGCCGCGCCCAGGCGCGCATTGACTCCGGGATCGTAGAGGAACTCCTCGCGGTAGCGCGTGCGCAGAACGGAGAGCGAGAGGCTCTTCGCGGTGGCCGGCATCAGCTGGGTCAGGCCGAGCGCGCCGGCCCGCGACCGGGCGCGCGGCTCGAAGACGCTCTCCTGGCGCACGAGGCCGCGCAGGACGGCTGCATCGACGCCGAACTCCTTGGCCCGGTCGGCGAGGAATCCTCTCTCTTCGATCGGGTAGTAGAGCCGCCTCCAGCCGTCCGGCACGCGGGCCTCGGCCGGGGTGCCCAGGTCGGGGAACGCGCGGTGCGCGGCCTCCGCCGCCGCCGGGAAGCGGCCGAGGGCGAACTCGGCCTCCGCGAGCCTCAAGTCGCGCCCCCGCGAGACAGGAAGCGCCCGTGCCTCCTCGGCCGCTTCTTCGAACATCCGGAGCCGCAGCAGCTCGTCGGTCCGGCGGAAGGTCGCCGTCGCCACAGATGGGTCCGCCAACTGCGGAAGCTTCACGGGTCCAACGGCCGGCATCCGGCGGCGCGCGAAGAGAGCGTAGAGATCAGGGGGATCGGCGGCTGCGAGCGATTCGTACAGAGGCATGGCGGCCGCCTTCTGCCCCTCGCGCTCCAGGCATCGGCCCCGCCAGTAGGACAGTCTTCTCCGCCGGGCCGGCTCCGCGTACACCTGCGCGATGGCCTCGAAGCGAGTCCGCGCCGCGCCGAACTCCCCTTTTCGGTAGAGCTCCCAGGCGGCCTTCCAGACAGGCTCGAACCCCGCGGTCGAGGTCGGGCTTTCCCGCGTGATGGCCCGGGCGCGCTCGAGAGCGGCGTCGAATCGGCCTTCATCGCACTCGAGCCGGACCAGGCGGGCGAGCGCGGCGACCCGGACCGATTCGGGCGCCGCCGGCGCGGCGAGCGAAAGCAGAGCCCGTCTCGCGGAAAGCGCCGCGGGATCGGTCGGGGACAATCTCTCGACGCGCGCTCGGGCCCGCTCGAGCCGCAGGTCGACCAGAAAGAGTCTCGCCTCGAAGTCGGCCGGGGTTCCGTCTCGCGGCACCGCGAGAGCGGCCCGTTCGGCCGCCGGCCCGTGCCCCAGGCGCGCCTGCCCCCGCGCGAGCGCGAGTTGATTGGCGGCCCTCTCCCCGGGCGGCCACAGCCCCGGCACGTCCTTCTTCAGGAGCTTGACGCCTCGTTCGGGGTTTCCCGCGGTGACCAGCATCGCTCCGAGTCTTCCCCTCTCGGCAGAATTGAGCCGCGTCTCTTCGAGCTCGACCGAGCGGCGCGCCGGCGGCGCAAGTGTTTCCGGGGCCGCGCCGGAGAACAGGAAATCGCGGGACGAGAGCCGGACCGCGGCGGCATCATTCAAGGCTTGACCCAGCCGGATTCTGTCGGCCGCGATCTCCGCGGCGGCCGAGCGCGGTGCTGAAGCCGCCGTCCGCGCGAGGACCCGGGCCGCTTCCTTCGAGTCTCCGCTTTTTTCCAGGGCCTCGGCCAGCGCGCGTCCGGCCGAAATGTGTCCGGCGAACGGCTCTCCCGCTTCGAACGCGTCGCGGAGCTCCCTGGCGGCCTCCTCGTGCATCTCGGCGGCACCGAGCGCCCGGCCGAGGAGGACATTTCGATAGGGCTCGAGCCCGATCGACGCCGCCGGCGCCAGGCGCAGACGGCGCACGGCCGCCGCGAAGTCTTTGCGGCGCAGGTCATCGGTCGCGAGCAGGAAGTCCGCCCGAGCGTCCCAGGCGCGTTCGGCCGACCTTTTCCGGATCACGTCCAGGACCTGCTCGGCCTCCGGGCGGCGTCGTGCTTCGAGCAGCTCGGCCGCGTGCGCGAATTCCGCGTCGAAGTCCGAGGAGACGGTGGGAGGGCCGATATCGCCATAAAGAGAAAGGCTTTCGAAAAGCGCGAGCGCGCAAGCGACAGCGAATCGGAGCATGTCCCGCGTTTTGAGCCGAAGCTCTCCGTGCCCGTTGTTCCGAGGTCGCCGACGAAGAATCCTCCCCGGGGGAACCCGAATACGAGAGGAGATGGCTCTCGCTCGGGACGACGGAAACCGCGTCTCCGCGGCTGGAACTCGGGTGATCAGATTCCCAGGGCGTCGGCGCGGCCGCCAGCGAGGATCCGCACCAGCTCCTCGTAGAGAAAGTCGCTGCCCGCGCGCACAGATTCCGGAATCCGCTCCTCGTACATGTGGCGGCTCAAATCGATCTCTTCCTTGAGTCGCTTGTACAGGTTGCCCTGGGCGCGTCCTTCTTCGACAGCGCGCTCGTTGTAGAGCTTGATCTCCGACACGAGGAGTTGCGCGAACCGACGCGCCTCCGCGCGGAGTTCTTCGTCCTCTGTCGGCGCCAGGGGACCGCTCAGGCGGCGCGCGGCCGCGGGGGGCGGAGCCGCTTCCTCGGCAACTCCCCTGGCGCTCGCGGGCTCGGGCCCACTCGGAGGCGGGGTAGGCGGAGCCGTCGGCTCAAACGTCGAGGGATCGCGCCAGATCTTGAACATCTGCGTGTCGTAGTCGTCTGCGGGCGCAAGGGGGGCAGCCGAAAAGCGCTCGAAGAGGCGCAGCGTCGGGGAAGGCCTCAACTTCCGCCCGGGCAAACGCTCGACGAGGAAGCCCGAGAGAAACACGAGCAGCGCGACCGCATCCGGGTCGAACCGATCTTCTTCTCCGGGAGCCGCGTCTGCGTAGAGGGCGCCGGAAACCTTCTCGCCGATGACCACCGGAATCAGAACGGCGTCGGACGCGTCCGCGCACGACAGCCGTCTGGAGACATCGTTGTCCGCCGCGAGCCGGCAGGGCGCGCCTTCGGCGACGCGCGCGAGCGCGTTCCGGCCGTCCACCGCGAGCGTGACCCGCCCGACGAGACTCTCGGCCGCCGCGCCGCCGGCGAGTCCCGTGGCCTTCCAGACGCCAAACGCTCCGTTGCGCAGGACGAGGAGGATGGCCCGCGAAGCGTGCTGCCGGCAGAGATCGAGAAGCCGATGAAGAATCTCCACCTGCGTCGAGGAGGCGTCCAATTCGCGCGCCGCCGCGATCGAAAGCAGGCCTTCCTCGGGCCGAGGCTCGGGCTGTTCCGGCGCCAGGAGCTCGGCCGGCACGATGCCGGAAATCCTCTGCTCGAACCGGGACGCAAACCCGGCCCACCGTCCGTCCGATTCCAGCCGCAGCCGCTCGAATTCTTCGCGCAGCGCCGCGAAGCGTTCCGAGAGACGCCGTTCGATCTCGGATTCCAGGAGCCGGCGTCGTTCCTCGGGATCGGCCATCGTCGCCATTATAATCGGGGCGCTTCTGTTCGGCCGTCGGTAAGTCTCTCTAAAGGCTTGAGATGGAAGGAGATGTTGACAGCCCTCCCGGCGGCGCCTAGAATGCCTGTCCCTTTTGACTCCGGGGTGAAGGGGGTGAGTGTTCGTGCCTCTGGTCCACGTCAAGGAAGACGAATCGTTCGAGAACGCCATGCGGCGTTTCAAGAGAAAGTGCGAAAAATCCGGCATCCTGTCCGAACTGAAAAAGCGTCAGCACTACGAGAAGCCAAGCGCCAAGCGCAAGCGCAAGATGATCCAGGCCCGCAAGAAGATGTTGCGGAAACTCTCGGAAGACAAGCGAGTCACTCCCTAGCACGTCGGCGAGCTGACGCTCGCCGACGAGGCCCGGAAAGCGCCTTCTCGGAGGGGTCCCTTGAAGGCCAGACTTCCGGCGGCGGGCGGGATGCCGAAGCGCTGGAGCTTCCCCTCGTCCTCCGGCTCGTCGCGGCCCTCGCGCGTGCGGACCCGGGCCGGCGCCTCCTCCTCGGTCTGACTCCCGCGTCGACGGCGCCGGAGGTCGCCGAGCTCCTCTCCGAGACCTCCGAAATGTGGGAGTTCCGTCTTCGCCACGGCCGCCTCCCGCTCGCGGGCGTCGAAGAGATCACGCCGTTGATCGAGGCGCTCCATGCCTCGGGTGGAACGGCGGCGCCGGAGGATTTCCGGCCGGTCCTCTCCGCGGCCCGAGCCGCCGAAGCGGTGCGGCGCGCCCTTTCCAAGGTGGAATCCCCCCATCTGGCCCGACGGCGCGATGCCATCCCGGGATTCGTCGAGCTCTTGGGACGGGCGAGAAGGCTGTTCGACGCGGACGGCTCGGTCCGGGACGATGCCTCGCCAGCCCTTCGAGAAGTCCGGAGCGCCCTGCGCCGGCGGCGAGCGGAGGTCTCGCGGCGGCTGGGCCGGATCCTCGAGGAGCGCCGGGACTTCGTTGGGGACGCGGTCGTCGTTCTGCGAAACGACCGTTACTGCCTTCCGGTCCTCGCGACGGCTCGCTCGCGCGTTCCGGGGATCGTGCACGACCGTTCTGGCTCGGGCCAGACGGTCTTCCTCGAGCCGATCGAGGTCATCGAGTCCAACAACGAGCTGGCGCTCCTGGCCGGGCAGGAGCGGCGCGAGGTCGAGAGCCTGCTCGCCGCCTTCGGCCGGGAGGTTCTCGCGGTCTCCGGCGACCTCGAAGAAGCGGTCGCACAGATGGCGGCCTTGGATGCGCTCGAGGCGAAAGCCGAGTTCGGCGAGGCGGCTGGAGGACGCGTCCCCGAATTGTCCGACGACGGCGGCTGGACTCTCTCGGCCGCTCGCCATCCCCTGCTCGACCCGGCGCTCGCTCCCTTGCGGCGCCGCGCCCTCGGCGAGACGCGTCCGGCGAGACCCGTCGTCGCGCTCGATCTCGACCTGCCCCCTGAAAAGCGCCTTCTCGCGGTGTCGGGACCCAACGCCGGCGGAAAGACAGTTGTCCTGAAGACCGCGGGTCTCTTCTCTCTCATGGCACAGGTGGGCCTTCCCCTTCCCTGCGGTCCCGCCACGCGCGTCCCGGTCTTCCGCGCGATCCGCGCCGAGATCGGCGACGCACAGGAGATCCTCGCCGGGAGATCCACGTTCTCGTCTTCGATGGAGACGCTCGCGGCGGTCCTCCAGGAATCCGGGCCTGGGACTCTCGCCCTGATCGACGAGATCGGCGGGTCGACCGATCCGGAGGAGGGAAGCGCCTTGGCGATCGCGTTTCTCGAAGACTGCCTCGCGCGCGGGGGCCGCGTCGTCGTGACCACGCACTTCTCGGCCTTGAAGAACTTCGCGGCGGTCCGTACCGACGCCGTCCTGGCCGCGATGGAGTTCGACGAAGAGTCCGGGCGCCCCAACTACCGGCTCCACCCCGGCCTCTCGGGAAGGAGCCGCGCTCTTTCCGTCGCAAGGGAGCAGGGACTGCCGGAGAAAGTCCTCGCCCGCGCTCGCGAGATCCTCGGCCAGGCCTGGCGGCGGCGCGAGGAGCAGGAGTCGGAGGCGGAAGCGGCCCTGGAGAAGCTGCGACGCTCGGAGAGAGAGTTGGAGCACGAGCGCGAAGAGGCGAGGAAGGAGGCCGAGAAGCTCGCGAAGGAGCGCGAGCAACGCGCCGCCGAGCACGCGAAGCTCCTGGAGGAAGGGCTCGCCGGGTTCGAGCGCGCGCGCGCGGAGCTCGAGCGGCGCGTCGAGAGAGAGATCGACGCGATCCGGCTGGACGCGGCGCGGCGCGCCGAGGCCTCCGCGGAGAAGGTCCTCGCGCGGGCCGAGGCGGCTACGCCTTCGGAGCTGATCGTCGAGGAGGCGAGAGAGGAAGTCTTCGCCAGGACCCGGGAGCTCGCCATCGGGCAACGGGCGCGTGTGCGCGGGACGAAGACGGAAGGCATCGTGCTTTCACTCGACCGGGAGGCTCTCTGGCTGGACGTCTCCGGGAAGAGGATGCGCTTCTCCCGCGGCCAGCTCGATCCCGCCGCTCCGCTGCCATCGCCGAAAAGCCTCCCTGCGCGACCTCGGACGCCGGCTCCTTCCGAGCCGCTCGCGGCCACGACGCGGGAAGTGAACGTCATCGGGTACAGAATCGAGGAGGCCCTGGCCGAGATCGAGAAGTCTCTGGATGCCGCGCTCCTCGCCGGAGCCACTCACCTGCGCGTCGTCCATGGCCACGGCACGGGGCGTCTGCGCGAAGCCGTCCGCGGCCATTTCCGGGAGCATCCCGCCGTCGCGTCGCTCTACCCCGCCGACGCCCGCGAAGGCGGCAACGGCGCCACCATCCTGGAACTGCGATGAGTGAACGACTGGGTGACTGGGTGACTGGGCGACTGGGGGGTCGAGCGCCTTTTCTCCAGTCCCCTCATCTCCCAGTCCCCCAGTCAGCGATTGCACAGAAGGCAGCAGGTTCGGCCCATGAGTGACTTAGACATTACGGACGCCGTCATGGCCGAGCTGCGCAGCGCGGCGGACATCGTGCAGGTCATCGGCGACCACACGCG
>Ga0070708_100001291_pt1 | contig 19256 bp, 18 predicted proteins | sample KBSK5503metaG_FD_65469 | JGI IMG/M metagenome (GOLD analysis project Ga0070708, IMG submission 65469) | Corn, switchgrass and miscanthus rhizosphere microbial communities from Kellogg Biological Station, Michigan, USA - KBS K5-50-3 metaG | ecosystem: Host-associated > Plants > Roots >... | reverse complement strand
ACATTGGGGCGCTATTCCCGTACTTTGAACTCGGTGATGGAGAATCGCAATCAGCCGGCAGGATCCGAAGTTGCCGCGGACTGAGGCACTCGTTCCAGACGCTTGTTGAGACGAAAGCGAGGCCAGGCTGAAACGCCCTCGCGACAGCCGGCGGGATGCCGGCGCTACTCAGGAACACGCTATTCAGGAACCAGGCATTGAATATCACCGCCTTCATCATCGTTTCCGTCATCAAGACTGTGCTCTCACTGTTTGTGCTGCTCACGGCGGTGGCTTACACCGTTTGGCTGGAGCGCAAAGTTGTGGGTCACATGCAGAACCGCTGGGGGCCTACCCGAGTGGGGCCGTTCGGATTGCTGCAGCCTTTGGCGGATGGCGTGAAGTTCCTATTCAAAGAAGATCTGACGCCACCTCATGTGTACAAGCCGTTGTACATCGCGGCACCGATGATTGCGGTGGTGTTTGCCCTGACGTCGATCGCGGTGGTTCCTTTCGGCAATTGGATCAAGATCGGCACCTTGCACATTCCGCTGCAGATTACCGACGTCAACATCGGGTTGCTGATAATTCTGGGAGTTACCTCGCTCGGCGTGTATGGCGTGGCGTTGGCGGGGTGGTCGTCGAACAGCAAATATTCTCTGCTGGGAGGGTTGCGTGCCAGCGCGCAGATGATCAGTTATGAAATTTCGCTGGGACTTTCGCTGGTGGGCGTGCTAATGCTGGCAGGTAGTCTCAGCCTACGCGACATTGTGGACGCCCAGCGCGGAGTGTTCTGGGGATTTATTCCGCGGTGGAATATCTTTTACGGTGGGCAGTTCATCGCGTTCTTTATTTATTTGATGTCGGCGTACGCGGAAACCAATCGCATCCCGTTCGATTTACCTGAGGCGGAGACGGAGCTGGTGGCGGGTTATCACACCGAATACAGCGCAATGAAGTTTGCCATGTTTTTCATGGCCGAGTACGCCAACATGATTACGGTGGCGGCAGTGGCCTCACTGCTCTTTCTTGGTGGCTGGCATGGACCGGTGTTTGGGCCCCCGATTTTGCGGGCGCTGTTGCCTGTTTTCTGGTTTGTGCTGCGAATTTTCGGATTTCTTTTTGTTTATATCTGGGTGCGGGGTACGTTGCCGCGGTTTCGCTATGACCAGCTTATGGCCTTCGGCTGGAAGTTTCTTTTGCCACTGGCGATTGCGAATTTGTTGATCACGGCGCTGGTGGTGGCGATTCGCTCGTAGGAATCAGTTTCGTAAAACCAGTTTCAGTTGCGCTTGTCAGTTCTTAGTTAATTACTGGAATGCTTCATCTCATCTTATTTTTGGTGTTCGGCGCGGTTTGCGTGGCGGGGGCAGTGAACCTGCTGGCGCAGCGGCATCCCATTAATGGCGCGCTTTCGCTGGTGGCGGTGATGGGGTCGCTGGCGGTGGAGTATCTGCTTCTGGGGGCTGAGTTCGTGGCTGCGGTGCAGGTGATCGTCTATGCCGGCGCCATCATGGTGCTGTTTGTTTTCGTCATTATGCTTTTGAATGCGGGAGTAGAAGAACGGACCACGGGCAGCCGGGTGGCGCTGCTGTTTGGCGTTCCCGGAATGCTGGTGGGCAGCGTTTTGATTGGATGGGTTCTGCTCGGCCACGGGGCTGAGACCGTGCCGGTAGGGGCGCTACCGGGCGCGCCGAAGGTGATTGCCTGGCTTCTGTTTCACGATTTTCTGCTGCCGTTTGAAGTTACGTCGATTCTGGTGTTGATCGCCATCATGGGCGCCGTGGTGTTGGCCAGCCATCCCGACACGGAGCAAGGAAAGAAGGAAAGCTGATGGTGCCAATTTCGTACTACCTGATTCTGAGCGGGATCTTGTTTGCGTGCGGCGTAACCGGATTTCTGATCAAGCGCAACATCATCAGCATTTTCATGTCGATTGAATTGATGCTGAACGGGGTGAATCTGTCGTTTGTCGCGTTCGCGGCGCAGTGGCATGCGCTCAGCGGGCAGGTTTTCGTGTTTTTCGTGATGGTCGTGGCTGCCGCCGAGGCGGCGGTGGGGCTGGCCATCATTATTTCGGTGTACCGCACGCGTGAAACCCTGAATGTGGACCAAGTGGACCTGCTCAAGCTATGACGCCCAACCTGCATCTCTGGCTGATTCCGGTGCTGCCGCTGGTGGGTGCCGTTATCAATGGATTTTTCGGCAAGAAGTTCTCCCGGCAAACCGTGGCCGCGGTGGCGCTGCTGTTCAGCGGCGCAGCATTGGCCCTGGTTTTGTCAGTGGCCTTCCGCTTCTCTTCCCTGGTGACGCCGCACAGCGAAACCCTGGCTACGTGGATTCGCGCCGGCAGCTTTCAGGCGGATTTCGCTTTCTATCTGGACCAGCTTTCGCTGGTGATGCTGCTGGTGGTGACCGGCGTGGGCTTTCTTATTCACATTTATTCCGTCGGTTACATGTGGGAGGAGGGCGGTTTCTATCGCTTCTTCGCCTACCTGAACCTGTTCATGTTTTTCATGCTCACTCTGGTGCTGGCCAGCAACTACCTGCTGATGTTTATCGGCTGGGAAGGCGTGGGATTGGCGTCGTACCTGCTGATCGGATTCTGGTTCACCAAGGATTCGGCGGCTTCAGCCGGTAAGAAGGCGTTCATCGTCAATCGCGTGGGTGATTTCGGATTTCTGATTGCACTCTTCCTTTTAATCAAGCATTTCGGATCGCTGAACTTTGACCAGGTCGCGCAGAGCATACGCCCCCTCAGTCCTGAGATCGGCGGGGCCGGACTGTTGACCGCGATCGGTCTGCTGCTGATGGTGGGGGCGGCCGGCAAGTCGGCGCAGATTCCTCTTTATGTCTGGTTGCCGGACGCGATGGAAGGTCCGACCCCGGTTTCCGCGCTCATCCATGCCGCGACCATGGTGACGGCGGGCGTCTACATGGTGGCGCGGTCGCATGTGATTTTCGAACGAGCGCCGATGGCTTTGACGGTAGTCGCCATTGTCGGGACGCTGACGGCTTTGTTTGCCGCTACCATCGGAGTCACGCAGACGGATATCAAGAAAGTTCTGGCGTACTCGACGGTTTCGCAGCTGGGCTACATGTTTATCGCCTGCGGGGTGGGGGCTTTCTCGGCGGCGATTTTCCATTTGCTGACGCATGCGTTCTTCAAAGGGCTGCTGTTTTTGGCCGCGGGTTCGGTGATCCACGCGGTCAGTGGCGAGCAGGACATGCGTCAGATGGGCGGCTTGCATACAAAAATTCCGTGGACATTTTGGACTATGACGATCGGCACCTTTGCCATTGCCGGCATCCCGCCGTTTGCCGGGTTCTTCAGCAAGGACGAGATTTTGTGGCGGGCTGATCAAGCCAGTTGGGTGTACTGGGCGATTGGACTGTTTACGGCGTTTCTCACCTCCTTCTATATGTTCCGCTTGTGGTTCATGACGTTTTTTGGGGAGTACCGCGGGGCGGCGGAGAGTTCGGACCAGCACTCGGAACCACATGGACATGGGCACAGCGGAATTCATGAGAGTCCAATGGTCATGGTGATTCCGCTGGTGGTGTTGGCGGTGCTTTCCGTCACCGGAGGGTGGATCGGGGTTCCGGGGGCGCTGGGCGGCAGCAATCGTTTTGAGAAATTTCTGGGACCGGTATTTCACTCGACTGCTGCTGCCTTTGATACCGAACACCGGGCCGGGGGCGAAATGGCGCTTGCGGAGAGGGAGACGGAAGGACCCGAACCGCAGACCCGCCCTGCGACCGAGTTGGCTTTTAGCGGAATGTCGGTTCTTGTCGCCCTGCTCGGGTTTGGCCTGGCCTGGCTGCTCTACTACCGCAATCCACAATTGCCACAACGGATCGCATCGAGCCTGGGCGGCTTTTATCAGGCGGTAGGCCATAAGTATTACGTCGACGAGTTATATGCGACGTTGTTGGTCAAGCCGCTGATCGCAGGATCGGCGCTGATTCTGTGGCACGGGATCGATCAGGACGTCATCGACGCGACGGTGGATAACAGCGCCCATGGCGCACATGAAGTTTCCGATTCCATCCGCCACATGCAGTCTGGGAATGTGCGTTCGTACGCCGGGTGGGTGGCGGCGGGGGCGGCCGTGGTAATCGCTTACATGGTCTGGATGGGCACCCGATGAATCTGGACAAGTGGAGTCCGATCATTCTGTCGCTGGTGACGTTTATTCCGCTGGTGGGGGCGCTGTTGCTGATTCTGCTGCCCCGGCGTGACCGTGACATCCGGGCGTTTTCGTTGGTCATCTCTGTGCTGACTTTTGTTTTGTCTTTGCATCTGCCAGTGCACTTCCACCGGGCGCAGAGCGGATTTCAGTATGAGCTAGACCGGGCCTGGATTCCCACGCCGAATATTCACTACCACATGGGGGTGGATGGAATCTCCATGTGGCTGGTGGTGCTGACCACGTTTCTGACGCCCCTGTGTGTGCTGATCTCCTGGAAATCGATTCATGAGCGAGTCAAGGAATTCTTCATCCTGCTACTGGTGATGGAAACCGCGCTGCTTGGAGTGTTCGTCGCGCTGGATTTGTTTCTCTTCTACTTCTTCTGGGAAGCCACCCTGATTCCGATGGCGCTGCTGATCGGAATGTACGGCCATGGGCGCAAGGTTTACGCCGCCGTTAAGTTCTTCATGTACACCATGATCGCCTCGGTATTAATGCTGGCGGCGATCCTTTGGCTCTATGCCAAGGTCGGAACTTTCGATTTTGTAACCATTCAGAACGCGATCCGCGGCGGACAGGTGACGAACTTTGGCGTCGCGGCGCAATGGCTATTCCTGGGATTCTTTATCGCCTTTGCGGTTAAAGTTCCGCTCTTCCCTTTTCACACCTGGCTCCCCGACGCTCACGTGGAAGCGCCTACCGCCGGGTCGGTGCTGCTGGCCGGCGTCCTGTTGAAGATGGGAACTTACGGCATGTTGCGGTTCAATCTGGGATTGTTTCCTGAACAGGCGCGCGCCAACGCCTGGTGGGTAATGATTCTGGCGCTGATCGGAATTATTTACGGCGCGCTGGTGGCGCTGGTTCAGCCCAACATGAAGAAGCTGATTGCGTATTCGTCCATCAGTCACCTTGGTTTCGTCGTGCTTGGGATCTTCAGTTTTACGCCGGCGGGGTTAGACGGCGCGACGTTCGTGATGCTGGCGCATGGCATTTCCACCGGAGCCCTGTTCATGCTGGCGGGTATCTTGTACGAGCGCCGTCACACTTATGAGATTGCCGAATTCGGGGGACTGGCGAGTTCCATGCCAGTGTACGCGGCGTTTTTCCTGTTGGTAGTGCTGGCGTCGGTCGGTTTGCCACTGCTGAACGGCTTTGTTGGCGAATTTCTGGTGCTCACAGGAGCCTTCCAGGCGCGCGCGGTTTATGGAATTTTGGGAGCGACCGGCGTTATCTGGAGCGCCGGTTACCTGCTGTGGATGTATCAGCGGGTGTTTTTCGGAAAGATCACGCACCCGGTCAACGAAGTATTGCCCGATCTCGATTTGCGCGAGCGCATTGCCCTGTTGCCGGCGGCCGCAGCCGCGCTGGTGATGGGGGTTGCACCACTGCTCTGGCTGAACGCGATTGATCCCGCCGTGCACGCAGCCCTGGCGCCGTTTGAGCAACTGGCCAGCAAGGCGGTCGGCCAGTGAGCGCTGCCGGACTGACTCAGATACTGCCGTTGGGTGTGGAATACGTTCGTATTCTGCCCGAAATCGTTCTCTCGCTGTTTGGCATGGCCATCATGGTGCTCGATCCATTGGTGGACGAGCGCGGCAGCCAGAAACTGCTTGGCTTCGTTGCCCTGATCGGCTCCGTGGCTGCGATTGCGGCGACACTTTGCCAGTCGCAATATGCGGGCATGGGTTTCTGGGGGATGGTGAAGGTGGACAGCTTCAGCACCTTCTTTCACTTTCTGGTTAGCGCGATTACTGCCGTCGTCATCCTCACTTCCTACGAGTACATGGAAGTGCAGCAGATCCGCGCGGGAGAATATTACGGGCTGATTTTGTTTGGGGCCGTCGGGATGTGTCTGATGTCTTCAGCGGTCGAACTGGTGCTGATCTTTATCGCGCTAGAGATTTCGTCGATTTCGACCTATGTGCTGGCCGGGTTCCGGCGGCGGGCAGCGATCAGCAGCGAGGCCTCGCTGAAATATTTCCTTCTGGGTTCGTTCGCCACCGCGTTTTTCCTTTACGGGGTGGCGCTGATGTTCGGCGCGACCGGGTCCACCAGCATTGCCGTGATCGGGCAGGCGCTGCGGTTGAGCCAGATTCCGCTGCTGGCCTACGCTGGCATCGCCCTGATGTTCGTGGGACTGGGTTTCAAGGTCGCGGCTGCACCTTTTCATGTGTGGACGCCCGACGTGTACGAAGGCGCTCCCGCGCCGGTAGTGGGCTTCATGTCGACCGCGCCCAAGGCTGCGGTGTTCGCGGTTCTGCTGCGGGTCATGTTTGAAGCCAATGCTCCCGGGCGGCTGTGGTTGATCTGGGTGGCTGCGGCGCTGTCCATGACTTTGGGCAATGTGGGTGCGCTGGTGCAGCAGAACGTCAAGCGGTTGCTGGCATATTCTTCCATCGCGCACGCGGGCTATCTCTTGGTCGCCTTCGCGGCTTGGCCCGGCAATGGAATACCCGCGGCGATGTTTTACACGGCCTCGTACGCCGCAATGAATGTTGGCGCCTTTGCCGTGGTCAGTCACTTCGCGGGCGCCGGGGAACGACGTGTCACGGTGGACGACTATGCCGGGCTGGGACGCAGGTCGCCACTTCTGGCCGCGACGCTAACGATTGTTTTGCTGTCGTTGATTGGGATTCCGATGACCGGCGGCTTCTTCGCCAAGTTCTACGTGTTCAGCGCTGCGCTGCAGGCGAATCTGGTTGGACTCACAATCATCGGCGTGCTGAACAGCGCCGTGGGCGCGTATTACTACCTGCGAATTATCGTGATGATGTACATGCGGGAATCCCGGGACCAAGCCCCGGTGGCTCCGGTTTCCCCTGCTTTGGGCGCGGCGTTGGCTATCAGCGTCGTCACTACTTTCTATCTTGGCATTCTGCCCGGACGAGTTCTGGAGTATGCTTCGCGCTCGGCGGCGGAACTGATGCGCTAAGCTTTAGCTTATGATCCTTTCAACTCTGAGGCAGCGCACGTAACCGGTTACCTCCTCCACAATGCCCGCTGGACGGGAACTCCGTGAATCGACGCATCACGAAACTCTTGCACGAGATGGGCCGTCAATCCACAGTCGAAGGCATTGACAATCGAGCATCGAGCGCTCATGATGATTTTCTAATAGAGAGATTTCCAGCTGGAGGTTGGCCATGTATGAACTCATTGAAAGAATCTGGTCTGATGACCAGGGACAGGACATTGCGGAGTACGCGGTGATGCTGGCGGTGATCCTGGTGCTGGTTGTAGGTACGATCCGACTGGTCGGTTCCAATGCCAACAACGCGTTTTCCAGTGTGGCCAGCTCGCTCAACTAGTTAACGACCCCACTCTAGCAGCCTGTCCCGACTTCGCGCGTCGCGCCGGGCAGTAGTGTGTCGAGCCCCCCGTCTATTCCGTAGCGCCCGAGCTATTCGACATTCCGCGAAAGTGGCACGCTCGCGCCTGCATGTCCACGTGGTTGTGCTGGGTGGCATGACCACGGGCACGTTTGTGCCTGGAGTTACAATCTTCAATTCTGCCAGGAGGAGAGGATGATCAGATCTTTTCATGCAGGCTGCTTCGAGCCAACCAGCTTCAGGCTGACGATTCTCTGGTTTCTTGTGCTCTTGTTTTTCGTGACCATGGCAGGCGTCACGTCGGTATGGGCGCCGCTGGCATTCTCGGCGCCGGCGCCGAACGATGACATCGCCCTACTGGACGGCTACCGTCACGTAGAAGTGGCGTCGGTATCGGACGCGATCGAGAAACTTTCGGGCCAGCGCATGTATATGTCTCATCGCATGCGTCCCATTTTTTCTTCGAAGTTTGCCGGCGTCGCGCTCACCGTGCAATTGAAGCAGGAGGAGAATCGCGATCCCGGCGCCTTGCAAGGCATGCTGGCGGCCATCGACCAGGGAGGGCCGAATTCGGTGTACGTGATGGTGGTGGAGAACGGAGTGGACATTGCCGGCATGGGAGGGTTGATGGGGACGGCAATGGCGGCGCGAAATTTTTCCGGGGCAGTGATTGATGGTGGAGTGCGCGACGTGGCCTATTTGCAAAAGATCGGGTTTCCGGTCTTCGCTCTCGGAATTGTACCCTCGACATCGGTGAACCACTACCGGTTTGCCGGCACAAACATTCCGGTGGTGTGCGATGGAGTCGCGGTGAACGCCGGGGACTTTATTGTGGCTGACGCGGATGGAGTGGTGGTAGTGCCGCGCGCCCGGGCGGCCGAAGTTCTCTCGATCGCCCAGGAGATGGACTTCAAGGAACACTCGATGTACGGCTACATCGAAAAGCTGAAATCGATCGAGGAAGCGGTGAAGAAGTTTGGCCGGCTATGAGCGCGGTAGGGAGGGTGGAAAGGCGATCGGGCTTGAATTCGGGATGTACTTCGCGAGAAAAATCCCGCCCGTTCTCCCGGGCTTGTTGCGGGCCAGAACAGCCATGGATATCACTCTACGGTTCCTACCGTTTTATGTTCACGCCGGGATCAGCACTCATAGCCAAGGCGACGTTACGGACATTGTAGAAATACTTGGTAATCGCGGCATCCGGCCGGATTGGCCCCGAGCCGACCGATCCCCCCGGGGGGACGACAAAAGTTTTTTGCTCAAACGGCGTGATGGGAAATTCGACTACGAACTCGTCGCCATCCGAAAACCACTCAATTTCTTCTCCCATGCACATTCTTAAGTTCCCGATTTCGTTGTCCACCTCAGAGTTCTTGCGGATGTGTACCGGGAGCTTCGGCCTTCTTTGTTCGCTCATGTCGTGTCCTTAAACTCTTTGACCTTTGTCGAACCGATCTCGGCAGTTTTCTAATCTCCCCTCATGGCTTAGTGCCGCGTAGTATAGCCTTAAACCGCACATCCGCGCGCAAATGATCGAAGTCCGGGGTGTCACGCACCGAGCTGGCTGTGGCGCCCAAAGCCAGCGCGTCCTGTAGCCGCTGGAGAGTCCGAACGCTGTCGCCAAAGTGGTTGTACACTAGCGCGGCGCGAAACTGTACATCGGGGTTTTTGGGTGAAATAGAGAGCGCGCGCTCGAGCGCCTCGGCAGCCTCTTGCTTCCGGTCCAGCATGGCAAGATAGGTGGCGCGATAAGCCCAAATGCGCCCATCCCGGGCATTTATCCGCAGCGGCTCCTCGGAAAAACGGAGGGCTTCCCGATACGCGTCGCTCGCCTGCTGACGCCGTTCGGGTGTCCAATAGTCCGCGTCCCCAAGATTCCCCCAACTGAGCCAGCTGCTCTTGTCCAGTTTCAACCCCTCCTCGAAACTTCGCGCCGCTTCCTCGAACCTGCGCATGGAGAAGTAGGCGTAGCCCAGGTTGTCATAAACTTCCCCCGTGGGCCGGAGGGAGACAGATTTCTCGAGGATAGGGATCGCCTCCTGGTATCGACCTTGTAGAACAAAGATTCCGCCCAGGTTGGAGTAGCCACGAAAATTGTCTGGTGTCAGATTGATGACTTCCTTGAACATTTTGCCCGCGTCATCGTAGCGCCCTTGTTCCCAGTAGAAGACGCCGAGCCAATTGTAGCCATCCCAATATTGGGGCCGCAGACTAATGGCCTTTCGAAAAGTCGCCTCGGCGTCGCCGGTCTTGTTCAATTTCTGATAGGCGTCGGCGAGCCTGCGGAACGCGTCGTCGCTGGTAGGATCGAGAGTCGTAGCTTTCTGGAACTGAGGAACTGCTTTCTCGTACGCTCCGGTCCCGCGATCAACGTTGCCGAGGCAGGTATAGGCGTCCGCCAATGTCGGGCCCCGGGTAACGGCTTGATCGCAGGCTGATCTTGCCTTCTGCATCCATTCACTGGTTCCGTAGCCTTCTTGATAGCCCAGCCAGTAGGCCTTGCCGAGACCCGCAAAGGCCTCGGCGTATTTGGGATCGAGGGACAGGGCGCGATTGAAAGCAGAGATGGCGCTATCGATGTTTTCGTGCTTGTGGTAGTCGAGCAGATATCCCCGGCCGCGCAAGAACTGGTCATAGGCGGAGGGATCGCCGGTTCCGTGGGCGGCCAGGACCACGCGATCGTTGGTCTGGATCGACAGACCGAGCATGCGCAAAGTGCCGTCGACGACGCGGTCTTCGACCGCGAATGGGTCGCTGACGTCGGCGTCGAACATTTCGGCGTGCAGCTGGCGATTGGTTTTGGCGTCCACCAAGGTATAGGTGACGCGAACCTGGCCGCCGGAGGCGTGCAGGCTGCCCTCAAGAACCAGACCAACGCCAAAGTTTTTGCGAGCCTGTTCCACACTGATCACGCCCTCGGTGCGGATCTCGCTGTTGGGAACTACCTGGAGTGGATGGTTGCCGGTGAGCTGGGTGAGCTTGGCGGTGAGGGTCTCAGTGAGGCCGTTACAGAATGCTTTGCTGCCGGGGTCGTCGGCTGCGGGAGTAAATGGCAAAACCGCCAATTGAACCGGCGTGGAAGCAATGATCGAATTCACTCCTTGCAAGGTCAGGCCAGCCCGCTTCAACCTCTGATTCGACTCTGTCTGCAGGTAGACTGCGATGGAAAGCAGGGCAGCTGCGACCAGAGCCGTTGCCCAGAGCCAAATCTTTCTCTCCTTTGTGGGATGGGGCTCGCGCTGGGGGACATCCCGCAAAAGCCCGGTTGGGGTTAGTCCCTCACGTACCTGACGGAGAGCGTCCAACAATTCCTGCGCGCTGGCAAAGCGCTGGGCCGCGTCTTTCGCCATGGCCTTGTTGACCAGAGCTTCCAAGTCTTCGGGCACGGAGCGATTGAAGATGCGAATGGAGGCCGGAGTCTCGCGGCGGATGCGGTCGGTGGTGGTGACGAAACTGCCAGCCATGAAAGGGTGTTGTCCGGTCAGGACTTCATAGGAGACCACGCCCAGAGAGAATACGTCGGCGCGGCCGTCCGGCACCTGTTCGAGTAGAACCTCGGGCGACATATAAGCGGGGGTTCCGGCAAAAGTGCCGGCGCGATCGACCGTGGAGCTCTGGTCGGAGCGGGGCAGGTGCTTGGCGACACCGAAGTCCAGGATTTTGACCTGACCTTGGTCGGTGAGCATGATATTTTCCGGCTTGACGTCACAGTGAACGATGCCCTGTTTGTGGGCGGACACCAGCGCTTCCGCGCACTGGATAGCGATGGTGAAGAATTCGTCCAGCGACAGAGGCTGGCGCAAACGCTGGCGCAGGTTCTGGCCTTCCACATACTCCAGATCAGAAATATCTCACCTTGCTCCTCGAGGACGTCGTAAAGGGCAGCAACGTGGGAATCGCTGAAGCGGGAAGCGCGTTCGGCCTCCTCGAGAAAACGAAGCCGGTAGAGAGAGTCGGCGCGCAGCGCGGGAGCGAGACGCTTGAGGGCGACGGTGCGCTTGAGTTTGGTGTCCTCGGCGCGGTAGACCTCGCCCATGCCACCTTTTCCGAGCCGGTCGCCGATGCGGAACCGTCCCACGACGGAGCCGGATAGGGACTCCTGCGGCTGGAGGCTGGCGAGAAAGGGCTGAAAATCGGCCATACCGGACTTAGGGTGATTCAGAATCGGAGAAGCGTCCCGAAGGCTTCAGGGACAGCTCTGGGGCCGCCTGCCGTCCGGCAATCTTACCCCTCGGCGAACTGGCGGGCAATCTTAGGGAAACGACCGTCCCAATGACGACGCTTCGGCAGCAGTGACCTCGGTTCGGCAGGGAATAGGCGGAGCGGAGAGTTTTACCTCTTAAGTATCAGTTGCTTGAGCAACCTTCTTCACGCGTTACTTGCGGCCACCGACGTGCATTAGACAGGACTCGCGGCTAGATGCCGCTACGACGTGCGATCCGAGGAGCCGATCCATGCTGCACAAGTGCGCCAATCCGGTCTGCCCGAGCGTGTTCCGCAGCCTCAGGCATGGCAAGCTCTTTTTATTGGAGACAGACCATGCCGCCGGATCGATTCACAGTCCCTCCCCCATGAACCGAAGAGAGCGCCTAGCGCGCAGGGTAGAACGTTACTGGCTGTGCGACCACTGTTCCTCTCTACTTACCCTAACCTTTGAGCGGGGACGAGGAATGGTTACGGTTCCTCTCGCTGCCCGGAATATGCATGTGCCTGCCGTGCATCTGACGCCGATCCAACCGGCGATGAAGGGATATCAGCACAGACTGGAAAGGGCTTTATGAAATATTTGAGAACGAATGCGTGTGCGATTTGCGGCCAGGAGCAGCCCGGCCACGAGACTCCGTTTCCTGGTGGCGGAGAATCGCTGGGAAGACAAGCTGACCATCCTGCCATGGAACGAGCAGATGGCCTCGCGCGCGGGTATTCAGGTTGCCTGTAGCGTCAACCACGTGGAGGAGCTAGTGGTTCACTGGATGACCACGGGAAGTGTGGACTATCCCTTGGCGAGGACGGCATTAGGATCGGGAAAATGGCGCCGTCCGGCGGAGCCGGGTTGTCGGGTCGATCTCAGCGGAGTGCGTCAGATCGGTGAACTGGCGGTGCATCGCGAGAGCATGGAACGGGTGCTGGCGGAGAGTCCGCAGTCCCCTGCAGGTGATTCTGGATGCGCTGCTGGAGGCCCTGCGGCGGGAGACGGTGAGTCAAGCCGATGGAATTTCGAAGCGCGAAGAGGAACGAGAAGAGGAGTCGTGGGTGGTTTCGTCGGAGCCGGAATACTAGATTGCTGAAGCGCTGGGCTGCTATCGCGACGCCCTCCCCCGGGGCTGGGCTCATGATCTTCGTTCCACTGGGGAGCACAATGTAAGGTTCTCACCCACACCCTGGCGCCCGCTGCGCTCTTTCCCCGCCTCTCGGCTTGACCCTAGGTGCCTAGGTTGATTTTTTTCCAGGCACGCCAGTCTTCGGTGACGGCGCTGGCCATGTCTCTGGCGGAAGAGGATAGCCAGTTTGGTTTGAGTCCATTGAGATACTGACGGATTGCCTTCCGGGCGCGGCGGCTGCCTAAATGAATATTGGCCGTTTCCCATCCCATGGCAAATAGGAGCCGGCGTTCGTCGCGGTTCCGGGGCAGGACCTCCAGCTCAATGCGGCTACAGTGGGGCGAAAGGCGGCGCACGATCCAGTGGCCACGCAGCTGCACGAAAGGATCTGGAGAACGTACCGCCCGGTTGATGATGGTTTGGTACATGAGTTCCGAGGGCGCATCCGCCGCGTGGGCCCAGTGAACCGAGGACGGAACCATCGCTTTGGCTTCGCGCGCAATTTCGCCGCCGTTGCATCCGGCGATGGCCACCAGACGCACCCGACCCAGACTGCCCAGGCCAGCAGTGCGGCGTGCGACGCGATAATCCAGACCGCGCTGGGGCAGGAGATGCTCGAGCGCGTCCTTCGCGCTGGCGGGGATTCTTCCTGTCATCCGAGGCAGTTTCTGCATCTTCTGCCAGAAAGTCACCGGATCGCGCAATTCGCTAAGGGCGATCTGGCGCAGCCAGTTGTGTTCTTCTTCGAGCACAAAGGGACATCCATGTTTGGAAAGTGATTTGCGGTAGCCGTCGAGGATTACGGCGCAGGCGTCTTTTGCCTTCACCGACAAATGCCCTGCCTCGATGGCAAGAAGCGCGCTGGCGGACAACCTCACCAGGTCATTGGTGAAGGGCAGTTCCGCGGCCTCATCGAAATCGTTTACACCCCAGACCAAGCGGCCCTCGACGTCCCTCCAGGTACCGAAATTCTCGATATGCAGGTCGCCCACTCCGAGGATCCTGGGAGCTCTGGTGAGATCAGGACAGGCCTCGGGCCACACCTGCATCCAGCGATAGAACGTGGCCCGCAGGAAAGGAAACGGCGCCTCCGCCATTCGCTGGTGCTTCAACTCGAGATCGGGCTTCACCAACTCGGTGTGCGTGCCCAGCCATGCTTCGTACTGGCGAGTTGACTTGACGATGTTCACGGCGTCCCGGTTGGTCACGATAGAGGGGCGGGCGGAGGATGTCAAACAGGAGAGCGGACAGCTCTCAGCTCTCAGCTCTCAGTTCCGAGCATTTAACATTCTTGGCATTTTAGGGCTTCAGTTGATCCGTCGCTGTGTCAAGCTTGACACGTTGTACCCGGAGGGACACATTTTTACGAATCCAATACCTATTTAAAGTCAACATAATCAACCTCATACCATTGGCCGCTCAACTGTTAGGTACTGCTTAGACCGGGAAATTTCAGCCCGGCGGTATCGAGGAGGCGGTCAATGGAACTTGTATTCACAACAATCGCGGTGGTCGGAGGGATGGCGTTTTCACTGGCCGTGGCCCTGCTGGTGGAAGAACTGATTTTCGGCAAGGTGCTGGGGTTGTTCTTTGTTCCCAGGGCCTCACAGGTGAAGACAGAGCGCTGAGGAGAGAGGGAACCTTGGGCGGTGGTTGCGGGTCGGTATTGCTAGAGGCCGCCGCGGCTGCGGACGACCTCGGGGACGATCAGTTCGCGAAGGGCTGATTGCTGACTGTTGATTGCCATGTCAAGAGCCACGGACAATGCGGTTTATAATTCGCGCATCGCGGGCATGCTCACGCCATCCTGTTTTCGCCGGGTTCGTTTCGCTTTCATTCTTCCCATATTGCTGCTGGCTGCTACGGTTTGGGGGCAGAACTGGACAGGGGCGGAAGAACAGCTTGCGAGGAAGATTGTGGTGGTGACTGGCGCGCGGACGATGACGGTGGAGGTTTCGAACCGGTCGTCCCTGGGTAAGCCCGGGCTTGGTAGCACGACGGTTGACGACATCCGGCGTGGGCTTTTGACCCAGCTTGCCGCTCTAGGCGCACGTTTCGTTAACGCCGAGCAGGCCGCCGCTACCGTGCGGGTCTCACTGTCTGAGAATCTGCAGAACTATGTGTGGGTGGCAAAGCTTCAACTAGGCGCGAATCAAGCTTCGGGGGTCGAACCTGCGGTAGTCATAGTTTCCTTGCCGCGACCCGAAACCCGGGCAGTCGAAGCTGAGGCGGCGGCCATGGTGTTGCACAAGACTTCGTTGTGGTCGCAACAGGATCGGATTTTGGATGTGGCCGTCATGGAACGGAACCCTGGACGCAACCCTGCGCACATGCTGGTGCTGGATTCACGGGGCGTGGTGTTCTACCGGCTGCAGGATGGCCAATGGCAAGCGGAACAAACGTTGGCGATCACGCATTCGCGACCCTGGCCACGCGATCTGCGGGGGCGTCTGCAGCTGCGCCAGGATCATGTTTTCGATGCTTACCTGCCTGGTGTTTTTTGCCGGACCACGGCGACGTCACCCTTAGCCATGACCTGCTATGAGGGCGACGATGCCTGGCCAATCGGGACCAATCTGTTCAGTCTGAACGCGGTTTTTAGTTCCTCGCGAAATTATTTCAGTGGCGCACTTTTGCCGGGCGTGGGCAAACAAACGACGACTGCGCCGTTCTACTCTGCGGCGTCGTTTCCCCGGGGTCAATCCACGTTGTGGCTTTTTGCCGCGGTGGATGGGCAGGTGCATCTGCTGGATGGCGCGACCGATCAGGTGATGGGAAAACTGGGATGGGGTAGTGATATCGCCTCGGTGCGGAGCGGTTGCGGATCCGGCTGGCAGGTGCTGGCGACGGGAAACGGAGATGGATCGACCGATACGGTGCGCGCGTTTGAAGTTCCTGGCGGCGAGCCCATGGCCGCCAGCGCGGCGCTGGAGATTGCGGGCGGTATTACCGGTCTGTGGACAGAAACAGCCGGGACTGAAAGCGGCGGGACCGAATCGGGCGAAAGCAGTGCAGTGGCGGTCGTACGTAATTGGGAAACGGGAAGATATGAAGCATTCCGGCTTACTCTTACTTGTGGCCGCTAGCGCGTGCTGGGCCCTTAGCGCGGCGGCCAGTGGGCGACCGCACTATGGCGGGACATTGCGCGTGGCCATGCGGGAGGCGCCGATGACGCTTGACCCAACCGATTCCAGCCAGCCCGACTCGTGGGCGACCCGCAGCTTGTCGCGGCTGATCTTCGATACGCTTGTGATTCTGGACGGGCGTGGACAGCTTCAGCCTGCGCTGTCTTCAACGTGGCAAGTGGAACCGGGGAATCAACGTTGGCAGTTCAGCATTCGGCGCGGAGTTACATTTCAGGACGGCACGGCGGTCAGTCCGGACGCAGTCGCGGCCTCGCTGCGCAGTGCAAACCCGAACTGGAAAGTATTCGCTAGCGGGCAAGCTGTGGTCATCGAGTGTGAGGCTCCGACGGCGAACCTTCCCGCGATCCTGGCGCAGAGCCGCTATGGCGTAGCCAAGCGGGCGGGCGGAAAGCTAACTGGCAGCGGCCCATTTGCCATCAGCGGCTGGGATCCCGGCAAGAAACTTAGTCTGACGGGGCGGGATGACTACTGGGGCGGGCGCACGTTTTTGGACGCTATCGAAATTGCGATGGGCAAGAGCTTTCGCGAGCAAATGATCCTGCTCGATCTGGGTAAAGCGGACGTGGTGGGAGTTGCGCCCGACCAGGCGCGTCATGCGGTCCTGGAAGGGCGCCGGGCTGAAAACTCGGCGCCAGCGGAATACATGGCGCTGGTCTTCGCGCGCGATCGTCAATCCGTGGAGGATGGAAAATTGCGCCAGGCTCTGGGGCTCAGCCTCGACCGGGAATCCATGAACAATGTCTTGTTGCAAGGCGGAGGCGAACCCTCGGGCGCACTCTTGCCCGACTGGATGACGGGGTATGCTTTTCTTTTTCCCACGGCAGTCGATATGCGGCGGGCTCAACTGCTACGCGGCGAAGTTCCGCAGGCGCCCGCGTGGACCTTGGGCTACGACACGTCCGATCCGTTGGCGCGAGTCATCACGGAGAGAATCGTTTTGAATGCAAGCGACGCCGGGCTCAGGCTGCAGGCGACCAATTCCTCCACGGCCGATGTGCGCCTGGTGCGCGTGCCGCTGGCCTCGCTCGATGCTCGAGTCGCGCTGACCAGCCTTGCTGCGAGACTGGGTTTGCCGCAGCCTAAGTTCAATGACGATTCGGCCGACGGTCTCTACATTGCTGAGAATGCTCTCTTGCAGTCGCAGCGGGTGATTCCGTTGCTGTATTTGCGGAGCACGGTGGCGCTAGGCGCGGGGCTCAGGAACTGGACCGAAGCTCCCGATGGTGGCTGGCAGTTGCAGAATGTCTGGCTGGGGACGGAGAAGCCTTGAGCTTTGGCCGCAAACTTCTGCTGGTGTTCGCGCTGACGGTTTTTCTTTCCGTGGGCGCGGTGACCTGGATCGTGTCCGCAGTGACGCGGCGCGCCTTCGAGCGGGCAAACGAAGCTCAGACGGCGGCGTTGATCGCGCAATTCCGGCGTGAGTTCAGACGGCGGGGTGACGAGGTTGCACAGCGGGTGGAGACCATCGCCAACAGCGAGGCCGCGATCCGCATGGCTCTGGCGGCGAGCCGTGGCGCGGCTGACTACGGAGCTTACGTGAATGAGGCCAAGGCTCTGGCCGATAACCAGCAGCTGGATTTTCTGGAGTTTGTGGACAAGCGGGGCACGATTCTTTCGTCGGCGCAGTGGCCGGCAAAATTCGGCTACAAGGAAAATTCCCTACCCCCAGCAGCGCCGGCGAAAGGTGCTTTTCTTCGGCAAGAGGAGCTCCCTGATGGCGCCGCCCTGGGACTTTCGGCGATCCGGGAAGTGGAGGTCGGCGACAAGCCCCTGTGGGTGATCGGCGGGCGCCGATTGGACAAGGAATTCCTCGGGAGTCTGGAACTTCCGAGCGGAATGCGAGCCATGCTTTACGGGAACCTGGCAACGGGATTCTCGCCGCAGCTTCTTGTCGAAGCCTCGAGCAGTGTGCGACAGCCGGAGAAGCTGGCACCGCTGATCGAGCAAGTGCAGCAGCAACGGCAGGAGGTCAGCACCCTGCTTCATTGGTCCGAGGATGCGGCAGACGATGAGAGCATCCATGCCATTCCTCTGAGCGGGCAGGACGAGCAATTGCTGGGCGTTTTGCTCGTGGGCAACACGCGGCGTCCTTACGTGGAGCTGCGGAATCGTATTCGTTCGGCTGCGTTACTGGCTGGGAGCGTCGGCATTGTTCTGGCAATCCTGTTTAGCGGGTGGGCGGCGTCGCGGGTGACGCGACCCGTCGAACAACTCGCAGGCGCGGCGCGGGAAGTGGCGGCGGGAAACTGGAACACGAGAGTCCCGGTAAACTCGGCCGACGAACTGGGCGCGCTAGCCGAGTCTTTCAATCGGATGACGCAAGAGCTTTTGCAGCAGCGGGAACAGCTGGTGCAGTCAGAGCGGGTTGCCGCCTGGCGGGAACTGGCACGCCGTCTGGCGCACGAGCTGAAGAATCCCTTGTTCCCCTTGCAGCTTACGGTGGAGAACCTGGTTCGGGCGCGGGAGCAGAGTGCGGAGCAGTTCGACGAGGTTTTTCGCGAAAGCTCTTCGACGCTACTAGCGGAGATTGCGAATTTGAAAGCGATCATTTCGCGATTCAGCGAGTTCTCCCGAATGCCGCAACCGCAATTTCAGCGGGTGCAACTGAACGAGATCGTGCAGAATGTCGCGCGGCTGCTGCAGGCGCAATTGCGCTCCCAGGAGAGCGCTATTATCGAATGCAGGCTCGAGCTGGCGGGGGCTTTGGAGCCGCTGGCGGCGGACGCCGACCTGCTGCATCGGGCGTTTTCCAATCTCGCGCTGAATGCGATGGATGCCATGCCGCAAGGCGGCACGCTTACCTTGCGCACACGCCAGAACCGCGACCGGATCACGGTTGAAATTGCCGACACCGGCGCCGGCCTGACCGCGGAGGAATGCGAACGCCTGTTCACGCCTTACTACACCAGCAAGCCGCATGGAACCGGGCTGGGACTGGCCATCGTACAGTCGGTGATAAGCGACCATGGCGGCAGGATCAGCGTACGCAGCGAGCCCGGGCATGGAACAACCTTTATGATCGAACTGCCGAGCAATTGGGGCAAGCTGGAGTTGGACAAGCTGGAGGCGAATGAGCCCGCCGCGGCGGCATCGCGGGCAACCAGCTTAGAAGGGTCCGCTTCCCCAACATCCCGTTCAAGAGTAACCGGCTAAGGAGCGACTGGGTGCCCCACAAAGCACATCTGCTTATCGTTGATGACGAAGCTAATACTCTGGCTTCGCTTTCCCGCGCATTCCGTCTCGCCGGGCACGAGGCTACGGTCTGCGATAACGCCGCCAGGGCGCTTG